>Ga0209023_10000081_pt1 | contig 165436 bp, 157 predicted proteins | sample LakOneMetagenome_FD_187468 | JGI IMG/M metagenome (GOLD analysis project Ga0209023, IMG submission 187468) | Freshwater and sediment microbial communities from Lake Erie, Canada (SPAdes) (version 2) | ecosystem: Environmental > Aquatic > Freshwater > Lentic | place: Lake Erie, Canada...
GCGGAGCCGGCGGCGCGCTCGCGCGTGGTCAGCGGACCCGGCTGGCGGCCTGCTTCCTGGAAGTAGCCCGAATCCTGCACCTTGACCGGCTCGGCCGACGCCGACTGGATATCGTACAGGGCATCGCGGCGGCGGCTGGCCGCTTCGGTCGAGGTCACTTTTTTCGATTTCAGATCCATCTGCAACGTCACACCGCGCGAGTGGTCGAGCACCGAAATGGCATTGTCGTCGCGCTTGACTTCGTCGTACTTGAAGACCGCGTTGCCGGCTGCGTCGAATTCGATCCAGCGCACGCCGTCCACCTTGCGAATCTCACCGACGCGGGCGCCGCCCTGGGTCACGGTCACGGCAGTGGCATTGCGCGCGGTCACGCGCACGGTGCTGGCCTGCGCGGCGGCGCCTTGCTGCGCATGAACCGGCAAGGTGCTCGCCAGTCCCAGCGTCAGCAGAGCGGCAACGCGAATCAAGCGTCCGAGAAATTTGTGGGGCATGGTAGTGGCTTCCTGTGTAAGCAGATCACGATTGTTAGTCTTTTCCTCAGGATTGTTGCCAATACCCAAGTTAAAGAATGTGATTGTAAGTCGAGAACGAGTTGATGCAAAGCATTGAATTGCCTGACATGTTGAGAAAATGCGATTGTTGCAGGTACGGCGGGCGGGAGCAGTGTTGCAACGCGTTCACGGTCGCTTGTACCTATTAAAAATATGCCAACAAAAATCGGGCAAGTTCTTATCCAGACGTACATACCGGCTTCACCGGCAACGCATCATGAGCGCACATAAGCGCATTACGCTGGTGGCCACCATCTGAATACGGAAAGGAAACCGACAATGACCTCGTCAAGCGGCAATCACAAACGCGTCCCCGGGCCCCCCGTCATCCGGGGCCTGGCCATCGTCATGCTCGTCACCGCCTGCGTGCTGCTGGTGCCGCTGGCGGCCATGCAATTTTCCGACGAGGTGCGCTGGGGCCTGTCCGACTTCGCCGCCGCCGGCGGCCTGGTCGCGTTCGTCGGCGCGCTGTACGTGCTGGCCGCGCGCCTGGTCCGGCGCCGTTTGCACCGCGCCCTCCTTGGCGCCGTGCTGGGCCTGCTCCTGGCGCTGGCCTGGATCGAACTGGCGGTCGGCCTGTTCGGCACGCCGTTTGCGGGATCCTAGGGCGCATCCACTACAATAGCGCGCGCTTGCACCTTCCGATCGTCGGAAGCTGGGATGCACAATCGGCAGGAGCAATCGATGTATCACGGTGAGAAACTCAATGCCTGGACCCACCTGGTAGGGGCCGCGCTGGCCGTCGCCGGCACTGTCGTGCTGGTGGTGCTGGCCGCGGCCGGGGGCGACCCGTGGAAGATCGTCAGCGTCTCGATCTATGGCGCGACCCTGATCGTGCTCTACAGCGCCTCGACGCTGTATCACAGCCTGCGCGGCAAGGCCAAGGACGTGCTGCAAAAACTCGACCACCACGGCATCTATCTCCTCATCGCGGGCAGCTACACGCCGTTCTGCCTGGTGTCGCTGCGCGGGCCCTGGGGCTGGACGCTGTTCGGCGTCATCTGGTCGCTGGCCGTGTTCGGCGTGCTGCAGGAAATGCGTCCCAATGGCGGCGCGCGCCGGCTGTCGATGGTCATTTACATTGTGATGGGCTGGGCCGCGCTGGCCGCCCTGGTGCCGCTACGCGCCGCGCTGGGCAGCGCGGGCTTCGCCTGGCTCGCCGCCGGCGGCCTGATCTATACGCTGGGCATCGTGTTCTACGTGCTCGACGACCGCCTGCGCCACGCGCACGGCATCTGGCACCTGTTCGTCATTGGCGGCAGCGCCGTGCACTACTTTACTGTCGTGTTCTACGTGCTGTAGGCTCAGGGGATCATCAGCTCGGTATAGGTGACGGTGCGGGTGACGCCCGGGCGCAGCAGATCGAGACGGTGATCCTTGACCTCGACGATGGGCGGGTCGGTTGGCGCGCGCACCAGTTCGATGGAAAGCATGTGCAGCACCGGACTTTCCGGCAGCCAGCCCATCAGGGGAACATAGCGGCTGTAGTCTTTCGCTTCCACCTTGATGCGCATGTACACGGGCTTGGACGGATCCTCGCGCTTGAGCCGCTCGGCCCATCCGCGCGCGCCGGCCAGCGCGGTCGCGATCGCCGCATCGAGATCGCGGCTGAGCTTGCGGTTGACCAGATACGCCAGACCGGCAAACACCAGCACGCCGACCAGCGCTTGCCCGCCCGCCCTCAGCCCCGCCCGCAAGGCCAATCCGGGTTTCGGCGCGGCCGGGGTGAGCGGCACCGGCTCCGTCACCGGTTTGCTTGCGCCCGGGCCTGTGGCAAGCGGCGGCTCGACCACGGGCCCGGCCGGCCCCGGGGGCGGCGATGGCGGCGGCGCGGGCGCCGGCGGCTGGCTGCCGGGCGCGGGCGCCAGTGGCTTGGGCGGCGGCTCCGGCAAATGCTGCACGCCCTGATTGGCCAGGCGCGGCGTCACGCCGGTGGAACGCCCGCCCACGGTCGGCACTACCAGCTTGACATCGGACGGCAGCGGTGTGCCCCCCAGCAGCGCCGCGCGTACGGCGCGCAGCCGTCCCAGCAGGCGCACCCTGCCCGGCACATCCCTGGCCGCTTCGACCCGGGCGATCAAGGCGTCGACATTCTGCGCCAGGTTGCGGCTGGGGTCGATGGCGGTGGCGCTGCCCACATTGCCCACGCGCGCCAGCGACTTGTTGTCGGCCAGGTGAATCTCGCCGGTGCGCGTGTTGTAGGCGACGGCATCGAAGCCGCGCTGCGTGACGCCGTGCCCGGCCGGCCCGCCGGGACCTTCGAACACGATCCAGCCATCTTCGCGCCGGTAATGGATGAAGGCCACGCCCAGCTCGCCCGCCATGCCGCGCGCATGGCGCGGATCGATGCCCTGGCGCGCCAGCCGCAGACCGGCGCCGCTGGCTTGCTGGACGGTGTGGGCCAGTTCATGGGCCAGCAGCTGGCGGCCGGGTCCGGCGGCCGGGGCGTAATGACCCTGGGCGAAAAACAGTTCGCGCCCGACCGTGTAGGCAGCCGCTCCAAGGTCGCGCGCCGCTGCCGCCGCGCTGGCGTCGGTATGCACGCGCACCTGGCGCAGGTCGTGATGGAAGCGCGGTTCGAAAAAGGCGCGCGTGGCGCGGTCGAGGGGATCACCGGGATGGCGCAGCGCCGCGTGCACCGAGACCGGCGCCTGCATGACGGGCGCGGCCGGCGCCGGCACGCTCGCCCGGATCGCCAGTGTTGCCGGCGCGCGCAGGACCTGGCCAGCCATGCGGTCGGCAGCGCGTTCGAGCGGGTCGTCCGGGGCGCCCACCGCCAGCGTGACGCCGGCAGCGGCTGCGGGCACGGCGCTCAGATCCCAGGGAGCGCCCTGCACGGCCGCAATCTCATGCTGACCGGATGGCGCGGGCGCGGCGGCGCGGGCGGTCGCGCGGCCGTCGGCCGTATCCGCTGCAGCCGGTTTGGCAAGCTTGTTGGCGAACATCGCGCTCCCCTCGGTGATCTCCCACCGAGGCTAACGGAGCGCAGCGCGCGCCACGCAGGCCACTTGAAAAAAAAGGCGGCCTGCGGGCAAAGTACGACACTTCCATCGGATGACGGCGCCGGGTTCGACCACGGCGCCGCGGCGGTCAGCGATGCAGCAGCGAACGCTTGCGCGAGTAGCCGAAATAAATCGCCAGACCCAGCAACAGCCAGATGCCGAACGCGATCCAGGTCGTCTTGCTCAGGAAGGTCATCAGGGCCACGCAGAACAGCACCGCCAGCGCCGGCACCACGGGAACACCCGGGCAACGGAAGGCGCGCGGCAAATCCGGACGCGTGCGGCGCAGCACCACCACCGCCACCGACACCAGGCAGAAGGCGGCCAGCGTACCGATGTTGATCAGTTCGGCCAGCACATTGAGCGGCACCACGGCCGCGATCAGGCCGAACACGATGCCCACCACCCAGGTCGCGAAGAACGGCGTGCCGAAGCGGCGCGAGACGGTCGACAGGCGCTTGGGCAGCAAGCCGTCGCGCGACATGGCGAAAATGACGCGGGTCTGGCCGTAGGTCATGACCAGGATCACGGTCATCATGCCCAGGATCGCGCCCAGGTCGACAAAGCCGGCCACCCAGTTTTCCTTGGCCACTTGCAAGGCCAGCGAAACCGGGTGGTCGACGCCGGCGAACTGCGCGAACGGTACGATGCCGGTCATGATGCCCGCCACCAGCACATACAAAATGGTGCAGACCGCCAATGAACCGATGATGCCGATCGGCAGGTCGCGCTCGGGACGCTTGACCTCTTCCGCCGCCGATGTCACCGCATCGAAACCGATGAAGGCGAAGAACACCAGCGCCGCCGCGCTCATCACGCCATTCATCCCGAACGGCATGTACGGGGTCCAGTTGGCGGGCTGGACATGGCCCATGCCAACCACGATGAACATCAGCACCACGGCAATCTTGATGGCCACCATGATGCCGTTCAGGCGCGCCGATTCGCGCACGCCCCAGGACAGCATGGCCGTCAGGAACAGCATGATCAGCAGCGCCGGCAGATTGATCAGAGTCTCGACGCCGGGAATGGCGCCGGGCGCGGCGCTCAGCGCCACCGGCAGGTGCCAGCCGAAGCCGCCGATCAGGGACTGGAAGTAGCCCGACCAGCCGACCGACACGGCCGAAGTCGCCAGTCCGTATTCGAGCATCAGGTCCCAGCCGATCATCCACGCCACCAGCTCGCCCATGGTGGCGTAACTATAGGTATAGATCGAGCCGGCCACCGGCACGGCGGAGGCGAATTCGGCGTAGCACAGGGCCGCAAAACCGCAGGCGAAGGCGGCGATGATGAACGACAGCGTCAGAGCCGGGCCGGCGGTGACGGCGCCGGTGCCGGTCAACACGAAAATGCCGGTGCCGACGATGGCGCCGATCCCCATCAGGACAAGGTCAAGCGGGCCCAGTACTTTGCTCAGGGCGCCCTCGCCGCGCGCGTGCGCGAGCATGTGATCGATGCTTTTGGTGCGAAACAGACTCAAGAAATACTCCGGTTGGTCATCAAAAAACACCTCCCGTGCGGGAGGTGGGAAACGATGCCATGAAACCGATGCTGGCCGTTTCCGCCGAGGCCGCTAGTGTAGCCGAAAACACCACACTGCGGCCACCCGCGCGTGGGCCCCGTTCATGGCGCTGTGCGGGGCGCCAGCAGGCGGCGCAGCGGCGCCCCCGTCCGTTCGCGGAAACCCCGGCTGTGCAGGCAGTAGCCGCCGATCAGGCCGATCAGGCAGCCGAGGATGGTGTCGAAAAAGCGGGCCTGTATCAGCGCCAACGCCGGCACGTGACCCAGGCTGGCCGCTTCGGCCAGCAGGATCGACAAGGGGGTGATGAAGGCGGCGGCGAACGCGTAGTGACGCACAACCGTCATTTCGATCACGAAGGTGAGCAGCATCATGGCCACGCAGATACTCCATTTGTCGAACGGCAGCAGGAACAGGCCGAGCGAAAGCAGCAAGCCGATATGGGTGCCGATCACACGCTGCACCTGCTTGCGCCAGACCGCGCTGAGCGATGCGCCCTGGATCACGGCCAGGCAGCTGACCGGGACCCAATACCCTTTCTGCAAGCCCAGCAACTGGGCTGCGGCCAGCGAAATGCCCACGAAGATGCCGATCACGACCGCATCGAACACGACAAAATCGAAGGTCGGCGCGGGCAGCGGCGCGACCTCCTTGGGTGGGCGCAGGCGCAGCACCACCAGGCTGTAGAAGAAGGCGATCAGGCAGGCGAGCAGCGCGCCCATGGTCAGCAGCCCGACCAGCAGCGGCAGCTGGGCCGGCGCCACCGGCGAATACGCGCCCACCGCGGCCACCATGATGAAAAACAGGCTGCCCGGCGGCCCCACGTCATAAAAGCGGCACACCATGGTTGCGAGGATGGCGATAAAGGTCAGCACCGGCACCATCAGCGCCGGCAGGAAATGGCTCATGAGCCCGAGCGTGTAGCAGGCGGTCATGCCGAAGGAACACGCCATCACCATCACCATGCGGTGCTGCAGCGGCGTACCGGGCAGATACAGGAACACCAGCCCGCCCAGCGACGAGACCAGACCGTACTCGAGGTGATTGAACCAGGCGCCGATCAGCAGCGGCAAGCCAGACGCCAGCGCGGCGGCGAACGGCATTTGCCAGGGACGGTCGCTGGCCTGGACGGTCAGCAGATGCTGCAGTTCGAGCGCGAGCAGCGCCCGCACACGGGCAAGGCGGGTGCTGCCGGTCATCGCTCCCCCATGTGGACTGTTGAACCGCCACAGTATGTCACAGGGGTAGCGGCATGCCTCAGTGCTTGCCCATCATGGCCGCGTGCCCTGCCGCCATTTCCGCTTCCGTCAGAAAGCCGTCGTGGTTGCTGTCCATGCGCAGGAACATGGATTGGGACGCGGCGTCGTGCTCGGCCGCGGTCAGCTTGCCGTCGCCGTCGGCGTCGACCATCTTGATCTTGTCGGCCGCCGACATGGCCCCCATCCCGTGCGCGTGGCCGGTGACGGCCTTGTGGCCCGCCTCCATCTCGGCGGCGGTGACGATGCCGTCGCGGTTGGCGTCCATCGTCCCGAACATGGCCCTGGCGCCGGCGGCATGCTCGGCTGCCGATACCTTCCCATCCTTGTTCTGGTCCATGTGCATGAATTCGGCCATGGCCGGACGCGATTGGGCCAGCACCATGGGCGACGAGGCGGCGCCCGCCGCGACCACCAGGGCCAGCAAATAGCCTGCTTTGTTCATGATTTCCCCTGTTCGTTGACCATACATCGTCCTCGCGAAGGCGGAGACCCATAGCGCGCATGCATCGTGTTGAAGCACATGTGCGATCGGTCCCCGCCTGTAGGAAGCTGCGAAGGATCGTAAAACGCGGAGCCGCCCCTGTCCGTTCGCTGGCGCACACTGGCTGCCGTGCGACCCTCAGTGGGGATGGCGGTGATGGATATCCGGAAAATGCGGATGCGCGTGGCGCAGCGCTTCATGCTCGTGCGCATGGGTGTGCGGTTCGCGGCCGTCCCAGTCGGCATCGTGGGCGTGCTGGTGGTGGGCATCGTGGTAGTGCGCGTGCGCGTGCGACATCGGGGCGTGCTCATGCTCGTGGTCGTGCGACTCGGTCAGGTGCAGGTACAGGCCGCCGGCCATCAGGGCGCCCGCGAGCCAGAACGCCGGTCCCGGCACTTCGCCCAGCAGGGCCAGCGCCAGTGCCGCGCCCACGAACGGCGCCGCCGAAAAATACGCGCCCGTGCGCGCCGTGCCCAGATGGCGCAGCGCCACCACGAACAACACCAGGCTCAGGCCATAACCGCAAAAGCCGACCGTGCCTGCCGCCAGCGCCACCGGCAGCGGCGGCAAAGCCGCGCCGAGCAGCAAGGCCAGGCTGAGATTGACGGTGCCCGCAGCCAGCCCCTTGAGGGCCGCGATGCGCAAGGGATCGCCGGCCGAGACCTGGCGCGTGAGATTGTTGTCCACCGCCCAGCACAGGCATGCGCCAAAAATGGCCAGCGGCCCCCACGGCACGCCCCATTGCGGCATCTGCTCCCACGACAGGAGCACGCCGGCGGCAACGATCAAGCCCATGCCGGCCGCGATCCGGCGGTCGAAGTTTTCCTTGAACACGAACCAGGCCAGCAAGGCCGTCAGCACGCCTTCCATATTGAGCAAGAGCGAGGCCGACGAGGCGGCCGTCATGCTCAGCCCGGCCATCAGCAGCACCGGACCGGCAACGCCGCCGGCGGCAATGGCGCCCGCCAGCGCCGGCCAGTCGCGGCGCGCCAACGGCGCCGGCCGGTCCTGCCGCTGACGCTGGAAGAAAGCGCGCAGCATGAAGCAGCACAGCAGACCGAGGCCGCTGCCCAGATACAGCAAGCCGGCCAGCGCCACCGGTGCCACCTTGGCGCCGAGCATTTTCGCGAACGGGGTGCTGGCGCCGAACAGCGCCGCCGCCAGCAGCGCGTACGCGATCGCCCGGTACCGTAGCGGCATCGGCTAGGCCCTGGCGGCGCCGAACAGGCTGTCCATGGCCTCGGCCAGCGGCCCGGCCATATCGATGCCGTTGCTCGGATGGGTAACCGTATTGGTGCTGATCACGCCTGCCACGCCGGCCGCCAGCAGGTCGGCATAGGCGTTGTCGGCGAACAGCGCGTGGACGGCCACGCACAGGGGCGGCGCCATATGCGCCTCGTGCATGCGGGCCGCTGCCGCCATCATGGTGCGCGCGGTCGAGGCGATATCGTCGATCAGCACCGGCGTGCGGTCGCGCCAGCGGTCGATGCCGGGCACGGTGACGGCCACGTCGCGGTCGCCGTAGCGGGTCTTCTCCAGCACCGTGAACGGGCAGCCGGCCAGCGCCGCCACTTCCGAGACCCATTGTTCGCTCTCGCCGTCGGGCCCGACCAGCAAGGCATGCGGGACATGTGCGCGCACCCAGTCGGCAATGCGCGGGGCCGCGCGCACCACCCGGCTCGGCACCTGGTACACCTGGTCGAGGTGGGCGATGCGGTGCAGGTGGGGATCGACCGTGACCAGCCAGTCGCAGGCGCCCGACAGCAGGCGCGCATAGTGTTTCGCGGTGACGCCCTCGCCCGGATGGAACTGGATATCCTGGCGCATGTAGGCCAGATACGGCAGCACCAGGCCAACCTGGCGCGCCCCCAGTTCGCGCGCCACGCAAGCGGCAAGGTAGAGGGCGATGGATTTGTCGTCGGGACGGTCGAGGCTGCAGACGATGGCGATATCGCGCCCGCGGATCTCGCTCAGGTAGCGGACGTAGCTTTCACCGTCGGGAAAGCGCCGCAACTCCCACTGGCCCAGCTCCCACCCGCGCTCGCGGGCGATGCCGGCAGCCATGGATTCGTTGCCCTGCATTGCGAAGAGAATGGGTGCCATGTGCGCGTCTGCCTGTCGTTGTCATGATCAGCGTCCATTGTAAGCGAGCCGGACGGACTTTAACGCTCGCGCGCCGCTTCCTGCACCGATTTGCGCACCGGCGACAGCAGGTATTCCATGACCGTGCGCCGGCCCTGGTTGATTTCGGCCACCACCTGCATGCCCGGCGTGATCGTCAGCCGGTTGCCATGCGCATCGGCCAGCACTTGCTGATCTAGCCGCACGCGCGCTTTGTAGGTCGCGTACTGCGGCGCCGGCTCGTCGGTCCCGTTGCGCTGGCGCGGCGCGGCCTCGGTCGCATCGGCGCCGATGTGGATCACTTTGCCGGTCAACATGCCGTGGCGCTGGAACGGGTAAGCGGTCAGCTTGATCTGGGCGCTCTGCCCCACGTGGACAAAGCCCACGTCTTCATTTTTGAGCGCCACGTCGGCATACAATTGCTCGCCTTCCGGGACGATGGTCAGCACCACGCTGCCTGGCTGCACGACTGCGCCCACGGTGGTCGTCGCCAGATCCTTGACCACGCCATCCTGCGGCGCGCGCAGTTCCATCAGGCCGGTCTTGTAGACGGATTTGTCGAGCGTCGGCTGAAGCTGGCCGATGCGCAGGCGCACGTCGGCCAGTTCCTTTTCCAGCTCCGCGCGGTAGTTGCTCTGGATTTGATGGATGCGCATTTCCTGGGCCGCGATGGTCGCGCTCAGCGCCGCCAGGGTCGACTTTTGGGCATCGAGATCGCGCGCCTTTTCCAGCGCCTCGCGCTGCTTGTCGGCGGTGGCCAGGCCGCCGTAGAAGCCCTCTTTTTCCAGCTTCGCGTAGGAGGCGGCGGCCTTGTCGTAGATCGGCAGGGTCTGTTCCAGCTTGGCCAGGATCTGCGCCGCGCTCCGATGTTCGTGGCGGGCTTTTTCCAGCAGCGACTGTTCCTGCGCCAGGCTGTCGGTAAATGCCTTGCGGTGCGCCAGATACTGGCTCTGCACTTGCGCCGTGCGCAGCACGTCGTCGCCGGCATGGCCGAGCATGGGGCGGCCCGCCAGCTCCGCTTCGATGCGGCGCACCTGCAGCTGCTGAAGCGTCAAATCAGAGGCCACGCCAGCCTGCTCGGCACGGGCGACGGTGGTGTCGAGCCGCGCGAGCACCTGGCCGGCCTTGACCTGATCCCCCTCGTCGACCAGCAATTCCTTGACCACGCCCGCCTCCGCCGGCTGCACCACTTTGACCAGGGTGCGCGGCACCAGCTTGCCCTCGGCCGTCGCAATGATGTCGAGCTTGCCGAAAGCGGCCCACACGATCAATACCAGCACCAGCAAGGCCACCGTCCACAGCACGATGCGGCCGGTGGCGCTGGGCGCCTCGGTCTGAATCAGTCTGAGCGGATCATGCCAACGGCTGGGCGGACGCAAGGCGACGACCTGGGCGCTGGTGGAAGAGTTCTGGCTCATTCGCTGCTTTCTGTTTTCGGGACGGCATGCATGGCGGGCCGCGGCGCCGGGCTCAGCAATTGAGCGCCCTTGGCGGTCAGGCGGAACACCGCGTCCACCTGCAAGCCTTTGGGCAAGCCATGGGTGATGAAGACCATCGTGACCTTGCCTTTGAGGCTATTGATGGTTTGCGCGAAATGCTCGGCGGTCGGTCCGTCGAGCGCGCTGGTCGCTTCGTCAAACACGAGGATACTGGGACGCTTGAGCAAGGCGCGCGCGATGGCAATGCGCTGCCGCTGGCCGCCGGACAAGCCCGCGCCGCGTTCGCCGATTTCGGTCTGGTAACCCTTGGGCTGGGCTTCGATCACGGAATGAATTTCCGCCATCTTGCAGGCGGCGACGATCTGCTCGAAGGTGGCGTTCGGGCTGGCCATCTGCAAATTATCGTAAATGGTGCCGGAAAACAGCACGGTTTCCTGCGGCACGACGCCGAAGTAGCTGCGCAGTTCATTGGCCGACAGGTAGCCGATATCGACCCCGTCGATCAGGATGCGGCCGGCGGTAGGCCGATAAAAGCCCTGCAGCAGCTTGGCCAGCGTACTCTTGCCGCAGCCGCTGGGCCCCATGATGCCGATGGTTTGGCCCGGCTCGATCGCCAGCGACACATCCTCGTACACCAGCGGCAAATGCTCGCCGTACTTGAACGCGATCGCCTCGATCTGCACCAGGCCCTTGCGCGCGGTGTCGCGCGAAGGCACCAGCGAATACGGCTCGATCGGCGCATTCATCAGGTCGCCCAGGCGGTCCACGGCCAGGCGGGCTTGCTGAAATTGCTGCCACAGGCCGACCAGGCGCAGCATCGGCTGCGACAGGCGCCCGGAAAACATCTGAAACGCCACCAGCATGCCGATCGTAAACGTGCTGTCATGCATGACCGTGTAGGCGCCGATGCCGAGGATCAGCAGGCTCATCAATTGCTCGAGCAGGTTGGACGCCGTGTTGTAGGTGTTCGCCAACTGCTTGGTGGCAAAGCCGGCCTGCAAATAGCTGGCCAGGTAGCCGCCGTAGCGGCTGCTCAGCTGCGGTTCCAGCTGCAGCGACTTCACCGTTTCCAGGCCGACCACGTATTCAGTGAGAAAGGCTTGATTGCGGGCGCCCATCAGAAACTGCTCCTGCAGGCGCGCCTGGAACATCGGCGCCACGATCAGGCTCAGCGTGATGATGACGGCGAGAATGGCCAGCACGATCAGGGTCAGCGTCACGCTGTAATAGAACATGATGCCCACAAAGATGAGCAGGAACGGGAAATCGAGCACCAGCGTCACCGCCGCGCTGGCGATGAATTCACGGATCGTCTCGACCCCGTGCAGGCGCGCGGCGATCACGCCGGTGGGCCGCTGCTGGAAGTACATGGGCGGCAGCTTGAACAGGCGCTCGAACACGGAGGAACCGAGAACCGCGTCGACCCGGTTGCCGGTATGCAGAACCAGGTACTGGCGCAGCCACGACAGGCCGGCCGAAAACAGCATGAACACGGCCATGCCGATCGCAATGACGATCAGGGTGCTCTCGGTGCGGTGCACCACCACCTTGTCGATGATGGCCTGGGTAAACAGCGGCGTGGCCAGCGCGATCAGCTGGATCACGAGCGAGGCCAGCAGCACTTCCTGCCACAGCTTTTTGTGCTTGAGCAGTTCGGGCACGAACCATGCGAAGCCGAAGCGGCGCGACTGGCGCGCCGCCGCCTCGCTGTCGGGGTCGAGCGCGGCCTCGGGCTGGGGGACGATGCGGGTCACCTGACCCAGGTAGCGCTGCGCAAAGTCGGCCAGCGGCATGGTGATGGGCGCGGCGTCGTCCGCTTCAATCACCAGCACGCTGACGGCGTCGGCCTGCAGGATCAATGCGGGTGCGGCGCTGTGGGCGGCCGCTTGCTTGTCCGCCATCCAGGCAACGAGCGGAAATGATTGCTGCTGCAGCGCCGCGCTCTTGCAGCCGTGCAGCGTGGCTTGGAAACCATAGGCCTTGGCCGCGGCCAGAAACGTGCTGACCGTATGCGGGGCAGCGAGTTGCTGACTGGCCAATGCGGCGGAAAATGGTTTGCGGTGCAGCGCGCACACACCTTGCAGCGCCCACAGGAACGCTTCCTGGGCGATATGTTTTTGTTGCATGAAAAATGCCTTACTTGCGGGCGGCGCAGCGCGCGCCACCGACCCCGCGACATCTTAACACAAGAACAACGTTGCCCAATCAAAACGCCCCTTGCATGAAGGGGCGTGCGGTTCTACAGGCTGATTTCCGTTCCCAGCAAGACCAGGAACTGCGCCAGCCACTGCGCATGGGCCGGCCACGCGGGCGCGGTCACGAATTTGCCGTCGGTAACGGCCTGATCGACTTCGATCTGCGCATACTCGCCGCCGGCCAGCTTGACCTCGGGCGAGCAGGCCGGATAACAGGAAATGCGCTTGCCGCGAATGACGTCGGCGGCGGCCAGCAGCTGGGCCCCGTGGCAGACGGCGGCGATGGGCTTGTCGGCTTTGGCGAACTGGCGCACGATCTCGATCACGCGCGCATTGAGACGCAAGTATTCCGGGGCGCGGCCGCCGGCGATCATCAGGGCGTCGTACTTGGCGACATCGACCTCATCGAAAGCGGCGTTGAGGGCGAACAGGTGGCCCGGCTTTTCGGTATAGGTCTGGTCGCCTTCGAAATCGTGGATCGCGGTCTTGATCTTGTCGCCCGCCTTCTTGCCGGGGCAGACCGCGTGCACCGTGTGACCGACCATCTGCAGCGCCTGGAAGGGCACCATGGTTTCATAATCCTCGGCAAAATCGCCCACCAAAAACAGTACTTTCTTTGCACCCATAGTTCTTCTCCTTGTGAAAAGTGATGGTTCAACAGATCGTCCGTGATCGCCAAGAATGGCACAGCCGCAGTCCCGTGGGAAGCGCTGTCCGTGGTATTTCTGTCTATTTTTTACCGTTGGCGTATTCGCAACAGCGCCCTACACTGCGCTACGCATTTTGTCGAACCACCGTCAAGAAAGAAGATATGTTTAAACCCTCCCCTGGCGCCGCGCTGTGCCTGCTTGCCGTGCTGGTCTCCGCATGCGGCGGCCGCGACGCCAGCACCCACGTGGTGCGTGTCGAGCAATCGACCAGCACCTTCTATCCGCGTAATCCGGGCTGCACCTTCGATGGCGTGCCGGGAACCACGGCCGACATCAAGCAAATGCACCAGGCCAAGTCGATTTCGGCGCAATGCTACGCACCGGAAGCGCAGGCCGAAGTCGCGGCCGGCATCTCGCGCACGTTTTACACGGCAAACCCGGGCTGCACCGTCGACGGCATCGCGGGCACCGAGGCCAATACCGAGCAAATCCTCAATGCGAAAGTCATCGCCGAAGCGTGTTACGTGGCCCCGGCCGCCCTGCCGCGCTAAGTGGCTCGGTGCGCGTGCGCCGCACGCGTTGGCGAACGGCGCTCTGCCACCGACTTGTGTTACTGTCAGTTACAATCCCCATTCCAGAGGCGACATCATGAACGGGCTCGAACCGGCCAGCTTCAATCTGAGCTGCACCAATTTCACCGCCGTCAGCGACATGTCCCTGGCCACGGTGCGCCCCGAGGCGCCCGCGCTGCCCTGGCCGGGCGCGCAGTACATCCGGATCGTGCCAAACGAGCGCACTCCGCTCGACCACACCAAGCGCTTCGGCCACGGCGAACACTGCAACGTGACCCGTCGGCAGTAAGAAAGCGAGGCCATCCGATGTCGCGCGTGCTCAACGTCTTGTTCCTGTGCTCGGGCAATTCGGGGCGCAGCATCATGGCCGAAGCGATCTTGCAGCGCGAAGGCGCGGGGAGCTTTGCCGCCTTCAGCGCCGGCAGCCATCCGACCGGGCGCATCAACCCGCTCTCGCTCGAACAACTGGCCAGCGAAGGCTTTCCCACCGAATCCCTGTACAGCAAGTCCTGGCTCACATTCGCCGACGCGCATGCGCCGCGCATGGATTTCATTATCGGCGTGTGCGACATGGTGGCCAATCGGGAACACCCCGTCTGGCCGGGCCGCCCCATCCACCTATGGTGGCACTTCCCCGCCCCCTGCGCCGTCCAGGGCAGCGATGCCCAAGTGCGGGCTGCATTTCGCGCCGTGTCGCAGGAACTGCAAATCATGCTGCGCCAGTTCATCGCCGATCCCTACGACGAGGCTGCACTCACGCGCCTGAACTTCGCCCAGAACGCGTCGCGCTGAACGCCGTGCTGTCAGCGAGCGCGCTGCATGCATACAACAAATAACGAAAAATTAAGTGTTTGTATGCGATATGCATGTTCGATTGGCATCTGAACGGCAAATCGGACTACATTAACTGCTCAGTTCGTATTTAGAGGATATCAATGTATTGACATATTAATAATTTCACAAAGGAGACACTACATGAGCACCCGCTTTCGTCGTTCCTTGCACAGTTTGTTACCCGCCCTTGCCCTCCTCGTCCTCGTTCCAGAGGCGAGCGCCAGCACCCTGAACCAGAACGCCTCCTGGACCATCGACCGGGCCGGCACCAGCACCAAGTACCGCTCGGTCGCGTATGGCGATTCGATCTATGCCGGTTACAACGGTTCCATCAGCAGTGCGGCCAAATTCTCGGCGCCGACCGTGAACGCGGAATACCTGTCGGCGCAGTGGGGGGCCGATATCGAGAGCGTGCGCCGCACCAAGTCAGGCGCGGTTGCATCCGATGTGTACAACAACAAGATCGTGGCGGAACGCTCATACATGCAAGCAAGTAACACGCGTGTGGTGACCTTCGAAATGTGCGGCAACGACGGCTTGCAGGCGCGCACCAGCTTCAAGAGCCAGACCGGCACCTGCAATTACAGCGTGCTGACGGCGGCGGAAAACAGCTGCAAGACCTACGTCACGGCGGCCATGGATTACATCAATGCCAACGCCTATTCGGGCGTCAAGCTCAAAGTGATCTCCAACCTGCACTACCCTGGCTATGCGACCGATAATGTGCAAAGCTCGTGCAAGGACGCGAGCACCGGCGCCACCGTCAAGATGCAGGACAAATTCTTGCCCGCCCTGGCGCGCATGAACTTCATGATGTGCGACGTGGCGCGCCAAAAGGGATTCATGTGCGCCGATAACTTCGCTCAATACATGGGCGCCGACTACGACAGCAACGGCGACGGCCAGATCGACTCGGCCGCGCTGCGCTACGTGGACGGTGAAAGCGAGGCCAGCTACGTGACGCGCATCACCACCACGTTGCGCTCGACGATCCGCGACGCCAACACCCACTTCGTGTCGGCCAGCAGCAGCTACGACTACATCCAGTCGGACGACACCCATCCCACTTATACCGGTGGCACCGTCAGTTCCGGCCTGTGGGGTTCGAGCACGGGCAGCGGCGCGCCGCGCTACACCTCGTTTGCCGGCGGCAAGAGCCCGATCTGGAATCAGTACGGCCACGAGCGCATCGGCTGGGCCGTGTCGACCTACAACCCGGCCGTGCCCTGAGTCTGTGAGCTGACGCCTTGGAACAGCCACCGCATTCCAAGCCCGAACCGGCCGCCTGGCGGCCATCGCGTGCGCGCCTGCTGATTGTGGGCGCGCTCGCGGTGGCCGGCGTCACCACGTTCCTGGTGCTATGGACGCCGTCCTGGACGGTGACCGCACCGGCCACCGTTAGCGCGGCGCCGGTTCCGGCCACCGTGGCGGCGCACGCCGCACCGCGCACGCTGGCCGCGACCGCCACGCGCCAGGCCGAAGGCGACGCCGACCCCACGCCCGATCTCAGGAGCTACCTTGCCCGCGGAGACAACCCCACCATGCGTGACGTGATCGAACGGCTGCACCAGCGCGGCATCTACACCGGCCTGGGCGCCTTCAACCCGCCCGGCACCAGTCCGCCCTTGACGGGACTGGCCGTGCCCGAGGATTTCGTGCTGCCGAAAGGCTATGTGCGCCATCACCAGTCGACCGATGACGGCCAGCCGATCGAAGCGATCCTGATGTTCGCGCCGGACTTTCAACTGTACGACGCCAACAACAACCCGATCCCCATGCCCGACAACCGGGTCGTGCCGCCGGAACTGGCGCCGCCTGGCTTACCGCGCAGGCAGGTCGTCATTCCCGGCCCCGCAGCGCCGGCCGGCCGCTGATGCGCAGCGCGCCCGGATTGCTGCGCAGCGCCGCCGGCATCGCAGCCAGCGCCCTGTTGGCGGGTCTGTATGTGCGCGGCGGCGCGGCGTGGCCGCTCGGTTTCGTGTTCCTGGTTCCCTGGCTGCGCACGCTTGACGACGCCACCACGCTGGCGCGCACGCTGCTGCACGCCTACGCCATGTCGCTAGCCTATACGGCGGCCGCCTTTGCCTGGTTCGGCACCGCGCTTGGCCTGTACGCGCAGATCGGCGAGCTGGCCGGCATCGGCTTGCTGCTGCTCGGAGCGCCACTGTTCCAGTCCCAGTTTTTCGCTTTAGCGCTGGTGCGCCGCCTGGCCCTGCGGCGCCACGGCGCGGTGCTGGCCGCGTGCGCCGGCGCAGCGGCGTGGGTGGCGGCCGAGTGGGTCCTGCCCCGACTGCTGGGCGACACCATCGGCTACGGCCTGTATCCATCACGCGTGCTGCGCCAGGGCGCCGCGCTGGGCGGCGCGGCAGGCCTGACCTTGTTGCTGCTACTGGCCAATGAAGGCATTGCCGCCGCCACGCGCAAACGGGCGGGCGGCTGGCGCGCGGCCTGGCCGCCGCTGGCGCTGGCAGCACTGGCGCCGCTGCTGCTGGCCGCTTACGGTGCGGCCGTGCTGCCCGGCGCGGCAAGCGCCGGCGGCCCATCCCTGCGCCTGGGCCTGATCCAGTCGAACATCGTCGCCTACGAACGCCAGCGCCAGGAAAAAGGCAGCCACGCCGTGGTGCGCGAGCTGCTCGACACCCACTTCGCGATGAGCTACGACGCCATCGTGCGCCAGCATGCGGACGCGGTCATGTGGTCCGAGACCGCCTACCCCACCACCTTCGGCCACCCCAAGAGCGAAGCGGGCGCGCAATTCGACCGCGAGATGTCCGATACCATGCGCGCGGCCGGCGTCCCGTTCATCTTTGGCACCTATGACCGCGATGGCGCCGGCGAATACAACGCTGCCGCCATCGTGCTGCCCGAGACCGGCCTGCTGGGCTTTTACCGCAAGACGCGCCTGTTCCCCCTCACCGAATACGTGCCGGCCTGGCTCGACAGCCCCGCCCTGCGCCGCCTGCTGCCATGGAGCGGCGACTGGCGAGCCGGCAACGGCGCGCGCGTGTTCCCGCTGCGCCTGCGCGACGGGCGCGAGATCCCGGTCGCGCCCCTGATCTGCCGCGACGATGTCGACCCCGGCCTGGCGCTGGACGGCGCCCGCCTCGGCGCGCAGGCGATTCTGACCATGTCCAACGATTCCTGGTTCAGCGCCGCGCCGCTGGGCGCGCGCATGCATCAAACGGTGGCGGCGTTTCGCAGCATCGAAACGGGCTTGCCCCAGTTCCGCGTGACCACCAACGGCTACAGCGCCGTGATCGACGCCACCGGGAGCGTGCTGGCCGGCACCCGTATGGGCGAGCGCATGCTGGTCATTGCCGATGTCCCGCTGCGCATGCCCGCGCCCACGCTCATGGTGCGCTGGGGTGACTGGGTGGGCCGCGCCGCCTGCGCGTGCCTGGTGCTGCTGGCCGCGTGGTCCCTGTCCCCGGCGCGCCGGCCGGTTGCCACACCCGATCCGGCGGCGGCGCGGCTAGCCCTGGTCACGCCCTTCACTGTCGCCGTGCTGCCGCCGGCCGCGCGCGTCGCTGCCGGCCTGCTGCGGGTGCTGGCCCGCGCGGGTCTGCTCTGGATGGGCATGGCCTTGCTGTTCGACGATGCCTTGCGCACCAATACATTGCTGCAGCTGCGCATGTTCGGCGCCTTTTTCCTGGCGCCGGAAGCGGCGGCCTGGTGCCTGCTGTTCCTGTTTGCGGCCAAGGCGTCCATCGTCGATGGCGAGTTGGTCATCGCGGGCGGGGGCCGCCGCCTCGCATTCGCGCTGGCCGACATCGGCGTTGTCCGCCTGTGGTCGCTGCCGATTCCCTGCCCCGGCCTGACGCTGCAGCGCGCATCGGGCCGGCGTTACGCGCTGGCCATGGCCAATCCCCAGGTGCTGGCCAGCGCGCTCGAGGCGCCGGGCGGCGGCCGCGCGCTGCTGCAAACCTACGTGCGGGCCGCACTGGCCGCCCCGCGTTCACGGCTCGACCATCCGCTTGCCAAGTACCTGCTGCTGCCGCTGGCGCTGGCCGTTCCGGCCTTCCATCTGCATCAGCACATCGCCTATGGCGGCATGTTCGGCGAATATTACAGCTTCGGCCTGAAAGCCTATCTGAGCGGATTTGCCCTCTGGTGGGCCGGTTGGACGATCGGCGTGGTGCTGTGCGAAGCACTGCTGCGCGCGGCGATCGACCTGGCCACGCTGCTGGCGGCGCTGCTGCAACCGCAGCGCACCTCCAGCGTGCGGCAAGCGCTGGAACGGGCCGGCCACGCGGCGCTGTTCATCGGCATGCCGGCCTGGCTGGCGGCGACCGTCTATGGGGCTTGATGCAACAATGATGAAAACGCAACACTAGGCGCCATATTTATTGCATTTGGAAAATATTCCAGTACCATTGCGCGAGAACGTAAATACTGGAAAGCAATATGGCGCGCCATTTCAATCACTATTTGTCCATCCTGGCCTTGAGCTCCCTGATCGCCTGCGGCGGCAGCGGCGGCACGTCGCCGACGCCGACACCAACGCCCACGCCAACGCCAACGCCAACGCCAACGCCGACGCCGACGCCGGCAGCGCCCGTGATCGCCAGCTTCGTCTCCGACCCGGCCGTCGTCAATGCCGGCCAGGGCTTTGCGTTGACCTGGAACGTATCGGGCGCCACCGCCATCAGCATTGACCAAGGGATCGGCGACGTGACAGGCAACAGCAGCCGCGCCGCGAATGCCGCCACCAGCGTGACCTACACGCTCACGGCCACCAACGCCCAGGGCAGCAAGACGGCGACGGCCACCGTGACCGTGGCACCGCCCGCGCAGGTCGGCAGCAACCCGATTTTGTACGTGACCCAAGTGCCGGTGTCCGGCTTCGCCAGCCGCACCACCACCTTCGGCAACCACCTGGCCAGCCCGCAAGCGGTGCCGCGCGGCGGCGACCTGATGATCCGCTACCCCGACGGCAGTGTGCGCAACCTGACCCAGGAAGCGGGCTTTGGCAGCGCCGGCTTCCAAGGCAGCAACGCGATTGCCGTGCGCGAACCGTCGGTCCATTGGAGCGGCACCAAGGCCTTGTTCAGCATGGTGGTCGGCTCGCCGCCGGCCCAGTACGACGTGCGCCAGTTCCAGTGGCAGATCTATGAGGTGAGCGGCCTCGAACAAGGCGCCACCGCCAAGATCACGAAGGTCGCGCGCCAGCCTGCGTACAACAATGTCTCGCCCTTCTACGGCACCGACGAGCGTGTGATGTTCACCTCCGACCGTCCGCGCGGCGGCGAAGCGCACCTGTATCCGCAGCTCGACGAATACGAAAGTTCTCCGATCGTCACCGGCATCTGGAGCCTGGACCCGGCCAGCGGCAACCTGTTCCTGCTCAACCACACGGTCAGCGGCGCCTTCAGCCCGTCGGTGGACAGCTTCGGCCGCGTGATCTTCACCCGCTGGGACCACCTGCAGCAGGATCAGCAGGCCGACGCCGACCGCGCCAGCCCGACCGCGCCACCGAACGGCGCCTTTACCTACGCCGACGAGAGCGCCGCTGCCGCGCGCAAAGCGCTGGCCGACGAAGTGTTCCCCGAGCCACGCCTCGACACCCACCCGCAGAACGTCGCCAACCAGGTCAACGGCCACACCTTCAATCATTTCATGCCATGGCAGGTCAATGAAGACGGCACTTCGGAAGAAACGCTGAACCACGTGGGCCGCCATGAAATCGGGCCCGGCTACATTCCGCGCACGTTCAAGAACGATACCAGTCTGAGCGACTACAGCCGCGAGTCGGTCTTCGCCAACCGCACCTTGTTGCGCTCCGATGGCGGCCTGTTCCATCTGCGCGAAGATCCGCTGCATCCCGGCACCTACTACGGCAGCAATGTGCGCGAGTTCGGCACCGCCGGCGCCAACCAGATCGTGCGCCTGACCGGCAGCCCCACGTTAAATGGCGAGACCATGGTCGTGACCGCCGTCACCCACCCGGACACCGCAGGATTTACCGTCGACGGCGCCACGCCCGCGGCCAACCACAGCGGCATGTACCGCAATCCTCTGCCGATGGCGGACGGCACGCTGGTGACCGTGCACACGGGCGAAACCCGGCTCGACCAGAATGACGGCACCCGCGCCGCGCCGCGCTACCGCTACCAGTTCCGCCTCAAATCGATGAAGGCGAGCGGCGTCAACATGGTGGCCGACCGCGCCTTGACTCCGGGCACGCGCAAGGCGCTGTGGTACTGGGATCCGGACAGCCGCGTCGATTTCGACGGCATCTTGTGGGAACTCGATCCGGTGGAAGTGGCCGCGCGCGCCAAGCCGGCACGCCGCAGCGACGCTCTCGAAGCGCCGGAGCGCGCCGTGCTGCTGGAAGAAAACGTGGACGAGGCCCAGTTGCGCGCCTGGCTGGCCAGCAACGACCTGGCCCTGATCGTCACCCGCGACAACACCAGCCGCGACCGCGGCGAACGCCAGCAGCCATTCAATCTGCAAGTGCCGGGCGGCGTCAGCAAAAAAGGCGACGACGGCAAGGTCTACGACATCAGCCACCTGCAGCTGTTCCAGGCCGACCAGATCCGCGGATACGGCGGCATGACGGCCCCGCGCGAAGGCCGCCGTCCGCTGGCCCAGGCCATGCACGATCCCAAGGTCAAGAACCCGGCCAACCCCGGCGCGCCGGCCGGCAGCGTCAAGCTGGGCCTGGACGGATCGAGCGCAGCCTTCGTTCCCGCGCGGCGCGCCATGACCTGGCAGCTGACCGACGCCGGCGGCAAGGCAGTGGTGCGCGAACGCAACTGGCTCACCTTCCAGCCCGGCGAGATCCGCACCTGCGCTTCGTGCCACGGCCTGAACACGAAAGATCAGGCCGGCGGCTTTGCGCCTTTGAACAAGCCTGAAGCGCTGCGCACCTTGCTCAAGTACTGGAAGCAGTTGCCGAAATAAACGCGGCCGGCACCGCAAACAAGTCCGTGTGGCCGAATCCTTGCTCGTAATCGAGCAGGGAAATCACCTGCGGCACCACCCGCACGAACACGGCCCCCGCCCAGGGCAAGGCATGGATGCCCGACATGGTGGTTTTGATTTGCGGGAAGCGGATCAGCATGCGCTCGGACGCGTGCGCCAATTCGTCCGGATCGCGGATGAATTCGGCAATGCCGCCGAGCGACAATCCCTTGATGTGCTGCCAGTCGCGATAAGGCGGCGTGACCGTGGCCGACACCTTGTTGTTTTGGCGGATGTTGTGCGCCTTTTGGCCATCGATACCGATGCCGATATACAGGGTCAGTCCGTCGTGCGCGTAGCTGACCGTGGTGGCTTGCGGATAACCGTCCGGGCGCACGGTGGCCAGTGTGAGGTCGGGCACGTGCGACAAAATATCGAGCACGGCGTGCCGCTGGGTGTTGTCCAAAACTTGCATGACTTTCTCCTGTCCGGCGAGTCTTGGTTGGACCACGCGCACGCGCGCCGGTTCGCCGCGATCAAGGTCCCGCGCACACCCCATTCTTGCCGCTGGCATCGGTATCGAGACACTTGGCGCCAGCCGCGCAGTTGGCATCGCTTGAACACTCCTGCCGGCACACCCCGTCCGATGCACACTGGAACGGGGCGCAATCGTACAGCGCTGTCGGCTTGCCGGCAGGCGCCTTGGCCCAGCTGAGCGCACTGCCGCTGCACACGCGCGGCGCCACCCAGTTATTCTTCTGCCACGCCGCCAACTCCTTGGCCCGCGCGCGCAGCTGGTCGGCATTGGCGTGGACGTCCTTCTTGTACGAGGTCACGCGCGCATCCTCGCTGGCGCTGGCAGGTCCCTGCAGGATCAACATGCTGGCCGCGCAAGCGATGGCGCCGGCCAAACGAACGAACTGTTTCATCGTGAGCTCCCCCTTATTGTGTGCGAACGCAGCGTTTGGCGGCCGTGTCGCATGTGCTGCCGCCCTTGCACTCGTCTGAGATGACGCAGCTGTCGATGGTAACTCCCGGTTCGCACGGGTTGGTGCGGCTCTTCGACCAGCGCGACATGCGCCCGATACAGGTCGTCATGCCGCTGCACGAAAACGATTCGCCGCTGCGCGCATTCCAGGTCGTGTCGGGGTCGATGCAAGCGTTCCCTGTCACCGGCGTGTAGCTGAGTTTGGAGAAGTTGGCCCCCACCTTGACCAGCGCGGCGCTGATCTCGTCGCGTTTCTTCTGTTCGCGTTTGATCTCGGCCTGCACCAGCGCCTCTTGATCGAGCGGCACCGTCACGCCCGGCGCCAGGCGCGACACGGCGGCCGGGTTCACCGTCGATGGCGGGTTGGGGTTGGGGGCTGTGCTCTTCTTTAATTGCAGCATGTCGATGCGCGGCGTGGGCGTGGGCTGGGCCGCGGCGCCGTTGGCCCACAGCACGCACAACCAAACAAGAAACAGGCGCGTGAATCTGTTCATTGCATCCTCCAGGAATCTGACTCGGGTGCCTGCGATTATAGCGGCGTCAATATGGGTGTTGGTTGTTGGAAATGCACGCCCTGCGCGGCGAACTGCACTATGATGTCGCCATGACAGAAAACAAGTCCCACGCCGGCCATCCGGTCTTCGCGCGCATCGTCCTGGCGCGGCCGCGCCTGTTCGGCTGCATCCTGCTCGGCATCCTGGTCGCGGCGCTGACGCCGGACAGCGTGGTGAGCCACATCATCACGCGCATCATCGTCGGCTGGAACGCGGGCGCCCTCACCTACCTCGCGCTCACCTTGCACATGATGTTCGCTTCCTCGCACGAGCAGATGCGCACCCGTGCCCAAGGACAGGACGAAGGCCGGGTACTGATACTGGCCATGGTCGTCATGGCTGCCGTTGCCTCGCTGGCGGCGATCGTCGGCGAACTGTCGCTGGCGCGCGACCTGCATGGCGGCATCCGTTTCAATCACGTGGCGCTGGCCATGGGGACGCTGCTCACGTCCTGGTCCTTCACCCAGGTCATGTTCGCCACCCACTACGCACACGATTACTATATCGCCTACGAACGCGACGGCAGCGGCGGTCTCGCCTTCGCCAATGAAGAGCATCCCGATTACGGCGACTTCCTGTATTTTTCGTGCGTGATCGGCACCTCGGCCCAGACCGCCGACGTCAGTTTCACCAGCCGCGCGATGCGGCGCACCGGGCTGCTGCACTGCGTGCTGGCGTTCTTCTTCAACGCCACCCTGCTGGCACTGACCATCAACATCGCGTCCGGCCTGATCTGACCTGGCAGGCTTTACCTGCTTCGCTTCTCCAGCACCCGGTCGATCAAGCCGTAGTCGGCCCCCTGGCTGGCCGACATGTAGTTGTCGCGATCCGAATCCTTTTCGATCCGCTCCAGCGTCTGCCCGGTGCGCTCGGCCAGGATCGTGTTGAGGCGGTGGCGCTGGTAGATCACTTCGCGCGCCTGGATTTCGATATCGGCCGCCACGCCTTGCGATCCCCCGTGCGGCTGATGGATCATGATGCGCGCGTTGGGCAAGGCGTAGCGCTTGCCGCGCGCGCCAGCGGCCAGCAGAAACGAACCCATGCTGGCCGCCATGCCGGTGCACAGGGTCGACACATCAGGCTGGATGAATTGCATCGTGTCATAGACCGCCATGCCGGCGTAGACCGAACCGCCGGGCGAGTTGATGTACAGTGAAATGTCCTTGTCGGGATTGTCCGACTCCAGAAATAGCAGCTGCGCGACGATCAAATTGGCCGACTGCTCGGTCACCTCGCCGACCAGAAAGATCACGCGCTCCTTGAGCAGACGCGAATAAATGTCGAAAGCGCGTTCGCCGCGCCCCGTTTGTTCGATCACGGTGGGCACCAAACCTAGTGCCTTGGGAAAATGGGGAGCCATACAGCGCCTTTCGCGGTAAAGTGGAGATACCGCTTGACGCTGGACGGTCGCACTGGTGTGACACGAAAAGAAAAATCTTCGCTGCCTGTCACACGCGCATGGCGCCCAGCGTCAAGTGCGACCAGTAGCTCACCAGGAGACACCATGCCCCGCCCGACCGACACCGATGGCAGCATATTCGAACAACTGCGCCCGCGCCTGACGGCAATCAGCGCCCGCATCGTCGGCAGCGAGGCCGAAGCGCAGGACGTCGTTCAGGACTGCTATCTCAAGTGGCATGCCACCGAACAAGCCGCGCTGGCGGTGCCGGCTGCCTGGCTGACCACGGTCGTCCAGCGGCAGTCCATCGACCGCCTGCGCAAACGGTCGCGCGATGCGGTGGCCGCGCTCGGGGCCATGGAGTTGGTTCCCGCACAGGGCCCCGCGACGCCCGAGGAGGGTGTGCTGGCGCGCGATGAACTCGGTGAAGCGCTGGCGCGCATGCTGGCGCGCCTCTCTCCGTCCGAGCGGCTGGCATTGGTGCTGCACGACGTGCTTGACTGCGGTCACGACGACATTGCAGCGGCGCTGGGAACCAAGCCGGTCAATGCACGCCAATATCTGGCCCGCGCACGGCGCCGCCTGCGCGACAGTGAGGCAGAGGCGGCCGTCAGCGACAAACGATGCCGTGAACTGGTGCGCCGCTTTCAGGCCGCAATCAACGATCTGGACGTGCCGGCCTTGATGTGCTTGCTGGCCGATGAGCAACCGGTGTCAGTCTGCACGCCGCTGCGCCTGCCGATCCATGCCCACGCGTGCGCCAACGATGCATCGTACGCCGCGGTCATGGCATGGGCCGCCTGATTATCCCACCGAGCACGATTTCGCGCGACGCCTCATTCTGCCCGCAGGAACGGCCCCGGCTCTGGCCACGGAAGATCGGTGATCGGCGCGGCCAGGGATTCGGCATTTCCCTGTGCGGCGCTCCACGCCAGATAGCGCCCGCAGCGCTGCGTATCCTCGAGGGTATGGATGAACGACACCTTGCCCCAGCGCATCCGCATGAACTGCATCACGACGTTTCGGTAAGGCCCGTCCGGCTGATGCGGAACGACAAAGTCGAGGACGGCATGGATCCGCGTATTCCACGGCGGCCCGACCACGGCCACTTCCCGCACCTGAAACTGCAATCCCGGAAACAAGCGGTACAAACGCGCCCACCACAGCGCCATCGTTGCCTGCGAATGGCGCAATCCGCCAATCGGCGAGTCGCCCTCGAACCGGTACGCAAAGCCTGGCGCCAAACCGGCCAGCATCGGCGCCGCATCGCCGCGGCTGAGGGCGGCGAAGATCGAGCGCAGCTTGCGCTCCACGAAATAAGCGTACATGGCATTCCTTCACTGGCATAATGCAAGCAGTATAGTTGACTTGCATTACAACAGTGAAATTATGGAAAGAATTTCTTACGCCGATTTTTCGTGCTCGATCGCGCGCACCCTGGACGTAGCCGGTGAATGGTGGACCATGCTGATCTTGCGCGACCTGTTCCTGGGATTCGACCGTTTCGACGATATCCAGCGCAACCTCGGCATCGCGTCCAACATCTTGACGGTGCGGCTGAAGCGCCTGCGCGAGCAAGGCATCCTGGAACGCGCGGCAGATCCCGACGACAAGCGCGTCTGGCGCTATGTGCTTACCGAGCAAGGCCGCGACCTGTATCCGGTCCTGCTGGCACTGACGGCATGGGGCGATAAATGGCGCACGCCGCCCGGCCAAGCGCCGCTGCATATCCGCCATACGGCCTGCGCCCATATCACCAGCGCCGTGCCCGCGTGCGCGGTGTGCGGCGAAACGCTCCAGTTGGCCGATCTGGCCTTCGAACCCGGCCCGGGCGGACGCGCGCAGCCCGGCACCGCCCTGATCGGCGAACTATTCGCACGGACATCGAACGCAAAAAAATAGCCCGCGCAGGCGGGCTATCGATCCTTCAGGCAGAACGCGCGATCAATCGCGGATATCGAGCGCCCGGTTCAGGCTCAGCGCCGCCAGCGAGCAAACCGCGCCCGACAGCAGATACAGGCCCACATACACCAGCCCGAACTTGGCGGCCAATGCCAGCGCCACCAGCGGCGCGAAACCGGCGCCCACCAGCCACGACAGGTCGGAGGTGATGGCCGCGCCCGTATAGCGATAGCGGGCCGGGAAGTTGGCCGTCACCGCGCCGGCAGCCTGTCCATACGACAGTCCCAGCAGCGTGAAGCCGATGAGGATGAACAGATCTTGCCCATGCGCTCCGCCATTCATCAGCGTCGGCACCAGGAAACTGAACACGGCGATCAGCGCGGCCAGCGTGCCGAGCGTGGTGCGGCGCCCGATGCGGTCGGCGATAAAGCCGGAAGCGACCACGCCCAGTGCCATCAACGCCACCCCGATCATCTGGATCTCGAGGAAGCCCGTTACCGGACGCTCGGAGTACAGCATGATCCACGACAGCGGGAACACCGTTACCAGGTGGAACAGCGCATAACTGGCCAGCGCGGCCAGCGCGCCGATAAATACGTTACGGCCCTGGTTGCGCGACATTTCGCCGAACGGCGTCGGCTGCAGCTCTTTTTCTTCCAGCAAGTGCGCATATTCATTGGTCGAGATGAGGCGCAGGCGGGCGAACAAGGCAACCACGTTGATGGCAAAGGCCACATAGAACGGATAACGCCAGCCCCAGGACAGGAAATCGGCGCTGGTCACATTCGACAGCAAATACCAGAACACCCCGGCGGCGATCAGGAAGCCGACCGGCGCGCCCAGCTGACCGAGCATGGCGTACCAGCCGCGGCGGTCCGGCGGCGCATTGAGCGCCAGCAGCGATGGCAAGCCGTCCCAGGAACCGCCCAGAGCCAGTCCCTGCCCCACGCGCAGCACGGACAGCAGGATGATGGCCTTGGTGCCCAGCTGCGCGTACGTTGGCAGGAAAGCAATACCGGCAGTCGACACGCCCAGCAGGAACAAGGCGGTGGTCAATTTGACTTCACGCCCGTAACGGCGCTGGATCGCCATCGACAGCGCCGTGCCCAATGGGCGCGCAATGAAGGCGAAGGAAAAGATGACAAAAGAATACAAGGTGCCGTTCAGCCGGTCGGCAAACGGGAAGAAGGCCGACGGGAACACCAGCACCGAGGCGATGGCGAACACGAAGAAGTCGAAATACTCGGACGCGCGGCCAATCACCACGCCAATGGCAATTTCACCTGGCGAAATGGCCGAATGGTCGGCATTGATGCGACGTGCGTCGGCGCTGATCTCGCCGGCATCGGCACCATAGGGGGCTGCGGTTTGAATCGTGGTCATGCATTGTCTCCAGCTCGTCTATTTTATAAAGGCTCTCACCGTATCGGCGGGCTTCGCCTCATCATGCACCACAGCGCGCCCGTTTGTCCAATAGTGCGTCCGTGGCGGGGGTGAGACAATTTGTCCAATGTTCTTGTCAGAATCATTTCTGTAGAGTTGTAAGCTCGACTCACCCCATGACAAAACGTATCGCATGATTCCCTTACTTGCCCGCCGCGGGTTGTATCTTTCGCCCCTTGCCCTGCTCTGCGCTTGCAACAGTGTCGTGATGAAGCCCTCGGGCGACATTGCCGCACAGCAAGCGCAACTGATTGTCGTTTCGACCGTGCTCATGCTGCTCATCATCGTTCCGGTGATCGCGCTGACCATTTTCTTTGCCTGGCGTTATCGCCAAAGCAATACCAAAGCGACCTATCTGCCGGACTGGGACCATTCGACCCGCCTCGAGCTGGTGATCTGGGGCGCGCCCCTGCTGATCATTATCGCGCTCGGCCTGATCACCTGGATCAGCACCCACGTGCTCGACCCTTACCGTCCCCTGTCGCGCATCGACGCCGCGCGCCCGATCGCGGCCGACGTCAAGCCGCTGGTGGTCGAAGTGGTCGCCCTCGACTGGAAATGGCTGTTCATCTATCCGGAACAAGGCATCGCCACCATCAATGAAGTGGCCGCCCCGGTCGACCGTCCGATCCTGTTCAAGATTTCGGCCTCGACCGTGATGAACTCGTTCTACATCCCTGCCCTGGCCGGCCAGATCTACGCCATGCCGGGCATGCAGACTTCGCTGAACGCGGTCATCAACAAGCCTGGCGTGTACGACGGCTTCTCGGCCAACTACAGCGGCGCCGGCTTCTCGGACATGCGCTTCAAGTTCCACGGCAAGGATGCGGCCGGCTTCGACGCCTGGGTCGCCTCCGTGAAAGCTTCCGGCGGCGCACTCGACCGCGCAACCTATGTGCAGCTCGAAAAGCCGAGCCTGAAGGAGCCTGTGCGCCACTTCGGCAGCACCGATGCCGGCCTGTTCGACGCCATCGTCGAACGCTGCGTCGAGCCGGGCACCATGTGCATGAGCCAGATGATGGGCCAGCACAACGTCGCCCCGCAACCTGGTCAACTGGCGCAAGCAGGCATCGAAGCCGTCTGCGCCAAGCCCGCAATTACCGTAGAGACGAACAATGCAAAACACAATTGAAGCGACCGCGCCGCTGCTCGGGCGGCTGAGCTGGGACGCGATCCCGCTCCACGAACCAATTCTGATCGGCACTTTCGCCATGGTGGCCCTGGGCGGCATCGCCATGCTCGCCGCGCTGACCTACTTCCGCCTGTGGGGCCCCTTGTGGCGTGACTGGGTGACCAGCATCGACCACAAAAAGATCGGCATCATGTACATGATCTTCGGCCTGGTCATGCTGATGCGCGGCTTCGCCGATGCGCTGATGATGCGCGCCCAGCAAGCGATGGCCTTTGGCGACAGTGCCGGCTTCCTGCCGCCGCACCACTACGACCAGGTGTTCACCGCCCACGGCGTGATCATGATCTTCTTCGTCGCCATGCCGTTCGTGACCGGCCTGATGAACTACGTGGTGCCGCTGCAGATCGGCGCGCGCGACGTTGCCTTCCCGTTCCTGAACAATTTCTCGTTCTGGATGACGGTCTCGGGCGGCGCGCTGACCATGATTTCCCTGTTCGTGGGCGAATTCGCCCGCACCGGCTGGCTCGCCTATCCGCCGCTGTCGGGCATCATGGCCAGCCCCGATCCCGGGGTCGACTATTACATCTGGTCGCTCCAGATCGCGGGGGTCGGAACACTGCTATCGGGCATCAATCTGATCGCCACCATCGTCAAGATGCGCGCGCCAGGCATGACCCTGATGAAAATGCCGGTCTTCACCTGGACCGCACTGTGCACCAACGTGCTGATCGTGGCCGCCTTCCCGATCCTGACCGCCGTGCTGGGCATGCTGTCGATGGACCGCATGCTCGGCACCCACTTCTTCACCAACGACCTCGGCGGCAACGCCATGATGTACGTGAACCTGATCTGGATCTGGGGCCACCCCGAGGTCTACATCCTGGTGCTGCCGGTGTTCGGCGTGTTCTCCGAAGTGGTCTCGACCTTCTCCGGCAAGCGTCTGTTCGGCTACACCTCGATGGTGTACGCGACCGTCGTGATCACCATCCTGTCCTACCTGGTGTGGCTGCACCACTTCTTCACCATGGGTTCGGGGGCGTCGGTCAATTCCTTCTTCGGCATCACCACGATGATCATTTCGATTCCGACTGGCGCCAAGATCTTCAACTGGCTGTTCACCATGTACCGCGGCCGTATCCGCTTCGAACTGCCGATGCTGTGGACCATCGCCTTCATGATCACCTTCGTGATCGGCGGCATGACAGGCGTGCTGCTGGCCGTGCCTGCGGCGGACTTCGTGCTGCATAACAGCCTGTTCCTGATCGCCCACTTCCACAACGTGATCATCGGCGGCGTCGTGTTCGGCGTGTTCGCCGGCATCAACTACTGGTTCCCGAAAGCGTTCGGCTACAAGCTCGACGAATTCTGGGGCAAGTGCTCGTTCTGGTTCTGGGTGATCGGCTTCTACCTGGCCTTCATGCCGCTGTACGTGCTGGGCCTGATGGGCGTGACGCGCCGCATGAGCCACTTCGACGACCCTTCGCTGCAGATCTGGTTCGTGCTGGCCGCCATCGGCGCCGGGCTGATCGCGCTGGGCATCGGCTCGATGCTGATGCAATTCTTTGTCAGCTTCCGCAACCGCAAGGCGCTGCGCGATGTGACCGGCGACCCATGGGGCGGCCGTACCCTGGAATGGTCGACCTCGTCGCCACCGCCGGACTACAACTTCGCCTTCACCCCGCACGTGTACGACAACGACACCTGGGCCGACATGAAGAAGAACGGTTACCAGCGTCCGCGCGAGAACTTCCTCGACATTCACATGCCGAAGAACACGGGCGCCGGCTTCATCATCGCCGCTCTGAGCGGTGTGGTGGGCTTCGCCGTGATCTGGCACATGTGGCTGATTGCCGGCGTGGTGTCGGTGGCCCTGCTGGCCGCCATCATCGTTCACACTTTCAATTACAAACGCGACTACTACATTCCGGCTGCCCAGGTTGCCGGTACGGAAAACGCTCGCTCCTTGCTGCTGGATAGCCATGTCTGAGATTACGCTCCCTTCCTCCGACCCGAGCGCACGCTTTTATGTGCGCGAACATCATCCTGAGAACGGCACCCTGCTGGGCTTCTGGATTTACCTGATGAGCGACTGCCTGGTGTTCGCCAGCCTGTTCGCCACCTACGCCGTGCTGGGCCGCAACTATGCAGGCGGCCCCACCGGCGCCGAACTGTTCGACCTGCCGCTGGTGGCGATCAACACCTCGCTGCTGCTGCTGTCGTCGATCACCTACGGCTTCGCCATGCTCGAAATGCAGAACAAGCGCCTACGCGCCGTCCTGATCTGGCTGGGCGTGACCGGCTTGCTCGGCGCCGGCTTCATCGGCCTCGAACTGTACGAATTCGTGCACCTGATCCACGAAGGCGCCGGTCCCCAGCGCAGCGGCTTCCTGACCGCCTTCTTCTCGCTGGTGGCCACCCACGGCTTGCACGTGACCTTCGGTATCGTCTGGCTCGTGACCCTGATGGTCCAGCTGGGCAAGCATGGCTTGACGCCGGAAAACAATCGCCGCCTGATGTGCCTGTCGATGTTCTGGCACTTCCTCGACGTCGTCTGGATCGGCGTCTTCACCTTTGTCTATCTGATGGGAGTACTGCCATGAGCGCGGGCCACGATCACCACGACCACCACGACGCCGGCGCGCCGCACTCGACCCTGCGCGGCTACGCCACCGGTTTCGTGCTGGCCGTCATCCTGACCGCCATTCCTTTCTGGCTGGTCATGGGCAAGGTCATTCCAAACTCGAGCACGCTGGGCTTCGTGCTGCTCGGTCTGGCGGCGGTGCAGATCGTCGTGCACATGGTCTACTTCCTGCACATGAACACCAAGGCCGAAGGCGGCTGGTCGATGCTGGCCCTGCTGTTCACCTTCATGCTGCTGGTTATCATGTTGAGCGGTTCGATCTGGGTGATGTACCATCTCAATCACAACATGATGCCCGGGATGATGAACCAGATGATGCACGCCGACTCCCCATGACCCGCTCGCGCCGCGCGCGTCTGAGCGTGGCGCTGTGCATGGCCATGCTCAGTCTGGGCTTGCTTGCGCTGGGCGTATGGCAAGTCCAGCGCCTGCAATGGAAGAACGCGCTGATCGCGCAGGTCGATCAGCGCGTGCACGCCGCCCCGGCCGCGGCGCCGGCCATCGCGTCCTGGCCGCAACTGACCCGCGACAAGGACGAATACCGCCACCTGCGCCTGGAAGGCCGCTTCATGGACGAGCGCGCCACCCTGGTGCAAGCGTCGACCGTGCTCGGCCCCGGGTTCTGGGTGCTGACCCCGTTTCAAAGCGAGGATGGCGCCACGGTCCTGGTCAACCGCGGCTTTGTTCCCAAGCGCACCGTATTACCGGCCGGCCCGCAACGGGTCGCCATCACCGGTTTGCTGCGCATGAGCGAAACCAGCAAGCCTTTACTTCGTGACAACAATCCTGCCGAAGACCGCTGGTACGCGCGCAACGTGCAAGCCATTGCCGCCGCACGCGGCCTGGGCCCGGTCGCCCCCTGGTTCCTCGATCAGGATGCCGCGCAGCCTGCCGCGCCGGGCGCGCCGGTGGGCGGACTGACCGTTATTTCCTTCAATAACAATCACCTGGTGTACGCAATGACCTGGTTTGCTTTAAGCTTGATGGCTGTCGCTGGTTGCGTGCTCATCGCGCGCACCGGCAAAACCATATCAAGTTGAAGGGCTGGACCATGCAACGACTATTCGGACAGGCCTTGTGGGGACAGGCGCTGTCGGAGGCCGCGCTGCCCGAGTACGAACCTGGCTACCGCAACATGCGGCATTTGATCGAGCTGCGCTGGATCGCCGTGCTCGGCCAGATCACCACCATCGCCACCGCCATGCTCGGCTTCGGGGTGCAGCTGCCGCTCGCGCCCATGCTCAAGGTGCTGGCCTGCCTGATCGCCTTCAACCTGTTCAGCCACCTGCGCTGGCAGGAGTCGCACAACGTCACCAATGGCCAGGTGTTCATGGCGCTGCTGGTCGACGTCTTTACCCTCACCGCCCAGCTGTACCTCTCCGGCGGGATGAGCAATCCCTTCGTCTTCCTGTACCTGCTGCAAGTGATTTTGAGCGCAGTGCTGCTCTCGCGCGGCAGCACCTGGAGCATCGTCGGCATCATCGGCGCCTGCCTGGTCGTGCTGGCCATGTTCTCCGATCCGCTGCCCCTGCCGCTCGACTACGAAAACGGCCTGGGCAGTCTGTACGTGCAGGGCATCATGATCAGCGTGATGCTCGGTGCGATCCTGCTGGCCGTGTTCATCACGCGCATCAGCCGCAACCTGCGCGTGGGCGACGCCCAGCTGGCCGCCATGCGCCAGCGCGCGGCCGAAGAAGAACACATCGTACGCATGGGCCTGCTGGCCTCGGGCGCCGCCCATGAACTGGGCACGCCCCTGTCGACGCTGGCCGTGATTCTGGGCGACTGGCGCCGCATGCCCGAGTTTTCCAGGAACCCCGAACTGCTGGCCGAAATCGGCGAAATGCAGACCCAGCTCGTGCGCTGCAAGAGCATCGTCAGCGGCATCCTGATGTCGGCCGGCGAGGCGCGCAGCGAAGCGACCGCCAGGACCACCATCAAGGTCTTCCTCGACGCCCTGGTCAACGAATGGCGCGACAGCCGCGTGATCGTCGGCTTCGGTTACGAGAACCGGATCGCGCACGAGATCTCGGTCGTGTCCGATTCGACCATCAAGCAAATGATCTGGAATGTGCTCGACAATGCGCTCGAAGCCTCGCCCCACTGGGTCAACCTGGTGGTGATGGAAGATGGCGAGACCTTGACGATCGAAGTCACTGACAGCGGCCCCGGCTTTGCGCCCGGCATGCTCGACCGCTTCGGCACGCCCTACCAGTCGACCAAGGGCCGCCCCGGCGGCGGACTGGGCCTGTTCCTGGTGGTGAACGTGGCGCGCACGCTGGGCGGCACGGTGGAAGCGGACAACCGCGAACAGGGCGGCGCCCTGGTGCGCGTGCGCCTGCCGCTGGCGGCCATCGTCTGCGCGCCGGAGGACAGCGATGTCGGCTGAACGCCTGCTCCTGATCATCGAGGATGACGCCGCCTTCGCGCGCACGCTGTCGCGCTCGTTCGAGCGGCGCGGTTACCGCGTGCTGCACGCGGCCAGCTACGATGAGGCGCGCGCACTGCTGAGCGCGCATACGCCCGGCTTTGCCGTGGTCGACCTGAAGCTGGCCGGTCCACAATCGGGCCTGGCCTGCGTGCAGATGCTGCATGCCCACGACGTGGCCATGGCCATCGTGGTGCTGACCGGTTTTGCCAGCATCGGCACGGCGGTGGACGCGATCAAGCTTGGCGCGCGCCAGTACCTGGCCAAGCCGGCCAACAGCGACGATATCGAAGCGGCCTTCGGCGATCAGGGCGCCAGCACCGAGCTGACGCTGACCGAGCGCCCGACCTCGATCAAGACGCTGGAATGGGAAACGATCCACGCCGTGCTGGCCGAAACCAACTTCAATATTTCGGAAGCGGCGCGGCAGCTGGGCATGCACCGGCGCACGCTGGCGCGCAAGCTGGAGAAGCGGCGGGTCAAGTAACTGGACTGGCGAGTAGATGCATAAAATCTACTTTTAGTATCGACTAACCGACTGCCCTTTGATATTGATCAAAAAAATTGTCAAATGTTCACTGATCTGGGCGGGAGTGCCGTAACCTCCACGCAACATTCACCTGTCAAGATCAATGAAAACACCACCTAAAGTCCCTCCCAAAGACGTCGATATCTTTTGGGCTGAGATTGCAGCATGCGATCACTGCGTCCAGATTTACGAAAATGACGACATCTTCTTCAGCGCGCTGGAAGCCTATGTGTCGGCCGGCCTGCGCCAGGGGGAAGCGGTGATTCTGATCGCCACCGGCGCCCATTTGAAGTTGCTGGAAGAGCGCCTGGCGCACGATAACGTCGATATCCCTGCGGCGATGGCGCGCGATCAGTACATCGCCCTCGATGCGGAAGCGGCGATCAAGAACTTCATGGATGACGATTGGCCCGACGAAGAACGCTTCTACGCCTTCGTGTCGGCGCTGCTGGGCCGCGTGCGGCCCCGTTATCCCAAGGTGCGCGCGTTCGGCGAGATGGTGGCCCTGATGTGGGCCAAGGGCCAGATACGGGCCACCATCCAGCTCGAACACATGTGGGCGCGGCTGTGCAAGAGCGAGCAGTTCTCCCTGTTTTGCGCTTACCCGCGCAGTGGCTTCGTGCAGAATGCGCAGGAATCCATCATGGACGTGCACCTGGCCCATTCGGTGGTGTTCAACGCGGCTTGAGCGTCACCTTGTAAATCATCGTATTCGTATTGTTCGGGATGCTGTCCTTGTCGCCCGCGGCGTCGCTGTTGGTCATCCACAAATTGCCATCGATCGCAGGCTCCACCGTGCGCAAACGGTTGTAGGTGCCGACAAAGAATTGGCGCACATTGGTCAGCTGGTCGCCGCTGATATCGCTGCGATACAGGCGCTTGCCGGCCAGGCAGGCCACGTACAGCGACTCGCGCACGATGGCGATGCCGCTGCACGAGCCTTCATAATTGCGGTACGTATATTTGGGCGCGACGTAGCCGGGCGTTGCGCAGCCGCTGCCCGAACGCGAGGTCACGCCTTCGCAGTGGGGCCAGCCGTAATTGCCGCCGCGGACGATCAGGTTGGTTTCATCCTGCGTGTCGCCAAACTCCTGTTCCCACAAGCGCCCGCTGGCATCGAAGGCGAGCCCCTGCGGATTGCGGTGGCCGTAACTCCAGACATAATTTCCGAACGGGTTATCGGCCGGCGGCGTGCCATTCGTATTCAAGCGCAGCACCTTGCCCGCGAGATTGTGAACATCCTGCGCAAAATCGCCATTCTGCGCGTCGCCCGTCGTGGCATACAGTTTCCCGTCGGGACCGAAGCGCAGGCGCCCGCCGTTATGGAATTTGTTGCGCCCTATTCCCTTGAGCAAGACCTCGTGCGAAGCGAGATCGAGCGCGCCGTTCCGGTATTGGATGCGCACGATCCGGTTGTCCGTCGGGCTGGTGTGATAGATGTACAGCCAGGGATCTTGCTGCGGGAAGCCGGGCGGGATGGCCAGCCCGAGCAGGCCGCCTTCCCCGTCGGTGCCCTGGACGTTGGGAACGACACCAATGCTGCGCTTGGTGCCGGCAAGGGGATTGAGCAGGATGATGTCCTGCGCGTCCCGGCGGCTGTAGAGAACCGTTCCGTCCGGCAAAGCCGCCAGCCCCCACGGGATATCGGTCTCGGTCGCCACCTGCACGGTGGCGCATATGACGTCGCTGCAGGCATTGCCGGTGGTGAGCGACAAGGTCGTCCCGCGCGCCGACACATTGTTTTGCGCGTCGCGCGCGGCCAGCGTGTACTGGTAGGTGGTGTTGGCAGCGAGCCCGGTATTGGTATACGTGAGCGCCGCGGTGCTGCCGACCTTGGCGTTGCCGCGATAAATGTCGTACGCGGCCACGCCAACGTTATCGGTCGACGCGGCCCAGGTCAGCGTGGCCGTGGTGCCGGACACGGTGCCCCGCAACTCCGTGGGCACGGACGGCGGCTGCGTGTCGGTCTGGCATTGCGGCACCTTGAGCGGCAGGGAGGCGCTGGCCTGCGACACGTTGCCGGCCGCGTCACGGGCGTTCACGTACACACCCCAGCTGGCGCCCGGCGTCAGTGCGAGCTGGGCACTGAGCGTGCTGGCGTTGACGGTGCCGAGCGATTGTCCGTCATGGTAGATATCGTAATAGGCGACAGCGACATTGTCGGTCGATGCCTTCCAGCTCAGCGTGGCGGAGCGGCACGCGAGGGCATCGATGGCCAGGCCGCTTGGCGGCGTCGGCGGCTGGGTATCGGCAGACGGCGGCGTGGTCGTGCCGACGTTCCATTGCTGGTGGGTGCTGCCCTCGCAGCGCCAGATGTCGATCCCGGTCAGGTTGGCGGTGGCGCCCCCTTTCACCGTCAGGCACAGCCCGGACTGCGGATTGATGATGGTCTTGTCGGGCCGCAGCGTCCACTTCTGATTGGCGCCGCCATGGCAGGTGTACGATTGCACGATGGCTTGCGGCTGGGTGCTGCCGCCGCGGATATCGAGGCAGCGCGCGCCGTCGAACGTGCGCAGCTCACCGGCGGCGGTGAATTCCCAGCGCTGATTGACGCCGCCGTGGCAGTCGAAAATGATGGCCGCTGTGCCTGGCTCCTGGCTGCCCTTGGCGATATCGAGGCAGCGTTGCGACGCCGTGCTGATCAGTGTGGCGGGCGCCGCCGTCGACGACGGTACGACACCGCTCGTCCCCAGCAGCAACAGCGCATGCATTACCATGACATTCGAACCGTTCACGATCAGCCTCCTCTGGATTCTCCGTCTGCGATTGCAACCTTTACATTCAATTAACAACCTTACGCCAAAAATTGAAGAGGCGAAAGCGGAATTCGATTGCGCGGGAAGGGAAAATCGTGACGATCAGGAACGTTTCAACTGGCCAAGGACACTTGCCACCTTGGTGGTGATGACATCGACTGCCGGCCCGTTGGCGCCGTGCGGCAAAATCACATCGGCGTAGCGCTTGGTCGGTTCGATGAATTGCTTGTGCATGGGCCGCACGGTCTCGAGATACTGGGCGGCCACGCTGTCGACCGAACGGCCGCGTTCGGTAATGTCGCGCTGCATGCGGCGGATGAAGCGCACGTCGGGCGCGGTGTCGACAAAGATCTTGAGCGACATCATCTTGCGCAAGTCCGCGTCATACAAGGCAAACAAGCCTTCGATCACGATCACCGGGGCCGGATTGACGCGAATGGTCTTGTTGGAGCGGTTATCGATCGTAAAATCGTACTCCGGCATGTCGATCGCCTCGCCATTGCGCAAGGCCTGCACATGCTGGACCATCAGCGGCCAGTCGAACGCTTGCGGGTGGTCGTAATTCTGCTTGCGCCGCACTTCAGGGCTGAGATCGGATTGGTCGCAGTAATAATCGTCCTGCATCACGACCGAGACCATGTCGGTCCCGAAAGACGCCAGTACCTGCTGGGTCACCGTCGACTTGCCGCTGCCGCTACCGCCGGCAACACCAATCACAAAGGGAAGAGAAGAAATCTTGTTCATCCCAGCATGATACCGGAGCGGCGATGGAACTGACAGGGCCGGCTGGCCGAAACTCCGCATTGATGTTCGGATGACAAGCCTTTGCCGCTAGAATAGCCCGCGCATTCCCGCCCCTCCCAAGTCAACCGGAAGCCACGATGAAACTCCGTTCCCTGCTTGCCGCATGCGGCCTTGTTGTTCTGATTCCGCATAGCGCACAGGCTTTGTCGGACGAGGAAAGGGACGCCTATACGCTGCTGCTGACCGGCCCCAAAGAGAAGCAGGTCAAGGCATGCGCCAGCGCGGCACTGCGGGTGAATCTGGGCTTGACCGCCATGGCCATGGCAAACACGTCCGACAGCGCCGTGGAAGAAAGCATGCTCACTAACGCGACGACAGATGGCGACAAGGCAGCACGCCGACGCGAGATCGACTTGGCCCTATACCGAAGGCAACAGCGAAGAGCCTGGATCCGGCAACAAGCAATGGACTGCCGGACTGCGCCACAGGTTCTGATCAGGCCATGATCCGTCGCCCACGTCGGGTACGCGATACAGTTGGCGTGGAGGCGCGAACCCGATATGATGGAAATGCTGTTGGGAAAGCGGCGATATCAGCGACACCTTCCATGTCAGATTGATACGACGTCTTCTTGTTAGCGGCCCCATTCGACAAAGGCGCCATGAGCATCCATCTCTTTCCGCATGCGTCCGCAAGCGCGCAACTGCAACGACTGATTTGTTTCATCGTGTTCTCCGTGCTGGCGTGTGCGTCGTCCGCCCAATCGACGTCGCACATGCGCTTTACGCGCCCCCCCAACCTCGTGACCGCCGATCCGACCCTGGTCGCAATGCTGCAGGACCGGCAGGGATTTATCTGGCTTGGCGCCCTCGGTGGCGGACTGTACCGATACGACGGCGGACGTGTCCTCAAATTCGTCAACGACCCGAAGGATCAGACCAGCCTGCCTGCCGAACGGGTCAATACGCTATTCGAAGACAAGTACGGACACATCTGGGCAGGCACCGCGCGCGGCCTGGCACGCTTCAATCCCGACACCGGCAATTTCACGCGCTACGTCTCGTCGCCCACGCCCGGCAAGCACCAGGTGATCCGCAAGATCATTTCGGACGGCCTGGACGGCATGTGGCTGGCCACCTGGGGTGGACTTCAACATGTCGACCTCGCCAGTGGCGAATTCACCTTGTACAAGGCCGATAAAGACAATCCCGACAGCATAGGCGCGGACAGCGTCGAGGCGCTGGCGCTGGACGCCAGAAAAGGACTGTGGGTGGCGACCTGGCCGACGGGACTGCACTATCTGGCGCCGGGCGGCACGGCGTTCCGCCACTTCCAGGTCGGCCTGGAGAATTCTGCCGATCCCCTGTTCAATCAAGTGGTCGCCCTCCAGATGGACAGTCAGCAACGCCTCTGGATCGGCACCAAGCGGGGCGTGTACCGCTGGACCGATGGCAGCGCCTGGGATACGCGCATCAAGGTTCCCTCGCCCGAAGGCCAGATCAACAATTTTTATCCTGAACGCGATGGCGGCATGTGCGCCGCGACGATGACCGATGGCATCTTGCGGTGGTCGGCAACGAGCGACGAACCGCTCAATTACCTCTACCGCCCTGACGATCCGTACGCCTTGCCGACACTCAGTTTCCAAGCCATCATGCAGGACCGTGCGGGCTTGCTGTGGGTGGGGTCGTACAATGCAGGCATTCTGATGGCCAATCCCAGCAACAAGGGCCTGTCGCGCATCATCCCCCCTGCTCTGCCGTTCGGAAAAAAGCAGCCCAACAATACCACCACATCGATCGCACCGGCGCCGGACGGGCGCATCTGGCTGGGCGGACTGACCGGACTGGCCATGCTCGATCCTGTCAGCGGCAATGTGGACAAGTACTACCGCGCCGAGCCAGGCAGCGCCGCAACGCTGACCTCGAACGCGGTCTATTGCTTGTATCAACAGCCAGGGGGCCCGCTGTGGATCGGCAGCGTCAACGGTCTGAGCCGACTTGATTCCCCATCCGGGCCGCTGACAGCGATCAACTTCCCAGGCACGCACAACGGCAACCTCTCCATCAATGCCATCAGTCCGGGCGCGAACGGTACGCTCTGGATCAGCACCAACGGTCGCGTGATCCATTTTGATCCGGCCGGCGGCGCGCCCCGCTTCTATGAACCCGACAAAGACAAGCCGGGCACGAGCCGCCACATGCAGCGCGCCAACTGGACCCTGGAGGACCGCCGGGGCCGCGTGTGGATGGGCTCCGAGTATGCCGACGGGCTCGATATGCTGGACCTGCGCAGCGGCGCGTTTCAGTATTTCCTCCACGACGACGGCAACCCGGCCAGCCTGGCGTCGAACTTCGTGACCACGATGCATGAAGACGGCGCAGGCCGCTTGTGGGCCGGCACCACCAAAGGCTTGAACGAGATCATGACCGGGCCAGACGGCAAGGTCAGCTTCCGCGCCTATCCGGGGGCCGGCAGCGACAAGATCTTCGCCGTGCAGAGCGACCGCCAGGGCAAGGTCTGGGCGACGACCGCCGATGCGCTGATCGAACTGGATCCCGCAAGCGGCAAGGGCAAGCGGCATACGGCTGCCGAAGGTTTGCTCGACGGCTATCGCGTCGGCGCCGGCTACACCGCCCCCGATGGCAGCCTGTACTTTGGAGGAACGACCGGCGTCATTCATGTCCGCCCGGAACAAGCCGAATCGAATCCCGCCGCTCCGCCGGTGGCCATTACCGACATCAGCGTCCTGAATCGTTCGCTGGCACGGCCGCCGCGGCCGAACGGCGTTGAACTGACCGGCCCGGTGACCGCGCCGCGCGCGCTCGTCCTGGCGGCCGATCAATCGGTATTCTCAATTGAATTCGCCGCGCTCGACTTTGCCGACCCGGTCAACAATCAATATGCTTACCAGCTCGAGGGATTCGACCAGGCGTGGGTCACGGCCGATGCAGCCCACCGCAGCGCCACCTACACCAATCTCGACCCAGGACGCTATCGCTTCAAGGTCAAGGCGGCCAACAGCACCGGGACCTGGAATACCCAGGGCCAGAGCCTGACCATCACCGTCTTGCCGCCGTACTGGAAGAGCTGGTGGTTCCGTTTGCTCAGTGTCGCCCTGGCGATCGGCTTGCTGGCGATCGCGTACCGCCTGCGCGTGCGCTCGCTCCAGCAGCACCAGCGCGCACTCGAGACCGAAGTGGCGGCAAGAACCCGTGAACTTGCCGAGAGCAATGCCAAGCTGGCCGCGCTTTCGCTCACCGACGGGCTCACCGGATTGACCAACCGCCGCGGCTTCGACGCCGGCCTTGCCAATGCCTGGGCGCGCGCATTGCGCAGCGGCGCGCCGGTGTCGCTCGCCATGCTCGATGTCGACCACTTCAAACTCTACAACGACGAGTACGGCCACCAGGCCGGCGACCAGTGCCTGCGTGAAGTGGCCGGCGTGATCGCAGCGCATGCCCGCCGTCCGGGCGACGTTGCCGCCCGCTACGGCGGGGAAGAGTTCGCATTGCTGCAGCCCGATGCGTCGGGCACCGACGCGCTGCGTGCAGCCCAGACCATGTGTGCCGAACTGGCGGCCAAATCGCTGCCGCACGTGCGATCCGGTTTTGCTGTCGTCACCGTGAGCATCGGCGTGGCATCGCTCATTCCCGGTCCCGCCAATTCGATGGATTTGCTCATCAAGCTGGCCGACAATGCGCTCTACCGGGCCAAACACAAGGGGCGTAATCAGGCGATCCTGGCCGCCTCGGCGGAGGAGCTGGAGCTCGCGCAGTAATGCGGCGGAATCCTCAAACGCTTGCCAGTCCAGATGGACCTGGGGCGCGTCGTAGGCGAAATTGACGATGTCGGTCTTGAACGGGGCCGGGCTGGCGACGGCGTTGCCGACCTGCTTGTCGATGTTTGCCGAAACTGCCGATGCCGGAACCGAGCTTCCGGATTGCTGCCCCAGGCTGGGCGCGTGGCCGCGGCTTTGCAACTGCGCCGCAAGAAAGTAGCGCAATCCGATACTGCGATGCGCTCGCATCCTCACCTGGAGAATAAACCTCCGGCGTGCAATATTCTTGATTATCATGCTATCTGCCCGGCTATCTGTAGGGACGGGCCAGCAGTACTTGATCAAGAAGAGGAATAGTTTGGACGTACGAAACATCAGAATCCTCGGTAGCGGCATGGCATTGCCAGCCACGGAACTGAGCAGCGATCAGCTTGACGCGCGCCTCGGTTTGCGCGCGGGAACCAGCCTGCGCCAGACCGGGGTGCGGCGCCGGTTTCTGTCCACCGATGAAACGGCCGCCCAACTGGCCGCCAAGGCGTGTCGTGCCGCACTGGCCGACGCCGGCCTCGATTGGGCCGATATCGATTGCCTGGTCAGCAGCGCGGCCACCATGGACCAGGCGCTGCCCTACAACGCGGCACTGATCCACGCCGAGCTGGGATTGACGGCGCAGCGCACGAGCACCTTCGACATCGGCGCCAGCTGCATGTCCTTCCTGACCGGCCTCGACACCATGAGCTATCTGGTCGATTGCGGGCGCTACCGCAACGTGATGCTGGTGTCGGCCGACATTGCAACTTTCGGCCTGGACTGGACCCGTCTCAAGGAATGCGGCCTGTTCGGCGATGGCGCCGCCGCCGTGGTGATCCGCAAATCGGCGCCGGGCGAAGCGTCGCGCGTGCTCGCGTCGCGCACGGTCACACTGTCCGCCGGCGCCACGCTGTGCGCCATTCCGGCGGGCGGCTCACGCTTTCATCCGCGCCGCCTGACGACGCCGATCGATCCGCTGACCGTGTTCCAGATGGACGGCAAGGGCGTGTTCAAGCTGATCGCCGCCGAGATGGCAGACTTCAGTGCCGGCCTGCTGACCACCGCCGGGCTGCGCATGCAGGATATCGCCATGGTCGTGCCGCACCAGGCCAGCCAGCTGGCGCTCGATCACCTGTCCAAACGGCTCGCGGTGCCGGCGGGCCGCTTGATGGACATCTTTACCGATTTCGGCAACCAGGTCGGCGCTTCGCTGCCGACGGCGCTGCATCTGGCGCTGTCCGGCGGGCGCGTGCAGCGCGGCGATCCGCTGCTCCTGATCGGCACCGGTGCCGGCCTGACCATGGGCGGTCTGGTGCTGACTTACTGATGGCGACGCGGATCCTTGTCACCGGCGGCACCGGCTTTCTGGGCCGGCACCTGGTCTGGCGCCTCGCCGCGGCCGGCCATGATGTCACGTTCACGGGCCGGAACAGCGCCCATGCCGAGGCGGTGGTGCTGGCCAGCGGGGGATGGGCCCGCTTTGTGCCGGTCGCCCACGGCAGCGCAGACGCCGCCGCCATCATCGGTGCCCATACGCGCCATGCCGACGCCGTCGTCCACTGCGCGGCGCTGGCCTCGCCCTGGGGAGCGCGCGCCGCCTTCACGCGCGCCAATGTGGTCTCGACCGAGGAGGTGCTGGCGGCATGTCATGACCATGGTGTCGGGCGCCTCGTCCATATTTCCAGTCCCAGCGTGTACTTCGCGTTCGAGGACCGGCTGGGCGTGCGCGAAGACGATCCCCTGCCCCGCCCCGTCAATGAATACGCGCGCAGCAAGCGCGCCGCCGACGCGCTGATTCTGGCAGCCGGCTTGCCCCAGGCCGTCATCCTGCGTCCACGCGCCATTTTCGGCCCGTGGGACAACGCGCTTTTGCCACGCCTGCTGCGCCTGATGCGCCATGGCCGCGTACCGCTGCTGCGCGGCGGGCAGGCGCTGATCGACCTGACCTACGTCGACAATGTCGTCGATGCGATCGAACTGGCGCTGACGGTGCCCACCGACGGCAGCACGCCGATCTGCAATATCACCAATGGCGAGGCGATCGAGGCGGCCGATCTGTTTGCCCGCATCGCCCACAGTTTCCGTTTGCCGATCAAAACCGCGCACCGGCCGTATGCGCTGGCCAATGCGGCCGCCTTCGGCCTCGAACTGGCAGCGCGCCTGGCGCCGGGCTGGGAGCCGCCGTTGACGCGTTACTCCGTCGGTGCGATCGCATTTTCGCAAACGCTCGATCTGCACAATGCCCGCACAGTGCTGGGCTACCATCCGCGCGTATCGCTCGATGACGGGATCGGCGCGACCGCCGCATGGTGGCATGCCCAGGGAGGCGCCCGATGAACATCCCACGCGTGCACTTTCACCTGTTAAAAGTCGGCCATTGCAATCATCCGGAATGCGTGGCCATGCGCGGCGGGCGCTGGGCCAGCGTACGCTTCCCGGCGCTGTGCGGCTTGCTGATCCATCCTGCACATGGCCCGATCCTGTTCGACACCGGTTACAGCAGCCATTTCATGGACGCCACCGCCCCCTTCCCCGAGCGGCTGTATCGCTGGACCACGCCCTTCACCCTGCCGCCGGAAGAGACCTTGCTGGCCCAGCTGGGCAGGCTGGGAATCGGCGCGCGCGACATCGCTCGCGTGATGATCTCGCATGTCCACGGCGACCATATCGCCGGCCTGAAGGACTTTCCGGGCGCACGCCTGGTCGCCTTGCGCGCCGAAATCGACGCGCTCCGGGCCAAGTCGCGGATCGGCGCCCTCATGCACGGCATGCTGCCGGCACTGCTGCCGGGCGACTTCGGCGAGCGCCTGCATTTTGCCGACGACCTGCCCGCGCGCCCCCTTCCGGCTGCCCTGCGCCCGTTCGAACAAGGTTTCGACCTGCTCGGCGACGGCAGTGTGCTGGGCGTTCCTTTGCCGGGGCACAGCCGCGGACAGATGGGCATCGCATTTCGCCAGCAGGATGATCGCCTGGTGTTCATGGTGGCCGACGCCTGCTGGAGCCGCAAGGCACTGCTGGAAGATCGCGGCCCCACCTGGCTGGCGGCCCGCATCTTCGACCGGCGCGACACCTACCAACACACCTTCCGCGCGCTGCGCCAAGTCGCGCGCCAGACCCATGCGCCGCTGCTGGTGCCGTCGCACTGCGAACCGACCTGGAAAGAACTTCGTCATGACACCGATTGAACTGGCGCTGATGGTGGGCCACTTCGTGCGCACACGCTGGGGCCTGCGCTTTGCCGACCGCGCGGGCCTCAAGCGCCATCAGCGGCGGATGCTGGCCCGTTTCATCCGCACCGAGCTGCCCCGCACCGGCTTTTATCGGGCGCATGCCGGCGCCGCCCTCGACCAGCTTCCCATCGTCGACAAGGGCGTGGCGCTGGCGCACTTCGACCAGATGAATGCCGCCGGCATCACCTTGGCCCAGGCAACCGCCGTTGCGCTGGACGGTGAAGCTTCGCGCGACTTCGGCCCTTCCCTCGGCGGGGTGACGGTTGGCCTGTCGAGCGGAACGAGCGGTACCCGTGGCGTGTTCATGGCGGCTGCGCGCGAACGCGCGCGCTGGGCCGGCATCATGCTCGCGCGCGTCCTCCCGCACGGCATGCTCGGCGAACTGGTGCTGCGGCGCGCTCCGCTGCGCGTGGCGTTCTTCCTGCGCGCGAACAGCAATCTGTACACGACACTCAAGAGCCGGCGCATCGATTTCCGCTTTTACGACCTGTTCGCAGGCCTGGACGGGCATCTCCCGGCGCTCGCTTCGCAGCAGCCGGAAATCCTGGTCGCGCCGTCGCGCGTGCTGGGCAAACTGGCGCAACTGGTGCTGGCCGGAGGCCTGGAACTGGCGCCGCGGCGCGTGGTGGCGGTGGCCGAAGTGCTCGAGCCCGACGACCGTGCGGTCATTGAACGCGCATTCGGCCAGCCCGTCCACCAGCTGTACCAGTGCACGGAGGGCTTTTTGGGCTACACCTGCGAGCACGGCACGCTGCACCTGAACGAGGAATTCGTCCACATTGAACCGGAGTGGCTCGATGCGGCGCGGACCCGCTTCATCCCGATCCTGACCGATTTCAGCCGCACCACGCAGCTCGTGGTGCGCTACCGCCTCAACGACATTCTGCGCGTGCGGCCCACGCCCTGCCCGTGCGGCAGGGTCAGTCTGGCACTCGACGCCATCGACGGGCGCAGCGACGACATCCTGTACGCGAACAAGGCCGACGTCTATCCGGACATGGTACGCCACGCGATCACGACTGCCGCGGCCGCGCTGCCCGACTATCGGATCGAACAGCATGGCACGACCTTGCGCATTGGCGTGGCGGACGGTCAGGCGCAATCGTACCGCGCCGTGACAGATGCGCTGGCGGGATTGTTCGCACGGCTGGGATGCGATGCCCCTGCTTTCGAGATGGTGCCGTTCGAGGAGGCCGCACTGCACGCCAAGCGGCGCCGCATCGTTTGCATCACGCGCCCCGATGCCCGGGAGGCCGCATGCGCAGCGTCCTGATTTTGGGTGGGCGCGCGCCCGTTGCGCTCGACCATGCGCGCCGTTTCGCCCATCAGGGCTGGCGCGTGTTCGTCGCCGACAGCGTATCGATGCGGCTGTCCGGCTGGTCGTCGGCGGTCAGCGGGAGCATTGCACTGGCTTCGCCACGCTTCGATCCGAACGGCTTCGTGGCCGGACTGCGGCGCGCCATCGAGACCCATGCGATCGAGCTGGTGGTGCCAACCTGCGAGGAGGTGTTCTTTTTGGCGCGCTATCGCGCAGCGCTGCCCGCCACCTGCCGCGTCCTGGTCGACGACTTCGACAAGCTGCGTCTCCTGCACAGCAAATGGGATTTTCTCGCGCTGGCCGAGGCCTGCGGCGGCAATCCGCCGGCCAGCAGCACCGTCACCGGGATCGGTGCGGCGCGCGAATGGGCCGCGGGCCGACCGCTGGTGCTTAAGCCAGAGTACTCACGCTTCGGCGTCAACGTGCGCCTGTATCCGGACGGTATTCCAGCCGTAGCGCCGGCGCTGCCCGAACGCGGGCGCTGGGTGGCGCAGACCTTTTGCGAAGGGCGCGAACTGTGCTCGTACTCGGTCGCGGACCGGGGCCGCGTGCTGGCCCACGCCGTCTACTGGGGCAAGCACCGTCTGCGCCGCAGTGCCAGCTACTTTTTCGAACACCACCATTCGCCGACCATCCTGGCGTTTGTCGAAAAGCTGGTGGCGCATCTGGACTTCACCGGACAAATTTCGTTCGACTGGATCGATGCCGGCGGCGACCGGCCCAGCGTCATCGAGTGCAACCCGCGCGCCATCAGCGGCCTGCACTTGTTTTCGGCCGACGATGCGCTGCCCGCCGCACTCGATGGCAGCGCGGTTCGCTGCATCACGCCGGCGAGCGCCCGCGCGCGCATGATCGCCCCGGTCATGGCCACTGCAGGCCTGGTTCAGGCGCTGCAACCCGGCCAATCGCTGCGCCAGTGGTGGCGCGACTATCGCGATGCCGGCGACGTGGTTGCCATTCCCGGCGACCGCGCACCGGCCCTGGGCGGGCTGGTCGACCTCGGCGCCTATTTCGCCATGTCGTTGCGCCAGCGATGTACGATGCGCGAAGCAGCCACGCGCGATATCGAATGGGACGGCGAGGAGCTGGCGGCGCCATGAATGCCTTTTCCAGCGCCGCGCAACGCTTGCGCGCCATCCACCAGGGAAAAAACACCCGCCCCTTCATCGCCAATGTCGATGCCGAAGTGGTGCTGCTCGAAGCAGGTTCGCTCAAGCTGCCGGCCACGGTCAATGATGGCGCGCGGGGCAACGCCTGGGTATGCTCGCCCCTGACGACCTACTATGACTATGCGCTCGAGGAAGTGAAGCGCTCCCTGCATCCGCTGCTGGCGTGGCCGATTGTGCTGGCCTGCCGGTTCCTGGGCGGCGGATTGCGCCGCGCCGGTATCGACCGTTCGGTCGCGATCAACAACTGGATGCTGAGCACCAATCTGTACCCCGACGCCGACGCCGCTGCCCTCGATCGCATCATCGCGACCGCACGATCGCGCTGGCCAGACCATGCCTTGTGGTTCCGGTCTTTGAACAACGACCAGCAAGCCGACTGGATCGCGCTGCTGCGACGCAGCGGCTTTGCCATGCTCCCGAGCCGCCAGGTGTACCTGTTCGACGTGCCTGAACCGGATTGGGAACGGCGCCACCAGGGCAGCCGGCGCGACCAGCGCCTGCTGCGCACGACATCATTGACCAGTGCGGCCGGGGCGGACTTCGACGCGGCCGACTTCGACCGGGCCGCGCAGCTGTATCGGCAGCTGTACATCGAAAAATATTCGGCCCTGAACCCGCAATACACCGCGCAATTTCTGCACCGCTGGCACGAAGCCGGATTATTCGAGTTGCACGGCTTTCGCGACCAGAACGGCCAATTGCAGGCCGTCGTCGGCTTGTTCCGCCAGGGCGATACGATTACCGCGCCCATTGTCGGCTACAACTGCGCCCTGCCCGTGCAACTGGGGCTTTACCGGCTGCTCATGGCGCGCGTGCTGGAACAGGCCGCTCTGCAGGGGGCCAGGGTCAATCTCAGTGCGGGCGCGGCGCAGTTCAAGCGCTTGCGCGGCGGCCGGCCGGCGCTCGAATTCAGTGCGGTGCTGGTCACGCACCTGCCATGGCGGCACCGCTGCGCCATCGGCCTGCTGCAACTGCTGACCACTGTCATCGGCGTACCCATCATGCGGATATTTCAACTATGACTTCATGGACACCTTCCATTTACGGGCGCTGGTTTGTGGCCGCGCGCGCCGACCGGCTGCACGGCAAACCGCTTGCCGTCACGGTGCTGGACCGACCGCTGGTGATCGCACGCATGGCCGACGGCACCGTCTGCGCGTTCGAGGACCGCTGCCCGCACCGCCAGGTGCCGCTGTCCGGCGGCAGCATCGTCGCCGAAGGCTTGCGCTGTCCTTATCATGGGTGGGTATTCGATGCCGGCGGGCGCTGTGTGAAGGTGCCGGGCCTTTCCGCCGATGCCTGCCTGCCGGCGGCCGGCGCGCGGCCCGTCACGGTGCAGGTGGTCGACGGCCTGGTCTGGGTGCGCCTCGCGGCGGGCGACGCTGCCCCGCCGCGCATGATCACCGAACTGGAGGCCGGCTCGCGTCGCTTTCTGGAGCAAATGCGCTGGGACGCCAACGTGGTCGACGCCATTGAAAATTTTCTCGACCCCTTGCATACCCACCTGATTCATCCGGGCCTGGTGCGCAAGGATGGCGTGCGGCGCGCCATGCAGGTTGCGGCCAGCAGCACGGACGAAGGTTTCATGATCGATTACCAGGGCCAGGAGGTTCAGTCAGGCTTGCTGTACCGTCTGTTCGAATCGCCGCGCAGCAGCGAGCGTGCCCACTTTGCGGGCGCCGGCGCGGCCCAGATCGAATACCGCTACCAGAACGGCAGCGTGGTGCGGATCATCTTGTACTTCACACCGGAGAGCGCCACCAGTACCCATGTGTTCACCTCGATGCACGTGGAACAGCGCTGGGCGCCGGCCTGGGCGCTGCGCTGTTTTGTGTGGCCGTTCTTGCGCAAGGTGGCGCAGCAGGACAAGGCCATTCTGGAAGCCCAGTCGGCCAATCTGCAGCGCTTCGCGCCGCAGCGGGGCGTGTCCACCGGGCTCGACCTGGTACGCAAGCGGCTCGAACAGATCTGGGAGCCTGAACGTGCCGCCTCCCCGCCGCCGGAACCGGAACGGATCACGATCATGCTGTAGTTCGCCAGTAAGCCGGCTGATGTCGACGGAATTTACATACCTGAATATGCAAAATACATAAAAATTAAATTTTACAATTTAATCAAGCGCTTACGACGCGATATTTTTGGGGCACGATGATTGCTTACTCCAAGGGTCCACACTACCTGGAGATATCCATGTCGCAAAGTTCATTGAATAAGTTGTTCGTCAGCTTGCTGTTTTTTGCATGCACATCGCTTTGCGCCGCTCCGCTGACGATTCATCTTACTGGGGTCGAGAGCTATGGCGAAGTCGGGGACCCCGGTAACACAGTACTCATCTTCGACGTGGGCGCAAACGCCACCATCACCAGCATCGATTATTCATTGAACGTAACCGCCATCGATCCGAGCTGGCTTTCGGAACTTGGATTATCGCTGGCCAACTCCAAGGGAATCGAAGGCATCGCCTTCAATCCAGGCTTTGGTGATACGTTTGCCGGCACCAACACGTATACGGGTTCGGCCAATCTGGTTGACCTCGGCCTGACTTTCAGGGTCGGCGGCGACGGTCTCTTGCGCCTTGAGTTCTACGAAGACTTCGACGATTTCACCGGTCCGGACGGCATTTGGAACTTCGGCACGATCACCTTTGGCATCGCACCCTACGTGGTCATCCCCGAGCCGTCCACTGCACTGCTGCTGGGCGCGGGCATGCTGCTCATCGGCTTGGGCCGCCGCCGCGGCGCAGCGCCGCGGCGATAGGGAGGAGCGGCGTTAGCCTGCGTAACCGCTCGCTTTCAAGATCGCCGCCGGGTCGCGCAATGCAAGCAGTTCGCGCAGCGCGGCGCGCTTGTCGGAAGCACGCGCCACATATGCTTGCGCGATCCGCATGCCGACCCAATAGCCGGCCTCGCAGGGCCATCCTGCGGGCGCCGAGACGGAGTTGACGACCAGCGCTTGCAGCGGGCGCTGGTCATAGGATTGCGCACGCCGGCGCTGTCGCCTTGGATCGCCTGGCGATTCAGGGCGCTGCGGCGGAAATGCAACAAGAGACACCAGCCTGTCATCAAGCTGTCATATTCGGACCATACAGTGGCGCCATAAAAACAAAAACAAAGGAGTCAAAAAATGATGGTCGCACTACTGAACAAGATCGCCAGCTTCCACGCCATGTGGACCAGCCAGACTGCATCACCCAGTCCGGCCGAGACCGACACCCCCAGTTCGCAAAATGAATTCAAAGGCATCCCGACAGATGCCTTTTTTTTCGCCCGCACGCATGCCGAGCCGCAATTCAAACCGTCTCACCCCGACGGTAGCAACTGCGGCGCCGGATGTGGCAGCAGCTGATCGCCACTTCAACCAGGAGAAAACATGAAAGATTTTGCAAGCAACGAAACAAGCGCACGCGAAGAACAGCAGCGCGTATGGATGGTGCGCATCGGCGCCGCGCTGGCTGGCGTGGCGGTGCTGGCCAGCATGGCCCCGATGATCGCGCTGGCGGTCACGGGTGGACTGGGGCTGCTGGCGCTGGCGGTGATCGGCGCGGTGGGCGTGGCGCTGTTCCAGGCCTTGCCACTGATGGGGCAAAAGCTGGAAAACCGACTGCTGGCAGCGCGCAAGGCCGAAGCGCGCCGCAAGCCCATCGAACAGCTACAACACTTTTTACTGCAAAAACGCCAGCGCGTGACCGCATTCAAACAAGCGGTAGTGCGCATCGGGTCGCAAATCAAGAGCATGAGCGACATGATCGAGGAGCGCAAACGCCAGCGGCCCGGCTACGACGCGGCAAAACAGGAAAAAGCGGTCAAGGCCATGGCCGAAGCGCATGCGGTGCTGGTCGTCAAATACAAGAATGCCGAACTGGCCCTGGTGCAGCTGAGCGAAGTGGTCGAGGACAAGAAGTTCGAATGGCAGTTTGGCCAGGCGGGCGAAGAAGCGATCCGGCACCTGAACGCCACCAGCGGCCAGCAGCTGCTCGACCAGATGCTGGCCGACGAAGCCTTCGACAGCGTCAGGGACAACTTCAACCAGGTGTTCGCGGAGCTGGAACTGGAAGCGGCAAAACTGAGCACCACAGAGGGGCTGTCGTTCAACGACGGCATATCGATCGACCTGAGCTCGATCCAACACGACATCACCGACAAGGTAAGGAGGTAGAGATGTACTGGAAAATCATCCGCTGGGGCGGCACAGCGATCATGACCCTGATCACGCTCGCTGCAACACTGCTCGCCAGCGGTACGGACCACGGCACGGCGCCGGCCCAGCCGGCGGCAACGCAAGCGCAACCAGGCAAGAACTTTAATCTTTAATAACAACAAGAAAAGGAAACCATGAAAACCAAATTACTCGTTACTTTGATGTTCGGCGTGAGCATGTCGGCAACACAGGCCGCCCGCGTCGACGGCGCGCCGGCGCCGGCCTGCGACGGCTTGAAAGTGGCAACCGGCCCGGCGGGCAAGGGTTACTCCAAGCTGTTTGCGGACATGGTGAAGGTGTCGCACGAGGCGATGCCGCTGTGCGAAGTGAACACCGAAGGCGGCCTGGATAACCTGACCACGCTGTCGATCAAGAAGGCCGACCTCGGGATTGTGCCCATCGACGCGCTCAAGAAAATGGCCGAAGGCGATACCAACATCGGCGCCCTGCTGGTGGTCGCTTCGCTCAACAGCAACTACCTGCACATCGTCACCCGGAACGACGGCCTGAGCGTGGTCGGACCGAAAAAATACGGCATCCTGCCGGGCGATACGCAGGTGACGCGCATTACCCGGATGTCCGAGCTGAAAGGCAAAACGGTCGCACTGGTCGGCTCGGCCCAGCTGCTGGTGCGCCAGCTCGACAAGTCGCTGAACCATCAGATGCAGTTCATCGATGTGGACAGCGACGAAGCGGCATTCAAAAAGGTGCTGGCCGGCGAAGCCTGGGCCGCGTTCACCGTGGCCGGATGGCCGCACGGGCAGATCGCCCGGTTGCCGCAAAACAGCGGGCTGACGCTGGCGGGTTTCGATGTGCCAAGCACCGCGCCGTACAGCGTGCGCCCTTACAGCTACAAGAACATCGGGGTCTACAATGTGCAGGCGCTGGCGGTGCAGAACGTGCTGGTGACGCGTCCCTTCAGCGGCGCCAAGACGGCCGACGTGGCCGCGCTCAAGCAGATGCTGCAGCGGCAACTGCCTGAGCTCAAGGATGGAGAGTTCGAGCCGGGCTGGAACGAAATCAAAACCTTCGATGCCAGCATCGACTGGGCCCGTTTTGAAACCAGGCCGATGAAAAAGAAGTAAGGTGCAGTCCCGGACAGGCCCGCGATTTTCTAGGTCGCTTGACCTAAGCACCGAAACGTCGCAATAATGGCCGCAAATCCATCGATCAGAACTGCTATGTCATTGACTGCCCCTGCCCCACAACGCCGCCAGAAACCGAGCGAATTTTTCACGGCCGACGAGATCGCCGAACTCACGGCCCGCTCCGACGCGATGGGCTGGTTGGCCATGTTGTTCACTTGGGGCGTGATCGCAGCGACCCTGGCGGCGCTGGCGTACTGGCCCCATCCACTGATGTGGGTGGCGGCCCTGCTGATCCTTGGAGGGCGACAGCTGAGCCTGGCGATCCTGATGCACGATGCGGCCCATGGCACGCTGTTCAAATCGCGCTGGTGCAACAACGTGCTTGCCAATTACGCGTGCGGCAGCGCGATCGGGGTCGATATTGAACGCTACCGGCGCCACCATCTTGCGCACCACGCCAAAACAGGCAGCGAAGACGATCCGGACCTCAGCCTGTCGGCGCCCTTCCCCACCACACGCGCTTCGCTGATGCGCAAATGCCTGCGCGACCTGGCCGGCGTTTCCGGCCTCAAGCGCGAATACGGTTTGGTGCTGATGAACCTGGGGCTGATCCGGTGGACCGTCGCCAGCGACATCGTCCGCCTGCCCCAGGAGGGCCGGCGCTGGCATGACTACCTGCGCGACGGCGCCAGCAATCTGTGGCGGCCGCTGGCATTTCAGGCGGTCCTGTTCGCGATCCTTCTCGCCTGCGGCCATGGATGGCTGTACCTGGCCTGGATCGGCGCCTACCTGACCACCTACAGTCTGTTCATGCGCCTGCGTTCGATCAGCGAGCACGCCTGCACCGCGCCCGGGCCGGACATGCTGCGCAATACCCGCACCACGCGCGCTGGCCTGCTGGCGCGGGCCACGGTCGCGCCGTTGAACGTGAATTTCCATATCGAGCATCACCTGATGCCGGCCGTGCCGTATTTCCGCCTGCCGCGCATGCATCGGCTGCTGCTTGGTCGTGGCATGGTCGCCGCGCCGCCCGGCTACCTGCAGGTGCTGCTGCAAGCGAGCACGGCGCCGCTCTGAGAAGGAACGCAAGCGCACGCACCCTGCGATCGTCGCTACAGCCGAGGGACGAAAAAAAGCCCCTGAAGATCAGAGGCTTGCCGGGGCGGCACGCTGACGCGCGCCGCAGCCAAACGTCACATCATTCCCACTCGATGGTCGCCGGCGGCTTTCCGGAAATGTCGTACACGACACGGTTAATGCCGCGCACTTCATTGATGATGCGGTTCGACACCTTGCCCAGCAAGCTGTGCGGCAGATGCGCCCACTGCGCCGTCATGAAGTCCAGCGTCTGCACCGCGCGCAAGGCCACCACCCACTCGTAGGTGCGGCCATCGCCCATCACGCCCACCGATTTGACCGGCAGGAACACGGCGAAGGCCTGGCTGGTCGCTTCGTACCAGTTCTTGGGCGCTTCCCCGGCGTCGATCGATTCCAGGGCCGGCAATTCGCACGGCGTGTTGCGCAACTCTTCGATGAAAATCGCGTCGGCGCGGCGCAGCAGATCGGCATACTCTTTCTTGACTTCGCCGAGGATGCGCACGCCCAGGCCCGGGCCCGGGAACGGATGGCGGTACACCATGTCGTGCGGCAGGCCGAGCGCGACGCCCAGTTTGCGCACTTCATCCTTGAACAGTTCGCGCAGCGGCTCGAGCAGTTTCAGGTTCAGCGTTTCCGGCAAGCCGCCTACGTTGTGGTGGCTCTTGATGGTCTGGCCTTTCTTGCCCTTGCCCGCGCTTTCGATCACGTCCGGATAAATCGTGCCCTGCGCCAGCCATTTGGCGTTCTTGAGCTTGCCCGCTTCGACCTGGAACACTTCGACGAACTCGCGCCCGATGATCTTGCGCTTGGCTTCGGGATCAGCCACACCTTGCAGATGGCCGAGGAACTGGTCTTCGGCATCGATGCGCAGCACTTTCACGCCCAGGTTCTTGGCGAACATGTCCATGACCATCTTGCCTTCGTCCAGGCGCAGCAATCCGTGATCGACGAACACGCAAGTCAATTGGTCGCCGATGGCGCGATGGATCAGCGCGGCAGCCACGCTCGAATCGACGCCGCCCGACAGGCCCAGAATCACTTCATCGGTACCGACCTGCTCGCGGATCTTGGCGACCGCTTCGCTGATGTAGTCGGGCATGTTCCATTCCGACTTGCAGCCGCAGATTTCGTGCACGAAACGGCCAAGGATGGCCTTGCCCTGCTGCGTGTGCGTCACTTCCGGGTGGAACTGGACGGCGTAGAAACGGCGCGCTTCGTCGGCCATGGCGGCCACCGGGCAGCTCGGGGTATCGCCCATCAGCTTGAAGCCGGGCGGCATGTCGAGCACCTTGTCGCCGTGGCTCATCCAGACCTTCAGCATGCCGTGGCCTTCGTCGGTGACGAAGTCGTTGATGCCTTTTAAGAGCGCCGTATGGCCGCGGGCGCGCACTTCGGCGTAACCGAATTCACGCACTTTGCCGTTTTCAACCTTGCCGCCCAGCTGGGCCGCCATGGTCTGCATGCCGTAGCAAATGCCGAGCACCGGCACACCCAGTTCGAACACGGCTTGCGGGGCGCGCGGCGATTCGCCGTCGAGCGTGGAATTGTGGCTGCCCGACAGGATCACGCCGGCCGCGCCGTAGTTGCGCACGAATTCGTCGCTGACGTCGTAAGGATAAACTTCGGAAAACACGCCGGCGTCGCGCACGCGGCGCGCGATCAGCTGGGTTACCTGGGAACCGAAATCGAGAATGAGGATTTTAGAGTGCATGGAGGGCGCGTAGTAGTCGCTAAGTAGTTGCTGAATTCTGAAGGCGGTAAAAGCAACGCGGCGACCGTGGTCGCCGCGCTGTTTAGTTACTCGGAACGGTAGTTCGGAGCTTCTTTCGTGATTTGCACATCGTGCACGTGCGATTCGCGCATGCCGGCCGAGGTGATCTCGACGAACTCCGCTTTCTCGCGCAGCTCGTCGATCGAGGCGCAGCCGCAGTAGCCCATCGACTGGCGCACGCCGCCGACCAGCTGATAGATGATCGCCAGCACCGAGCCCTTGTAGGCAACGCGGCCTTCGATGCCCTCAGGCACGAACTTGTCGGCCTTGGCCGAGGCATCCTGGAAGTAGCGGTCGGCCGAACCGTCCGCCATCGCACCCAGGGAACCCATGCCGCGATAGGACTTGTACGAACGGCCCTGGTACAGGATCACTTCGCCCGGCGCTTCTTCGGTACCGGCAAACATGCTGCCCATCATGACGGTCGATGCGCCTGCCGCCAGTGCCTTGGAAATGTCGCCCGAGAAGCGGATGCCGCCGTCGGCGATACACGGCACGCCGGTGCCGGCCAGCGCTTCGGCCACATTGGAGATCGCGGTGATCTGCGGGACGCCCACGCCGGCCACGATGCGGGTGGTGCAGATCGAGCCCGGGCCGATGCCGACCTTGACCGCATCGGCGCCATGCTCGACCAGCGCCAGGGCGGCAGCCGCGGTGGCGATGTTGCCGCCGATGACGTCCACGTTCGGGAACTTGGTCTTGATCCACTTTACGCGGTCAAGGATGCCTTGCGAGTGGCCGTGGGCGGTGTCGACCACCAGCACGTCCACGCCGGCCGCGACCAGCAGTTCGATGCGCTCTTCGTCGCGCTGGCTCACGCCAACGGCGGCGCCCACCAGCAGCTTGCCCAGCTTGTCTTTGGAGGCGAACGGGTGTTCGTGCGACTTCTGGATATCCTTGACGGTGATCAGGCCGCGCAGTTCGAATTCATCATTGACGACCAGCACGCGCTCGAGGCGGTGCTTGTTCATCAGGCGCTTGGCTTCGGCGGTGTCGGCGTCTTCCTTGACGACCACGAGCTTGTCGCGCGGGGTCATCTTGGCGCGCGCTTCGGCGTCCAGTTCTTCTTCAAAGCGCAGGTCGCGGTTGGTGATGATGCCGACCACGGTCTTGCCTTCGACCACAGGGAAACCGCTGATGCCATACTGCTCGGTGAGCTTGATCACGTCGCGGATCTTCATGTCCGGCGGAATGGTGATCGGGTCGCGCAGGACGCCTGCTTCGAAACGTTTCACGCGCGCTACTTCACGGGCCTGGTCCTTGGGCGACAGATTCTTGTGAATAATGCCAATCCCGCCCTCTTGCGCCATGGCAATCGCCAGACGCGCTTCGGTCACGGTATCCATGGCCGCGGACAGCAAGGGGATATTCAGGGCAATATTACGGGTCAGGCGAGTCTTGAGGGAGGTGTCGGCTGGGAGGATGTTCGAGTAAGCCGGGACGAGCAGCACATCATCGAACGTGAGTGCTTTTTGAAGTAGACGCATAGCATTTTCCTATTGGCGCAAAAGCGAATTATACAGAAGTTCTTGCCCTCTGTCTCCCTAGGGACTCAAAACGGCTTGTTTTGAGGAATCACCGTTGACCGGGCGCGCTATGTACGGTTAAATCTGGCTTAGATTACCCAAAGAAAGATTCAAATGAACAAGATTATCGGGCCACGGGGTTTGCAGTTTCTCGCCGGCAGTGCGTTGCTGATGTTTGCCAGCCTGTCCCATGCCCAGTACGTGTGGGTCGACGAAAAAGGTGTGAAGCAGTTTTCGGACCGCTCGCCACCGTCGAACATCCCTGCCAAGAACATTCTGAAAATGCCGCGCGGTCAGCCCACCGAAGCGCCCGATCCAGCCGCCGCGCTGGGCCTGCCGACGGCGCCAGCGGCCTCGCGTTCGGTCGCCGAGCGCGAAGCCGACTACAAGAAGCGCCAGCTGGCCAAAGCCGAGGCCGACAAGCGCGCCGCCAGCGATACGTCCCAGGCCAATGTCAAGAAAGCCGTGTGCGATTCGGCGCGCGCCGCCAAGACCGAGCTGGACTCGGGTGTGCGCCTGCGCAGTGGCGCCAATGGTGACTACATGGACGACCAGCAACGCGCCCAGGCCATGGCCAACGCCAACAAGGCGCTGGCGGACTGCCGCTAAGCCCTCAGGCTGCCGGCGCCGGCCTCGCGCTGCGCCGGCGCCTTGCCGTTTTGGGATCGGCCACCAGGGCCCGATAGATCTCGATCCGGTCGCCCTCGCGCACGACCGAGTCGAGCGCCCGCTTCTTGCCGAACACGCCGACCGGCTGGCGCGCCAGGTCGATGCCCGGCACCGCCTGCAGAATACCGCTTTGCACGATCGCTTGTTCGATGGTCGTGCCCTGCTCCACCGTCAGATCGCGGAACAGTTCGCGCAGCGGCGCCGCGTAGCACACTTGAACGTGCAGCAACTCAGCCATAGACCGTCTCGGCGCGTTTGCAGAAGGAATCGACCATGCTGTTGGCGATCACGCCAAACACGGGGCCGACCAGCTGCTCGAGTATCATGTTGGAAAATTCGTAGTGCAGATCGAATTCGACCTTGCAGGCGTCCGGGCGCAGGGCCTTGAAGGTCCAGGTGCCATCCATGACCTTGAACGGACCATCGACCAGCTTCATTTTCATTTGCGTTGGCCTGGTATTGTGATTGCGCGTGGTGAAGCTCTGGTTGACGCCGTGAAAATGGATGGCCAGGCAGGCGACCAGCGACTCCTCGGTCCGTTCGATCACCTTGACCCCGCCGCACCAGGGCAAGAATTTCGGGTAATCTTCCACTTTTGCCACCAGGTCGAACATCTGTTCGACGCTATATCCGAGAAATACTGTTTTGTGCACTACTGCCATGAATCAACCGTTTGTTATGATGTTAGTTCTTCAGTAGTTTAACTGAACCCCCTATTTTAGCCATTTCATGAGCATTGTTGACAATAGAAAAGCTTTTCACGACTACTTCATCGAGGACCGCTGGGAAGCGGGCATCGTGCTCGAAGGGTGGGAAGTGAAGGCCATCCGCGACTCGCGCGTCCAGATCAAGGAAGCGTATGTGGTCGTGCGCGGGGACGAACTGTTCCTGTTCGGCGCGCATATCAGCGCCCTGGCGACCGCCTCCTCGTTCACCCATCCGGAAGCGGTGCGCACGCGCAAGCTGCTGCTGCATCGCGCCGAGCTCGACAAACTGATCGGCAAGGTCGAGCGCTCCGGCTACACGCTGGTGCCGCTCAATCTGCACTTCAAGGAAGGCCGCGTGAAATGCGAGATCGGCCTGGCCAAGGGCAAGAAGCAGCACGACAAACGCGCCACCGAGAAAGAGCGCGACGGCAAACGCGAAGTGGCCGCCGCGATGAAAACCCACACCCGTTAAGCTGGCCCGCCTGCCATGCGCAGGCTCAGGCGCCAGCACGCAAAACTTCCCGCCAGTCCGCCCAGCACGCCGAGCGCCAGTTTCAGGGCGCTGTCGAACAGCAGCGGCGCGACCAGGCCCGACACCAGCGCGAACAGCATCATCTGGATGAAGGCGAGCATCGACGAGGCCAGGCCCCGGTTGTCCGGGAACAGGCCGAGCGCGCCCACCTGGATGGCCGGCATGGCCACCGCCAGCCCGAAGGTATAGATCCCCAGCGGCAGCACGGCCCAGGGAATCGCGGCGCTGAACCAGGTGTTATAGCCGACCGACAGCAGCGCCGCCGCGCCCATGATGGCAAAGCCGAGCCAGATCATCCTGGCCGGCGCGATGCGCGCGGCCGCCTTGCCACCCCAGGCCGAACCGACCGTCATGCCGCCGATCATGGGTATGAACAACCAGGCAAACGCCGTCTCGGGCAAATGCAGGATGCCCATCACAAAGTTGGCGGCCGAGCCGATATACAGCGACAAGCCGCCGAACGCGAGGCCGACCGCCACGGCCAGCAGCAAGAATTGGGGACGGCGCAGCACCATCAGGTAATTGCGGGCGATGGCAACGCCGTGGAAGGCGTGGCGCTGCGCGCGCGGCAAGCTTTCCGGCAGCCCCTTGTAGACCAGCAAAATCATCAGCGCGCCGAAGGCGGCCAGGAACACGAAGGTTGCGCGCCAGCCGAAGGTCACGTGCAGCCAGCCGCCCAGCACGGGCGCGATGGCCGGCGCCAGGCCGAACACCATCATGATGTGCGACATGATCCGCTGGGCATGCGCCTGATCGTGGGCGTAGCGGTCTTGCACGATCGCCTGCCCGATCACCGACCCGGCGCCGGCCGCCAGGCCCTGCAGCGCGCGGCAGGCCAGCAGCGCGCCGAAGGTGGGCGCGAACACGGCGCCCAGGGACGCGAGCGTGTAGACCGACAAGGCGGCCAGGATGACCGGACGCCGCCCGAAGGAATCGGACAGCGTGCCGTAAAACAGCATCATGAAGGCAAAGCAGAACAGAAACAGGCTCAGCGTCTGCTGCACCGCCAGCGGACCGACCGCGAATTCGCGGCCGATGGCGGGAATGGACGGCAGGTAGGTATCGATCGCCAGCGCGCCCACCATGCCGAGACAAGCCAGAATGACGGTTAACGATCGCTGCATGGGAACGCCTTTTCATCAAAGGCGCCATTCTAGCGGGAATTGAAAAACCTTACTGCGCGCCAACGTGGAGCGGTTTGCCGAAGCGCTCGAAACGGGGCATCCAGTTGCCTTCGATATCGGCCGAGACCAGCACCCGCACCGCGCGCCCCACCAGCAGCTCGCGCGGCACCAGGCCGATGTAGCGCGAATCTTCGCTGTTGTCGCGATTGTCGCCCAACATCAGGAACTGGTCCGGCGGCACCGTGATCGGTCCGAAGCTGCGCCGCGCCGGCACGCCCGGCAGCAGCTGGATGCGCTGGGATTGCTTGCCGATCACTTCGTCGAAACGCAGCGCCGGGGTCAGACCACCGTGGTGCGGCTCGAGCACCGATTCGACCTCGGTGTAGGTGGCCGGCGTGCCGTTGATGACCATCTGCTCGCCACGCATCTCGACCACGTCGCCCGGCACCGCCATGATGCGCTTGATCAGGCGCGTGCCCGTCTTGGGCGAAGAAAAGGTGACCACGTCGCCGCGCTGCGGTTCGCCCGTGTGGGCCAGCACCAGGTCGGTCAGTGGCACTTTGACGTTGAAGGCCAGGCGGTTGACGAACACCACGTCGCCTTCGAGCAGGCCGGGCCGCATGGAACCGGACGGGATCGGATTCCAGTCGGCGATGGCCGTGCGGAAGAAGCCGAACAGCAGCAAAAACAGCACGAATCCCTTGTTAGCGCGCACCCAATTTTTCATTTCACCTGCTCCGCTTGTGGTTGTCCTGGACTCACAATACGGCGCCAGACTTTAGCCGGCCTTAAAAAAGATTCTTTGTGCAACTTAAAGTCCCTTACAATCATTCCCCCTGACAACCAATATTTCAATCACATGCGACTTCGATTGACGCTGCTGGCAACCCTGGCCATCTCCCTCACTGGCTGCGCGGCCAGCGGCAAACTGTACGACGCGGCCTCCTGGGATGCCGACATCACGCAACCGAACCAGGCCCGGATCACCGTGTTCCGGACCACGGAAACGCTGCTGGCCGCCGGCCGCGATGCGAAGGTCTCGCTCAACAGCACGGGAGAATCGAAGTATTGCGCCCATGGCGGCTACGCCAGCTTCAACAGCAAGGCCGGCAAACAGGTCTTGAGTGTCGAGCTGACCCCCGAGCAAAATCGCTGCGAAATGCCGGTGACTTTGCTGCCGGGCGAGGAACAATTTTTCGAGGTGAAACCGAACAAGGATTTGATCGTGAGCCGGGCGATGTCCGCCGGCTTTAGCGCTGGCATGGCCGCCAACGGCGTGTACGGCGTCGGCGCCGGCGGGTCGGGCCAGCTGCCCAATTGCACCAGCTATTTCTCGCTGGTGCCGGTCGCGCGCGAGGAGGCCGTGAAACTGCTGGTCGACATCCGGGAAAGCAAGCAGCAAGCCGTCAAACGCTAGTGCGGCTTCTGCTCTTCGCTGACCGCGCGCAGGGCCATGTTCTCCACCATGCCGGGCGCGATCAGCTTGAGGAAGCGGCCCAGCTTGCCCTTGGCGGTCATGACCACCTCGCGCTGGCGCCGCTCCATGCCGTCGATGATCAGGCGCGCGCATTCGGCAACCGGCATCGCGTGGTCTTCCTTCAGGCTGCTGGTGCCCAGTTCGCCGCCCTGCGCGTTGTAGCCGTGGTGGCGGATGCGGGTGGCCACCACGCCCGGGTAGGCCGTGGTCACGCTCACGCCGGCGCCTTTCAGTTCGGCGCGTAGCGACTCAAAAAAGCCGGTCATGGCGAACTTGGTGGCGCCATAGGCCGAGCGCCCCGGCACCCCCACCAGCCCCGCCAGCGAGGACACGGCCACGATGCTGCCTTTGGCCGCCTTCAGGTGCGGCAAGGCGGCGTGGGTGCACCAGACGCTGCCCCACAGGTTCACCCGCATCAAGTCTTCATACCAGCCCAGGTCGGCCACGTCTTCGAACAGGGCGTGTGCCGAGCGGCCGGCATTGTTGATCAGCGCGTCGATGCGGCCGAAGCGCGCCACGGCGGCCTCGATCAGGTGGATGCACTGGGCTTGCACGCCGACGTCGGTGGCCACCGTCAGCGTCTGCGCCCCGAGCGCCGAACATTGGCCGGCAACCGTGTCGAGCAGCGCCTGATTGCGGGCCGCCAGGACCAGCGCGGTATTGCTGCCGTGCGCGGCGAGCTGACGTGCAATCTCGGCGCCGATGCCGTCGGACGCACCGGTGATGACGATGACCTTCATGAACGCTCCAAAGGATTGGCTTGGCCGGAAAGTCTAGCACCTCGCGGGCGCGATGTACTTTTTGCCGAGTGCGATTTTTGCATTGACCTGCGTCACATGCTTGAAAAACGGCGTGCCCGAACCTTCTGAAATAAAGAAAAAGTATTCGCCGTGCGCGTTGCGGGCGAAGCGCAGAATCCGTTGCAAGGTGAACGTGCCGGAATTGCTGTCATGAAACCCTTCACGGCGTTCGTCAACGATGTGGGCAGTTCGGCCGTCAAAACACAATTCAGGGACCTCGACGGCGACCGCCAGCGCGCGAAACTCTTCGTCGACGCGCGACAAGAGGCTCAGATCGTCCCCCTGCCGCCATCGCCGAACATTGACCACCAACGAACAGATGAAGATCGTCGGCAAAAGCAAAGCCCACAACACCCATCCGATCTCACTCATGACCGCTCTTCAGAAAAATTGACGCTTCCACAGACGACGTTGTCGCTTACTTCTGCGCCTTGACGATCTGCATGGCGCTGGCGATCAAGCCGCTCATCTCGCCCAAATTGGCGGGCACGATAATCGAATTATTGGTCTTGGCCAGCTCGCCAAACGCATGCACGTACTGCTCGGCCACCTTCAGGTTGACCGCGTCGTGCCCGCCCGGCAGCCCGATGGCCGCCGCGATCTGGCGCAGCGCTTCGGCATTGGCCTCGGCCAGCGCGACAATTGCGGTGGCCTGACCTTCGGCGCGGTTGATCGAGGCCTGCTTCTCGCCTTCGGAACGGGCGATCGCCGCTTCACGCTCGCCGGTCGCGATATTGATCTGCTCCTGCTTGCGGCCTTCGGAGGCGGCGATCAGCGCGCGCTTTTCGCGTTCGGCCGTGATCTGCGCCTGCATCGAGTGCAGAATCGATTCCGGCGGCGTCAAGTCCTTGATCTCGTAGCGCAGCACCTTCACGCCCCAGTTCGCGGCCGATTCGTCGATCGCGTTGACGATGGTGGTGTTGATGTGGTCGCGCTCTTCGAAGGTTTTGTCCAGCTCCATCTTGCCGATCACCGAGCGCAGCGTCGTTTGCGCCAGCTGGGTAATGGCCGCCAGGTAGTTCGACGAACCGTAGGAGGCGCGCATGGCGTCGGTGATCTGGAAGTACAGGATGCCGTCCACCTGCAGCTGCGTGTTGTCGCGCGTGATACAAACCTGCGGCGGCACGTCGAGCGGGATCTCTTTGAGCACGTGCTTGTAGGCGATGCGGTCGATGAAGGGAATCACGATATTGAGGCCGGGCGCCAGCGTGGCGTGATATTTACCGAGCCGCTCGACCACCCAGGCGTGCTGCTGCGGCACCACGTTGATGGTTTTGAAGACAAATACCAGTGCGATCACGAACAGCACCAGGGTAAAAATTCCGAACGTTTCCATGCCGAGTCTCTCTCAGTAAGTTATGCGTTGGCGACAACCAGACGGCTGCCGCGGATTTCGACGATCTTGTAATCTCCGCTGCCGGCGCTGGCGCCGGGCGCAAGATCGATGTCCCAGGGCGCGCCGCGATACATCGCGCGCGCCTTGGCGTCATGCCAGCTATCGACCCGGATAATCTGGCCGATGTCGATATTGACGTTCGGGTCGCGCGCCGCATCCTGCCGCAACGGCCGGCCGAAGCGGCTGCGGTGCAGCACGCCGGTCGCCAGCACGCCGACCACGGCCGCCACCAGAATCTGCATCGGCAAACCTAAGCCGAGCACGGCGGCGATGGCGCCAAAGGCCATGCCGATCGCAATCATCAATACGTAGAACGTGCCGGTGAACAGTTCGAACACCACGAGCACGCCGGCCAGCACAAGCCAGCCCGTCAATTCTGTCATTGCAGCTCCTTAAGAATTGTTCAAATATTGCAGCTTTCATAATAGCTGTTTTGGGGCGGAATGGGACGGTAATTTGGCGGGGAAATAACCAGTGCGCCTACGTTCGAGCGCGCTATTGGGGGCTCGCATGCGTACCGACGGACGTAAAAAAGCCCTCCACCGCTTGCGCGGGGGAAGGCTCCTTGCACTGCCAGCGGCTTGCTTACTTCAGCGCAGCGAGCTTCTGCCAGGTATCGATCACCGAATCCGGATTGAGCGACATCGACTCGATCCCCTGCTCCATCAGCCAGGCTGCGAAGTCCGGATGATCCGAAGGCCCCTGGCCGCAGATGCCGATGTACTTGCCCTGCTCGCGGCAAGCCTTGATCGCCAGCGACAGCAGCGCCTTGACTGCCGGGTCGCGTTCGTCGAAGTCGGCGGCCAACAGCGCCATGCCCGAATCGCGGTCCAGACCCAGCGTCAGCTGGGTCAGGTCGTTCGAACCGATCGAGAAACCGTCGAAGTGCTGCAGGAAGTCGTTGGCCAGAATCGCGTTCGACGGCACTTCGCACATCATGATCAGACGCAGGCCGTTTTCGCCGCGCTTGAGACCATTCTTGCCCAGCAGGTTGACGACCTTTTCGGCCTGGCCCAGGGTACGCACGAACGGCACCATGATCTCGACGTTGGTCAGACCCATGTCGTTGCGCACGCGCTTCATGGCCGCGCATTCCATCTCGAACGACTCGGCGAAGTCGGCCGACAGGTAACGCGCCGCGCCGCGGAAGCCCAGCATCGGGTTCTCTTCGTCCGGCTCGTAGCGCGAACCGCCGATCAGCTTCTTGTACTCGTTGGACTTGAAGTCCGACAGACGCACGATCACCGGTTTCGGCCAGAAGGCCGCGGCGATGGTGGCGATGCCTTCGGCCAGCTTGTCGATGTAGAAGGCTTTCGGCGAGGCGTGGCCGCGCGCGACCGATTCGACCGCCTTCTTCAAGTCCGCATCGATGTTCGGGTACTCGAGAATCGCTTTCGGGTGCACGCCGATGTTGTTGTTGATGATGAACTCGAGACGGGCCAGGCCCACGCCGCCGTTCGGAATCGACTGGAAGTCGAAGGCCAATTGCGGGTTACCCACGTTCATCATGATCTTGGTCGGGATCTTCGGCAGTTCGCCGCGCGCCACTTCCGAGATTTCCGTTTCCAGCAAACCGTCGTAGATGCGGCCTTCGTCGCCTTCGGCGCACGATACGGTCACCAGCATGCCATCCTTGAGCGTCTCGGTCGCGTCGCCGCAGCCGACCACCGCCGGCACACCCAGTTCACGCGCAATGATCGCCGCGTGGCAGGTACGGCCGCCGCGGTTGGTGACGATGGCCGAGGCGCGCTTCATGACCGGCTCCCAGTTCGGGTCGGTCATGTCGGCCACCAGCACGTCGCCCGGCTGCACGCGTTCCATTTCGGACGGATCGTGAATCACGCGCACGCGGCCGGCGCCGATCTTCTGGCCGATCGCACGGCCCGAAGCCAGCACGGTGCCGCTGCCTTTGAGCTTGAAGCGCTGCTGGGCATCGGTCGACTTCTGCTGCGACTTCACGGTCTCGGGACGCGCCTGCAGGATGTACAGCTTGCCGTCGCGGCCATCCTTGCCCCACTCGATGTCCATCGGACGGCCGTAGTGGTTCTCGATGATGACGGCGTACTTGGCCAGTTCCACCACTTCGCTGTCGTCGAGCGAGTAACGGTTGCGCATTTCGATCGGGACGTCGACGGTCTTGACCGAACGGCCGGCCTTGGCTTCGGCGGTGAATTCCATCTTGATCAGCTTGGAGCCGATATTGCGGCGGATGACAGGCGACTTGCCCTGCTCGAGCATCGGCTTGTGCACATAGAATTCGTCGGGATTGACCGCGCCCTGCACCACCGTCTCGCCCAGGCCATAGCTGGAGGTGACGAAGACCACGTCCTTGAAGCCCGATTCGGTATCGATGGTGAACATCACGCCCGAAGCGCCCAGGTCGGAACGGACCATGCGCTGCACGCCGGCCGACAGCGCCACTTCGGCGTGGGTGAAGCCCTTGTGCACGCGGTACGAGATCGCGCGGTCGTTGTACAGCGAGGCGAACACGTGCTTCATCGCTTCGAGCACGTTGTCGATGCCGACCACGTTCAGGAACGATTCCTGCTGACCGGCGAACGAGGCGTCGGGCAAGTCTTCGGCGGTGGCCGAGGAGCGCACGGCGAACGACATCTCGGTTTCCGAATCGGCCACCAGACGCGCGTACGAACTGCGGATCTCCTGCTCGAGGCGGTCCTGGAACGGGGTGTCGATGATCCATTGACGGATCTCGGCGCCGGCGGCCGCGAGCGAGCGCACGTCGTCGATGTTCAAGCCTTCCAGGCGCGTGGCGATGCGGTCGGCCAGGGACGGGCCGTCCGGCAGCGCATGCGTGAGAAAGTCGCGGAAGGCCTCGGCCGTGGTGGCAAAGCCGCCCGGCACGCGCACGCCGGCCGCTGCGAGCTGGCTGATCATCTCCCCGAGGGAAGCGTTCTTGCCGCCCACCGATTCGACATCGGTCATGCGGAGTTGTTCGAATGGCGCGACATACACGCCCGTGCGTTCCGGCTCCTTGAATACTGCGTTAGTCATATAAACACCCTTACTTTTGATAGAAATCTTTGCGCAGGGCTAGCGACCGTTCTTGTTATTCTTTGTGTGGTGCAGCACAATTGTTACGATGCAGAGCATTTTACAGCCTCGGCCGCAAATTTACAGCGCACAACTTCGAAACATCGGCAGCCTGCGAAACAGACCGGAAACTTATGACGACAGAAACACGCCCTCCTCTCCCGACCTCGGCCCGCACCGTCTTTTTCGTCTCGGACGGGACCGGCATCACGGCGGAGACCTTCGGGCACGCTGTATTGACGCAATTCGACCTGCGTTTCCGCCAGATCCGCCTGCCTTTCATCGACACGGTCGACAAGGCCTATGATGCGGTGCGCAAAATCAATGAGGTGTTCAAGGCCGACAATCAGCGCCCGATCGTCTTTTCGACCCTGGTGAAACCGGACCTGTCGGACGTGATCCGCAAGGCCAACGGCATGCACATGGACTTGATCCAGACTTTTGTTGCCCCACTGGAACAAGAACTGGGCGTGATGTCGACCCACACGATCGGCCGTTCGCACAACGTGGTCGACAGCGAAGAATACAAGAACCGCATCGAGGCCATCAATTTCTCGCTGGCGCACGACGACGGCCAGTCGCACAAGAACCTGTCCTCGGCCGACGTGATCCTGGTGGGCGTGTCGCGCTCGGGCAAGACCCCGACCAGCCTGTATCTGGCCATGCAGTACGGCATCAAAGCGGCCAACTATCCCTTGATCCCGGACGACTTCGAGCGCGGCAAGCTGCCCTCCTCGCTGCCGCCGTTCCGCGACAAGATTTTCGGCCTGTCGATTTCGCCCGAGCGGCTGTCGGAAATCCGGCATGAAAGGCGGGCGGGCAGCAAATACGCCTCGATCGAGAACTGCCGCTACGAAGTGAACGAAGCGGAGCTGATGATGAAACGCGAAGGGATCCGCTGGCTATCCTCGACCACCAAATCGATCGAAGAAATCGCCACCACCATCCTTCAGGAAATCAAGCCAAACCGCCGCGACTACTGATCCACCTCAAACCGGGGTCAGACCTCAATAACGAAATGTTTGTTTATTGAGGTCTGACCCCGATTCTGCCCTCGATTCGCATGCCTTGGTACAGGCGCCCTTGGTGCGAATACACTTTCGCAAATGGCAGTGCAATCATGACTCATTCTTTTTATAAGTGCCGTAGCTGTCATCAGGAATTTCGGCCTCCGATCGGCGGATACTACTTCGTGGGCGAAGCGCCGATAGCGGAACCGCTCGCGCCTTCAGAATTGCTCGCCATTCTCACACGGCCGGCATGGTGCAAAGACTGCAACCACATTTGTCTGGTTGAAGACATCCTGCCAGTCCGGACCTTTGAAGCTGCGTACGGTGCCGCGCGCAAGGGCCAGGCTGTCCAATATCCAATCGATACCAGCTGGTGCGAAGCGCCAGAGATGGCGGCCAAGGTAAAACCCTACCTATTGTGGCGTATGTCGCGCAAGCTGTCGGCTCGGGCGCTTTGCTGCGGAGGCAGGAACTACCAATTCTTGGATGTCGCGCAACCGCTGCTGATGCACGAAGGGTGCGAACATGGCTACATCGAACCCTTGTTCCAGATCGGCTCATATTGCGGGCCCGGACCGGGCGTTAGAAGCGCGGCTGACATTCCTGTGCATGACACCGAGGGCGAATTACGCGCCTACCTGAAATGGTACAAGCAGGAGGACGATACATGGACAATCGAGCCTGCAAGCTATCCGCCGGCAACGCTGGACGATTAAGACTAGTATCGGCACACGCAGACGTGTTTCACCGTTGAGGTCTGACCCCGATTAAAAAACATTGCTAGTCGAAGAACTGCATCCAGTCCTTGAGCCAGCCGGGGAAAGCGTCGGCCGGCATCGGGCGCGCGATGTGGTAGCCCTGGGCGTAGGTGCAGCCCAGGCCTTGCAGGAAATCCCAGTCCTGGCGCGTTTCCACGCCCACCGCGCAAGATTCGCGGTCCAGGCTGCGCGCCAGCGTCAGGCAGGAACTCAATACTGTCCCCAGGGCACGCCGGCGCGCGGCGCCATCGACAAAACTGCGGTCGATCTTGAGTTCGGTGAACGGCACCCGCGCCAGCAGTTGCAGGTTGGAGCGTCCGGTCCCGTAGTCGTCGATCGCCAGCCCGTAACCGATCATGCGCAGCCGCACCAGGCGCTCGAGAAAACTCGGGTCGTTGGTCAGCACCGACGATTCGGGCGTCTCGAACGTCAAGTATTGCGGCATGATCTGGTGCCGCTCCACGCAATCGCTGATTTGCTGCAGAAACGCGGGATGGGCCAGCGTCTCGGGCGCGACGTTGATCGAGATCTCGACCGGCAAACCGCCGGCATGAAAGGCGCTGCACTGCGCCACCGCCGCTTCGATCACGCACCAGTCGAGAAAATCGATGCGGCAGTTCTCTATCAGCGCACCGAGGAAGGAAACGGGGCTCAGCACGCCATGCTCGGGATGCTGCCAGCGCGCGAACACTTCCAGACCCTTGATGTGACCGGTCTCGAGCACGATCTTGGGCTGGAAATACGGAATGAACTGGTTCTCTCGCAACCCCTGCGCGATCTGCGCGAAATCCATCACCGGCGCCAGCGCGAGTTCGGACGGCGCCGGCACGGGATGGTAGTGCTGCAGCATCTCGGCCAGCGCCGGCCCGGCCACCGGCTTGACCAGCGTGCCCAGCAGCTCGAGGCCGTACGCCTGGGCCATGGTCTCGACCGTGAACAGCAGATTGTTTTCGAGCGCACCCACGATGATCACGCGCGCCTTGCATTGCTGGGCCGCCAGACGCCGGATCAGCTCGATCCCGTCGAGCTCCGGCAAGCCAATATCGACAATGGCGACCTGCACCGCCGGCGTGTGCGATTCATGACAATGCGCCAGTGCGGCGTTCCCGTCCGACACTTCGGTGATCTGGGTCGCGCCCAGCGTGGCGAGCATGTCGCACAGCGTCTTGCGCTGGCGTGCTTCGCCTTCTGCAACCAGGAAATGTAAATGGCCGATATCCATCTTTACTCCTAGAAAGACCTGCCTTCAAGGGTACCTATAGATTATCAAACCGTCTACAACTGTTTCTGCCTTAACTGCTCGAAAAAGCACACGGCGGCGCAGGCGGCGACGTTGAGCGATTCGATCTGGCCCAGATGAGGAATGACAATCTGATTGCTCGCCAATCCTAGCAGATCGTCGGCCACCCCTTGCCCCTCGTGACCGAATAACCACGCGACTTGTTGACGCAAGTCAACTTCATACAAACGTTGTTTCGCGTAACCGCTGGTGGCCAGCACAGGAATGGCGGAACTGCCGATCAGGGCCGCCAGATCCACGTTTTCGTAGATCTCGACCACGAAGTGGGCGCCCATGGCCGCGCGCAGCACCTTGGGCGACCAGCAGAAGGCCGTGCCCTGGCTGCAGAACACCTGGGTGATGCCGGCCGCGGCCGCGCTGCGCAGGATCGAGCCCACATTGCCCGGGTCTTGCAGGTTGTCGAGCATGACGGCGTCGCGCTCGAGCACGGCCGGCACGCGCAAGACCGGCGTATCGATCAAAAACATCAGGCCGACGCCGTGCTCGACCTGGCTGAGCGCGTTGTACAGCGCGTCCGGCATGGCCGTGCAGTGTGCGTGCGCTTGTTCGCACTGCATCAGGATCTCGGCCACCTCGGGGTTGGCCAGCGCGCTTTCGGACAGGATGCAGTGGCGCGGCGCGCCGCGCAGCGCCAGATAGGATTGGCACAGGTGCACGCCGTCGAGCAGCGTCTGGCCCGCCTTGCGCCGCGCCTGCGAGCTGCCGGCCAGGTGCTTGAGCTCCTTGTACAACGGATTGTCGCGCGAAGTGATCGTCTTCATGCCACCGCCTCGTCCAGATCGCCAAAATCGAAAGCCATCGACGCGCCCAGGTAAGCGTCGCCGGGCGCCACCGGCAGCACCGCCCGTACCGGGGCGAACGAGCGCCGGTGCACGGGCGAGGCGCCATGTTCTTTCAGGCGTTGCAGGTGCAGCGCCGTGCCGTAGCCCTTGTGCTGGTCGAAGCCGTATTCGGGATACTGCTGATGCAGGAGCACCAGGGCGGCGTCGCGCGCGGTCTTGGCCAGGATCGATGCGGCCGAAATCGCATGCACCTTGTCGTCGCCTTCGACGATCGGACAGCAGCGGATCGCCATCATCGGGCTGCGGTTGCCGTCGATCAGGGCCACCGTCGGCAGCGTGGCCAGGGCCTCCACGGCGCGCTTCATGGCCAGCATGGTCGCCTGCAGGATGTTGTACTTGTCGATCTCTTCGTGCGAGCATTCGGCGATCGCCCACGCCAGCGCGTGCTGGCGGATCAGCGGCGCCAGCTCGTCGCGCCGCTCGGCGGTCAGCTTCTTGGAGTCGCGCAGGCCGTCGATGGGGCGCTCCGGATGCAGGATCACAGCGGCGGCGAACACGGGGCCGGCCAGCGGCCCGCGCCCTGCTTCGTCCACGCCGCACACGATGTCGTCGGGCGTGAACGGATAGGCGTTCTTCTTCAGCCCCGGATAAAAATTGACCTTCTTGGTTCTCATGATTTTTTCGACGAGGTGATGATGCGCAGGACGGCATCGGCGCTTTCCTGCGCGCTGTTGCGCAGCAGGCTGTGATGCATCTCGGTGAAGCGCTGCACCAGGCGCGCGCGGTTGGCCGCATCGTTCAACTGCTGCCACACGGCGTCGGCCATCGCCTGCGGCGAAGCGGCGCGCTGCAGCAGTTCGGGAACCAAAAATTCGCGCGCCAAAATGTTCGGCAGGCCGATCCACGGCTGGTAGCCCATGTGGCGCATGATCTGCCACGACGCTTCCATCACCTTGTAGGCGATCACCATGGGCTTTTTGAAGAGCGCCACTTCCAGCGTGGCCGTGCCGGAGGCGACCAGCACCGCGTCGGCCGCGCAAATGGCCGTGTGCGAGCCGTCGACCAGGTCGATCTTCACGTCGGCCAGACCCGCCTCCTGCACCAGCTGCATGAAGTAGGCGCGCTGGCGCTCGCCCACCATCGGCACCACGAAGCGCAGGTCCGGGTCGCGCTGCACCAGCAGCTTGACGGCCGCAATGAACGGCGCGGCCAGGTATTTGAGTTCGCCCATGCGGCTGCCCGGCATGACCGTGATCACGCGCACGTCCTGCGGCAGTCCGAGCGCCTGGCGTGCCTGCGCCTGGTCCGGCTGCATGGGGATCAACTCGGCCAGCGGATGGCCGATGTAAGTCACCGGCACGCCGGCCTGGCGGTAGATCTCTTCCTCGAACGGGAAGATCACCAGCATGTGCGACACCGACTTGATGATTTTCTTGATGCGCCCGCCGCGCCAGGCCCAGATCTGGGGACTGACGAAGTGCACGGTCGGAATTCCGGCATCCTTGAGCTGCTGTTCGAGCCCCAGGTTAAAGCCCGGATAATCGGCGCCGATGAACACGTCCGGCCGCTCGGCCAGCAAGCGGTCGCGCAGCGCGTTCTGGATGCCCTTGATTTCGCGGTAGCGGGGAATGACTTCGAACAGGCCGCGCACGGTCAGCTTGTCCATGGCCACGTCGGAGACGAAGCCCTGGGCCTGCATGTGCGGCCCGCCGATGCCGTGGAAGCGGGCATCCGGGAGATGGGGACGCAGGCCGGCCAGCAGGCGCGCGGCGAGCATGTCGCCGGACACCTCGCCGGCGACCATCGCCACCGTCACGTCAGCGGACGATGCCACGGGTGGCGCTGCCCAGGAAGTCCAGCATTGCGCCGATCGAGGAAGCACCCTCGCCGCCGGCCGCCGCTTCGGCCATGTCCTTGGCCAGCTGCGCCTTGGCTTCTTCCAGGGTCAGGTTGTTGCGGTACACGGTCTTGTAGGCGGCACGTACGGCATCGATCTCGCCGCGGGTGAAGCCGCGCCGCTTGAGGCCCTCGATATTGACGCCGCGCGCGCCGGCCGGGTTGCCCGTCACGAGCACGAACGGCGGCACGTCCTGGGTCAGGCTGGTGTACATGCCGATGAAGGCATGCGCGCCGATCTTGCAGAACTGGTGCACACCGGCGTAACCGGACAGGATCGCCCAGTCGCCCACTTCCACGTGCCCTGCCAGCTGGGCGTTGTTGGAGAAGATGGTATTGCTGCCGACCTGGCAGTCGTGCGCCAGGTGGACGTAGGCAGACATCCAGTTGTCGTTACCCAGGCGGGTGACGCCCTTGTCCTGCACGGTGCCGGTATTGAAGGTGCAAAATTCGCGCACCGTGTTGCGGTCGCCCACCTCCAGGCGGGTCGCCTCGCCCGACCACTTTTTATCTTGCGGCGCGGCGCCGATCGACGAGAACTGGAAGAACTTGTTGTCCTTGCCGATGGTGGTGTGGCCTTCGATGACCACGTGCGGTCCGACCACGGTACCCGAATCGATACGCACGTTCGGCCCGATGATGGAAAACGCGCCCACTTCCACCGAGCTGTCGAGCTGCGCTTTCGGATCGACGATGGCGCTTGGATGGATCTTCGTCATCACTGCCCCGCTGGCTGGCTCGCGTCGGCGCTGCTGCGGATGGTGCACATCAGTTCCGCTTCGAGCGCGGTGGCGCCGTCAACCGTGCCCACGGCCTTGTATTTCCAGATGCCGCGCGAGACGCGCAGGATCTCGACATCCATCTTGAGCTGGTCGCCGGGACCGACCGGACGCTTGAAGCGCGCATTGTCGATACCGACAAAGTAGACCACCGAATTTTCGTCCGGTTTCACGCCCATGGTCAGGAACGACAGAATGGCTGCGGTCTGCGCCAGCGCTTCGATCATCAGCACGCCCGGCATGACCGGCTTGTGCGGGAAGTGGCCGTTGAAGAATTCTTCGTTGGCGGTCACGTTCTTGATCGCGGTGATCGACTTGTTCGCTTCCCAGGTCAGCACGCGGTCGACCAGCAGCAGCGGATAGCGATGCGGCAGGAGCGCCTTGATCTCGCAGATGTCGAGCATTTTGGAGGTGTCGGCAGGAGTAATTTGAGTAGTCATTTTTGTTCTGTCAGTGTTTTGATTGTTTTTTCGAGCGCGCGGATTTTATCGCGCATCGTGTCCAGGTTGCGAACAATCGCAGCTGTTTTTTCCCAGTCCGCGTTTTTGGCCAGCGGGTAGAAGCCCGTGTATTGACCGGCTTCGAGGATCGAACGCGACACCATGCTGCCCGACGAAATGTGGACATGGTCGGCAATCGTCAGGTGCCCCAGCACCATGGCGGCCCCGCCGAAGGTGCAGTACTTGCCGATCTTGGCGCTGCCGGCCACGCCCACGCAGCCGGCCATGGCGGTGTGGGCCCCGATCACGCAGTTGTGGCCGATCTGGATCTGGTTGTCGAGCTTGACGCCGTCTTCGATGATGGTGTCGGCCAGCGCCCCGCGGTCGATCGTGGTGTTGGCGCCGATGTCGACGTCGTCGCCGATGAGCACACGGCCGGTTTGGGGAATCTTGATGTAGACCCCGCCCTCATTGGCGAAACCGAAACCGTCGGTGCCGATCACGGCGCCCGAATGGATGATCCCGCGCGCGCCGATCCGGCATTTGGCGTGGAAGGTCACATTGGCGAACAATTCGGTGTGCTCGCCGATCACCGCGTCACGGCCGATGAAGCAGCCGGCGCCGATCACGGCGCCCTCGCCCACCTGCGCGCCCGCCTCGATCGTCACCTGCGGCCCCACATGGGCGCTGGCGGCGACAATGGCCGACGGATCGACCACCGCCGACGGCGCAATGCCCGGCACCGGCACGATGGCCGTGAGCGACGCAAAATACTGCGCCGCGCGCGCGAAGTAGGCATAGGGGTTCTTGGTGACGATGCGCGCGCCCTGGTAGGTCGCGGCGATGGTTTCATCGTCGTTGGGGGAGACGATCAGCGCCGCCGCCCCGCTCTGCGCGGCCTGGGCCCGCAGCTTGCTGTTGCTCAGAAAGCTGATGTGCGAAACGCCGGCTTCAAGCAGCGGTGCAATCCCGAGAACTTCAATATTCGGATCGCCCGCCAGTTGACCACCCAAGCGTTCGACCAATTCACCTAGTCGAGTGCCCATCCTGGTCTTTCGTGTGAAAAGTTAAAAATTGGCGTTGCCACTTTTCCGTGTCCCGTCGTCCTCGCGAAGGCGGGGACCCATAGCGGGTATGCGTCGTCGCGGAGCAACTGTGCCATGGGTCCCCGCCTTCGCGAGGACGACGGTATCACCTTCGATACTTACCGGTGACAGCGCCTAATAATACGGACAGCATGATACTTTATTTGTCGAGCGCCTTGATCACCTTGTCGGTCAGGTCGATGCGCGGGTTGAACCACACCGCGTCCTGCAGCACCACGTCGATTTGCTCTTCGGCGGCGATCTGCTCGATGATCTTCTTGGCCTTGACGCCGATGTTGTCGCGCTCTTCGCCCTTACGCTGGATCAGGTCTTCGCGGAACTCGCGCTGGGCGCGCTGCACGTCCTTCTCCAGGTCGAGCAGCTCGCGCGCGCGGCGGATGCGGTCCGATTCGGACAGCGTCGGCGCTTCGCCGTCGAACTTGTCGCTCATGGCCTTGAAGTGGGCGATCTGCTCGCGCAGGGCCTTGTCGCGCTTGAAAAACTCCGCTTCAAGCTTGGCATCGGCCGCTTTCGCCATTTTCGACTCGGTCCACAGGCGCTCGATGTAGACGATACCGACCCTGCTCGGCGCCCGCTGCGCATGCGCCAGCGAGCAGACGCCGCACAGGGCGGCTGCCAGCAGCAACCGCTTCGGCATGGAGGCACTCACAATGTTCAACATAGTTCTCCGCAGTCTTCTTAAATGATCAGAAACCGGTACCCATCTGGAACTGGAAGCGCTCGAGGCGGTCGCCCGGTTTGTCGTTCAAAGGCAAAGCATAACTCAACTTGAGCGGACCGACCGGCGAAATCCAGGACAAGCCCAGACCGGCCGAGAAGCGCAGCTCGTTGGCGCGGATCTTCTGGCCTTCCTGGTAGACCTGGCCGCCGTCGAGGAAACCGAACCAGCGCAGGCTGCGGTCGGTGCCGCTGCCCGGGAACGGCAGCTGCAATTCGGCCTGGCCGATCACGCGGGTCGCGCCGCCCAGCACGTCGCCGTTGCGGGCGTCGACCACACCGAGCGAGGAGCTGGTGTAGCCGCGCACCGAGCCGATGCCGCCGGCGTAGAAGTTCTTGAAGACCGGGTATTCCTTGCCCTGCAAGCCCTTGCCGTAGTCGATCTCGCCCTTGAGCGCGAGCGTCATCTTGCGCGTGATCGGACGGTACCACTGCTGCTCGTAGACGGCGCGGTAGTACTTGGAGTCGCCCACCAGGTCCAGCTCGAGGTTGGCGCGCTGGAAGCGGCCGCGGTTCGGGGTGACGGCGCTGTCGCGGCTGTCGCGCGACCAGGCGGCTGTCAGCGGCAACGCGTTGGCACGGGCGATACCGATACCGTCCGGGATGCCGGTGATCTGGGTCACGTAGTCGCGGAAGCGGGTCGGACTCGATTCGTCGGTCTCGATGGTGGTGCGCTCGACGCCGATCCCGAAGAATACGGTATCGCTTTCCGAGAACGGCACGCCGTAGCTGATGCGCGCGCCATTCTGCTTGACGCTGTAGGTGCCCGAGTTGACGGCCGGCGGACGCGAGGTGCGGCTGTAGATTTCGAACGCCTGCGAGATGCCGTCTTCGGTGAAGTACGGGTCGGTCTGCGAAAAGGCGATGGTGCGGCCGTAATGGCTGGTGTTCAGTTCCAGCCCGACCGTGTTGCCGCTGCCGGCGAAGTTGGCCTGCTGGATCGATGCGGTGAAGGTGAACTTCTCGGCCTGCGAGAACGAACCACCGATCATGAAGTTACCGGTCGGCTTTTCGACCACGGTGACGTTGACGTCGACCTGGTCGCCCGTGCCCGGCACTTCCGGCGTGTCGATGGTCACGTCCTTGAAGTAGCCGAGGCGGTCGACGCGGTCGCGCGAGAGCTTGACGCGGTTGCCGTCGTACCAGGAGCCTTCGAACTGGCGGAACTCGCGGCGGATGACTTCATCGCGCGAGGTCGTGTTGCCGGCCACGTTCATGCGGCGCACGTAGGCGCGCTTGCCCGGATCGACGAAGAAGGTGAACACCACTTCGCGCTTGTCGCGGTCGATTTCGGGATTGGCGTTGACGTTGGCGAAGGCATAGCCGAATTCGCCCATGCGCTCGGAGATGCGCTTGTTGCTCTCGGTGAGCAGCTCGCCCGAGTAGATCGCGCCCGGCTTGAGCAGAATCAGCTGCTGCAGTTCGGCGTCGCGGCCGAACATCTCGCCTTCGAGCTTGACACCGGCGACCTTGTACTGCACGCCTTCGCTGATGTTGATGGTGAGGTAGATGTCCTTCTTGTCCGGCGTGATCGCCACCTGGGTCGATTCGATGTTCGCTTCCAGATAGCCGCGGTTCAGGTAGAACGACTTGATCGACTCGATGTCGCCGGTCAGCTTGGTCTTGGAGTACTGGTCGGCCTTGGTGTACCAGCTGAACCAGCCGTGCGTATTCAGTTGCAGCAGCTGGCGCAGTTCCTTGTCGCTGAAGGCCTTGTTGCCGACGATGCTGATCTGCTTGATGCGGGCGGTGTCGCCCTCGTCGACGTTGAACATGACGGTGACGCGGTTACGCTCGATCGGGGTAACCGTGGTCGTGACTTTCACGCCGTACAGGCCGTGCGACAGGTATTGACGCTTGAGTTCCTGCTCGGCGCGTTCGACCGACGATTTGTCGAAGGTTTTCGCTTCGCCCACGCCGATTTCTTTCAGCGCCTTGATCAGCACATCTTTTTCGAATTCCTTGGTGCCCGTGAAGTCGACCGTGGAGATGGCGGGACGCTCTTCGACCAGCACCACCAGCACGCCGTTTTCTTCTTCCAGACGCACGTCCTTGAAAAAGCCGGTCGCATACAGGGCCTTGATCGCGGCCACGCTCTTGGTGTCGTCGAAGGTTTCGCCGACGCGCACCGGCAGGTAGGAAAACACGGTGCCGGCTTCGGTACGCTGGATGCCTTCGACACGGATGTCTTTGACGACGAATGGATTGACTGCAAACGCAGGGCCTGCGCACATGACGAGAACGGCGGCGCCGATTAAGCTACGGCGAAAGAAAGGGGCGGCAAATCGTTCAGAGTGTAATTTCATTGGGGTTATTCAATGGGTCAATCGTTCGACAACATACGTATTTATTCGAAGATGCGCGGGCGTCAACTGATCTGCCGCACGACATCATTGTAGAGGGCCAGCGACATCAGCATGATAAACAGGACAAATCCCACGGTCCTCACTTGCTGGTCTACCCTTGGGGGCAAAGCCCGCCCGGTCAAAACTTCCAGCGAATAATACAGCAAAAGCCCCCCATCCAGCACGGGGATTGGTAACAGATTCATCACGCCCAGCCCGATGCTGATAGCGGCGATCAGCTTGAGGAACTCGATCGGGCCGTGCTGCCTGGTCTGGTCGGCGACATCGGCGATCGTAATCGGGCCAGTGAGGTTCTTGACCGAGACTTCGCCCGTGAACATCTTGCCGATCATTTTGACGATCAGGACCGACTGACTCCAGGTGTCGTCGACGCCTTTCGCCAGCGCTTCGAACGGGGCGCGCGAGACGACGACCATGTCCGCTTTGGGAGGGATCGAAACCTTGATGCGATAGGCCTTGGCGGCAGCGTCAAATTGGGGCATCACTGTCAAGGCCAGCGTCTTGTCGGCGCGCTGCACGGCCAGCACCAGCGGCCGTCCGTTCGACGCCTTGACCGCCGCGACCACCGCGGCGCCGTCCGGCGTTTCCTTGCCGTCGACCGCGGTGATCAGATCGCCGCTGCGCAAGCCGGCCAGGGCGGCGGGGCCGCCTGGCTCCACCATGTCCAGGAGCGCCGGGCCGCGCTTGACCAGCAGGCCGAGAGAGCCGGCGATGTCGCCATCGAGTTTCACACTGCGCATGGCCGCTGCCGGAATGATCGCGGCGATGCTGCCGCCGCCGTCCTGGCGCAGATCGAGACGGACTTCTTGTTTCGCCATGGCCGCCCGCACGAAGGCCATATGAATTTCGCTCCAGGCTTCGACCGGCTCGCCATTGACTGCGATGATCGCTTCGCCTCCGCGCACGCCGGCCTGGTAGGCGACCGATTCGGGCGCGACCAGGCGCACTTTGTTGCTCAGTTCCGGGACGCCGACCATGAACAGGCCGGCCAGCAGCAGGATCGCGACCACGAAGTTGGTGGCCGGTCCGGCGGCGATGATGGCGATGCGCTTCCACACGTTCTGGCGCGTGAATTCGCGTTTTTGATCTTCTGGGTTGGTGGCGCGGGTGGCCGGATCGCGGTCGTCGAGCATCTTGACGTAGCCGCCCAGTGGAATGGCCGAGATGGCCCATTCGGTCTGATCGCGCCCGAATTTGCGCGACCACAGGACTTTGCCCATGAAGAAGGAGAAGCGCACCACCTTGACGCCGCAGGCACGCGCGGCGAAATAATGTCCAAGTTCGTGAAGAATGATCAGCGGCCCTACTGCCAGCAGGAACGACAGGAACATTTTCAGAGAGGCACTCATCTGGCCAGCCCGGCCACGATCAGCGAAGCCGCCTGGCGCGCACGCGCGTCCTGGGCCATCACCGCCTCAATGCTGCTGGCGGCGCCGTGCTCGTTTTCGTGCATGACGCGCGCGATCACGCGGTCGATGTCGCGAAATCCAATGCGCTCGTCGAGGAAGGCTTGCACCGCCACTTCGTTAGCCGCGTTGAGCAGGGCTGGCGCGGTGCCGCCCGCGACCAGCGCTTCAAACGCCAGCGCCAGGCAAGGGAAACGCTGGAAATCGGGCTTTTCAAATTGCAGGGTGCCGACCACGGTCAAGTCCAGCTGGGCCACGCCGGACTCGATCCGCTCCGGGAACGCGAGCGCGTTGGCGATCGGGGTGCGCATGTCGGGGTTGCCCAGTTCGGCGATCACCGAGCCGTCGGTGTACGACACCATCGAATGGATCACGCTTTGCGGATGGATCACCACTTCGATCAGCTCGGCCGGGGCGCCGAACAGCCAGTGCGCCTCGATCACTTCCAAGCCCTTGTTCATCATGGTGGCCGAGTCGACCGAGATCTTGCGGCCCATTTCCCAGTTCGGGTGCTTGCAGGCTTCTGCCGGGGTCACGTTTTCCAGCGTCGCCACTTCGCGCTTGAGGAAAGGACCGCCGGACGCCGTCAGCAGGATCTTGGCCACGCCGGCCGCCTTGGGCGAGCGTGCGTACGATTGCGGCAGCGACTGGAAGATCGCATTGTGCTCGCTGTCGATCGGCAGCAGCGTGGCGCCGTGTTCCTGCACGGCATCCATGAACAGCTGGCCGGACATGACCAGCGCTTCTTTATTGGCCAGAAGAATTTTTTTACCGGCGCGGGCGGCGGCCAAGGTGGGCGCCAGGCCGGCGGCGCCGACGATGGCGGCCATCACGGTATCGGTGCCACTGGACGAGGCAATGACGCACAGCGCCTCTTCGCCGTACGAAACTTCGGTACGCACGCCCTGCCCCGCCAGCAAGGCCGACAGGCGCTTGGCGGCGTCGGCGGTGCCGACCACGGCGCGCTCGGGCCGGAACTGGGCGCACTGGGCGGCCAGCTCCTCGACCCGGCTGTGGGCCGACAGCGCGTAAACACGGTATTTGTCCGGATGACGGGCGAGCACGTCCAGCGTCGACACGCCGATCGAGCCGGTCGCGCCTAAAATCGTAATGCTTTGCATGTGAGCTCTTTCTACAGCGCCAGGTGGATCAGCGCGGCCAGCGGCAGCACGGGAATCAGGGCATCGATACGGTCAAGCACGCCACCATGGCCGGGCAGCAGGTTGCTGCTGTCCTTGACGCCGGCGCGGCGCTTGAGCTGCGACTCGAACAGGTCGCCGACCACGCTGGCGGCGGTCAGCACCAGCAGCACGCCGATCGTGCCGAGCCAGCCCAGGTGGGAATGCAGCTGCACCACGAAGGTGTCGAGCAGCCACGGGCCGCCGAACAGGATCACCAGCGAGGACAGGACCAGCACGGCGATGCCGCCGCCGATCGCGCCTTCCCAGGATTTACCTGGGGAAATAGTCGGCGCCAGCTTGCGCTTGCCGAAGGCCTTGCCCGAGAAGTAGGCGCCGATATCGGCAATCCAGACCAGGGCCATGACCGACAGCAGGAAGATGGCCGACTGCTTGAAGAACACGACGATGGCGGCAAAGGTGACGATGATGGTCACCGCGTACAGCATGCTGAGCGTTCTGCTGCGCCAGTCTTCCATGCCAGGCAGGCCGGTCTTGAGCGTGGGCACGAACCGGAACAGCCAGATGGCCGAACTGAAGGCGAACCAGAACTTGTACGGCGCTGCGGGATTGAACAGGAAAGCGTAGGCGAACACCAGCGACCAGACGGCGGCGATCAGGATCGCCTGCTTGCGGGTGCTGCCGAACAGCTGGAAACACTCGGTCACGGCGGCCATCAGGAAGGCCAGCACGACGACCACGAACGCCGGATAGTATCCGCCGAACAGGGTCGCCAGCAGGATGACGAGCAGCACAACGGCGGTGATAATCCGGGTAATGAGCATCAGGTTTTCTTTTCAGCCAGTTGAGCGCCCGTGCGGCCGAAGCGGCGCTCGCGGTGTTGATAGGATGCGATCGCGGTGTCGAGCGCCTCGGGCGAGAAATCGGGCCAGTAGGTTTCGGTGAAATAGAATTCCGAATACGCCAGTTGCCACAGCAGGAAGTTGGAAATGCGCTCTTCTCCGCCGGTGCGGATGAACAGGTCCGGCTCGGGCGCGTAGGCCATGGCCAGGTGTTCGGCCAGCTGGTCTTCGGTAAAGTCGGTCACGCCGGGGTTGGCCTGCACCATCTTGCTGGTGGCCTGCATGATGTCCCAGCGTCCGCCATAGTTGGCGCACACGGTGACCGTCAGGCGGGTGTTGTTGGCGGTGCGGCGCTCGGCGTTGGCGATCATGTCTTGCAGCTTGGAATCGAAGCGCGACAGGTCTCCCACCACCTTGAGGCGGATGTTATTGGCGTGCATCTTGGACACTTCGCGCTCGAGCGCGGTCACGAACAGGCGCATCAGCAGCGACACTTCTTCTTCGGGACGGCGCCAGTTCTCGGACGAGAAGGCGAACAGGGTCAGGTACTCGACGCCGCGCAGCGCGCACGCTTCGACGATCTCGCGCACCGCCTCCACGCCCTTGACGTGGCCGGCCACGCGCGGCAGGAAGCGCTTGGTCGCCCAGCGCCCATTGCCGTCCATGATGATGGCAACATGGCGTGGCACGGTGGCCACTTCCGGGACTTCTTTGGTCGAACTTTTAAATATCATAAATCCAGACTTATTCGTACAACCTGCACAAAGTGACGCCGCCCCCACCTGCGCGCGGGCGGCGTTGGCGACTATACGGTCAGCACTTCCTTTTCTTTCTCGGCCACCAGCTTGTCGACATCGATCACGAACTTGTCGGTCAGCTTCTGGATTTCTTCCGATGCACGACGCTCGTCGTCTTCGGAGCACGCCTTGTCCTTGACCAGCTTTTTCAGCGATTCATTGGCATCGCGGCGGATGTTGCGGATCGCGATCTTGGCGTCTTCCGCCTCGCCCTTGACCAGCTTGACCATTTCGCGGCGGCGCTCGTCGTTCAGCGGCGGGGTCGGCACGCGGATCATGTCGCCCTGCGACGATGGATTGAGGCCCAGGTCGGAATCGCGGATCGCCTTTTCGACGGCGTTCAGCATTTTCTTTTCCCATGGCTGCACGCCGATGGTGCGGGCGTCGATCAGCGTCACGTTGGCGATCTGCGTGAGCGCGGTCGGCGCGCCATAGTATTCGACCGTGATGTGGTCGAGGATACCGGTGTGGGCGCGGCCCGTGCGGACCTTGGCCAGATCGCCCTTGAGGGTCTCGATCGACTTGTTCATGCGCTCGTTGGCGCTCTTCTTGACGTCAGCGATAGTCATGCTGCTCTCCTAAAACGGTTGCTTGTATTATTAAACGTGTACCAGTGTACCTTCGTCTTCGCCCATGACGACACGCATCAGCGCGCCCGGCTTGACGATGGAGAACACCTTGATCGGCAGCTTCTGGTCGCGGCACAGGGCGAACGCGGTGGCGTCCATGACCTGCAGGTGCTTCGAGATGGCTTCGTCGAAGGTGATCGACTCGTAACGCGTTGCGTTAGGATCTTTCTTTGGATCGGCAGTATATACGCCATCGACCTTGGTTGCTTTGAGGACGATTTCGGCGGAAATTTCCGACCCGCGCAGCGCGGCGGCGGTATCGGTGGTGAAGAAGGGATTGCCGGTGCCGGCGGCGAACACGACGACCTTGCCCTCTTCCAGGTATTGCAGCGCTTTCGGGCGCACGTAAGGCTCGACCACCTGCTCGATGCCGATCGCCGACATCACGCGTGCGGTGATGCCCACGTGGCGCATGGCGTCGGCCAGGGCCAGCGCGTTCATCACGGTGGCCAGCATGCCCATGTAATCGGCGGTGGCGCGGTCCATGCCCTGGGCGCCGGGTGCGACGCCGCGGAAGATATTGCCGCCGCCGATCACCACTGCCAGTTCCACGCCTGCCTTGGCCACTTCCGCGACGTCGGCGACCATGCGCTCGATCGTGCCGCGATTGATACCGTAGGCGTCATCGCCCATCAGAGCTTCGCCAGACAGTTTCAGAAGGACGCGTTTGTAGGCTGGTTTCGACATGTGCAGGGCTCCAATAAATGACAGATTGTATTCGGGTCGTTCTGTGGAGACTCAAACCGGTCTCCCCATTTGAAAAACGGGCCTTGCGGCCCGCTTTCATCTTACTGCTTCGAAGCAGCCATTTGCGCAGCAACTTCAGCTGCGAAATCGTCTTGCTTCTTCTCGATCCCTTCGCCGACCACATACATCGTGAATGCTTTCACGGTGGTGTTGTTAGCTTTGAGCATCTGTTCGATCGACTGCTTGTCGTTCTTCACGAACATCTGGTTCAGCAGCGACACTTCTTTCAGGTACTTGGCGATCGAGCCTTCCAGGCGCTTGGCCAGGATTTCAGGCGACTGCACCGGCTTGCCTTCGGCAACGGCTTTGTCTGCGTCTTCTTGCGCCTTGAGGGCGGCAACCGAACGCTCTTTTTCGATCAGTTCAGCAGGAACTTGTTCCGACGACAGAGCCACCGGCTTCATTGCAGCGATGTGCATGGCCAGGTCTTTGCCAACTTGCTCATCCGGGCCGTCGAAGTCGACCAGCACGCCGATGCGCGAGTTGTGCGAGTACGAAGCGAGCTTGGCAGCGGTTTCGAAACGCTGGAAGCGACGGATCGTCATGTTTTCGCCGATCTTGCCGATCAGGGCCAGACGCACTTCGTCCAGGGTCGAGCCGTCCAGCGGCAGTGCCAGCAGAGCGGCAACGTCGGCTGGGTTGTGTTCCGCGACCAGGCGGGCTGCGTTGTTACCCAGCGCCAGGAAGTCGTCGTTCTTGGCGACGAAGTCGGTTTCCGAGTTGATTTCGACCAGGGCGCCAACGCCGCCGGCGATATGGATTGCTACCACGCCTTCGGCGGTGATACGCGAAGCGGCGTTGCCGGCCTTGGTGCCCAGCTTGACGCGCAGGATTTCTTCAGCACGTGCCATGTCGCCATCGGCTTCGGTCAGTGCTTTTTTGCATTGCATCATCGGTGCGTCGGTTTTCGCACGCAGTTCGCCTACCATCGCTGCTGTAATCGCTGCCATGTGTTTCTCCTAGATTATTTCGTATTCGGTTTAAAAAAAAGGGGAGCAGACGCTACCCCTTTTTATTGCGCGGCAGCCCAAGGGGCTGCCTGACCATTAAGCTTGCTCGGAAACTTCGACGAAGTCGTCGCCCGATTCCTTGACCATGGCAACAACTTCGTTGCTGGCGTTGGCGCGGCCTTCCAGGATTGCATCAGCGACGCCGCGGGCGTACAGCATGATGGCTTTCGAGGAGTCATCGTTACCTGGAATGACGTGGGTCACGCCTTCTGGGCTGTGGTTGGTATCGACGATGCCGATGACTGGGATGCCCAGTTTGCCGGCTTCGGTGATCGCGCCTTTGTGGTAGCCGACGTCGACGACGAAGATGGCGTCAGGAACGCCGCCCATGTCCTTGATGCCGCCGATGGACTTTTGCAGCTTGACCATTTCGCGCTGGAACATCAGGGCTTCTTTTTTCGACAGCTTCTCAACCGAACCGTCTTCGATCTGGGCTTCCATGTCTTTCAGGCGCTTGATCGAGGTCTTGATGGTCTTGAAGTTGGTCAGCATGCCGCCGAGCCAGCGCTGGTCGACGAAAGGCACGCCGGCACGGGCAGCTTCAGCGGCGATGATTTCGCGCGCTTGACGCTTGGTGCCGACCATCAGGATGGTGCCGCGGTTCGATGCGACTTGCTTGATGGTTTTCATCGCTTCTTGATACATACCCATCGTCTTTTCCAAGTTGATGATATGGATCTTGTTGCGGTGACCGAAGATGAACGGCGCCATCTTTGGGTTCCAAAAACGGGTTTGGTGACCGAAGTGGACACCGGCTTCCAGCATTTCACGCATTGTTACGGACATGTAATTCTCCAGGGTTGGGTCTGGAATCCGGTCAGTCACCATTCAGGCACCCTTTGCGACCGGACTCGCGATTTAACAAAATAGTTGAACTGCTTTTACATCATTGCTCGAAACCGAATTCAAGCAACCCGAGATTCTAACCGGATTTCCCGGATTATTCAAGCGCTGCCATAGGTAATTCGGGTAGAAAGTTATATTTTAATCATCCCAGCCGGCACACCACCCCGTCGCCCTCGCGAAGGCGGGGGCCCATACCACGCCGCCGAATTCGGTAACGCGCTATAGGTCCCCGCCTTCGCGAGGACGACGTGCCTGTACTTCCCTTATAATGGCGACATATTTGCACAGACCTGCGCCTTGCCGGGTCCGGTGTTACCGATTCTTACGTTTTATTGTCGATTGTCCAATATGTCCGATTCCATCTCGATCAAAACCCCCGCCGATATCGAAGGCATGCGCATCGCCGGCCGTCTGGGCTCCGAAGTGCTCGATTACATCACGCCCTTCGTGAAACCGGGTGTCACCACCGGCGAACTCGATCGCCTGTGCCATGAATACATGGTCAACGTGCAAGGTTCGATCCCGGCCCCGCTCAATTACTGCCCGCCCGGCTACACGCCTTACCCGAAAGCCATCTGCACCTCGGTCAACGACGTGATTTGCCACGGCATTCCGGGCGACAAGGTCCTGAAAAGCGGCGACGTCGTCAACCTCGACATCACCGTCATCAAGGACGGCTACCACGGCGACAACAGCCGCATGTTCCTGGTCGGCGAGACCAAGCCTTTCCTCAAGCGCCTGTCCGAGGTGACCTATGAATGCATGTGGCTGGGCATTTCCAAGGTCAAGCCGGGCGCGCACCTGGGCGACATCGGCCACATCATCCAGCAGCACGCCGAAAAGAACGGTTACAGCGTGGTGCGCGAATTCTGCGGCCACGGCATCGGCAAGGTGTTCCACGAAGAGCCGCAAGTGCTGCACTACGGCCGTCCGGGCACCCTCGAGCGCCTGGAAGCGGGCATGATCTTCACGATCGAGCCGATGATCAACGCCGGCCGGCGCGACATCAAGATGATGGGCGACGGCTGGACCGTCAAAACCAAGGACCGCAGCATCTCGGCCCAGTGGGAGCACACGGTGCTGGTCACCGAAACCGGTTATGAAGTGCTGACCCTGTCGGCCGGCTCGCCGCCGCCGCCGGCCTTCATCACGGCACCGGCCCAGGCCGTCGCGGCGTAAAGCGTCAGCCATGCCAGCCGCCGCGCTCAAGAAGGAAACCCGGGACCTGCTCAAGCAAAGGCTCAAGGCCGAACGCCTGCAGCATATTGCCGCCTTCCGCGAAGACGGCAAGCCCGAAAAACTCCTGCGCGGCCTGCGCCAGAGCGTCGACTCGATCCTCACCGAAGCGTGGCAATCGGTCGGCCTGCCCGCCAACACGGCCCTGGTGGGGGTGGGCGGCTATGGGCGCGGCGAATTGTTCCCCTACTCCGACGTCGACCTCTTGATCCTGCTGGGCCAGCCGGCCGACGCCATCACCCAGGCGCGCCTGGAAGAACTGGTGCAGATGCTGTGGGACCTGGGCCTGGAAATCGGCCACAGCATCCGCACCGTCGACGAATGCATGAGCGAGTCCAAGGCCGACATCACGGTCCAGACCAGCCTGCTCGAAGCGCGCATCGTCACCGGCGACGCAGCCCTGTTCGAGCAGCTCATGCAGCGCTACGACAAGGCGCTCGACCCGCAAGCCTTCTTCCATGCCAAGGCGGCCGAAATGCGGCTGCGTCACGCCAAGTACGAAGACACGGCCTTCTCGCTCGAACCGAACGTCAAGGAAAGCCCGGGTGGCCTGCGCGACCTGCAGGTGATCCTGTGGGTGGCCAAGGCGGCAGGCCTGGCCAATTCCTGGAGCCAGCTGGCCACGCGCGACCTGATCACCCAGACCGAAGCGCGCCAGCTGATGGAAAAGGAGCGCGCCTTCAAGGACATCCGGATCCGCCTGCACCTGCACACCAACCGCCGCGAAGACCGGCTCGTGTTCGACGTCCAGACGCCGATCGCCGAAACCTTCGGCCTCAAGACCACCGGCGAAGGCCTGAACGCGCGCCGCGCCAGCGAATACCTGATGCAGCGCTACTACTGGGCGGCCAAGACGGTCACCCAGCTCAACACGATCATGCTGCAAAATATCGAGGCGCAGCTGTTCCCGCAATCGGGCGAACCGATCGCGATCAACGCGCGCTTCAACGAAATCAACGGCTTCATCGACATCGCCGCTGACGACACCTTCACCACCACGCCGTCGTCGGTGCTGGAAGTGTTCGTGCTCATGACCGAGCGTCCGCATATCAAGGGCATGACCGCGCGCACCATCCGCGCCCTGTGGCATGCCCGCTTCGAGATCGACGCCAAGTTCCGCGAGGACCCGGTCAACCGCGCCCTGTTCCTGCGTATCATGCAGGCGCCCGTGGGACTGGTGCACGCGCTGCGCCGCATGAACGACACGTCCGTGCTGGGGCGCTACCTGCCGAGCTTCCGCCGCATCGTCGGCATGATGCAGCACGACCTGTTCCACGTCTATACGGTCGACCAGCACATCATGATGGTGGTGCGGAACATGCGCCGCTTCACCATGACCGAGCACGCGCACGAATACCCGTTCTGCAGCCAGCTGATCGCCAACTTCCGCAAATCGTGGCTGCTGTATATCGCCGCCCTGTTCCACGACATCGCCAAGGGGCGCGGGGGCGACCATTCCAAACTGGGCACGGTCGACGCGGCCCAGTTCTGCGAAGACCACAGCCTGGGCTCGGAAGACTCGGAACTGATCGTGTTCCTGGTCGAGAACCACCTGACCATGTCGCAGGTCGCGCAAAAGCAGGACCTGTCGGATCCGGATGTGATCGCCGCCTTCGCCAAGACCGTCAAGGACGAGCGGCACCTGACGGCGCTGTATCTGCTGACCGTGGCCGACATCCGCGGCACCAGCCCCAAGGTATGGAATGCCTGGAAGGCCAAGCTGCTCGAAGACCTGTACCGCATCACCTTGCGCGTGCTGGGCGGCGAAGAGCATTCGACCGACCGCGAGCTGAAAAACCGCCAGGACGAAGCCAAGGCCACCCTGCGCCTGTACGGCCTGCCCGCCAATGCGCACGAAGCGCTGTGGAATCAGCTCGATGTGGCCTACTTCCTGCGCCACGAAGCGTCCGACATCGCCTGGCAGACGCGCGCCCTGCACGACCGGGTCGACAGCGACCAGCCGGTCGTCAAGTGCCGCCTGGCGCCAATCGGCGAAGGCTTGCAGGTGGCCGTCTACACCCGCGACCAGCCGGACCTGTTCGCGCGCATCTGCAGCTATTTCGACCGCAAGAATTTCAGTATCCTCGACGCCAAGATCCACACCACGCGGCACGGCTACGCGCTCGATACCTTCCTCGTCACCGAGCAGAATTTCGCCAAGAGCTACCGCGACATCATCAGCCTGATCGAGCACGAAATCTGCGCCCTGCTGGTGTCGCAGGCACCGCTGCCGGCGCCCACGCGCGGCCGCCTGTCGCGCCTGTCGCGCACCTTCCCCATGACGCCCACGGTCGATTTGCGGCCCGACGAGCGCGGCCAGTACTACCTGCTCTCGATCGCCGCCAACGACCGCACCGGCCTGCTGTATTCGATCGCCAATGTGCTCACGCGCTACCGCATCAATCTGCACACGGCCAAGATCATGACGCTCGGCGAACGGGTGGAAGACGTGTTCCTGGTCGACGGCGCGGTGCTCAACAACGCACGCAACCAGATCCAGCTGGAGACCGATTTACTCGACGCTCTGAAAATATAGTACGTCGCCCTCGCGAAGGCGGGGGCCCATAGCACGCTGAACAACTTCGGCGACGCGCTATAGGTCCCCGCCTCCGCGAGGACGACGTGTGGTACCTTTTACTTTGACTGAAATGATTTATGACCGCTGAATTAGTCCGCCTCTCCAAGCGCATGTCCGAACTTGGCCTGTCTTCCCGCCGCGAAGCCGATGAATGGATTGCGCGCGGCTGGGTGCGGGTCGACGGCCAGGTGGTCTCCGAACTGGGCAGCAAGGTGCTGCCGCACCAGAGAATCACCGTGGAGCGCCAGGCCGCGGCCGAGCAATCGAAGCGCGTGACGATCCTGATCAACAAGCCGATGGGCTACGTGAGCGGCCAGGCCGAAGACGGCTACACCCCGGCCGTGGCTCTGATCAAACCGGAAAACCGCTGGGCCGAAGACCCGGCCACCGACCTGCACTTCCACCCCACCCAACTGCGCAGCCTGGTGCCGGCCGGCCGTCTCGACATCGATTCGGTGGGCTTGCTGATCCTGACCCAGGATGGCCGCGTGGCCAAGACCCTGATCGGCGAAGACACCTCGGTCGAAAAGGAATACCTGGTGCGGGTTCAGTACACAAAGGAGGGCAAGCTGCCCGAGTCCGACCTCAAAAAGCTGTGTTTCGGCCTGTGGATGGACGGGAAGCCGCTGCTGCCGGCCAAGGTGCGCTGGCAGAACGACGACCAGCTCAGCTTTACCCTCAAGGAAGGCAAGAAGCGCCAGATCCGCCGCATGTGCGACATGGTGGGCCTGAAGGTCATCGGCCTCAAGCGGGTACGGATCGGCAAGGTCAAACTGGGCGACCTGCCCGTCGGCCAGTGGCGCTACCTGCGTCCGGAAGAACAATTCTAAAGCGAGGCTTCATGCGTCTGTTCTACGTCATCGCGGCCGCCATTGTGGCCGCTGGCCAGGTTCACGCCGCGCCACCAGCGCCGGTCGTGAACGAAGCGCCGCTGCGCGCCCATCTCGATTTTTTGGCCGACGACCTGCTCGAAGGGCGCGGCACCGGCCAGCGCGGCGGCAGCCTCACGGTGCGCTACCTGGAGACCCAGGCCGCCGCCATCGGACTCAAGCCCATCTCCGGCAGCAGTTACCGCCAGAAGGTACAGATCGTCGGCAGCACCACGCGCCCTTCCACCAGCATCAGGTTCGAGGCGGGCGGCAAGACCATCGCGCCCAAACTGGGCAGCGAAATCTACGTCGCCAACGCCAACGGCACGGCCGAAACGCGCTTCGATGCGCCGCTGCTGTTCGTCGGCTACGGCATCGATTCGGAAGACGACAACTGGAACGACTACGACAACGTCGACGTGCGCGGCAAGGTGGTGGTGGCCATGGTCAACGACCCGAAACCGACCGCCGCCGAGCCGGACCGCTTCGGCGGCAAGTCGCTCACCTGGTACGGCCGCTGGACCTACAAGTATGAAGAGGCAGCGCGCAAAGGCGCGGCCGGCATTCTCCTGATCCACACGACCGAATCGGCGTCCTACCCGTGGAGCGTGGCCTCGAACGGCTATGGCAAGGAGCAGTTCCACCTGAGCGGCAAAGGCAATGCCATGCAGGGCTGGCTGCACGAAGACCTGGCGCGCGCCCTGTTCGCCGCCGGCGGCAAGAACCTCGACGCCCTGCGCGCCCAGGCCGAAGTGCGCGGCTTCAAGCCGGTCGAACTGGGCGTGCGCGTGCGCGTCGCGCTCGACGCGACCCACCGCGCGGTCGAAGAATTCAACGTGGCCGGTATCGTGCCGGGCACCGATCCCAAACTGCGCGACGAAGCGGTCATCTACTCGGCCCACTGGGACCACCTGGGCAAGGCCGAAGGCAGCGGCGGCGCAGACCGCATCTGGAATGGCGCGGTCGACAACGCCTCGGGCGCAGCCGCTCTGCTGGCGATGGCGCAAAGCGCAGTCAACAAGCCGGCACGGCGCACCCAGATCTTCCTGTGGCCGGCAGCGGAAGAACAGAACCTGCTGGGCAGCGCGACCTGGGTCCGCGAACCCCTGTGGCCGCTGGCGAAAACCGTGGCCGACCTCAACCTCGACAGCATGAATTTCGTCGGCAAGACGCGCGACATCGGCGTGGCCGGCGCCGAACGCAGCAGCCTGCATGCGAGCGCGGCCAAGGTGGCCAAGGCGATGGGACTGCGCCTGGCGCCCGCCACGCCCGACCTGGGCGGCGCCTACTTCCGGGCCGACCACTTCAGTTTCGCCAAGGCCGGCATACCGGCATTTAACGTGGGCTCGGCCGTGTTCTCGGGCGACGGCGCCTTCGAGTTCGAACAGGATCCCGCCGCCTCGACCGAAAAGATCAAGGGCTTCGGCAAGCACTACCACCAGGTGTCGGACCGCTACGATCCGGCCTGGGACTTGTCGGGCATGGTGCAGCAGGCGCAGTTCACGCTCAATCTGGGCTACGAACTGGCCAATGCCGCGCAGGCGCCCGTGTGGAACAAGAACGACCCGCTGGGCAAAATCAAGCGCTAGGATGGACCTCGGGCACGTAACCCAGGTCGTCGATGATCTCGGCCAGCGCCGTCTGCGCGCTGCCGGTCATGAGCAGGTAGCGCTCGATGTCGGTGCCCGAGCGTGCCGCCAGGCTGGTGCGGCAGGCGTCGAGCTCGCGCACGGTTTCGAGCAGATCGAGTAATTTCCCCCGCACCTCCTGCCCCATGCCGTTGTCGCTCACGTAGCGCTCACCGGCATAGCGCGCCCGCGCCAGCAGCATGGCCGTGGCTTGGCCGGGGCGCGCGCTCACACCCGACATCCAGTTGACCAGCGAGCTCAGCGTGAGCACAAGGCCTTGCACGCCGGCCTGGATGTGCGCCATTTTTTCATCGTCGGGTGCGTCCATGACTGTCCTGTTTTGAGTGGCACAACAGGCTATTGTCATCTGGCGCGCAGCCGGTGCGCGTGATGCGCGACAAGCGCGGCGCAGTCTTACTTGATCACGAAGACGGGAGAATTGACGTTGTAACGAATCAGCGACGCGGTGTCGTTTTCCATGCGGAACACGAACTGTTCATCGGCCATGCCTTCACCAAATTTGGTCTTGTAGCTCAAGGTCACGATGGTGCCGGAGGTACCGTAATTGACATGCCAGCCTTGCTTGGCCCCGGGACTCGAATTGCCCAGCTTGCGATGCACCGCGCTGAGGAAGGTTTCGATTTCCTTCTCGCTCGCCGCATCCTTGAATTCCGGCGCCGCGCTGTTGTAGATGTCGTTGAACTTGCCCGCATCGAGACGCGCATGAAACTGGGTGACGCCCTGTTCGGCGCCGGCCATACTGATTTGTGAATTGCATGCCGTCAGCGTGAATACCACTGCCGCCAGTGTGCAGCCCTTGCGTGCCAGAGAAATCAACATGTTTTTTAGCCCAGGAAATAGTTCCCTAAGGCTAACATGCCGCTCCTGGGCCTGTCGACCTAGTCCCACAACTTGAACTTGAGTTGCATCGAGATCCCGCCGTGCAGGCGATTCTTGTAGGTCGGGACCACGGCGACATTGACGCCGACCCGCTTGTATTCGAAGGTTGCAGCGGGAATGATCGCCAGGAACCAGCCACCCTCGCGCATCTTGGGGTAGCCGTTAAAGCCGCCCAGCACGGCGCCCAGGCGCACCGGACCGACGGCCCAGGGCTGGTAGTAGACGCCGGCGTAGTTCGAATGCTGGCGGTCGCTGTTGTAGAAGCGGCCCACGGTCAGCGCCGATGCGTCCGAATAGCGGTATTCGAGCCCGATGCCGGGATTGCGGCCGTTGAGGTTCTTGTCGCTCTGGAAGTGGTAGGTCGCAAAACCGGTATCGAGCCAGACTTCGCTGCGGCGCGCGGCCTCATCCTCGGCGCGTGCGGGCGCACATGCGATCAGGGTTGCCGCAAGCACGGCCAAAGTTTTCATCGTCATGGGCGATCAATCATCGTCGTTAGGGTCGAGGTCGGGGAACATCACATCGGTGTAGCCGAATTTGGAGAAGTCGGTGATCCGCATCGGATACAGGATCCCCAGCAGGTGATCGACCTCGTGCTGCACCACGCGCGCGTGGAAGTCTTCCACCTCGCGCGCAATCCGGTTGCCGTGCTGGTCCACGCCTTCGTAGCGCAGCCGCACGAAGCGCGGCACGCTGCCGCGCAAGCCAGGCACCGACAGGCAGCCTTCAAAGGCTTCTTCGGTTTCGTCGGACAGCGGGGTCAGCACCGGATTGATGAGCACCGTCTCGGGCACGGCCGGTGCATCCGGGTAGCGCTGGTTCTGCTTGAAGCCGAAGATCACCAGCTGCAGGTTAACGCCGATCTGAGGTGCGGCCAGGCCGGCGCCATTGGCGTGATGCATGGTGTCGAACATGTCGGCGATCAGCGCGTCCATGGCCGGGGTATTGAATTCGCGCACGGGCTCGGCCACGCGCAGCAGGCGCGGATCGCCCATCTTGAGAATTTCACGAACGGTCATGGGCGGTTTTGCTCCTGGTGCAGTTGTTCCAGATAGGCGCGGAAGTCGCTCCCGGTTTCCGGGTGCTGCAGTCCGATCGCGGTCATGGCCTTGAGGTAGCCGAGCTTGGAGCCGCAATCGTAGCGCTGCCCCTCGTAATGATAGGCCAGCACGCGCTCGGACGCCATCAGCGCGGCGATGCCGTCGGTGAGCTGGATCTCGCCGCCGGCGCCGGCCTGCACCTGTTCCAGGCAGTCGAAAATGGCCGGCGACAGCAGGTACCGGCCCACCACCGCGCAGGTCGACGGTGCGGCATCGGGCATCGGCTTTTCGACAATCGCCGACACCATGTCCAGCTGCGGCAGATAGGGGGTGGCCGCGACGATCCCGTACTGGCGCGTGCTCTCGCGCGGGACGTGCTGCACCGCCAGCATGCTGCACTGTTCGCGGGCGTGAATGGCCGTCATCTGGGCCAGCACCGGCAAGGCGGGAGCGCCGGTGGCCATGAAGTCGTCGGCCAGCAGCACCGCGAACGGTTCGTCGCCCACCACCGGACGCGCGCACAGGACGGCGTGGCCCAGGCCCAGGGGCTCGGACTGGCGGATGTAGATGCAGTTGACGTGCTTGGGAATCACGCCGCGCACCAGGTCCAGCAGTTCCTGCTTGCCGGCCCGTTCGAGTTCGGCCTCCAGTTCGTAGGCCTTGTCGAAGTGGTCTTCGATGGCGCGTTTGCTGCGCCCCGTGATGAACACCATGTCGGTGATGCCGGCCGCCACCGCCTCCTCCACCGCATACTGGATCAGCGGCTTGTCGACGATGGGCAGCATTTCCTTCGGCTGCGCCTTGGTCGCCGGCAGAAAGCGGCTGCCCAGACCGGCGACGGGAAAGACGGCTTTTCTAACTGGCTTCATGGTGCGTGCCCTCCTGGGACTTGATGGTCTCCAGAAGCGCGAGCAGCGCCGCCTCATCGAGAATGGGAATACCCAATTCCTGCGCCTTGGCCAGCTTGCTGCCGGCGTCCGATCCGGCCACCACATATGCGGTTTTCTTGGACACGGAGCCGGAGACCTTGCCGCCCAGCGCTTCGATCAGCGCGCCGGCGTCGTCGCGGCCCATGGTCGGCAGGGTGCCGGTCAGCACAAACGTCTTGCCGGCCAGGCCGCCGCCGGCAGCGGTCATCACGTGCGTGCCCTCTTTCCAGCGCAGGATTGCGGCCAGCTCGTTGACGAGGGCCAGGTTGGCGGCATCGGTCAGGAACTCGGTGATCGAACGGGCCACCACCGGGCCGATATCGGCCACTTCCAGCAGCTGCAGGCCGCCTTCGAAGCTGGCCGCGTGCAGCAGCGCCGGCAGGTTGCCGAGGTGGGAAGCGAGCGCCTTGGCGGTGGACTCGCCCACGTTGCGGATGCCCAGGCCGTAAATGAAGCGGGCGAAGGTGGTGTCGCGCGATTTTTCGAGCGCATCGATCACGTTCTGGGCCGATTTGTCGGCCATGCGCTCCAGGCCGGCCAGCTTGGCCTTTTCCAAGCGGTACAGGTCGGCCGCGGTATGGATCAGGTCTTTGTCGACCAGCTGCTCGATGAGCTGGTCGCCCAGTCCTTCAACGTCGATCGCGCGGCGCGACACGAAGTGCATCAGGCCGCCCTTCTTCTGGGCGCTGCAATGGGTCCAGCCGCCGGAACAGCGGGCCACGGCTTCGTCTTCGGCGCGCACGATGGGCGAACCGCACACCGGGCAGCTGGCGGGCATGACGAATTCGCGCGCGTCCGCCGGACGGCGTTCGAGCAGCGGGCCGACGACTTCGGGGATCACGTCGCCGGCGCGGCGCACGGTGACGGTGTCGCCGATACGCACGTCCTTGCGCCGCACTTCGCCTTCGTTGTGCAAGGTCGCGTTGGTGACGTTGACGCCGCCGACGAATACGGTTTCCAGGCGCGCCACCGGCGTGATGGCGCCGGTGCGGCCGACCTGCACTTCGATGTCGAGCACGCGGGTGAGCGCTTCTTCGGCGGGGAATTTATGGGCAATGGCAAAGCGCGGCGCGCGCGAGACAAAGCCGAGCTGCTGCTGGTCTTCCAGGCGGTCGACCTTGTACACCACGCCGTCGATATCGTACGGCAGGCTGGCGCGGCGCTGGCCGATGTCGCGGTAGAACGCCAGCAGCGCTTGCGCGCCCGTGAGCACGGCGCGCTCCTTGCAGACCGGCAGACCGAGGGCCTGGTACCAGTCCAGAAGGCCCGAATGGGAGCCCGGCATGTCCGCGCCGGCCAAAGCGCCTACGCCGTAGGCGAAGAAACTGAGCTTGCGCGAGGACGTGATGCGCGAATCGAGCTGGCGCAGGCTGCCTGCAGCGGCGTTGCGCGGGTTGGAATATTCTTTCTGGCCGGCGTCGCGCTGACGCGCATTGAGGCGGTTGAAATCGGCCTTGAACATCAGCACTTCGCCGCGCACCTCCAGCACCGCCGGGACCCGGTCGCCGTGCAGGCGCAATGGAATGGCGCGGATGGTGCGGATGTTGGCGGTGACGTCTTCGCCAGTGGCGCCGTCGCCGCGGGTGCCGGCCTGCACGAACACGCCGTCTTCATAACGCAGGCTGATGGCCAAACCATCAAACTTGAGTTCTGCGCAGTACAGTGCTTCCTGCGCACCCAGGCCTTCGCGCACGCGGCGGTCGAAGTTGTCGATGTCTTCGTCGGCGAAGGCGTTATTGAGCGAGAGCATGGGCACGCTGTGCGTGACCTGCCTGAAATCGGGCAGCGGCGCCGCGCCCACGCGGAAGGTCGGCGAATCGACCGATACGGCTTCCGGATGGGCCGCCTCGAGCTGCTGCAGCTCGGCGAACAGGCGGTCGTATTCGGCGTCGGGGATGGTGGGCGCATCCTGGACATGGTAGGCGTAGATATGACGGTTCAATTCTTCCGTCAGCCACGCCATCCGCTGCAGGAAATCGCTGCTATTTGCTACGGTACTCACGACGGCCGGCCCCTCAGCTGAACAGGCGCATCGCGCGGGTCGAACCGGCCGGGATGTCGGCCGCTTCCATCTCCTGGTAGAAGTCGAGGACCTGGTTGTTGATTTCGCCCAGCGCTTCGTCCATCAGTGGCTGATCGCTGTCGTCGACGATGATCGCATCCAGGCGACCCACCAGCGCCTTGGCGCAGCCGACCATCTGGCCGAAGCCGTCGCGCACCGGTGCCACGCACGGCACGTCGAGCAGCAGCGTCAGGCGGCTGGTGGTGTCGGCGCCGAGGGTGACGTTGGTCGAGAGCGTGAACAGCTGGCCGCCGTCGCCGTCGGGCATGATGTAGCGGCCGTCAGGACGCACATCGAAACCCTGCTTTTCGAGCGCGCCGATCAGGGTCGCGATCGACCACGGGGCGCCGTTCGACAGCAGGTTCACGCCCAGCTGGGCATCGTGACCGGCCACAAAGCGGTGCAAGGTGCGCGCTTCGCCCATCACTTCGATCATGTCCGGGATTTCCGGCTCGGCGCCGATGTCGTCGGACACGGCGCGCAATCGCGTGACCAGTTCCGAGTATTCGAGCTCGTTGAGGGCCGTGGTGCGGCTGGCCATTTGCACGCCGGCCTGCAGCTTGGTGTACACGCCGCCGTGGGTGATCGGTTCCCAGTCGCCGTTCACGTGCAGGCCGATGAAGTGCACCGGCTTGTTGCCCACGTGGCGCAGGGTTTGCAGGGTCGGCAGGATCTTGTCGCCGCGGACCGCCACTTCCAGCGCCAGCGGGATCAGGCAGTCGATCAGCGGGTCGACCAGGCTGATGGCCAGTTCGGCGGCCGGGGTAGTCGGGTCGGTGCCGTGCAGGATAGGCACGCTGTCGTGCAGGTCCTGTTCGTCACCCTTGTCGCCGCTGCTCGCACGGGGGTCGAAGCTTGGCTCCTGGCGCGGTTCGTCGCTGCGCATCAGGATGTCGTCGTGGTCGGACGAGAAGGCGCGCGCCACGCTCTTACGGGCTTTGTGTTCCTGCCACTTGTTGTAGACGATGACACCGGCGACGATCACGGCGCCGATGCTGATGCTCATTTCGATATTTGTCATGCTGCTTGCGCCTCGGTAGCGAAATTCGCGGCGGACTCCATGTCCACCGCCACAATGCGCGATACACCCTGCTCCTGCATCGTCACACCGATAAGTTGATTGGCCATTTCCATCGCGATTTTATTGTGCGAGATGAAAAGGAATTGGGTATGGTCGCTCATGCGCTTGACCATGCGGCAGAAGCGTTCCGTGTTGGCGTCGTCGAGCGGCGCGTCGACCTCGTCGAGCAGGCAGAACGGCGCCGGATTGAGGCGGAACATGGAGAACACCAGCGCGGTCGCGGTCAGGGCCTTTTCGCCGCCGGACAGCAGGTGGATGGTGGCGTTCTTCTTGCCGGGCGGCTGGGCCATGACCTGCACGCCGGAGTCGAGAATCTCGTCGCCCGTCATGACCAGCTTGGCATTGCCGCCGCCGAACAGGATCGGGAACAGCTCGCTGAAGTGGTGGTTGACGCGGTCAAAGGTATCCTGCAGCAGTTCGCGCGTTTCCTTGTCGATGCGGCTGATCGCGTCTTCGAGCGTGGTGATCGCTTCGACCAGATCCTTGTTCTGGGCGTCGAGGAAGTTCTTGCGTTCGGACGCCTGGGCCAGTTCGTCGAGCGCGGCCAGGTTGACCGCACCCAGCGCCGCGATGGCGTTGGTCAGGCGCGTCACTTCGCCCTGCAGGTATTGCGGCTTCATGTCGGCGTGGAGCTTTTCGGACAGCGCCGCTTCGTCCGCTTCCACCGCCTTGAGCGCTTCGGCGAACTGCTCCTGGTTCAGGCGCGCGGCCTGCTCCTTGAGCTGCATTTCGGTGATCTTGTCGCGCTGCGGCTGCAGGCTGCGTTCGGCGCCCATGCGCGCCTCTTCGGCCGTGCGCAGCTGCTGCGTGATCTGGTCGAGCTCATGGCGCGCGTCCGACAGCGCCCGTTCCTGGCCGCTGCGGCGGTCGAGCAGCTCTTGCAAGCCGTCGTTGGCGGCGCCGGTCTCCAGCGTTTCCAGTTCCTGCTGACCGACTTCGATGCTTTCGCCCACTTGCGCCGCCTGCTGGGTGGCGGTGGCGATATTGCGGCGCAGTTCTTCGATCTTGCTGCGCTGGGTCTTCTCGGCGAATTGCGCTTCCTGGGCCGCGCGTTCGAGTTCGCGCAGCTTTTCGCGCGCGTCGGCCAGGGCCTGTTCCTTGTTCAGGAAATCGGTCTGGCCGTCTTCGTGGGCGCCCTGCAGTTCGCCCAGGGCGATGTCGAGCTGTTCGAACTTTTCTTCGGACTCGGCCTGGATCTGCTTTTGCTCGGCTTCCTGCGCCGCGATCTCGGCCAGGTCCGCCAGGATCTGCGAGCTGCGCTGATTGAAGCGGGCTTCGACTTCGGACTGCTTGACGACTTCGATCTGCAGCGCGTGCACCGCTTGCGTGAGCGTGGCGACGCGAGCGCGCGTGTCCTGCAGACGGCGCGTGAGTTCGGACGCGGCCGCGTCGGCGCGCACGGCGCGGGCACGCGCTTCGTCGGCCAGCATGGTCTGGGCGCGCAGCTGGCGCGTGATGTTTTCGATTTCCTGCTGGCGGCCCAGCACGCCATCCTGCTCGGCGTCGGCGGCGTAGAAGCGCACGCTCGACTGCGTAACCACATGGCCCTGGCGCGTGATGAAGGCGCCACCCTGCGGCAGGCGGGCCCGGTCGGCCAGGGCCGAGGGCGCGTCTTCGGCCGCAAACACATTGTGCAGCCAGTCGTGCAGCAGGCCGCGCAGGCCAGGCTCGTTCAATTTGAGCAGACCGACGAACGGCGTCAGGCCGGCCACTTCCGCAGGCGCGGCCACATTGGCCAGCGACGGCGAATACAGTGCCAGCTTGGCCGGCGGCGCATCGTTGAAAAAGGCCTTGGCCCAGTCGATGTTCGACATTTCGAGCGCGGTGGTGCGTTCGCGCAGGATCGATTCGAGCGCCGTTTCCCAGCCCTGCTCGATGTGCAGCTTTTGCCACAGGCGCGGCAGCGAATCGAGTTCGTGCTTTTGCAGCCAGGGCGTGACCTTGCCCTGGGTCTGGGTGCGTTCCTGCAGCTGCTTCAAGGCCGACAGGCGCGCCTCGAGCTGCGCATTGGCGGCCGTTTCGGCGTTGACCTGGGCTTGCGCGGCGCCCTTCTCTTCCTCGACACGCTGCTGCTGCTCGGTGGCTTCTTCGAGCAGCATGCCCTGCTCTTCGAGCGCCTGCTGCTTTTCTTCGAGCTGCATGCGCAGGTTGGACAAGTGGCTGCTGTCGGGCAGATTGAGGCCGGTCTTTTCCTGCTGCAGGCGCTCGCGGCGCGTGAGCAAACCGTTCAGGATATTGGAGGCGTTGCGCTGGTGCGCCGATTCCAGCTCGATCTGCTGCTGCGCCTGCATGATCCTGGCGCGCGATTCGGTCGTCTTGTGCTGCGCCTCGCGCCAGGCGGCGTCGAGCGCCGGCAAGCGTTCGCCCTGGGCTTCGGCCGCCATCTGCGACTGCTCGACCCGACCGCCCAATTCCTCGAGCAGGAATTCGGCTTCTTCGATCTGCTGCTGGTAATCCTCGCCTTGCGTGCGCCATTGATTGCGCTGGGCGGTCAGCGCGGCCAGCTGGTTCTGCAAGCGGCTGCGCGACTCGATCACAAACTTGATCTGCGCTTCCAGGCTGCCGATTTCCGAATTGGTTTGGTACAGATGACCCTGGGCCTGATGCAGGCGGTCGCCGACGGCGAAGTGGGCCTGGCGCATATGCTCGAGTTCGAGCTCGACGTGGCGCAGCTTGGCGGTCTGCTCTTCCAGGTCGGTCTGGGCTTGCGCCATGTCGCGCGCGTACTTGCCCTGCTCGGCCGCCGCTTCGTTCTTGCGCAGCAGCCACAGCAGCTTCTGCTTTTCTTCCTGGTCCGCTTGCAGCGAATGGAACTTGTTGGCGACGACGGCCTGCGCCTCGAGTTTTTCGAGGTTGGCGTTCAGTTCGCGCAGGATGTCTTCCACGCGCAAGAGGTTCTCGCGCGTGTCGTTCAAGCGGTTTTCGGTTTCGCGCCGCCGTTCCTTGTACTTGGACACGCCGGCCGCTTCCTCGAGGAACACGCGCAGCTCTTCCGGGCGCGATTCGATGATGCGCGAGATCATGCCCTGGCCGATGATGGCGTAGGCGCGCGGGCCGAGGCCCGTGCCGAGGAAGATGTCCTGGATGTCGCGCCGGCGGACCGGCTGGCCGTTGATGTAATAGGTGGAGGTGCCGTCGCGCGTGAGGGTGCGCTTGACGGCGATCTCGGCGTACTGGCCCCACTGGCCGGCGGCCTTGCCGTCGTTATTGTCGAACACCAGTTCGACCGAGGCGCGCCCGGCCGGCTTGCGGTGGGTGGAGCCGTTGAAGATCACGTCCTGCATGGACTCGCCGCGCAGTTCCGACGCTTTCGACTCGCCCAGCACCCAGCGCACGGCGTCGATGATGTTCGACTTGCCGCATCCGTTAGGACCGACCACGCCAACGAGCTGACCCGGCACCTGGAAATTGGTGGGATCGACGAATGACTTAAATCCCGACAATTTAATAGAGGATAGACGCACGTTGCAGGGCTGGCTCGCGTAGATAAAAGAGCCCCATCATACCATTTGTTGCTTTCATTCCGGTAGCGTGAAAGTAGTAATGGTGACAAGCAACACCGGGGTCAGACCTCAATAATGCAATTGTTGCGGAATTGAGGTCTGACCCCGTTTTTATTCGGAGGCGCGAATCGGCGGCGATAGAATACTCAGGCCGCGGGCGAAAGCAATGGGAAAATTGGGAGAATGCGTGCGTCGACCGACGAAAAACGGGGTCAGACCTCCATTTTGCAAGTATTGCAAAATGGAGGTCTGACCCCGGTTTAGGCGGCGACGGCGGACAGCGAGGGATCGTTGACGGCGCCGCCGGCCATCGCGTCCGACAGCGCGCGTTCGACCAGGCCTTCGGTACGCAGCATGCGCACTTTGTCGGCGCGGATGCCGGCCACCAGCTTCTCGGAGGCGAGCGAGAACGATTCCTTGCGCGCACTGAGCGAGAAGATGTACAGCGTCTTGAGCGGACTGACCCAGGCCAGCTTGGCCTTGAGGATGCTGCCGTCGGTCTGGGTGAATTCGAGCCAGGCGCCGCGCTCGAGCGTTTCCACCGTGACGACGGCGTCGTCGATCTCCACTTCCGGCTCGGCCGCGGCGGCGGTTTCCTTTTCCAGGCGGCGCTTGGCGTCTTCCTGGGCCACTTCCACCGCGATTTCGAGCTGACGCTCGGGCGTGATGTCGAGCGGCGCGCGCACGATCGAGGCATGGCACTCGGCCAATTCGGCGAAGAACTGCAGACGGTCCGCTTCCTGCCACTTGATCACGTCCAGCCACTTGTTGAGCGTGGCCAGCAGGCCCGGCAGCTTGGCGATCAGCTGGCGCCGCTCTTCGTGGGTGATCTTCGGCTTGACGCTCCAGATCAGGTCATCCATGGTCTTGGTGGCGCTGCTGACGGCGCCCGGCTTTTCTTCTTCGACGCTGTAGGCCACCGTCAGGACCGAGGTCCATTTGTGTTCGAGGAAGGTCTCGAGCACGGCCACCACTTTGCCGCTGCCGACGCGGGCCGCGACGGCAGTCTGGGCCGAACGGGTGGCGGCGTAGACTTTTTCCTGCTTGAGCGCGACGGCGATCGGCTCGGCGATCGCGGCCACGGCCTCGGTCTCGTCGGCCTTGATGGTCGCTTCGAGTTCTTCGACCGCGCGCGAGAAGATCCCCACATCCTCGTTTTCGCGTCCAACCTGGTCGACGCTGCGCTGCATGGCCTGGAACAGCGGATCGTCGCCACTGCGCTGCTCGAGACCCATGCGCGAGAGCAGGTCGATCATGCGGCGCGCCGGGTGCGCTTCTTCGAAGAAGAAGTTCTTGTCCGACAGGGCCGCCTTCAATACCGGAATCTGCAGGAACTTGATCAGTTCGCGCGTTTCCTGCGGAATATTAGGGTCCAGGAACACCGTCTCGAACACTTTCGAGAGCAGGTCAATGGTGCTTTCGTCGCCGCGGCTCAGGGTGCCCTTGGGCAGGCCCGCTTTCAGGCGCGGCAGGTAGAACACGTCGGCCGCCTGGGCCGCGTTGGGCGCGAGCGGGGTGGCGGCGAACTGCTCCGGCATGCGCGACTGCAAGGCCTTGAGCATGTCGAGCAGCGGCGCCTGCGTGGCGCCATAGCCGGCCTGGCCGAGCGCGGCGCCGATGGCGCCATGGTCTGGATAATGGTTGCCGTGGTGCGGAGACGGATGCCCGCCGCCGCCCGGATGACCTCCGCCCGGATGGCCGCCGCTCGCCTGGAAGCCGCCCGCCGGCGTGCTGCCCTGCGTGGCCGGCGCACCTTGCCAGGCGCCATGCGCTACGCCGGCGAACTGCTGCAAAGGACCAGCGGCCTGGCCGGCCGGCTGCTCGGCCGCCGGGGCCGGCACGTCAAAGCCCTCGGCGCCGCTTGGACGCCAGCCGCCGCCGGACGAGGCCATGGCCGGCAGGTCGGGAATCAGGGGAACATCGTCGAACTCGCTGTCGCCGTCGCCCGAAAGGAACTGGCGCAGCTGCTTGGCCAGCTGTTCGTGCTGCTTGCTGCGCTTGGCCTTGACGGCGTTGGCGCCCTCGGTCTTCTTGATGTTGTAGGAATCGACCTTGCCCGGCTGGCCTTTGCTGACCAGGGCGTCGCACAGGGCGTCGTACATGGGCCCGAAATCCCACAGCAGCGCCGGCTGCAGTTGCGGCACGACCAGGCCGTGCGCTTCTTCGTTTGGTTCGAATTCTTTCCAGGCGGTATTGATGGCGGTGAGGAACATCTCCGGCCGGAACGGGTTTTGCGCGATGCGCAAGATGTCGCGGTTGAGCAGGAAGCCCAGGCGCACATTCAGGGTCGCGATCTGGGCCGCATACTTCATTTCGAACGGACGGCTGACGGCGTCGAAGGCCACCCGGTTGTCCATTTCTTCGAACGGCACCAGGGTCAGGGCCGCTTCGTCGAGCGTCACTTTGCGCGGACGCGGCAACAGCGTGTCCACTTCCTTGCGCAAGGCCTTGTCCAGGCCACCTGAAACGAGATGAATGAAGGCGTAACTGTTTTCCTTGAGCAGATTGCCGGATTTGACGCGCTGGAACACCTGGCGCGCATCGAGGCGCGGGTCGTCGATGTCGAGCAAGGCGGCCACCAGCCGGGTGCCGACGCCGATGAGCTGTTCGTTCGCATGCTTGAGCACGATCGCGACGAGGCTGTCCAATAGCTCATGCTGCGACGCTGCCGCCGCTTTCTTCGCATTTACTGTTGAAGTTGCCGTTGTTGCCATGATCTGGTCTGCTCCGGGGAAATATTACTTTGACTACGCTATCGTTATTGTGCCACAGCCTTTCCACAAGGCAATACACAAAATATAAGGAAACTAAAAAAATCCTGTCTTTACCCGATTTGCGACAAGGAACCGAGTAAACCCTCCAATTTCTTGCCTTCCGGACTGTTGATTCCGCGCAAAGTTGTGCCAGCACCTTTCCCTAACATAACAAAGGAGTTCTGTCCCTCTCTTGCAAGGATCTGCCATGCGCCACTTCCCCCTGCCCGCCCTGCCACTGCTCGCCTGCTTCACTGCCCTGACCTGCATGGGCGCGGCCAGCGCGCTGTGGACATTGCACCAGTTTAGTCCTTCCAACTGGTTAACGGTTGCCGTAGGGCAAAAGTTTAGCCCGCCGGCCGACTATTTTTACACGGTCCGCTTCTGGCTCTGGATCCAGATCGGGGCCATGACCGGCGTCGCCGCCGTGCTCGCCTGGCGCCTGCACGCGGCCGGCAATGCCTGTGCCGGGGCCGCGCTGGCGGCTGCCAGCCGCATGGCGAGGGGCGATCTGACTGCCCATCCAAATAGCAGCGGCGGCACACAGAATAATAAACTTCTTTCAACCATGCAAGAAATGAATACTTGCATTTCCGAAATTGTTGCAAAGGCACGGCAACAAAACGACAGTCTCGCCGGCGGCGCGAGCGAGCTGGCCCGCATCGGCTTGCAAGCCATGGCACGCAGCAGCGAATGGAGCGCGGCGCTGGTCCAGGCGGGGACCGCCGGCGACGAGCTGGGCGCGGCCGCGCGCCGCGGCGCCGACACGGCCGCGCAGCTGGCCGCGGCAGCACAGACGGGCGCCGCGGCCGCCGCGCACAGCGCCGCCCTCGCCGCCCGCATCGGCCACTGCATGGAGGCGGCCGGCGCCGGCGCGCGCAGCCTCGCCCAGCTGCAAGGCGAGATCGCCGTTCTGGCACGCCAGGGCGAGTCGCTGGCCCTGAGTGCGGCGCTGGAAGCGGCACACGCCGGCGGCGACAGCGTTGCCGTGCTGGCAGCGGAGGTGCGCACCCTGGCCGAGCGCACCGGCGCCGCCGCGCACAGCTTGCGCCAGCTGACTGGCCAGGCGCAGCAGCAGGCCGCAGCCGGCGCCGCGCTGTGCATTGACACGGCGCGCCTGGCCGAGGCGGCCGCCGGCAGTACCGCGCGTGCGCACGCGCTGGCCACCACGCTGGCGGCCGACGCCGGCACGCAGCAAGCCGATGCGCGCACGCTGACGCAGGCGCTGGCCGCGGCCGACCAGGCCCGCCGGCGCGCGGCCGCACTGACCGAGCAATCGGCCGCCACCGCGGCCACGGTGCGCGACCAGGCCGGGGCGCTGGTGCGCACGCTGGGCAGCGTGACGCTGGCGCCGCAATACGGCAGCAGCGCCCTGATCCGCCTGGCGCACAGCAGCGCGGCGCCGGCCCTGACTGCGGCGCGCGGCAAACGCCTGCGCGCTGCACATTTAGTTTCAATCTTGTAGGTTTATCTCCTACACTGGTTCAAGCAGTGATCCGATACCTGCCCGGTGGTGCGTCTCGCATCATTGTGGCTCCGGAAACGCTGCGGCGAAACAATTCTTCAGCGATACGGCGAGCACGACATTTTCAAACTTCACAAAGGAATGAACATGAACTCGAATCAAAAAGGGAATCAGAACAAGCCGAGCGACCGCGAACGCGAAAGCGCCAGCAAACAATCGGGCAACCAGGGCTCGGGCTCACGCTCGGGCGGCGGCACCCAGGGCGGCACCCACGAGCAGCATGTGGAAGCCGGCCGTCAAAGCCACAAGAATGACGACAAGAGCGGCTCGCGCCAGTCCGGCTCGGAGTCGGGCAGCCGGCAGTCGCAGTCCGACACGGGCAGCCGTCAGTCGGGCAACAAAAGCAGCGACAACCGCTGAGCAGGGCCGCCCAGGCGGCAGGTAGCCCAGCCGGGTTTCCGGGCTGAGCCTCCGACAGAGTAAGACAGGAAGCAATCAAAAGAGTCTGCAGCGGTTTCCGTTCGCAGGCTCTTTTGTTGTGGTCCGCCGTTCGGCGCTTAAATGTTGCGGATGTGGGCGCCGCGCGGCGGGGCGAAGTCGGCCACATCGTTGATCATGTGCGCGATTTTGGCATCCTTCGCGGTCAGGTGCAGGTCGGAATACTGGTGGATGCCCCACTGCTCGGGTGTCAGTTCGATGTGCTTGCGCAGAATCGATTCGGTGCGCGCATCGTCGGCGCGCAAGCCTTCGACGATGATGTTGAGCGCGTCCGGGCGGGCCCCGGGTGAGGCGGTCGCATGCGACTTGTGGACCATGAAGCGCGCCGTTTCGCTGGCATAGCGGCGACTGCCGGCCAAGAACAGGATCACCGCGATCGAGGCCACCGCGCCGGCGTTATACATGACGAACTTGACGGGTGCGTTGGACAGGAAGTTATACATGCACAGGCCGTCGCTGACATAGCCGCCGTTGGACTGGATCAGCACGTGGGCCGTCTCGACCCCGGCCACGCTCATGGCGGAGACGGCATCGAACACGCGGTGCACCATGTCGCTGTTGACGTCGCCAGACAGGGTGAACCAGGCTTCGTTGTCAGGGGTTTCTGGGTTCTCGCTCATGGTCGTGACCTCGCATCATCGGATGCTCAATTTTAACAAATAGCGCCCTGGGAAACGCTTGCGCGCACTTCATTCGTGCGCCCCCCCCGCCCCGGGGCCCCAGGTTGACATTTATGCCCCTGTGACATATCCTCTACCCTCTTGATCGGGAGAGGGCAGACACGCGCTGCCGCCGAAGGGGCATCACCCAAAAACTCTCAGGCAAAAGGACCGGTCAGGGGTCGGCGGCGCACAGCGCAGCCGGTCAAACTCTGGAGAGCGGCCGCGGCACCATGCCGGCGGCACACCGAAGGGGCAGGCGGCACACACACCGCTATCTCTCAGGTATCAAGGACAGAGGGGCAAGAACACCCGTTGTCGGCCATGGTGGCCGTCGATGCCTGTTCGGCGCTCCCTTTTCACCTGCCTCGAGGATTCCATGACGCTTCAAGCGACCCCGCTCAATTCCGCACACCGCGCCGCCGGCGCCAAGATGGTCGATTTCGGCGGCTGGGACATGCCCGTCAACTACGGCTCGCAGATCGAAGAGCACCACGCGGTGCGCACCGATGTCGGCATGTTCGACGTCTCGCACATGTGCGTGGTCGACCTCGAAGGACCGAACGTGCGCCCCTTCCTGCGCGGCCTGTTGGCCAACAACGTCGACAAGCTGCAGGTGGCCGGCAAGGCCCTGTACTCGTGCATGTTGAATCCCCAGGGCTTCGTGATCGACGACCTGATCGTCTACTTCTTCAACGAGAACTGGTTCCGCCTGGTGGTCAACGCCGGCACCGCCGTGGGCGACGTGGCCTGGATCGAAGCGCAGAACGCGGCCACCGGCAGCGGCGTGAAAATCACCCAGCGCCGCGACGGCAATGCGCCGATGGCGCTGATCGCCGTGCAGGGCCCGAACGCGCGCGCCAAGGTATGGGAAGTGCTGCCGACCACCAAGGCCGCGTCCGAGCAGATGAAACCGTTCAACGCCGTCATCGTCAAGGACACCGCGTTCGGCGAAGTGATGGTGGCGCGTACCGGCTACACCGGCGAAGACGGCTTCGAGATCGCCTTCCCCGCGGCCCAGGCCGACGCAATGTGGAACGCGCTGCTGGCCGCCGGCGTCAAGCCTGCCGGCCTGGGCGCGCGCGACACGCTGCGCCTGGAAGCGGGCATGAACCTGTACGGCCAGGACATGGACGACACGGTCAACCCGCTCGACGCCGGCCTGGCCTGGACGGTCGACCTGGTTTCCGAGCGCGACTTCATCGGCAAGGCAGCCCTCCAAAAGATGGGCCAGAACGCCCAGTACGTGGGCCTGATCCTGCGCGAAAAAGGCGGCATCCTGCGCGCGCACCAGAAAATCATCTCCGCCTCGGGCAGCGAAGGCGAAATCACCAGCGGCACCTTCAGCCCCACCATGCAGCAGGCGATCGCGCTGGCGCGCGTGCCGATGGACGTGGCCGTGGGCGACAACGTGCAGGTGGAAATCCGCGACAAGCGCCTCGCCGCCACCGTCATCAAGCTGCCGTTCGTCCGTAACGGTAAAATCCTCGTTGCCTGACCCACACAAAACAATTCAACTCACTGGAGCGAACCTATGAACATCCCTGCCGATCTGAAATACACCGAGTCCCACGAGTGGGTCCGCGCCGAAGCTGACGGCACCTTCACCGTCGGCATCACCGAATACGCGCAAGACGCGCTGGGCGACATCGTGTTCGTCGAACTGCCGAAAGTGGGCAAGTCGTACACCGCCGGCGACGACGCCGCCGTGGTGGAGTCGGTGAAAGCCGCTTCCGACATCTACGCCCCGGTATCGGGCGAAGTGGTGGCCGTCAATACCGCCGTGGCCGACGCGCCGGACTCGATCAACAGCGACGCTTACAGCGCCTGGCTGTTCAAGCTCAAGCCGGCCGACGCCAGCTCGATCAACGGCCTGCTCGACGCCGCCGCTTACGGCAAGACCACCGCAGAATAAGCCACGTCGCACTCGCGCAGGCGGGTGCCCATGGCGCAGATGCTCAGTAGCGGCTCACACGCGCCATGGGTCCCCGCCTCCGCGAGGACGACGTAGCTGCTACGCACAGCTCCCCTCTCCTCTTTCCGGCCCATCCAAATCATGACCCGCACCAGCCTGACCCAACTCGAAGCACGCGACTCCTTCATCCCGCGCCATATCGGCCCATCCGAGAGCGAACAGGCAGCCATGCTGTCCACGCTCGGCTACGCCTCGCGCGCGGCGCTGATCGACGCCATCGTCCCGCCCCACATCCGCAAGAAGAGCAAGCTGGAACTGGGCCAGTTCTTCGACCCGATGCCGGAACAGGCGGCGCTGGCCAAGCTCAAAGCGATCGCGGGCCAGAACAAGGTCATGAAGTCGATGATCGGCCAGGGCTACTACAACAGCCACACCCCGGGCGTGGTGCTGCGTAACATCTTCGAAAACCCGGCCTGGTACACCGCCTACACCCCGTATCAGCCTGAGATCTCGCAAGGCCGCCTGGAAGCGATTTTGAACTTCCAGCAAATGATCACCGACCTGACCGGCATGGGCATCGCCAATTCGTCGATGCTCGACGAAGGCACCGCCGCCGCCGAAGCGATGACGCTGATCCAGCGCGTGGGCAAATCGGCCTCGAACGTGTTCTACGTCGCCAGCGACGTGCTGCCGCAGACGCTGGAAGTGATCCAGACCCGCGCCACCCCGATCGGCGTGGACGTGCGCGTGATCGCCCCTGAAGCGATCGCCGAGCTGAACGAGCCATGTTTCGGCGTGCTGGTGCAATACCCGGGCGTGAACGGCGACGTGCGCGACTACCGCGCCGCCGTCGAAAAACTGCACGCGGCCGGCGCGATGGTGATCGCCGCCGCCGACCTGCTGGCGCTGACGCTGCTTACGCCGCCGGGCGAATGGGGCGCCGACGTCGTGGTCGGCAACAGCCAGCGCTTCGGCGTGCCGCTCGGTTTCGGCGGCCCCCACGCCGGCTACCTGGCCACGCGCGACGAATTCAAGCGCAGCATGGCCGGCCGCCTGGTGGGCGTGACCATCGACGCGCAGGGCAACCAGGCTTACCGCCTGGCCCTGCAGACGCGCGAACAGCACATCCGCCGCGAAAAAGCGACCTCCAACATCTGTACCGCGCAGGTGCTGCTGGCCGTGATGGCGTCGATGTACGCCGTCTATCACGGCCCGCGAGGCCTGGAGCGCATCGCCCAGCGCGTGCACCGCTTCACCAGCGTGCTGGCCGCCAAACTCGGCACCCTCGGCTACACCATCGTCAACCAGACGTATTTCGACACCCTGACCATCGCCAGCGACCGCGCCGAGCAGCTGCATGCGGCGGCACTGGCCAAGGGCGTCAACCTGCGCAAGATCGACGCCGGCCATGTCGGCGTCTCGCTCGACGAGACCACCACCCGTGAAGACATCGCGCTGCTGTGGGCGATTTTCTCGCAAGGCGTGGCCAATGCACCGGCCGCCCCCGACTTTGACGCCATCGAAGCGGCCGCGCAAACCGCGTTCCCGGACCAGCTGGCCCGCACCAGCGCCTTCCTGACCCACCCGACCTTCAACCGCTACCACGCCGAGCACGAAATGCTGCGCTACCTGCGTTCGCTGGCCGACAAGGACCTGGCGCTGGACCGCACCATGATCCCGCTCGGTTCGTGCACCATGAAGCTCAACGCCACCTCGGAAATGATTCCCGTGACCTGGCCCGAGTTCTCCAACATCCATCCGTTCGCGCCCGATGCGCAGACCGTCGGCTACCGTGAAATGATCGGCCAGCTGGAAGAAATGCTGTGCGCGCTGACCGGATACGCGGCCATCTCGCTGCAGCCGAACGCCGGCTCGCAGGGCGAATACGCGGGCCTGCTGGTGATCCAGGCTTACCACCAGTCGCGCGGCGAAGGCCACCGCAACATTTGCCTGATCCCGTCGTCGGCGCACGGCACCAACCCGGCCTCGGCCAACATGGTGGGCATGAAAGTGGTCGTCACCGCCTGTGACGAAAACGGCAACGTCGACCTGGCCGACCTGCGCGCCAAGGCCGAACAGCACAGCGCCAACCTGGCCTGCGTGATGGTGACCTACCCGTCCACCCACGGCGTGTTCGAAGAAGGCATCACCGAACTGTGCGACATCATCCACCAGCACGGCGGCCAGGTCTACATCGACGGCGCCAACATGAACGCGCTGGTCGGCGTGGCGGCGCCGGGCAGCTTCGGCGGCGACGTCAGCCACCTGAACCTGCACAAGACCTTCTGCATTCCGCACGGCGGCGGCGGTCCTGGCGTGGGCCCGATCGGCGTGGGCGCGCACCTGGCCAAGTTCCTGCCGAACCAGCGTTCGTCCGGCTACACCCGTGACGAAGCAGGCATCGGCGCGGTCAGCGCGGCGCCTTACGGTTCGGCCAGCATTCTGCCGATTTCGTGGATGTACATCGCGATGATGGGCGGCGAAGGCTTGACGGCAGCCACCGAGACCGCGATCCTGGCGGCCAACTACATCGCCAAGCGCCTGGCGCCGCACTACCCTGTGCTGTACACGGGCCACGACGGCCTGGTCGCGCACGAGTGCATCCTGGACCTGCGTCCGATCACCGACGCCACCGGCATCAGCAACGAAGACGTGGCCAAGCGCCTGATGGACTTCGGCTTCCACGCCCCGACCATGAGCTTCCCGGTGCCCGGCACCCTGATGATCGAGCCGACCGAAAGCGAATCGAAGGTCGAAATCGACCGCTTCATCGACGCGATGATCACCATCCACGCCGAGATCGTCAAGGTCGAGCGCGGCGAGTACGACAAGATGGACAACCCGCTCAAGGGCGCGCCGCACACGGCCGAAGTGGTCACCGCCGACGTGTGGGAACACAAGTACAGCCGCGAAGTGGCAGCCTTCCCTGTGGCGTCGCTGCGCAAGCAGAAGTACTGGCCGCCGGTCGGCCGCGCCGACAATGTGTACGGTGACCGCAACCTGTTCTGCGGCTGCGCCCCGATCAGCGACTACGAGTAAAGCGTCGCCTTCACGTCGCCCGCGCGAGGGCGACGTCGTGGGCAGCAGGCGCAACGGTGCAAGCCGTTGCGCCTTTTTTTCGTCCTCGTTTTAGGATCGCCTTAGCCGCGCCGCGACGCCAGCCGCAAGTACGGCCTGCCCGGCACCGGCATCAAGGGCGCCGCTACCGGCAAGTCGTCGAGCTTGAACCCGGCCACCGCGCGCGACAGGATCACCGCCTGGAATTGCAGGCTTTCGGCCGCCGACGCCGCCTGCGCCACCAGCGCCGCGTTTTGCTGCGACATCTGGTCCATCTGCAGGATCGCCGTATTCACATGCGAGATGCCGCTGGCCTGGGACGCGCTGGCGCGCCCGATGCGGTCGATCATGTCGCCCACTTCGCGCACCGAACTGGCAATATCGGCCAGGCTGAAGCCGGCCTCCTCGGCCGCCGCTTGACTCAGATCGATCTGGGTCATCGACTGCGCCACCAGCGCGCGCATTTCGCCGAACGTGCCGCCCGCCTGCTGCGCCAGGGCCCGCATTTCGCCGGCCACCACGGCGAACGCGCTGCCCTGCTCGCCCGCGCGCGCCGCTTCCACCGATGCATTCAGGGCCAGCGTGCCGCTGCGCGCGGCCCAGCTTTCGGCCTGCGCCATGAGCACGCACACGCGCTCGCTGCTGGCCCGGACGCCGGCCAGGGTCTGCACCAGCTGCCCCACCACGCCGCCGCCTTTGCGGGCGATCGACGAGGCCGAACTGGCCAGCCGGTTGGCCGCCAGCGCGGTGTCGGCGGTGCGGCTGACGGTGGCCCACAGCTGCTGCATCGACGCCGCGGTCTGCTCGATCGACGTGGCCTGCACGCCGGCCCGGCCCGACAGGCTGGCATTGCCGGCCGCAATCGCGCGCGAGGCGCTGTCGATCGAACGGGCCGAATCGAAAATGCCTTTGAGCGTGGCGTTCAGGTTGCGGATGCTGGCGTCGAGCGTGCGCGCGGTGTCGGCGATTTCATCGTTCCCGTAGGCGCGCGGCGGCACGGTCAGGTTGCCGCTGGCCAGATCGAGCGCGGCCTCGCCGATCCCCCTCACCTGGCGCAGCAGCTGACGCCGCACCGCCAGCGTGACCGCCAGCGACAGCACCACCGACAGCACCGCCAGCAGCGGCATCAGGGCCGACACCGCGCGCAAATCGGCCGCTGCCTGGCGCGAAGCCGCTTCACTGAGCTGGCGCTCGAGCAGCGCCAGCGCCTGCAGCCGCAGCGCCACCGTCTCGAAGGCACGCTCGGGCTTTTGCATGGCGCTGGCCCCGATCGACTGGTCGGCGCGCGAGAGCTCGAGCACCTCGGCCACCGCGCGCACATAGTCGGCATGGGCGCGCTGCGACTGGGCCAGAAAGCGGCGCTCCTCGCTGCCCTCGGCCGTGATCGCGGCCAAGTGCCCGAAGCGGCGCTCGATGCCGTGCTGGCGGCGCCCGATGTCGGCCGCCAGGGCGTCGATCCGGTCCTTGGAAAAGCTGGCGCCCATCCAGGTCAGCAGCCGGTACACGCGCGCGTGCGCGTTCTGCGCTTCGGCCACCAGCTCGGTGGCGTCGCGGATGCGCGCCGCGCGTACCGAGACGATGGTCTCGAGCGACGCGTTCTGGCGCGCCAGGGCCCACCAGGCGCCGCACGACGATGCCACCAGCACGATCAGCACCAGCGCGGGTGCGAGCAGCAGCTTGGGGCCGATCCGCAGCCGCCCCAGCAGGTCCGTGCCACTCCAACCGCGCGCCGCCTCGCTCACTGGTATTCTCCTGTTGGTCGGAGGGATAGTATGATGGCCGCGACACGTGCCCAGGCACGAAGTTTCCGCAGCGCATGAAGTAATCTACGCCGTCACCGGCGTGCCGGTTTGCGCCAGATCAAAGCAATCAAGACAAGGAAGTTCGATGAATCGACAAGTCCAGGCCGCCATGCGTTCCGGCCTGCTGTTTCCCGGCGCCGGTCAGCTGTTCCTGGGGCGGCGCTGGCGCGCGCTGGCGTTCGCCCTGCCCACCCTGGCGGCGGCGGTGACGATCCTGAGCGACATCATGCCCCCGATCCAGGCCGTGGCCGAGCGCCTCGCGCTCGAGATGCTCGATGGCCGCACACCGGACCTCGGCGAACTGCTGGCCAAGGTGCACCAGCTATCCCTGGGGGTAGCGGCCTCATCCAACCTGGCGGTCTATGCCCTGGTCGGCATGTGGGCCGCCAGCATCATTGACGCCTGGCTGCTGGCCCGCTGAGCGCGCGGGGGCTGTACAAGACCCCGGCATGGTGTCAATATGTATTGACTGATGTCAAGCTTGTGACATTCTTGCCCGGTGCTCCAACATGCGCGTTCCGCCGACAGAGAGCTGTGTCCTTTGCTATCGCCGGCGCGCGCTCGCCCTCGTTGCGGCATGCGCCGCGCCCCTGCTGGCGCACGCGCTCCCGCAAGACCTGACCACCGTCCCGCTCGAACAGCTGCTCACGCTGGAAGTGTTCAGCGCCTCCAAATTCACCCAGAGCGCCAGCGAAGCCCCGGCCGTGGTCACCGTGATCAGCGCCGCCGACATCCGCGCCTATGGCTGGCGCACCCTGGCCGACGTGGCGCGCAGCGTGCGCGGCCTGTACGTCAGCTACGACCGCAACTACAGCTATCTGGGCGAGCGCGGCTTCCTGCGCCCCGGCGACTACAACACCCGCTTTCTGCTGCTGGTGGACGGCAACCGCGTCAACGATGCGGTGTACGACCAGGCGCCGGTCGGCTCCGAATTCCCGCTCGACCTGGAGCTGGTCGAACGGATCGAATTCGTGCCCGGTCCCGGCTCCTCGATCCACGGTTCGAACGCGTTTTTCGGCGTGATCAACGTGGTCACGCGCAGCGCGGCCAGTCTGGCCGGCACCCGCGCCTTTGCCGAGGGCGGCAGCGCCGGCGCGCGCCGGCTCGGGGCCAGCAGCGCCTGGCAAGGCGCGGACGGCGCCAGCTTCCTGCTGGCCGCCAGCGCGCGCGAAACCGACGGACGCGACCTGTACTACCCCGAATTCGACACCCCCGCCCAGAATCACGGCGTGGCCACGGGCCTGGACTACGAGCGCGGCGAACGGCTGCTGGCGCGCGCGTCCAGCGGCGCCCTGTCCGTAACGCTCATGCATGCGCGCCGCGTCAAGGGTGTGCCGACCGCCTCGTTCGCGCAGCCTTTCAACGATCCCCGGTCCCAGACGACGGACCGCCAGACCTATCTGAACGCGGCATGGCAGTCGGCCGGCTCCGGGCCCGACGTCTGGCACGCACGCCTGTACTGGGGCAGTTACGACTCGGCGGGCGACTACGTCAACGACAATCCGGCGCGCACCCTGAACCACGACGGCAGCGCTGCCCGCTGGTGGGGCGCCGAGCTGTCGCTGGTCGACACCCGCTTTGCCGGCCACACGGTGGTCGCCGGCGCCGACCTCGAGAACGACTACCGCCTGCACCAGTTCACCTACGACGTCGCGCCCTTTATCGGCTACCTGGACGATCGCCGCAGCGCGCGCCGCGCCGGCCTGTACCTGCAAGACCAGGTCGCGCTCGGGGCCCGGACCCTGCTCAATGCCGGGCTGCGCTACGACCGCACCAGCGGCCAGCCGGGCGCGCTGAGCCCGCGCCTGGCCGTGATCCACACCCTGCGTCCCGGCACCACCCTCAAAGCCATCTACGGCTCGGCCTTCCGCGCCCCCAACGCCTTCGAACGCTACTATGCGTTCGCCGGCGCCGGCGGCCAGCTGCCCAACCCGGCCCTGGGGCGCGAACGGATCCGCTCGGGCGAGCTGGCCCTGGTCCAGCAGCTGGGCGAACGCGACCGCTTGACGGCGACCGTATTTCACAACGTGGTCAGCGGCCTGATCACGCAGACCGACGTGGCGAGCGCACCGGAAACGCGCTTCGAAAACACCGGCCGTATCCATGCCTACGGCGCCGAGCTCGAATACGAACGGCGCTGGCGCGGCGGCGCCGCGCTGCGCGCCAGCACCAGTTGGAGCCGCATCGGCGCCGGCGGCCAGCAGCTCAACGCGCCGGCGCGCCTGGCCAAGCTGAACCTGTCGGCGCCGGTGGCCGCGCCGGGCTGGCGCGCTGCCGTCGAAGCGCAGTACGTGGGAGCGCGCCCGGCGCTGGAAGGCAGCACGTCCGGCTTCTGGCTGGCCAACGCCAACCTGGTCAGCGCACGCCTGTTCGGCCACTACGAGCTGGCCGTGGGCGTCTACAATCTGTTCGGCCGGCGCTATGCCGACCCCGGCTCGACCGAGCACCTGCAGGCCGTGATCCAGCAGGACGGCCGCTCCTTGCGCGCACGGATCGGCTATGTCTTCTGAGCGCGCCGCCGCCCTGTGCCTGGCGGCGCTGCTGGCGTTGCTGCAGACGGCGTACGCCAGCGCCGAGCCGGTCCCGGAGCACGAACTGAAAGCCGCGTTCATCTTCAATTTCGCGGTGTTTACCGAGTGGCCGCAGGAAGCGCTGGCGGGCGGTGCGCCGCTGGCCATCTGCGCCAGCGCCTCCAACGCCTTGCTGCCGGCGCTGCAGCAGCTCACCGACAAACTGGTCAACGGGCACCGCATCAGTGTGCGCGCCAGCACGCGCCCGGTGCGCAGCTGCCATGTGCTGGTGCTCGACCGCGCCGACCGCGACCAGTGGCAACAGTTGCGGCGCGAGCTGGCCGGCGCTCACGTCCTCACCGTCGCCGACGACCCGGCCAGCGGCGCCGATGGCGCGGTGATCGTGCTGAACATGGACGAGCAGCGGGTCGGCTTCGACATCGACATGGGCGCGGCGAAAAGCGCGCGCCTGGTCCTCAGCTCCAAGCTGCTGCGCCTGGCCAGGAGCGTCCAATGAAGAGCGCACGCCGCCCCGGCCTCGGCTCCGCGCTCGGACGCCGGCTGGCGCAAACGAGCATCCTCACTGCCGCCTGCGCGCTGCTGGTGGCCAGCCTGGCCCTGATCGCGGTGCAGTTCCTGGCCCTGCGCGCGGCCCTGGCCGACGACCTGCGGGTGCAGGCGCGCATCATCGGCATCAATAGCAGCGCCGCCCTGATGTTTTCCGACAGCCGCGCCGGCGAAGAGACCCTGGGCGGCCTGGCCGTCTCGCCCAGCGTGGCCGCGGCCAGCATCGTCGACGCGCGCGGCGTGACCCTGGCCCACTACGAACGCCACGCGGGCGCGCCGCTGCCGGCAGCGCCGGCCGGGGCCTTCGCCAACTACCTGGACGTGGCCGAGCCGGTGCAGGTGAACAACCAGCAGATCGGCACGGTCGCGATCCGCGCCACGCTCGACGAACTGTTCGCGCGCCTGGCCACCTACGCCGGCCTGACCTTGGCCGTGGCCCTGTGCTCGCTGGCCCTGGCCTGGGCCCTGGTGGCATCGATGCGGCGCGCGGTGAGAAAAGCCGAGGAGCACCTGCACTTCCTGGCCCATGTGGACTCGGTCACGGCCCTGCCCAACCGCCACGAATTCAACGAGCGTCTGTCGTCTGCGCTCGACCAGGCCGACCGCAACGAAACGACGGTCGGACTGCTGCTGCTCGACCTCGATAACTTCAAGGTGGTCAACGACACCCTTGGCCACGATTGCGGCGACATCCTGCTCAAACTGGTCGCGGCACGCTTGCGCGAAACGCTGCGCAGCACCGACATCATCTGCCGCATCGGCGGCGACGAGTTCGTGATCATCGTCGAGCCGTCCGAGCAGGAAGCCGAAGTGGAAGCGGTGGCGCGCAAGATTCTGACCGCGCTGACCGAGCCGTTCGCTCTCGGCGGGCACCAGCTGTACGTGAGCGCCAGTATCGGCGTGTCCCTGTACCCGCGCGACGCGCGCGACGCCGGCACCCTGACGCGCAGCGCCGACACCGCCATGTACCACGCCAAGCACCAGGGCAAGAACGGCTTCGCGGTGTTCCAGGCGGCGATGGACGAACGGGCCCAGAAGCGCCTCAAACTGGAAGCGAATTTACGCCGCGCGCTCGACCGCGGCGAGCTGGAACTGCACTATCAGCCCCAGATCGATTTGCGCAGCGGGCGCGTGGTGGGGGTGGAAGCGCTGGCGCGCTGGCAGTGCGCCGAGCTGGGCCAGGTCAGCCCCGCCGAATTCATCCCCGTGGCCGAAGAAAGCGGGATCATCGTGCCGCTGGGGCACTGGGTGCTGGCCAGCGCCTGCCGCCAGGCGGCGGCCTGGCGCGACGCCGGACTGCTCGACACCATCGAACACGTGGCGGTGAACCTGTCGGCGCGCCAGACGCGCGACGGCGCGCTGATGGACGACATTAGCGCCCTGCTGGCCGAGACCGGCCTGCCGGCCCGGCTGCTGGAACTGGAAATCACGGAAGGGGTGCTGATGGAGAACGTGAACGCCAACCTGGATTTGCTGCATCGCCTGCAGGCGGCCGGCATTCACCTCTCGATCGACGATTTCGGCACCGGCTATTCGTCGATGTCGTACCTGAAGCGCTTCCCGATCGACCAGTTGAAGATCGACCGCAGCTTCGTGCACGACGTGCCGGGCGACGGCGAGGCGATCGCCACCGCGATTATCGCCATGGCGCACAGTCTGGGGCTGACGGTGGTCGCTGAAGGTGTGGAGACGGCGGACCAGCTGGCGTTCCTGCGCGACGCGGGCTGCGACATCATGCAGGGCTATTATTTCGCGCGCCCGATGCCGGTGGCCGAACTGACCGAGCTGCTGCACCAGCGCCGCACCGACTGGCATCCGCTCGAACAGCCGGCGCTGCTGTGAAGAAAATGCGCCCGTGAGGAGCGCATTTTTCGTTCAACTTAGTCCAGTTTGGCCGCGTGTTCGCGCGTCGCGTGGAACTTCAGTTTCGGCCACCGTTCTTCGGTCAGGCGCAAGTTGACGTTCGACGTGGCCAGGTAAGCCAGGTTGCCGGCAGCGTCGTAGGCCACATTGTGGCCCAGCGCCGCTTCGAAATCGGCCAATACCCGCTTGTCCTCGCCGCTGACCCAGCGCGCGCTGCTGATGCTGGTGCCTTCGAACACGGCGTCCACGCCATATTCGTTCATCAGGCGGCTGGCCACCACTTCGAACTGCAGCACCCCGACCGCGCCCAGCACCAGATCGCTGCCCTGGACCGGCTTGAAAACCTGGACCGCACCCTCTTCGCCGAGCTGCTGCAAACCCTTGTGCAGCTGCTTGATCTTGAGCGGATTGCGGATCCGCACCGAGCGGAAGAAGTCCGGCGCGAAGTACGGAATGCCGGTGAACTGCAGCATCTCGCCTTCGGAGAAGCTGTCGCCGATCTGCATGTTGCCGTGGTTGGGCAAACCGATGATGTCGCCCGCGTAGGCTTCCTCGACCTGCTCGCGCGAGGAGGCCATGAAGGTCACCACCGACGACACCTTGATCTCGCGCCCCAGGCGCAAGTGCTTGACCTTCATGCCGCGCTCGAAACGGCCCGAGCACACGCGCAGGAAGGCGATCCGGTCGCGGTGCGCCGGGTCCATATTGGCCTGGATCTTGAAGACGAAGCCGGAGAACGGCTGCTCGGTCGGCGCCACCACGCGCACGCTGGCGTCGCGCTCGCGCGGGGCCGGCGCCCAGTCGACCAGGGCCGACAGGATTTCACGCACGCCGAAGTTGTTGATGGCCGAGCCGAAGAACACCGGGGTCTGCACACCGGCCAGGAAGCGCTCCAGGTCGAACGGATGAGAGGCGCCGTGCACCAGCTCCACTTCCATCTTCAGCTGCTCGATCTCGAGCGGGAACATCTCCTGCAGCTTCGGATTGTCGATGCCCTTGATGATCTCGAAGGCGCCGTCGGCCTTTTCTTCACCGGCCTTGAACAGCATGATCTCGTCGCGCAGCAGGTGGTACACGCCGCGGAAGTTCTTGCCCATGCCGATCGGCCAGGTCACCGGCGCGCACTCGATCTTGAGCACCGATTCAAGCTCGTCGAGCAGTTCGAGCGGATCGCGCGTTTCGCGGTCCATCTTGTTCATGAAGGTGACGATCGGCGTATTGCGCATGCGGCACACGGCCAGCAGCTTGATGGTCTGCGCTTCCACGCCCTTGGCCGCGTCGATCACCATCAGGGCCGAGTCGACTGCGGTCAGCACGCGGTAGGTGTCTTCCGAGAAGTCCTGGTGGCCGGGGGTGTCGAGCAGGTTGATCACGTGGTCGCGGTGCTCGAACTGCATCACCGAGCTGGCCACCGAGATGCCGCGCTGCTTCTCGATCTCCATCCAGTCGGAGGTGGCGTGACGCCCGCTCTTTCTGGCCTTGACCGTGCCGGCCATCTGGATCGCGCCCGAGAACAGCAGCAGCTTTTCGGTCAGCGTGGTTTTACCCGCATCGGGGTGGGAAATGATGCCGAAGGTGCGGCGGCGCGCCACTTCGCGCGCGATCTGGCCCGGCTGCCGGACGGCGCCGCTGCCATTGCCGCCGTCGGCGTCGGGGGATGTAGATTCGATATCGTTGGCCATATTCTCAGCCATAGCTTGGCCCTGTGCACAAAACCCTCGATTTTACCCGTTTCTTGCCTGCGGCGGGTGACTTTTACGTCATCCGTGGAAGCGCACCGAGATCGTCATGCCGGCCCCGTTCGGGCCCTCGCCGATCTCGACCTGGGCCCCGTGGGCGGCGGCGATGTCGCGCACGATCGCCAGCCCCAGCCCGCTGCCGCTGCTCTTGTCGTCGATCCGCACAAAGCGCTCGAACACCTTTTCGCGCAGGTGCGGCGCGATCCCCGGCCCGGAATCCTCGATCACCAGCATGCCGTGGCGCCCGTCCGGGAAGCACTTGACCGTCACCGTGCCGTGTTCGGGCGTGTAGCGCACCGCATTGTCGATCAGGTTGTCGATCAGGTCGCGCAGCAGGAAACTGTCGCCGGCCACCGGGGTCGGACGCAAGTCGAAGCCGATGTCGATCTGCTTGCGCGCGGCCGCTTCGACGAAATACTGGACCACCTGTTCGATCAGGGGCGCCAGATCGAGCAGCTCCAGGCGCCGCTTTTCGAAATGCGAAGGTTCGGCCCGCGCCAGTGCCAGCAGCTGGTTGGTCTGGCGGATCATGCGCTCGTTCGAGAGCAGCATCAGGCCCACCGAATGGACCGTGTCGGGGTCGTTGCGGTGGCGCCCCGCCAGCCACTCGAGCTGCAGCTTGAATCCGGCCAGCGGGGTGCGCAGCTGGTGCGCGACGTCGGCCAGAAAGTCGTTGTGGGCGGTCGCGCCGGCGTGCACCTTGTCGAGCAATTCGTTGAAGGCGCCCACCACCGGCACCAGCTCATAGGGCACCTTGCCGGAATCGATCTGGGCCAGATCGCCCGCTTCGCGCTTGGACAAGTCGATCCGCATGCGCGCCAGCGGCAGCAGGCCGTTGGTCACCGACAGCCAGATCAAGCCCACCAGGGCCAGCGTAAACAAGGTCTCGAGCAGCAGCAGCACGCGCAGCACGGCCTGGCGCACCTGCTCGCGCTTACGCACCGTCTTGGCCACGCCGATCTGCAGCTTCTCGTCGCCGGCCAGCACCGCGAGGTAGGACAGGCGGATCGATTCGCCCCGCATGCGGCTGTCGACCGCGCCCGTCTCGTTGGCGGGCCGCAGGGGGACGTCGGCGTCGCCGGCCAGCACCCGGCCGTCCGCGGCGCGCACCACGAAATAGAAGGCGTCGACGTCGTCCACCCGCAAGATCTGCTCGGCCTGGCGCGGCAAATCGAGCGTGGTGCCTTCACTGCCGACGATCAGGCGCGACGCGAGCGCGCTGGCGGCATCGGCCAGGCTCTGGTCGAACGCGATCTGGGCCGGGATCCAGGCCAGCAGGTAAGTCAGTGTGGCCACGGCCAGATTGACCAGCACGATGGGCCCGATCAGCCACTTGAGCAGCCGCAGGCGCACGCTGTTCATGGCACTTGTTCGAGCAGGTAGCCGAAGCCGCGGATGGTGCGGATGGTGATGCCGGCGTCGGCGATTTTCAGGCGCACGCGCGAAATGTAGACTTCGACCGCGTTCAGGGTCAGGTCGTCGCCCCAGGGCAGGATGGCATCGATGATCTGCTGCTTGGAGACCACCCGCCCGCCATGCTGGAGCAGGTATTCGAGCACCGCCCATTCGCGCACCGACAGCTCGACGGCGCGTCCGTCGACCTGGGCGCGGCGCGTGTTGGTGTCGAGCGTGAGCTTGCCCAGGCTGAGCACGGCCGGCTTGGGCGCGTTGCGCCGCGCCAGGGCCTTGATGCGGGCCACCAGTTCGGCCGTGGCGAAGGGCTTGACCAGGTAATCGTCGGCGCCCAGCTCGAGGCCGCGCACCCGGTCTTCGATGGCGTCGCGCGCGGTCAGCAGCAGTACCGGCACGGTGCTCTGGCGTGCGCGCAGGCGGCGCACCACTTCGAAGCCGTCGATGCCGGGCAGGCCGATGTCGAGCACCACCACGTCCACCTCGGCCGTCTGCAGCACCTGGTCGGCCTGGCTGCCGTTGCCCACCACATCGACCTGCATGGCGTGGCTGTGCAGGATGCGGGACAGGCCATCGGCCAGGACCGCGTCATCTTCGACCAGGAGAACGTGCATGCGAGGGACTCTTGAAGTTGCGTTGTGCACATTATGCGGCATACAGCGGCCGCCCCCCAAGCTCCCTGGTGCGCAATGTCGGGGCCGCGCGCCCCCGTTTCAAGCCTTTTTCGGTCCCCGTGCGCTCAAAAAACAGGCAAATTCGCCCATTTTTCGCATTTCCTCCCAGTAGGACTGGGCCCACAAGGCTGTATGCATGCAGCCTACACAGGGGCGACTGCCAGTCTTATGTTCGGCAACAGACGATAGCCTTATTGTTCACACATCGCGATCCGGAGCATCAGGATCGTCCATGTTGCAGGTTCGAGATAGTGAGGAATACAAATGAACAACACCCAACTTGGTACTACCGCGCCTGTGGCGCCTTCGGTAAACCAGATTCCTGGCAACGCGCAGGAGTTAAAAGTTGCGTCCCGGCCCGTTGTCAGCTACAGCGGCACCCAGCAGAACGAATTGCTGGCCGCCCTTCCGCGTCAAGACCTTGAATCGCTGTTCGACCACCTCGAGCTGGTCGCGCTCCCGTTCGGCAAAGAATTGTTTGAATACGGCAGCAAGCTGGAAAACGTGTACTTCCCCACCACCGCCATCGTGTCGCTGCTGTACGTGATGGAAGACGGCGCCACCACCGAGATCGCCGTCGTCGGCCACGAAGGCGTGGTTGGCATGTCGCTGTTCATGGGCGAACGCGCCATGTGCAGCGCGGTCGTGCAAAGCGCCGGCTACGGCTACCGCCTCAAGACCCAATACCTGCGCGACGCCTTCAACCAGGGCGGCGCCCTGCCCCAGCTGCTCATGCGCTATACCAATGCCCTGTTCGCGCAGATGGCCCAGAACGCCGTCGGCGGGCGCCACAGCTCGATCGAACAAAAGCTGTGCCGCTGGCTGCTCGACCGCCTCGACCGCTCCGCTTCGAACGAACTGAAGGTCACCCAGGAACTGATTTCCATCATGCTCGGTGTGCGCCGCGAAAGCATTACCGCCGCGGCCGGCAAGCTGCAGGACGATGGCTTGATCACCTACCGCCGTGGCAATATTACCGTCATCGACCGACAAGGTCTTGAGGCGTACGCGGGCGAGTGCTACAAGGTGGCGAAGACGGAATACGATCGCCTGCTGATGGATGTGGCGCGCTGATCGGTGCTAAGCCGGCCGTCCGCTCGGACGGCTGGCCGGCCGGGATTTGCGCTTCCACGCAAGTTCCTCGATTGTTCACCCCGCGCCGCACGGTGAGGGTTCCCCCCAGCAGCAAAGCGCGTTCGCGCATTCCCAGCAATCCGTGCGAACGGGGCTTGCCCACCGCATCCGGATCGATACCCACCCCGTTGTCGGAAATTTCGAGCGCCAGCTGATCGCCTTCGCGCGCCAGGTGCACGATCACGGCGCTGGCGTTCGCGTACTTGGCCACGTTGTTGAGCGACTCCTGCACGATGCGGAACACGGCAATCGCTTGCATCGGCCCCGCGCTATCGACCTCGCCCTCGATCAGGGCCTCGCAGTCGAGCCCCGTCACACGCGCGTATTCCTCGCAATAGTTTTGCAGGGCCAGGCCCAGGCCCAGATTGTCGAGCATGCTCGGGCGCAGGTTCTCGACGATGCGGCGCTTGAGTTCGACGGTGTTGACGAGCGTTCCGCGCGCGCGGTCGAGCATGCCGGCCAGCGCCGGATGGGAATGGCGCAACTGGTCGGCCACCGCGTTCAGATCGATGTTCATGGCTGTGAGGTTCGCGCCCAGTTCGTCGTGCAGCTCGCGCGCCAGGCGCGCCTTTTCTTCCTCGGCAACGCTGATCAGGTGGCGCGACAGCACCGACAGCTGCTCGGTGCGCACCACCACCATCGATTCGAGGTTTTCATTGGCGTGCTTGAGCGCGGCCGCGCTGGCCACACGTTCGTAATAACCGCGCCGGATCAGGCGGTAGAACAGGCCCAGCACGAGAATTGCCAGCACATTGATGCCCACCCCCAGCATGACCGCGTAGCGGTATTCCTGGTAGAAGGCGGCGCGCCGCGCGGCCAGCAATTCGGTCTGCTCCTGCACCATGATCACCACCTGGAAGCGGATTTCGTCGAGCAGGAATTTGCTGTCGCTGGTGGCGGCGATGGCCACGATGTCTTTCAGGCCGCCCTTCTCGTACACCTCGAGCGTCTGGTTCATGTTATCGAGTTTGCGCCGTACCAGCGTGCGCAGCTGCGCCAGATTCTTGCGCTGAGTGGGACTGTCGGCCACCAGCACGGCCAGTTCGTCGAACTGTTCGTCGATCTGGCTGGTGGCGGTGCGCAGCGGGCCCAGGTAGACCTCGGAGCCGGACAGGAAGTAGCCGCGCAGGCTGCTCTCGGCATCCATCACCAGCACATTGAGGTACTGCACCTTGTCGGTGACCAACGCGGTCTGGCTTTGCACCAGATTGGCGGCGTTGAGTGAACCGAAATTGTGAATCAGGCTGAAACCGTTTGCCACCAGCAGCAGCACGCAGAACAAGGCGACTGCGGCTTTATAGAACGGCAATCCCGCCTTGAGGGGTGGATTGGTGGTGAAATACATCCATGGTCCTTTTGCGCTCCGCCAACCTCGGCATCAGGCAATTATAGACCGGTCCCTGCTGCGCTGCAGCCAGACACATCTGTGAGGATGGCGGCTCAATCCAGCAGGTTGTTCTTCATGGCGTAGTAAGTGAGGTCGCTATTGCTCTGCAAACCCATCTTTTCCATGATGCGGGTGCGGTAGGTCGACACGGTCTTGATCGACAGCGACAGGGCCACGCCGATATCGGACACCGTGGCGCCCTTGGCCAGGCGCAGGAAGACCTGGAACTCGCGGTCCGACAATTCGGTGTGCAGGGCCGTGCTGGGGTCGCGGTCGAAGCTTTGCGCCAGCAGTTCGCCGACGGTGGAGCTGACATAGCGGCGGCCCTGGAACACGGTGCGCACCGCGGTCTTGAGTTCGTCGGCTTCGCACTCTTTGTTCAGGTAGCCGTTGGCGCCCATCTTGAACAAATTGAGGGCGTACTGCTGCGCCGGATAGCCGGACAAAATCAGGACCGGCAGATTGGGCTGGCCCTGGCGAATGGTGCGCAGGATATCGATGCCGCTTTGGTCGGGCATGGCGATATCGAGCAACAGCACGTCGCAAATTTCGCGCCGTGCGATATCGAGCGCTTCACGCCCGGTGGCGCCCTCGGCGACGACGTCGAAGTCATCGGAAGACGAAAAAATCTGTTTGAATCCTGCTCTTACAATCTGGTGGTCGTCACAAATGGCAACGCGTATCATTATCTTCCCTTAAATTCCTAACGCCCGGCACTGCGCATCCATTGGTATTCTAGCACTCTGGTTGTTTTGTACAAACACGAGTGAAAAAAGCATCACGCCGCGCGCGGCGCGGCAAGACAGAGTATGCGCCCTTTCGGTCAGGCCTGGGGTTTGAGTAGTGCCAGAATGGCGGTCAGTTCGGTCCGCAGCAGGGCCAGGCCGGGCCCGCTGACCATGGCCGGCGCGCTGACGGGCGCCTCGGGCGGGGCCTCGTCGGCGCCTTGCTCGGTATGACGGCTATCGAGCTTGTTGCGCGCGCCGCTGATGGTGAAGCCCTGCTCGTAGAGCAGCTCGCGGATGCGGCGGATCAGCAGCACCTCGTGGTGCTGATAATAGCGGCGGTTTCCACGTCGTTTGACCGGCTTCAGCTGGGTAAATTCCTGCTCCCAGTAGCGCAGCACGTGCGGTTTGACCCCGCACAATTCGCTCACTTCACCGATCGTGAAATAACGCTTGGCCGGAATGGCCGGCAACACAATCAGATCGGTCTTGCTGGCACGATCGTTCATAGGGCGCTTCTAAGGCTGGCTAGGCGACACGGGACAGCGGGCTGGTCTCTTCGACCATTCCCTTGAGCTTTTGGCTCGCATGGAAGGTGACGACCCGGCGCGCCGTAATCGGAATTTCTTCCCCGGTCTTGGGATTGCGCCCGGGCCGCTGCGGCTTGTCGCGCAGCTGGAAGTTGCCGAAGCCCGAAAGCTTGACCGCTTCGCCGCGCTCGAGCGCATTGCGAATTTCATCGAAAAAGGTCTCCACCATGTCCTTGGCTTCGCGCTTGTTCAGCCCGACCTGCTCGAACAGCAGTTCGGCCAGCTCGGCCTTGGTCAAGGTCGGCAGATCTTTTTCCGCCTCCTGGCGCACTTTGGCGACCTGCATCGCCCGATGCAGGTCGGCCGCCAATGCCGATTGGAGTACCGCGGAATCAACGTCGTTGTTATTAATTTTCCAGCCCTGCCTTTACATCGAAATACCGTTAAGCGCGCGCTGTCGCACCATTGTTTCGCTTGGCAGCATCGGTCATCGCCGTCATCAGCGCGTCGACCACATCGTCCTGCAAGGTGGTTTGAGTATCTTGCAAGCTAAAGCGGAAAGCAAGGCTTTTTTCGTCCGACGCCAAGCCTTTTCCGCGATATTCATCAAACAAAACAATGGCTTGCACAATCTTTCCTGCGGGATTTACTTGTAATTCGGCAGCAAAAGTATCGATCAGGGCTTGTGCTGCAAGGTCTTGCTTGACAACCAGGGCGAGGTCGCGGGTGGCGCCGGGGAACTTCGAAATTTCTGAATAGTTCGGCACCACTCGTTGTTGGAGCGCAACTGCATCGACCTCGAACAGCACGGGCGCCTGCGGCAAGTCGTATTTCTGCAGCCAGCGCGGGTGCAGTTCGCCGATGAAGCCGATCACGGCGCCATCGAGTTCGACCTGGGCCGAGCGGCCCGGATGCAGGCCGGCGTGGTTCAGGGGCGAGAAACGCAGCTGGCGCGGCGCGAACAGCGCCTCCAGGTCGGCTTTCACGTCGAAATAGTCGACCAGGCGCGCCGGGGCGCCCCACTGCTCGTCCTGCGCCTGGCCGTAGGCGATGGCGGCCACGCGCTTGGGCTGGTCGAAACCGGCCACCGACAACGGACCGTCGACGGCCTGCGCATTGCGGTGGAAGACGGCGCCCACCTCGAACACGCGCACCCGGCCCGCCTTGCGGTTCAGGTTATAGCGCACATTGGCGACGAGCGAGCCGATCAGCGAAGAACGCATCACCGACAGCTGGCTGGCGATCGGGTTTTGCAGCTTGATCGGGTCCGTGTTGGCATTGAAGTCCGCTTCCCACTGGGCTTCGACAAAGCTCATGTTCACCACTTCCTGGTAACCGAGGTCGGCCAGCTGGTGGCGCACGGCGAACAGCGAGCGCGTGTTCTCGGGCGCGATGATCATCTGGCTGGCGGCCACCGGCGGCTTGGCCGGGATGTTCTCGAAGCCGTACACGCGCGCCACTTCCTCGATCAAGTCTTCCTCGATCTCGATGTCGAAGCGGTAGGACGGCGCGCTGACCGCGAACAGGCCAGGCTGCTGCGTGAACGGCAGGCCCAGGCGCGTGAAGATATCGGCCACCATGGCGTCGGTGACGGGCACGCCGATCACCTTTTCGGCGCGCGCGGTGCGCATCTGCACCGGCTGGCGCTGCGGGACGTTGACGCTCTGGTCGTCGATCGGGCCCACCAGCGTGTGCGCGGTGCCGCAGATTTCCACGATCAGGGCCGTGATGCGTTCGATGTGCTCGACCGTGGTCGCGTAATCGACGCCGCGCTCGAAACGGTGCGCCGCATCGGTCGAGAAGTTGTAGCGGCGCGCGCGGCCCTGGATCGCGTTCGGCCACCAGAAGGCCGCTTCCAGGTAGATGTTTTCGGTCTCGAGCGAGACGGCGGTGGAGTCGCCGCCCATGATGCCGGCCAGCGATTCGATTTCCTTGTCGTCGGCGATCACGCCGACCCACTCATCGAGCTCGATGGTATTGCCGTTCAAGAGCTTGAGCGTTTCGCCCTTTTTACCCCAGCGGATATCGAGGCCGCCGTGGATCTTGGCCAGGTCGAACACGTGCGATGGGCGGCCCAGTTCCAGCATGACGTAGTTGGAAATGTCGACCAGGGCCGACACCGGGCGCTGGCCGCTGCGCTCGAGGCGCTGGCGCATCCAGGCCGGCGTTTCGGCCTTGGCGTTCAAGCCACGGATGACGCGGCCCGAAAAGCGCCCGCACAGGTCGGGCGCGCTGATTTTCACGGGCAGCACGTCGCTGCCGTTGACCGCGACCGGACGCGAGACCGGCATCTGCAAGGGCGTGCCGGTCAAGGCCGACACTTCGCGCGCCACGCCCAGCACCGACAGGCAGTCGGCCTTGTTGGGAGTGAGCTTGATGGTGAATTTGAGGTCGTTGAGCGCGAGGTAATCGCGGATGTTCTGGCCGACCGGCGCGTCCGAGGGCAGTTCCATCAGGCCGCTGCTCTCTTCCGAGATTTTCAGTTCCTTGGCCGAGCACATCATGCCCTGCGACTCGACGCCGCGCAGCTCGCCCACCTTGATCACGAACGGCTTGCCGTCGGCGCCCGGAGGCAGCACGGCGCCGGCCATGGCGCAGATGGCCTTCATGCCGGCGCGCACATTGGGCGCGCCGCAAACGATGTTGAGCAGCGTACCGGTGCCGGCATCGACCTTGCATACATTGAGGCGGTCCGCGTTCGGATGGCGCGTCACTTCCAGCACTTCGGCCACCACCACGTTCGAGAACGGGGGCGCGACCGGTTCGACGTCTTCCACTTCCAGGCCGGACATGGTCAACAGGTGGGCCAGTTCATCCGAAGTCATCTTCGGATCGACCATCGTACGGAGCCAATTTTCAGAAAATTGCATTGTGAGGACCTCGGAATTAGTTAAATTGCTTCAGGAAGCGCAGATCGCCTTCGTAGAACAGGCGCAGATCGTTGATCCCGTAGCGCAGCATGGTCAGGCGCTCCAGGCCCGAGCCGAACGCGAAGCCGATGAATTTTTCAGGATCGAGACCGAAGTTCTTCACCACCGTCGGGTGCACCTGGCCGGCGCCCGACACTTCGAGCCAGCGGCCCTTGAGCGGACCGCTGCCGAAGGCGATGTCGATTTCGGCCGACGGTTCCGTGAACGGGAAGTAGGATGGACGGAAGCGCACCTGCAGGTCGTCGGTCTCGAAGAAGGCTTTCACGAAATTGAGGTACACGCCCTTCAGATCGGCGAACGAGATGTCCTCGGCGATCCACAGGCCTTCGACCTGGTGGAACATCGGCGAATGGGTGGCGTCGCTGTCGACGCGGTAGGTGCGGCCCGGCGCGATCACCTTGATCGGCGGCGTGTGGGTGCGCGCATAGCGTACCTGCATCGGGCTGGTGTGGGTGCGCAGCAGGAGCGGCTTGCCGGTGCTGTCATTGCCCTCGATGTAGAAGGTGTCCTGCATCGAACGGGCCGGGTGGTTTTCCGGGCTGTTCAAGGCCGTGAAATTGGTCCAGTCGGTTTCGATCTCGGGGCCGTCGGCCACATCGAAACCGATCGAGCGGAAGATTTCCTCCACCCGCTCCCAGCTGCGCATGACCGGGTGGATGCCGCCCATGCTGCGGCCGCGGCCCGGCAGGGTGACGTCGATTGCCTCGGCATTGAGGCGCGCTTCCATCTGGGCGTTGGCCAGGGCATCGCGGCGCGCGGTGAGCGCGGCTTCGATCTGCACCTTGGCGGCGTTGATCAGGGCGCCCTGGGCTTTTTTCTGCTCCGGATCGAGCTTGCCCAGGCCCTTCATCTGTTCGGTGATCTGGCCGGTCTTGCCAAGGTACTTGGCTTTGGCGTTTTCGAGTGCGGCAGCGTCTTCGGCGGCGATAAAGTCAGCCTGGGCCGAGACGACGAGTTCTTCGAGGGAGTTCATGCGATGTGGTTTCCGGTTTGGGACGGCGCACGCGCCACAATCAAAAACGGGGCACAGGTTTGAACCTCTGCCCCGCTTCGAGAGGCGCCCGAAGGCGCCACTGACAAGTACCGATGCTTACGCAGCGATCTTTGCCTTCACTGCGTTGACAATCGCGGCGAACGCCGGCTTGTCCATCACAGCCATATCGGCCAGGACTTTACGGTCCAGTTCGATCGATGCTTTTTTCAGACCGTTCATGAATACGCTGTACGTTACGCCATGCTCACGGGAAGCGGCGTTGATACGGGCGATCCACAGGCGGCGGAATACGCGCTTCTTGTTACGACGGTCGCGGTAAGCGTACTGGCCAGCGCGCATGACTGCTTGCTTGGCAATACGGTATACCTTGCTGCGGCGACCACGGTAGCCTTTAGCTTGTACAAGAATCTTTTTATGACGGGCACGAGCTGTAACCCCACGTTTTACTCTAGGCATAGTAACTCCTTAGGTGTGAGATTAAGCGGTTGGCATCATGCGCATGACGGACGTGACGTCGGACGCATTGATGTTGCGGGTACCACGCAGTTGACGCTTGTTTTTGGTGGTCTTCTTGGTCAGGATGTGGCGCTTGAAAGCGTGACCCGACTTGACGGTACCACCTGGACGCACGCGAAAACGTTTCTTCGCGGAGCTTTTGGTCTTCATTTTAGGCATAGTAGTTCTGTCCTGATGGACAGCTCCAGTAGCAGGATTGCAGGTGGCAGCAACGCGCTGCGCTTAGGGGCCTGCTTTCACATGAGTCTTCCCTCTGTAGAGAAGGAAGCCGGAGATTTTAACACGATTCTCGGCAGAAGCAACTACAAACCGGGGTCAGACCTCAATTCTGCAATTCTTGCACAATTGAGGTCTGACCCCGATTTTCGCCACCCGATTGCGCAAATCTCCGAATTTCCTCAACCTGGACAGCTCGCGCCGGATTTTTCGACGCCGGCGCAGCAACTGCGCCAAACAAAACCGGGGTCAGACCTCAATTCCGCAAGTATTGCGGAATTGAGGTCTGACCCCGGTTGCGCGCAGAAGCAACAAGGGCGAGTGAGATAACTCACCCGCCCTTGTGTATTGATTAAGCTTGCAGCTTATTTTTTCTTCTTCGGCGACAGAATCATGATCATCTGGCGGCCTTCCATCTTCGGGAATTGCTCGACCTGGCCGTACGGCTCCAGATCGGCTTTCAGGCGTTCCAGCATGCGGAAGCCGATATCCTGGTGGGCCATCTCACGGCCGCGGAAGCGCAGCGTGATCTTGGTTTTGTCACCCTCGTCGAGGAACTTGATCAGGTTACGCAGCTTGATATTGTAGTCGCCATCATCGGTGCCCGGACGGAATTTGACTTCCTTCACGAGGATGATCTTCTGCTTCAGTTTGGCTTCGTGCGCCTTCTTCTGTTCCGAATATTTGAACTTGCCGTAGTCCATCAGGCGGCAGACCGGTGGTTGCGCGGTAGGCGCAATTTCCACCAGGTCGACGTTCGCTTCTTCGGCCAGACGAAATGCTTCAGCCAGGCTCACAATGCCAAGCGGCTCGTTCTCGACCCCGGTTAAACGCATTTCAGGGGCGGTGATTTCGCCGTTGATGCGATGCGACTTGTCAGTAGCTATGTTGTTTCCTTTTAATGTCTGATGAATTAGCCATGCTTATCAAGCTTTGGAATCGACCTCGTGTTTGAGGCGCTCCACCAGCGTATCGATGGACATGACGCCCAGATCGACATTGCCACGTGCTCGCACGGCCACAGTATTGGCATCCCGCTCTTTGTCGCCGATCACGAGGATGTATGGCAGTTTTTGGACGGAATGTTCGCGTATTTTATAGGTAATCTTCTCGTTCCGCAAATCAGTGTGAACGCGGTACCCCAGTTTCTTGAGCTGCGCCGCGATTTCCCGGGCGTAGTCGGCCTGGGCGTCGGAGATGTTCAAGACCGCCACTTGCACCGGCGCCAGCCACAGCGGCAAGGCGCCCGCGTAGTTTTCGATCAGGATGCCGATGAAACGTTCCAGCGACCCCACGATCGCCCGGTGCAGCATGACCGGCACCTGGCGCGAGTTATCCATCGCCACGTATTCGGCGCCAAGGCGCTCGGGCATGAAGAAGTCGACCTGCATGGTCCCCACCTGCCATGGACGACCCAGGCTATCCTTGAGGTGGTACTCGATCTTCGGTCCGTAGAAGGCGCCCTCGCCCGGCAGCTCGGTCCAGCTCACGCCGCAGGCGCGCAAGCCCGAACGCAGCGCGTCTTCCGCTTTATCCCACACTGCGTCGGTACCGATGCGCGAATCCGGACGCAACGCCAGCTTGACTTCGATGTTTTCGAAGTGGAAGTCGGCATACACTTCCATCGCCTGCTGGTGGAAAGCCACCACTTCCGGCTCGATCTGCTCGTCGGTGCAGAAGATGTGGCCATCGTCCTGCGTGAAACCGCGCACGCGCATGATGCCGTGCAGCGCGCCGGACGGCTCGTTGCGGTGGCACTGGCCGAACTCGCCGTAGCGCAGCGGCAGGTCGCGGTAGCTGCGCATGCCGCTGTTGAAGATCTGCACGTGGCCCGGGCAATTCATCGGCTTGAGCGCGTAGGAACGGTTTTCCGATTCCGTCACGAACATGTTTTCGCGATAGTTGTCCCAGTGCCCCGTCTTGCCCCACAGGCTGGAATCGAGGATCTGCGGCGCCTTCACTTCCTGATAGCCATTGACCTGGTATTTGTTGCGCATGTACTGCTCGACCTGCTGCCAGATGGTCCAGCCTTTCGGATGCCAGAACACCAGGCCCGGCGCCTCGTCCTGGAAGTGGAAAAAGTCGAGCTGTTTGCCCAGCTTGCGGTGGTCGCGCTTTTCCGCCTCTTCCAGGTTGTGCAGGTACAGTTCCTGGTCTTCCTTCTTGGCCCAGGCCGTGCCGTACACGCGCTGCAGCATTTCATTTTTCGAGTCGCCGCGCCAGTAGGCGCCCGCCAGCTTCATCAGCTTGAACACTTTCAGCTTGCCCGTCGATGGCACGTGGGGGCCGCGGCACAAATCGGTGAACGCGCCTTCGGCATACAGCGACACGTCTTCGCCGGCAGGAATCGAGGAAATGATTTCAGCCTTGTAGTGTTCGCCGATCGACTTGAAGTAAGCGACTGCCTCGTCGCGCGGCAACACCGAGCGCGTGACCTTCTCATCTTTCTTGACCAGCTCGCCCATTTTCTTTTCGATCGCCACCAGGTCTTCCGGCGTGAACGGACGCTTGTACGAAAAATCGTAGTAGAAGCCGTTTTCGATCACGGGACCGATCGTCACTTGCGCGTCAGGGAACAATTCCTTGACCGCATAGGCCAACAAGTGGGCCGTCGAGTGACGGATCACGTCCAGGCCTTCGGGATCCTTGTCGGTGATGATGGCCAGGTCCGCATTCTGTTCGATCAGGAAGGAGGTATCGACGACCTTGCCGTCGACCTTGCCGGCCAGCGCGGCTTTCGCCAGGCCGGTGCCGATGCTGGCCGCCACTTGCGCGACCGTGACTGGGCCATCGAACTGGCGCTCGGAACCATCGGGGAGTCGGACTGAAACCATGCTGTTCTCCTGAACAAATACTGCGGTGGGAATAATAGACAAAAATGCGGACGAAAAAAAACGCGGACTAGCCGCGTTTTCTTTTTTTGTAGAGCAAAAGAAGTCACCTCGACTAGCGTCGCTGGAACAACCCCGTCGTAGTTCGCGGTGCCATAACCATGGTGCCTTTCTCGCTCTTACATAATTTACTGCATGTTCTGGTGGGCGGTGAGGAATTCGAATCCCCGACCCCTTGGATGTCGACCAAGTATTCTAACCAGCTGAACTAACCGCCCGAAGACCAGCATTATAGAGAGCCGCTTTCAGAAAAACAAGGGCTAATTCACAGAAAGATGAAATCGCCCTTGCGGCCCGCCAACGCGGCCGTCCGCCGCTTACTTGGCGGCGAATTTCTTGCGCGAAGCCAGCAGGCCGACGATGCCCAGGCCCATCAGTGCCAGCGGTGCTGGTTCTGGTACTTGGTTCACGGTGATGTTGTCGATGACCCAGTGCTGGCCCCAGCCGTTCAAAGTGTTGTTGTGCACAAAGTCATTACCGGTGAGAACGCGCAGTTCATTGATACCGTTCCAGTTCAGGTTCAGCTTGGCTGGGTTGGTGCTCACGCCAAAGGTGGTGCTGTACAGGGTCGAACCCGATGCCAGACCGACGAAGGTCAGGGTCTGGGTGCCCCAGGCGCCATCGACCAGCAGCGAGTTCAGGTTGAAGGTGCCGGCCGACGCCTTGGTGAACGAGGCGAACGCGACGCCGCCCGGGTTGAACGCGGCCATGCCGCCACCGTTGAAGCTGTACATCTTGTCGTAACCGCTGTTCGCTTGCACCAGGCCGATGAAGCCAACCGAGTTGTAGGTGAAGAAGGGATCCTGGCCGCCGTTGAAGTCGATCACGGTGGCGGAAGCGAAGGAAGGCAGGCACAGAGCAGAAGCAACGGCGACAGCGATAGCAAATTTTTTCATGGAACAATTCCCTAATTTTAATGGAAATATCCTATTAGCAATTTTAGTGCCAGATCGAAATAACGTTTCGAATCAACAACTTGTGTTTCGCTCAATATATGTGTGTAAAGATTTCCGACACAAACCGCGCCGCCGACGACACCTTGCGCGCTGCCTGTGGTCCCTGTCTTACCGGCAAGCGCGCCGCGCGCCGATTGCCGCGTCCGCTTGCGACGGCCAGAATCGCAGAATGGACATTCCCCTCTACGACACCCTCATCATCGGCGGCGGACCGGGCGGGCTCACGGCCGCCATCTATCTGCGCCGCTTCCGGCGCGACATCCTGGTGGTGGACAAGGGCCACAGCCGCCTCGACCTGATCCCCGTCACGCACAATTTCCCCGGCTTCCCGGACGGCATCCGGGGCAGCGCGCTGCTCGACAATTTGCGCTGCCAACTCGGTAACTATGGCGGCAGTGTGACGCCCGGCGAGATCGCCAGCCTGGCGCGCGAGGGCGAACTGTTCGTGGCAGGATTGGGCGACGCGCTGGTGCGCGCGCGCACCGTCTTGCTGGCGACCGGCATCGCCGACGCCGGCCTGCCGATCGAGAACTGGCACGCGGCGGTGGCCGCCGGCGCGGTGCGGCTGTGCCCCGTGTGCGATGGATACGATGTGATCGACAAGCGCATTGCCGTGGTCAGCTCGGCCGTCAATCCGGTGGGCCACGCCCTGTTCATGCGCACCTTTTCCGCCCACGTCACCCTGTTTCAACGGGACGCATCGCTGGAACTGAGCGCCGACCAGCAGGCGCAGCTCGACCTGGCCCGGGTGCGCTGCATCGCCTCCCCGCTCAAGGGCATCGGCATGAGCGATAGCATGCAGCCCGTGCTCCACACCGACGATGGCGAAGCCCATCACTTCGACGTTGTCTACCCGATGCTGGGCGAAAGCGCGCGCTCGGACCTGGCTGCCGGCCTGGGCGCCGAGGTGTCAGACTGCGGAGAGCTGGTGGTGGACCGGCATCAGCAAACCACCGTGCCGGGCCTGTACGCGGTGGGCGACGTCACGCGCGGCCTGAATCAGATCAGCGTGGCGGCCGGCCAGGCTGCCGTGGCGGCGACCCGGCTCCACAGCCGCCTGCCCAGGCGCATGCGCGATTAGCGCACGGCGGCCAGGCGCGCGCGCACGGCCGCCAGCAGTGCGCCGCGCTCCATGTCCAGCGCCTGCAGCGGCAAGTTGACCGGCGCCCCGCCCAGCAGCGCGGCGTTGATGCGCATGACGCACCGTTTGAGCGGATGCATGCGCGCCAGAAAAGCGGGGGTATCGGCCAGGTGAAGGGTGAGCATCCCCTGGCCGAGGAAGCTGGTGAGCTCGGCCCGGCGGATGTCGCTCCACAGCAAAAATCCGGCTCCGAGCAGCGACGTATTGTCGGTCAGCCCTTTGTCCTCGATCACCAGCATCGGCGCCGGCGACTGCAGCCGGACGGCGCAATACCCGGCACAGCTCAGCAAAAACACGATCCCGATGCAGCCGATTACGGTCGCGCCCGGCAAGCGGCTGCCCAGCATGCCCAGCGGCGCCAGCAGCGCGCCCAGCGTGACGTACAGCATGGTGCGGAACTGCCGCCTGGGGACTTGCAGAATAATCGACGTCATTGCGTTCCATTCAGTGTGGGTTGATCGCGCCTGCGCTCCAGCAGGCTTCCCATTGGTCGAGCGCGCCGAACACGGGGCGCAAGGCTTGGCCGGCATCGGTCAGGCCATACAGCCAGACCTTGCCGCACGCCGTGCGCCGCACCACGCCCTGCCGCTCGAGCTGGCGCAAGCGTTGCGCCAGCAGGGAACTCGACATTCCGGGCATGCCCCGGTGCAATTCATTGAAGCGTTTGCTGCCGCAGAGCAATTCCCTGACGACCAAGGGCGTCCAGCGGCCGCTCAGCATCTCGGCCGCGCACGGCGGCGTACAGGATGGAACATGGGCTGGCACAGCATCGCTCCCGGCGCAAAAAACACTTCAGATTCTGGACTGGACAGGGGAACCCGTCAAGCGCAGGCTTGTCTACTGCTTATCGACTGGGGAGACGCCATCATGCCTGCCATGACACCTGAAATGGAATCACTCAAAACGCGCCTCAAGGCCACCTGGATGTCGGGCGACTATGCCCATTTCGCCGGCTATCTCGAGCCCGGCGCCCTGGCCTGGCTGCAGCGGCTCGAAGCGGGCCCCGGCACGCGCATGCTCGACGTCGGCTGCGGCGCCGGCCAGACCGCCATCCCCGCCGCCCGCGCCGGCGCCGACGTCACGGGGGTCGACATCGCCTCCAATCTCATCGCCCATGCCCGCGAACGGGCCGCCACCGAAGGCTTGCGCGCCCAGTTCCACGAGGGCGATGCCGAGCAGCTGCCCTACCCGGACGCCAGCTTCAATCTGGTCATCAGCATGTTCGGCGCCATGTTCGCACCCCGTCCCGATCTGGTGGCGGCCGAGCTGCTGCGCGTGTGCAGTCCGGGCGGGCGCATCGCCATGGCCAACTGGACGCCGCAAAGCCATGTGGCGCAAATGTTCAAGATCATCGGGGGCCATGTGCCGCCCTCCCCGCTGATGGTCTCGCCGCTCAAATGGGGCGACGAAGACACCGTGCGCGAGCGCCTCGGCGCCGGCACCAGCAAGCTCACGCTCACGCGCCGCATCTATCCCATGCCCTATCCCTTCCCGCCGGCCGAGGTGGCAGACTTTTTCCTCAGCTATTACGGACCCACCGTGCGTGCGCTGGCCGCGCTCGAAGGCGACGCGAAAACGGCATTGCGAAGCGATCTTGCCGCGCTATGGACGAGCAACAATGTGGCCACCGACGGCAGCACCCTGGTCCATTCGGAATACCTCGACGTGCTCGGTTTGCGTGCCTAGCGCGCCAGGCAGGTGGTGCCGGCCCACAGCTGGGACACGCGCGCCGTGGGGCCGGTCCCGTCGAGCAGTCCGCCCAGCGCGCCCGCGCTAAATTCCACGCCCAGGGTGGACGGCACGCGCGTGGCGCGCACAGCGGCATCGAGTTCGGCGCGGGTGGAACCGGGATGCAGGCCGCCGGCGGTCGAGAGCGCGACACTGTCGGGCCCCACCGACCAGCCGCTGAATTTGCCGTCCCTGAACCAGGCCTGCAAGCCGCCGGGCCAGCGGGCAAAGGCGGCGCCGCAGTCGGGGCTGTCTTCCTGTTCGAGCGGCTCCGCCTTGCTCGCTGCCGATATGGCCCGTTGCGCCTCTGTGCGCGTGGTGCCGAAGGCGATCAGGCGCGATGCACCGGACACCGTATGAAACAGGCGCACCCCTTCCGGGTCGAGCGCCAGTCTGGTTGCCGCCATTTCGGCCGGCGTGGCCACCTGCACCGCGCTCACATTATTCGGCGCCGGCACGGGCGGCGCGGCGGGCGCCGCCTGCTCGCGGCAGCCTGCGGCCAGCAGCACCAGCAGGGCCGGCGCCGCTCTCACTTCGGTCCCGCCGCCAGATCGATGCGGCGCGTAATGCGCGCCACGGCAGCCGGGTCCCCGGCCGCCTCGGCGCGCTTGAGCGAGATGCCCAGCCACATCAGGAGCGGCCGGCGCCAGCCCTGGCCGGACGCGGTGTCGGTGGCGAGCGCGATGTCGGCCGGCGTGATTTTTTCAGTGCGCATCAGCACGCCCGCCGCCACCAGGCGCGACAGCGGATCGGCGATCGCCGCCAGCGTGCCCTTGCCCTGGACGATGGCGCGGTGCTGCTCCGGCAGCTGCGCCGCATCGAGCCCCTGCCAGCGGCCCGCCAGATAAGCGGCGTAAGCCCGTTCGGCCGGCGTCGCATCCTGGGCCAGCGCCGCGTAACCGGGGCAGTCGTCAAATTCCAGGCTGGCCGCGCGCGTGGCGCAGCGCACCAGTTCCGCATGCGCCACCAGTTCCGGGCGGCCGGTGCTGGCGACGTCCTTGCGGGCGCGCGCGAACTCGGTGTCGGCAATTGCCGTGTCGCCCTTCAGATAGGCATCGCTGTAGGCCTCGAGCGCGGAATGGGCATTGACCTTCCAGTCGGGCTGGGGCGGTTTGCTGGCGCAGCCGGCCAGCAGCGCGCCCAGCGCGCACAGCATCGGGATCGTCTTCATGGCAGTTTGAGCTCCGTTTCACTGGCGAAGGGCCACTTGCGGTTGATTTCATCGATCAGGCGCGTCACCTTGCGCAGGCTGGCGTCGACCTCGCCGCGCAGGGTCGCCAGGTCCTTGGTGGCAGCCTTGGCATTCCCGGCCACACCCTGGGCTTCCACCAGCACCGCATCGACCTTTTTGAGGCTGGCGCTGGCGTCGTGCAGCACCACATTGAGCTGGCGGATCGCGCCCTGGGCGTCGTCCATCACGCCCTGCTTGCCGAATACGCGCTGGTCGGCCTTGAGAATGAGCGTGTCGACATGTTCGAGCGTTTGCAGCAGCTTGCGCGCTTCGGTTTCGCTGCCCAGCGCCCCGCCCAGCAAACCGTACTTGCCGCCAAAACGCCCGGTCGCCGCCTCGATGTTGGCCAGGCTGTTGTTGATCGCCGAATCGCTGCGCGTCATGTTGTCCAGGTTTTCCAGCAAGCCGCGCGCGCTGGCCACCAGCTTGGGAATTTCGGCCGCCGTGTCGCCGGCCAGCACGGTGCGCACCGCGTTGTCGTCCAGCGGCGGATCGGTCAGGATGCCGGAATAGGCGCGGATGCGGGTCTCGCCCACCATGCTCTTTTCCATCGTGAACACGCTCGAGCTGCGCAGCCACTTGGCATCCTTGCGCGGCACGTCAACCAGGATCCTGGCCTTGCCGTCGGCCGCCAGCTCGACCCGCTGCACACGTCCGATCGGAAAGCCGGAGAAGGTCATGTCCATGCCGGGAATGACGCCTTCGGAATTGTCCGCCACCAGCACCAGGCGCTGGGTGCTCTCGAATACGCCGCGCGCGTACATCACATACAGCAGAAAGGTGACGATCAGCGCCATGATCAGCACCAGCAGGATCACGGCCTTGGTTTCGACGTTGGCGACCGGTTCGGCGGGGACATCGGGATCGGTGACAGTCATGCGCTGCTCCTTTAAATGTATTTGACAGCCAGCGAGGCGGCCTCGATCACCAGCAGCACGAACAGCAGGCGCACGGCGCCCGGCTGCACGGTCGACGCGGTGCGCAGGCGGTAGCGGTGCGTTTCCAGGATGGCGGCAGTGGGAATGACCGCCACCGCCAGCCCGAACAGCACGGTCTTGAGCACGAAGCCGGTGGTCACCACCGGATCGAAGATGCGCCCCACCGTGCGCGTGTAGTCCGGCAGCCCCCAGGGCGAGCCGCCGTATACGCTGATATAGGCCAGCACCAGCACGATCACGCTGCTGACCATGGCCAGGCTAAGGACCGCGAACGCGTTCGCGATCACTTGCGGCACCAGGTCGGCGCGCAGCTGGTTCTGGGCCTGGCGCGACTGGTCGGGCGAGGCGGCGGCGGCCACCGCCAGCGCGTCGCCCGCATTGAAGGCCAGGCCCGCGCGCAGGGCCACGAACATGGCGGCCGTCAGTGGGATCAGTTCGAGCACCAGCACGCGCACCACCATTTCGAGCGCGTAGGCCGACAAGCCATAGCTGCGCGCGGTCACCACCACGATCCGGATGATCACCAGGCTCACCAGCGCGGCCAGCAGCGTGAACCAGGGCAGCACCTGCCAGGTGCTGGTGTAAATGAAGCGCGAGGTGGCCACGCGGTTGCGCCGGTTGTAGGTCGACGGCGAAAACGCCATGACCAGCGCGATCGCGCCCAGATGCACCATGTACCACCAGCTGGCCACGTAGCGCCACAACAGGCGAGCCCAGCGCGACGGCTTGATGGTCAGCAGGCGGATCATCCCGGTGCGTGCTTCATTGGCGCCGCGCTTCCTGCACGCCGGATACTTCCATGATGGCCAGCAGCGCTTTCTGCAGCTGGGCGGTGGAGCCGATTTCGGCAGTGAAGGTCATGCGCGCCTGGCCCTTGGCGCTTTGCGTGTTCACGCCGATCACATTGATCTTCTCGCGCGAGAACACCTCCGAAATATCGCGCAGCAGGCCCTGACGGTCGCCCGCCAGGATGAACAGGTCGACCGGATACACGGTATCGGTCCCGGCCCGGCCCCAGTCGGTGTGAATCACCCGCTCCGGCGCCTTGGCGCGCATCTCGGCGAAGTTCTTGCAGTTGGCGCGGTGGATCGAGACGCCTTTGCCGCGCGTGACGAAGCCGACGATGCCGTCCGGCGGCGCCGGCTTGCAGCACTTGGCCAGCGCCGTCATCAAGCCGTCGGTGCCGACCACCAGCACGCCCGACTTGGCGCCCTGCTCCACGCTCGAGGCGCGGCTCTTGTTGACCACGGCCGCGTCTTCGACCGGCGCCGCTTCGCCCGTGTCGTGCAAGGCTTGCTCGACATGGCGCAGCGAAAATTCTTCCTTGCCCACCGAGATGAACAGGTCGTCGACCTTGGCGAACCCCAGCTTGTGGGCCAGCGACTCCAGGTTGACGGCGGTCTTGCCTTCGCGCTGCAGCGATTTTTCCACCAAGGCCCGCCCGTGCGAGAGCGTCTCCTCCAAATCGATCGCATGGAACCAGGCGCGCACCTTGGCGCGGGTGCGGGTGCTGACCGTGTAGCCGGCGGCGAGCCAGTCGCGCGACGGGCCGGCGGTGCCGGGGGCGCCCTTGGCGGTGATGATTTCGCAGGTCTGGCCGCTTTTGAGCGGCGTGTTCAGGGGCACCATCACGCCGTCCACGCGCGCGCCGCGGCAGCGGTGGCCCACCTCGCTGTGCAGATGGTAGGCAAAGTCGATCGGCGTGGCGCCCACCGGCAGTTCGAGCACGCGCGCCTGCGGCGTCAGCACGAAAATGCGGTCGTCGAGCGAGGCGGACTTGAGCTTTTCCACCCATTCGCGCTGCGTCTCTTCCTGGCTCACGACGGCATCGGCCACGTCGGTCTTCCAGGCCAGCAGCTGGCGCAGCCAGGCGATTTTTTCGTCGTACTTCTGGCCCTTGAAGTTCGAGCCCCCTTCTTCCTTGTAGCGCCAGTGCGCCGCGATCCCGTACTCGGCGAAGTTGTGCATTTCCTGGGTGCGGATCTGCACTTCCAGGGGACGTCCGTCCTCGGCCATCACCACCGTGTGCAGCGACTGGTAGCCATTGGGCTTGGGGCGCGAGATGTAGTCGTCGAATTCCTTGGGGATCGGGGTCCAGATATTGTGCACCACGCCCAGCACCGTGTAGCAGGTCTTGTCGTCGGCCACGATCACACGGAAGGCGCGCACGTCGTACAGCTCGGAGAAATCGAGCTCCTTGCCGCGCATCTTGTTCCAGATGCTGTAGATATGCTTGGGCCGCCCGAACACGTCGGCCTTGATGCCGGCGTCGGCCAGTTCGCGCTGCAGGCGGTCGATCGAGTTCTGCACGAAGCCTTCGCGCATCATGCGCTTTTCTTCGAGCATCTTGGCGATGCGCTTGTAGGTGTCCGGCTCGATGAAGCGGAACGACAGGTCTTCGAGCTCCCACTTGAGCTGCCAGATCCCCAGCCGGTTGGCCAGCGGCGCGTACAGGTCCAGCGTTTCGCGCCCGTAGGCGTGGGTCAGCTCGTTGAACAGCTTGATGTCGGCGAAATAGCGCAAGGTGGTCACGCACGAGGCCAGGCGCACCAGCACCACGCGCATGTCGCTGGCCATGGCCAGCAGCATCTTGCGCAGCGTTTCGACCTGGGCCACCGCTTGCTGGGCCGCGTTCTTGCCCCGTCCCGCGGTCTCTTTACCGACCGTCATGTCGCGCAGACGGATCAGCTGGCGCACGCCGGTCACCAGATCGGTCGCTTCCTTGCCCACGCGCGCTTCCAGGCCCACCACCGCTTTCGGATCGAGCACGGTCAGTTCGAACATCAGGCCGGCGATGCGGGTCTCGGCATCGGTGCGCAAAAAGGCCAGCGTGCTGGCCACGCCGACGGCGAAATCGAGCGCGTTCTGGCCCGAGCTGCACACCTTGTCCTGGTAGGCGTCGCCGGCATAGGCCAGCGCGGCCTCGACCCGCGCCGCATCATCAAGGCCGAGACCCTGCACCAGGTCACCCGTCGCGCTGCCCAGCGCTGCAATTGAAACCATGGGAATCCTAGCGCACGGCGGCGGTGAGTACGACTTCCACCAGGCAGGCCGGGTTGGCCAGCTTCGATTCGACCGTGGCGCGCGGCGGCGTGTGGCCATGCGCGACCCACTCGTCCCAGACCGCGTTCATGCCTTCGAAATGGGCCATGTCGGCGATATAGATCTGGCAGCTGAGGATGCAGGTCTTGTCGCTGCCCGCCTCGGCCAGCAGGCGGTCGACGTGGCCGAGCACTTCGCGCATCTGGCCGCCGATGTCGGCGCCGGTGTCTTCGGCGATCTGGCCGGCCAGGTACACCGTGCCGTTGTGGATCGCCACCTCGGACAATCGTTTTCCTACGTGCAGTCGTGTAATTTCCATAGTGTCTTTCTCGTGCGGCGTTCAGCCGATCAAAAATTGGCGGGCGATCGCGATCTGGTCTTCGTTCAGGAAGGTGGGCGCGTGGCCCACGTTCGCAATTTCCACCAGCTGGGCCTTGGGGCCGCGCGTGGTCATCATGTGCGCCGTTTCGCGCGAGAGCAGGTCGGAGTTGGCGCCGCGGATGAGCAGCGTCGGGCAGCGGATCGCATCGTAAATGGCCCACAGGGCCGCTTCGTCGGCGGCCGTGCTCTCCGGCGTGGCCGTCTTGAACGGCGCGGCCAGGCCCATGTCGTAGTGGCGCACCCACTGGCCGTCCGGCTGCTCGCGCAGCACGTCGGCGGCCAGCTTGTGCCATTGTTCGTCGGTATGCTCGCCGAACGAGAGCGACACCTCGCGCACGAAACGGGCCGCCGCGTCGAAGTCGGGGAAGCGCAGCTCCTGGCCGATGTAGTCGCCAATGCGCAGCAGCGCCGCCGGATCGAGCGTCGGCCCGATGTCGTTGAGCACCAGCTTGCGGATGGGATTGCCCGGCACCGAGGCCAGGGCCATGCCGATCAAGCCGCCCATGGAGGTGCCGAACCAGTCGATTTGCGCACCCTCATTGTGCGCCGTTACGCGTGCAATCAGGGTCACCATGTCGCTAACATACTGGGGGACGCGGTACAGCTGCGGATTGAGCAGGCGGCCCGAGCGGCCGCGGCCGACCACGTCCGGGCAGATCACGCGATAGTGGCCCGCCAGCGCGCGTGCGAGCGCGTCGAAGTCGTCGCCGACGCGGGTGACGCCGTGCACGCAGATCAGGATGTTCGGGTTGTCCTCCGCGCCCCATTCCTTATAGGACATGAGATGCAGGCCGGTGGGAGAGCAGCACTGGACGGATTTGATACGCGCTTCGGTCATGCCGGCTCCAAATTCAAATATGTGTTTCAATCTTTACTGCGTTTAGAATTCTACATCATCACCCACTTACCCTTCCGACAGAGGACACAATGAAAACAAGCATGTTGAGCGGCAAAACGGCGCTCGTCACGGGCTCCACCTCGGGCATCGGCCTGGGCATCGCCCGCTCGCTGGCGGAACAAGGCGCCAACATCATCTTCAACGGCTTCGGCGACGCCCAGCAAATCGACAAGCTGGTCACCGACACCGGCAAGGAATTTTCCGTGCAGACCGCCTATCACAATGCCGACATGTCCAAGCCGAATGAAATCGGCGCCATGATGGCCTTCGCCACGGAAAAATTCGGCGGCGTCGACATCCTGGTCAACAACGCCGGCATCCAGCACGTGGCCAACATCGAAGACTTCCCGGTCGACAAATGGGATGCCATCATCGCCATCAACCTCAACTCGGCCTTCCACACCTCGCGCCTGGCGCTGCCGGGCATGAAGGCGAAAAACTGGGGCCGCATCATCAACCTGGCCTCGGTGCACGGCCTGGTCGGCTCGGCGCAAAAATCGGCCTACGTGGCCGCCAAACACGGCCTGGTCGGCTTCACCAAGGTCACCGCGCTGGAAACGGCCCACACCGGCATCACCTGCAACGCGATCTGCCCGGGCTGGGTGCTCACGCCCCTGGTGCAAAAGCAGGTCGACGACCGCGCCGCCAAGGAAGGCTTGTCCAACGAAGCGGCCAAAAAAGCGCTGCTGTCCGAAAAGCAGCCGTCCGGCGAATTCGTCACGCCCGAGGAACTGGGCGCGCTGGCCGTGTTCTTCTGCAGCGCCGCCGGCGACCAGGTGCGCGGCGTGGCCTGGAACATGGACGGGGGCTGGACCGCACAATAGCGTCCCGATACAGCGCTTGGAAATGATAATGATTCGCGTTTATAATGACGGACCATACAACATTTCCTGGAGCTGTATCCGATGTCCGCACACCGTCACGCCCTGGCCCTGGCCGCCCTCGCCGCCCTGTCGCTGTCCGCCCCCGCTGTTGCGGATGAAAACCTGCTCGGCTATGTGCGCGGCGCGGAAACCCTGCCCAAGGGCAGCGGCGAGTTCTACCAGTGGTTCACCCAGCGCTCGGACAAGGGCGCCGGCCACTACCGCGCGCTCGACACCAAGACCGAAGTCGAATACGGCGTCACCGACCGCTTCCAGGTATCGGCCGAACTGAACGGCCTGGCCGTCAACACCCGCGGCTTGCTGATCGACGGCTACCTGCCGGCCGAAAAAGATTCCGGCCTGCAGGCACGCAGCGTCGAACTGGGCATGAAGTACAACTTCCTGAGCCCCGCCAAGGATGATTTCGGCCTGTCCGGCATCGCCTCCCTCGAATTCGGCCGCCTCGACGTCCATTCCGGCCAGAAGAAGCGCGAAGTGGAAGTGGCGTTCGAATTGCAGGCGCAGAAATACTTCATGGAAGGCCAGCTGGTCTGGATCGGCAACGTGGGCGTGCGTTCGGCGCGCGAAAAGCGCAGCGCCATCGCCAACCTGCCGGCCGGCTTCGACTGGCCCACCACGCCGGAAATGGAATTGACGACCAAGTTCGGCACCGGTGTATCCTACCGCTTCGCTCCCGGCTGGTACGCGGGCGCCGAAGTGCTGCGCGAATCCGAATACGAAACCGAGGTGGGCCTGGAGCGCTGGTCGACCTTCGGCGGCCCCAGCCTGCACTACGCGGGCAAGCAGTGGTGGGCCACCGTGACCGCCTTCCACCAGATCCGCGGCGGCGGCGAGAAATACGAAGGCCAGATCGACCAGAACCTGCATCTGATCGAAAAGACCAAGAACGAGTTCCGCATCAAGCTCGGCTACAACTTCTAAGGACCGCCATGCGCCACCCGCTCGCCCTCTCCGCCGTCCTGCTGCCGCTGGGCGCCGCCGTGGCGCCGGCCCACGCCACCGATTACCTGACCGCGCAGGCGGCCCAGTCGCTGCTGTTCCCGACCGCGAGCGCGTTTGTCGCCCAGCCGCTCAAGCTGTCGGGCGAGCAGCGCGACAAGATCAAGCAACTGGCCGGCGTGCGCCAGCGCACCGAGGAGCAGCCCGTGTGGCGCGCCGAGCGCGACGGCCAGCTGCTGGGCTGGTTTGTTGTCGATGAAGTGATCGGCAAGCACGAGTTCATCACCTACGCCACCGCCATCTCGCCCGACGGGCATGTGCTGGGGATGGAAGTGATGAGCTACCGCGAAACCCACGGCGGCCAGGTGCGCGACATGGCCTGGCGCAAGAACTTCTTCGGCAAGACCCTGGCCAGCCCGTTCAAGCTGGACGAGGACGTTCCCAACATCAGCGGCGCCACCCTGTCGAGCCGCAACCTGGTCGACGGCGTCAAGCGCCTGCTGGTGATCCACAAGCTGTACCTGCCGCATGCCTGAACAGCGTCGCATGCGCCCCTTGATGGGGACGTACATCGAAGCCGGCGCGCAAGGGCCCGGCGCCGGCGCGGCCCTCGAGGCCGCGTTCGCACAACTGGAGCGCGCGCAACGCCTGTGGAGTTTCCAGGATCCGGACAGCGAATTGTCGCGCCTGAACGGCGCGCCAGGGCGCGCCGTTTCCCTGTCGCCTTCGACGCTGCGCCTGCTGCGCGCCGCGCGCGCGCTGATGCGCGCCAGCGCAGGCTGTTTTGATTGCACCGTGGGCGGCGCGCTGGTCCAGGCCGGCGCCCTGCCGCGCCACGCCGGCGGCGCTTTCCTCGCGCGCGGCGGCGCGGACGACATCGAACTGGGCCCGCACTGGGCGCGCCTGACGCGCCCGGTGCTGCTCACCCTCGACGGCATCGCCAAAGGCTACGCCGTCGACCTGGCGCTGCGCGCGATGCGCGCCAGCGGCGCCGGCCGCGGCTGGATCAATGCCGGCGGCGACGTGCGCGTCTACGGCGACCTGGCGCTGCCGATGCAGCGCCGCGAAGACGACGGCAGCATGACGCCGCTGGGCGCGCTGCGCAATGCCGCCATGGCCACCTCACGCGCCGGGGCCGCCGATCCCGATTTTCCCGCCCACATTGTGGCGCCCGTCGCGCGCCAACCCGCGGCCGGCGTGTGGACCGTGGTCGCGCGCAGCGCCTGGCGCGCCGACGCCTTGACCAAGGTCGCCGCCACGGCCGTGCCCGCGCAACGCGCCGCACTGATTGCCGCCCTGGGCGGCGCACTCGTTCAACCGCACAAGGAACTGCTGCAATGAAAGGTTATCCCTCCTGGTTCGTCTCGGCCCTGCTCGGTACATTACTGCTGGTATTTGTCAGCGGCTGCCTGCTGGTGCCGACCACGCTGGTGATGCGGCTCGAAGCCGACCTCGCCTGGCGCTTGCCGGGCGCCGGCCGGGTCGCGGTGGCGGCCATGCACGCGGGGGCCGGCTTCCTGGCCATCGCCTGGCTCGGTTCTTTGTGGACAGTGCACATGCGCATCAACTGGCGCCGTCACCGCCAGCGCATCAGCGGCGCCACCGTGGGTATCCTGCTGCTGGTGCTGGCCGCCAGCGCGGTGGCCGTGTACTACCTGGGCGACGATACGCTGGGCAATGCCGCGGCCCTGTTGCACCTGGGCTGCGGGCTGGCGCTGGCCGGGCCGTTCGGCTGGCACTGGTTCGCCGCGCGCGCCGCGCAGCGTCGGGCGGCCGGGCTAGCGTCGCCTGTCCACCCGCCGGAAGGTCAGGCGGCCGGACTCAGCGACTAACTGCCTCCAGGATCACTTCCATTGGATGGGCCGCTTCGGCCCGCAGTGTTAGCCAGCAGCAAGACCAGCAACACTGCCGGCACTGCGGAAAAGCGGATCGCATACGAACTGCGTCGCGACAGACGGCGAACCGGCGGCTAAGCCTGCGGAGTGCGTCCCTTCGCGGCCGCCTCGAGTTCTTGCATCAGCGTGTGATACGTGGCCGCATCGGCTGGCGATGGAAACAGCAGCCCGCCGTCGCGCACGACCAGCTTGCCCTTGTTCGCTTCCGCCAGCGCCAGGATGCGCCGCATGACACCGATCATGGCACGTTGCTGTTCGGCAAAGCGGGCGCGCTGCGCGATCTGTCTTTCCGCCACTTGTCCCACAGGCGCCGAGAATCCCGCCCTGCCCGGCAATTCGATGGCGCGCATGCCCGCATCGAATTGCTGCAGATTGGCGTCCGCCGTGGTCAGATAGCGCTCGACCAGCCTCTCGGCCTGGTCGAGCGCCTCGCGCGCGTGCGGAAAATCGGTGCCAGCGGCCAGAGTAGCCGGACTCAGCGCGGCAAACGGACCAAGCGCCGTCAGGTCGTGATCGAACTGCCACGAGGCCAGGCCGTTTCGATAGTACAGGTCCGCGAGCAGGCCGATGATGGCGTCGACATGCGAGACGCCGGTGGGCACCGGCACGAAAGGACGCGGTGCCGCCCCCGGCTCGGCCGCACGGTGCGCGGCGCGCTCGGCCGCCATGGCCTGCACCGCACCGCTGTACAGGACAAGATAATACGCGTCGAAGTAGGCGCCGGTCAGTGCGGGCCCCTGCTCGGCCAGCTTATCCTGCAGCGCCCGATATGCCTGGCCGGCCCGGGTGCGCCCGAAGGCGTTGACCCTGGCGTTTTCCTGCGCCGTCAGAAGGCCCCCGGCCACGCTGCCATTGGCCTGGTAGGCCACCATGGTCCGTCCGACAGGCGTCCGGAATGCGGCCGCGAACGCGCGCGCCTGCGCTTCGGTCAGGTCGCCCGCCAATGCGGTGGCGAAGTGGTGCAGCAGCTCGGCACGGTCCACATGGGCGAGAAAATGCTCGCACATGTCGCGCCGCGCGGGGTCGGGCGGCATTGCCGCCTTGAATTGGGCGATCGCCGCCTCGGCCATGCCCATGGCGTCGAGCATGTCGGCCACCGCCGCCAGCCGCTGTGCCCGGGCAGCACCCGCCGATGCCGACGGGACCGGTCCGGCCTGGGCCAGCGCGCCCGACAGAGGCAGACAGGCGAGCGCCCCTGACAGGAGCAGCGATGCGGGGGAAAGGTTCATACGAAAGCGCCGTCGTTGGTGACGCGGTTGCGACGATACCGTGCCACGCGTGGTTTGCCCCGGGGAACATGGATATTCGTCAAAGCGGGGATCACCAATTTTATCACTCCGCAACGACCCTCTACGGCTCGGAACGCCGCGCGGCAGGCGGATCGCATTCATCAATCGTCTTTAATCACGATTTGTTGGTTTTTCTGCAAACAGCACATGCATTTTTCCTACCCGCTGCGGATATCCACAATAGATTGCGCCGTCAAAAAGGGCAATCATGCAAGCATTCCAAATCCGGCAGGAGACACCGCCATGAAAACCAGCAAGCCCTTCTATAAAATCCTGTACGTCCAGGTTCTGTTCGCGATCTTTTGCGGCGTCATGCTCGGGGTGTTCTATCCCAAGCTGGGCGTGGACATGAAACCGCTGGGCGACGGCTTCATCAAGCTGATCAAGATGATCATCGCACCGGTCATCTTTTGCACGGTGGTGTCGGGCATCGCTGGCATGCAGGACATGAAAAAGATCGGGCGCGTGGGCGGCAAGGCCCTGCTCTATTTCGAAGTGGTGTCGACCTTCGCGCTGGCCATCGGCCTGATCGTGGCCAACCTGGTGCGCCCGGGCGACGGCTTCAACGCCAACCCGGCCACGCTCGACACCAAAGGCATCGCGGAGTTCACCGCCAAGGCGCACTCGCAAAGCACGGTCGACTTCATCATGAACATCATCCCCACCACGGTGGTCGATGCCTTCGCCAAGGGCGACATCCTGCAAGTGCTGCTGTTCGCAATCCTGTTCGGCTTCGCCCTGTCGCTGCTGGGCGAACGCGGCCGTCCGGTCGCCAAGCTGGTCGACGACATGTCGCACGTGATCTTCGGCGTGGTCGGGATCGTCATGAAAGCGGCGCCGATCGGCGCCTTCGGCGCCATGGCTTTCACGATCGGCAAGTTCGGCCTGGCTTCGCTGCTGCCGCTGGCTAAATTGATGGGCTCGTTCTACCTGACCTGCGGCCTGTTCGTGTTTGTGGTGCTGGGCACCATCGCTTACTTCACCGGCTTCAGCATTTTCCGCTTCATCGCCTACATCAAGGAAGAATTGCTGATCGTGTTAGGCACCAGCTCGTCCGAAAGCGCCCTGCCGGCCCTGATGCGCAAGCTCGAAAAGCTGGGCTGCTCCAAGCCGGTGGTCGGGCTGGTGGTGCCGACCGGATACTCCTTCAACCTGGACGGCACCAACATCTACATGACGATGGCGGCCCTGTTCGTGGCCCAGGCCACCAACACCGAACTGACCTTGATGCAGGAACTGACCATCCTGGGCGTGGCCATGCTCACCTCCAAGGGCGCTTCCGGCATCACCGGCGCCGGTTTCATCACCCTGGCCGCCACGCTGGCGGTGGTGCCGACCATTCCGGTGGCGGGCATGGCCCTCATTCTCGGCATCGACCGCTTCATGAGCGAATGCCGCGCCCTGACCAATTTCATCGGCAACGGCGTGGCCACGGTCGTGGTGTCGCACTGGGAAAAGGAACTGAACCACGAGCGCCTGCAGGCCGAGCTGCGCCATCCGACCCATCTGGAAGACGACCGCGAACTGTATCCGGTGCGTAAAGCGGCGTAACACCGGCGAAAAAAAGGGAGCAGACGCTTGCGTGCGCTGCTCCCTTTGGCATGGTGCGACGTTTTACCGTTTCAGGCGCAGCGGCGTCGTCTTGCGCGGCAGGTCGAAGGAGCCGGGTTTGGCCCGTTGCATCGGACCGCGCGCCGCCACTGGAATGAGCGCGGGGATGGGCGCCACGATCAGGTTCGCGGTGCCGGCAAAGAACAAGGTCTTGCCATCGGGCGCGATGGCGCCTTGCACGAACAGCTGACAGACGTCGTCCCGCGTTGCGCAGGTGGGCAAATCGTTCAAATCGAAGTAACCCAGCACGGGCAAATCGGTGTTGACCGGCGATCTGGTGCTCGAATCGAACACATACACGCGGGGTAGGCCCAGCGCTTGATTCCAGGCGCTGTTCGGATAGCTCATCACGTAAAGCCGGTTGCCATCCGGCGCGAACACCGACACGCGGGCGCCGTAGTTCTGATCGGGCAGCACGACATTGCCGATCAGGTTGAAGTCGCGGTCCCACACGCGGTAGTTTTCTTCGACAAAGCGCTCGCCGTGCAGGCTTTGTGTCCCCGCGATCCAGTGCGTGATGCCGACCGGGTTCTCGGCCGGCCGCTCGGTGGCGGCATCCATGGCCAGCATGGGCGATGTGACGGCGCCCGACTGGACGATCAGCAGGCGCTCGCCGTCGCCGGACACGCTGAACCACGGCCCGTCGAAGTAATTGATGTTCTGCGCCGTGGCGACGCCGCCGAATCTGCGGGTGATCAGATCGAAATACGGGATGCCCACCACGTCCTGGGCGCTGCCCTGGAAGAATGCCTTGCCATTGTTCGTGACCGCCAGGCGCGCCCGCGCGTTGGAGGCATCGCCGGCCACCGACAACGCCGGATACGAGGCTTGCACCGCCAGCGTGGCGGGATCGATCAGGACAATCTTGCCGGCCTTGGAAGTGACGACGACCGATTTGCCATCGGGCGCCATGGCGGCCATGTCGATGCCGGGCACCGAGACGTCGCTCACGTTCCAGTCGCCATTGCTGTACGCAAAGCGCATCAGCGTGCCGAGCGTCTTGTTGGCGGTGTACAGCGACTGGCGCTCGGCGTCGAAGAACAGGCCGGCCTTGTCGCCCTGGGTGGCGATGGCGCGGTAGGCGAAGCTGCCCTGGGCGACACGCAGCAAGGCCGCCTGGCGCGGCGCCAGGCCCAGGGCGTTGTTGAGCTGGAAGGTGGTCACGCCGGCGGCGGCGCCCGGCACTTGCAGCACCAGCTCGCTATCGCTGACGCGCTGGATGCCCGTCACGCTGCCACCGCCCACGCCCAGCGCCTGCTGCAGGTCGGGGACCGTGTCGAAACCGCGTCCGCGCACGATCAGATCGCCGCCTTCACCGGGCAAGCGTGTGCGCGGGCTCAGGTACTCGATTTGCGCGACTTGTTTCTGCAAGTTCAGTTGCACCGTCTGCGGCGCGATCACATTGCTTGGGGACGCGATCTCAATGCGCGCCACGTGGGTGGCGAAGTTGTCCAGCGAGGCCAGCTGGTCGAGGTCGACCCGTACCCGCAAAGGCGTGCTGCCCGTGGTGCCGCTGGTGTTGACCAGCTGGAGCCACGGCGTGCTGGTGCTGGCGGTCCAGCCCTGGGCCGGCAGGCCGACCAGGTCGATGCCGATGTCTGCCGTCAAGGCCGCGGCGGCGGTCGACTGGCGCACATCGAAGGTGGGAACGCCGGACACGGACCAGACCAGGCGGTCGACCGCGATATTGATTGGCAGGGAGAGCGGCTCGATATGGACGCCGGACTTGATGACCAGCGCGGCGTTGTAATTGCCCGGCGCCAGCGTGGCGGCGGAAGCCTTGAGCGCGTAGCTCAGCGGCCCGGTCTTTTCCAGAGACAGCCATCCGCTGGCGCCGGAATACACGATCGAGGCCGACAATTCGGTGGTCCACGACGGCAGGGTGATGTTGACATTGCGGCTGCCCGCAGCCGGGTAGCCGGCCAATGCAGTGAAGGTGGCGCTGGCCACGTCGGCGTGCAACTCCATGACCGTGTCCGGGCCTTTCGTCACGTCGTAGTAGACGATCACGGCGACCGACTTCTTGGCGGACTTGACGCCGACCAGCGCGGTATAGCTGCCTGGCGGCATCGGCTGCGCGGTCACGGTGAACTTGCCGTTGCCGATGTTGGAAACGGACGCCCATGGATCCGTGCTGTCGACGCTGAAACTGGTCTCACCGGCCGGCAACTGAAGCGTGATCTCGCTGCTGGCCGTGGCCCCGCTCACCGATTTCAGGCGGATGGTCGAGGCCGAGGTGATTTTGAGCGTGGGCCGGACGGTGATCGTGTAATCGACTTTGGCCGGCGAACCCGGTACCTGACGGGCACATTTGTCGTCCGTGCACGCGAACAGTTTGATGCTGCCCTGGTATTGACCTGCGGGCAGGTTCTGTTTGGGATGGACGGTGAACGTGAAATCCTTCGCATCGCCATCGATTGTCACCTGGTCGATTGCCGTTCCCTCATCGATGGCGCCGGTATAGATGGTGCCGGCGGGCGTGCCCACAGCCGTGCCGTAAATCGTCTTGGTCGCGAGCACCGCGCCCTCATCGGCGTCGAAGGCCAGCAAGCTGGTTTGGACCGATACGCGGAAGCCATCGTTGCCGCCACCGGGGCCCGCGCCCCCCTCCGCGCCACCGCCGCCGCCACAGGCGGCAAGGCTGGCCAGCGCGAGCGCCGCCGACAGGCGTCCCAGCCCGCTTAAAATATTTTTCAGAAACATGTCTTGAAAATTTGAAATAGGAAGCGACGGATTATATAGGAAATCGCTCTATTTTATTGACTGTTGTGCAATTTTTTCACGCGACCGCGGGGAGGCGGGACGATCGTCATAGACAGGCTGGTCTAGAAAGGCTAAGCTGGCGGATCGCCTCTTCTTCCGTCCCGCTCCCATGTCAACGCCTGCCCCGCCCAAGCCCACCGCGGCCGAACTCGACCTCCTGCAAACCCTGTGGCCGCTCGGCGCCGCCACCGCCAAGCAGGTGCACCAAGCGCTGCTCAAGGAGCGCCCGGAAGTCACCTACGCCACCGTGCTGCGCCTGATGCAGATCATGCACGCCAAGGGTTTGCTGATCCGCGACGAGAGCGAACGATCGCACGTGTACGCCCCGGCCCAGGCCCAGGACACGCTGCAGACGGGGCTGCTCAAAGACTTGATCCAGAAAGCGTTCTCCGGCTCGGCCAAAGCGCTGGTGCTGGCCGCCCTCAAAAGCGGTATCTCGCGCAAGGAACGCGAAGAAATCGAAGCCCTGCTCAAGAACGCGGACCAGCCATGATGGCCGCTTCCCTCACCGACAGCCTGGGCTGGACGCTGCTGCACTTCCTGTGGCAGGGCGCCCTGATCGGTGCCGCCGCCGCCCTGGCGCTCGGCGCGCTCGGCCGCGCCGCGCCGACCCAGCGTTACGCCGTCGCCTGCACCGCCCTGCTGGCATGTCTGCTGTGGCCGGCGGCCGAACTGGCGCTGCGCCTGCAGGGCCCGGCCATGATGACAGCGCAGATGCGCTATGCCGATGCCATGTTGATCAGCACAGTCAACGGCGCCTCCGGCGGCGTGCTGGCCCTGCTGCAGGCGCAGCTGCCGCTGGTGGTCGCCTTCTGGGCTGCGTGCGCGCTGGTGCTGACGCTGCGCATGGTGCTGGGCCTGGTGTGGATCGGGCGCACGGCGCGCACCGAGCGCAGCGACGCCCATTGGCAGGCGCGCACCGCCCGCATGGCCGGCGCGCTCGGCGTGCGGGTGCCGGTGCGCCTGCGCGTGGTGGAAGGTCTGCGCAGTCCGCTAACGGCCGGCTGGCTGCGCCCGGTCATCCTGCTGCCGGCCGCGCTGGTGAGCGGCATGCCCGCGCACTTGCTCGAAGCGCTGCTGGCACACGAAATGGCGCATATCGCACGCAAGGATTACCTGATCAACCTGGGCCAGAACGTGGTCGAAATCCTGCTCTTCTATCATCCGGCCGTATGGTGGATTTCCGGCCGCATCCGGCGTGAGCGCGAGCAGATCGCCGACGACATCGCCGCCGCCCACACGGGCCAGCCGCGCATGCTGGCGCAGGCACTGTCGGAACTGGCGCGCATGCACGCCGGGGGCGCGCTGGCGCTGGCGGCCAACGGCGGCGACTTGCTGGCGCGCGTGCGCCGGTTGCTGCGTCCCGATACCCAGGCCGCGAGCTGGAAAGCGGCGCTGCCGGTGCTGGCCTTGGCCGTGGCCGCGCTGGGCGCGTACGTCAACGCGGCCGCCCGCGCACCGTCCATCGGCAGCCTGATGGCCGAGCGTCGGCCCGTGATCAACTTCCGCAGCTGCGCCAAGCCCGTCTATCCGGCCGACGACCTGGCGGCCGGCCACACCGGCACCGTCACGGTGGGCCTGTATGTGGACGCGGATGGACAGGTGTTCGACTCGGAAATCGTGCGCTCCAGCGGCCATCCGGGCCTGGACCGCACGGCGCGCGACGCCCTGGCGCTGTGCAAGTTCGCCCCAGGGCAAGCGCACGGGCGGCCGGTGGACGCCTGGGCGCGGATCCAGTACCAGTGGGTGCTCAAATGAACAGCCGGGCGCGGGCCGCCTGGATGGCGATGCTGCTCGCAGGTGCGGCCGGCGCGACACCGTTAGCGCCCATCGACGGCAAGGCCTACACCGGCGCGCAGCAGCTGGTACCGATTGCGCACGGACGCAAGCTCAATCTGTACTGCGTCGGCCAGGGCGGGCCGACCGTCATATTCGATGCCGGGCTGACCGACCCGCTCAATGTCTGGGCCTATGTACAGGCCGCGATCGCAGGCCGCATGCGCGCCTGCTCCTACGACCGGGCCGGGGTCGGCTACAGCGACCCCGGCGTGCGGCCGGCAACCAGCGTCAACATGGTCGACGACCTGCACCAGTTGCTCACCGCCGCCGCGATCGCACCTCCCTATCTGCTGGTGGCCCATTCCTCGGGCGCGCTCAATGCACGCTTATATGCCTATTACTATCCGCAAGAAGTGGCGGGCATGGTCCTGGTCGACCCCACCGTCGAAAACCAGACCGATGCATTTCGCCGCCTTGCCGCTCCCAAATCCACCGCGGAGCAATGGGATGCGCTCACCATCGAACCCGGGCTGACGATGCGCCGCAACTGTATCCGGGCGGCCGAAGTCGGCATCGTTCCCGGTTCAGCGCGAGCCGACGAATGTGGCTTCCCTCAATATCCCCAGCTCAGCGGCGCGGTCCAGGAAGCGACCATACGCTTTCAGTTGCAGCCAGCCTTCCAGCGCGCCCAACTGGCCGAAGAGGAGCAGGTATTTCGCTATAGCGCCGAGCAAGTGCGGGCCGCACACGCCTCATACGGAAACTTGCCGCTGGAAGTGCTGAGCCGGTCGCCCTGGCCGCCACCGAAGAATGCGACGCCTGAACGGCTTGCCTTGAGCCACGCGCGCTACGCTTTGTGGCTGCAACTGCATCGCAGCGTCGCCGCCTTGTCGGCCCGCGGTACGCATACGGTGGTCGTCGATGCGGGCCATGCGATTCAGCTCGAACAGCCGCAGGCTGTGATCGATGCGATTCTGCGCGTGCGCGCCGGAATCGGGCCCGATCTAGACAAATAGTTCTAGACAAGGTTTTCTAGACAATCTATTCTACTTACTCCTCAACAAAGAAGTGGAGAACAAGATGATCCGTATTTCATTGCTTGCCCTCGCATGTGCGGCCCTGGTGTCCTGCGCCGGCGTGCAAACGGCCGGCACCGAAGCCGACAGTGCTGCCAGCCCCCCGGCGCAAGTCCTTTTCAATAGTTGCGCCAAGCCGGTGTACCCGCCCGCAGCGCTGGACGCGGGGCGCGAAGGCACGGTGAACCTGGCGTTTCTGGTGACGGCGGAAGGAATGGCGGCGGACGCCAAGGTCGTCAAGTCGAGCGGTCAGCGCGATCTCGATGAGACGGCGCGCGACGCGATCAAGCTGTGCAAGTTCACGCCGGCGACGAAAAACGGCAAGCCGGTGCAGGACTGGACGCACGTGCAGTACGTCTGGACCTTGAAATGAGATAGCAGTTCGATCGGCCGGGAAACACGATCCCGGCCTGCGCGCTTATTCGATGATCCGCCGTGCGTGCGAGAAGCGCGCCGCATACCAGCCCTTGAATTCGCGCACCTGCACGCCCGGTCCGGTCGAATCGATCACGTGCAGCGGGTCCAGATACATGACGACGTGGGCAATTTCGCTGCGGTCGAGCGTCGTGATGTACAGCAAATCTCCCGCCTGCAGCTGCTCGCCCGCGCCAAGGCGGCGACCGGCCGTGTCGGCCTGCTTGCCGATCGCGCTGCTCATGCGCACGCCCAGTCCGTAGTTGTAGACCCAGGCCGTAAAATTGGAGCAATCGAGCCCCGTCCCATCGCCGCCGTCATAGCCGGGCACGTGGTGATGGCGGTACGCGAGACCGATATACTTTTTGGCGACCGCGACGACGCGCTCGCGCTGCCATTCGCGCGGCTCGCAATTGGCGGGAATGGCCGGCGCGGCATACGCTGCGGGCCACGGGCCCCAGCTGCTCTTGTTGCTGTCCGGGATAAATTGAGGCAACTGGTCGCGCGCGCCGAAGTCAGCCTGCACGGCGGCAGGATAGGTGCACACGCCCTCTGTCGGCGTGGCCGGCGCAGCCGGCGCGGGTACGGTGAAAACCGGGTCGAGCGCACCGGCCGCGTCCGGCGGCAAGGATGCCGACGTGGGGGCCAGTTGCGGCGCCGGCGCCGCAGCGGCACCGTCGCCGCTGCCGCAGGCGCTCAGCAGAGAGATTGAAACCAGCGCTGCAGCGCCGGCACGTGAAAATTGCCCCATCTTTGTCCCCTTAGAAGCGCGGGATTATACCCAAAGATGTATTGACAGGCAAAAACTCAGGCCACGGCCGAGACGTCCAGCGGCGCGCCGGTCGCTTCCACCACCTGGCCCGCGGTCACGCCGGGCGCCAGTTCGGTCAGCTTGAGGCCGGCCGCGGTCACTTCGATCACGCCCAGGTCGGTGATGATCAGGTCGACCACGCCCACGCCCGTCAGCGGCAAATCGCATTTCGGCAGGATCTTGTGCGAGGTCGAGCCGTCCTTGGCCGTGGCCACGTGCTCCATCACCACCACCACGCGGCGCACGCCGGCCACCAGGTCCATCGCGCCGCCCATGCCCTTGACCATCTTGCCCGGAATCATCCAGTTGGCCAGGTCGCCCTTTTCCGACACTTGCATCGCGCCCAGGATCGCCAGGTTGATCTTGCCGCCGCGGATCATGCCGAAGGAATCGGCCGAGCTGAAGTAGGCCGCGCCCGGCAAGGCGGTGACGGTCTGCTTGCCGGCGTTGATCAGATCGGCGTCGACTTCGGCATCGGTCGGGAACGGGCCGATGCCGAGCAAGCCGTTTTCCGATTGCAGGAATACTTCGATATTTTTCGGCACATAGTTTGCCACCAGGGTCGGCAAGCCGATGCCCAGGTTCACATAAAAGCCGTCTTGCAGCTCTTTCGCCGCGCGCGCGGCCATTTCATCACGAGTCCATGCCATGTTCTTCTCCGATTGTTCTTAGTTGGCGCGCACGGTACGCTGCTCGATGCGCTTTTCCGGCGTTGCGTTGACGACGATGCGGTGCACGAAGATGCTCGGCGTGTGCACGTGGTCCGGATCGATCTCGCCCACTTCGACCAGTTTTTCCACTTCCACGATGGTGATTTTGCCGGCCATCGCGACATTCGGATTGAAATTGCGTGCGGTCTTGCGGTACACCAGATTGCCCGCGCGGTCGGCCATGTAGGCCTTAACCAGCGCCACGTCGGCCACCAGGGAACGCTCCATCACGTATTGCTCGCCATCGAATTCGCGCACTTCCTTGCCGTCGGCAACGATGGTGCCCACGCCGGTCTTGGTGAAGAAGGCGGGAATGCCGGCGCCGCCGGCGCGCAGTTTTTCGGCCAGCGTGCCTTGCGGCGTGAATTCGAGTTCCAGTTCGCCGGCCAGGTATTGGCGCGCGAACTCCTTGTTTTCGCCGACGTAGGACGAGATCATTTTCTTGATCTGGCGCGTGCTCAGGAGCTGGCCCAGGCCGAAATCGTCGACCCCGGCGTTGTTGGAAATGGCGGTCAGCTGCTTGACGCCGGAGTCGCGCAGCGCCAGGATCAGCGCTTCGGGAATGCCGCACAGGCCGAAGCCGCCTACGGCGATGGTCTGACCATCGGCCACGATGCCGGCCAGGGCCGATGCCGCGTCGGGATAAACTTTGTTCATACTGTCCCTTTTATAGTGTGAGCGTCCATGCGCCCGTTCTGTACTGCAGAGTAGATTCTCAGCATAAAATATGCCAGCCGAAAGCACAATACCGTAGAAATACCGGTCATCTTCTTTTCTCCGCCAACTTGAACATGGATCAAATGAACGAGACGTATGCCATCGATTTTGAAATGATCTTCCAGTATGCGCCGGTCGGCATGTGCATTTCCGTGAACCGCGTGATCCAGTCCTGCAACGATGCGGTGAGCACCATGTTCGGCTACGGCCGCGGCGAGCTCGATGGCCAATCGTTCCAGGTACTCTACCCCACGATGGACGAATTCCTGCGCACGGGCGACCGCATCATTCCGGTCATGAACGCCAAAGGCGTGTATTCGGACGAGCGCATCATGCGCCGCGCCAACGGCGAGCTGTTCTGGTGCCATGTGAGCGGGCGCGCGATCCACCCCAATGCGCCGCTCGGCGCCGGCGTGTGGACGTTCGAGGATGTGAGCGAGAAGCGCCCGGTGACGGCCGAGCTGACGCCGCGCGAACGCGAAATCGCCGCCTTTCTGGTGGAAGGAAAAACGAGCAAGCTGATCGCGCGCGAGACGGGCCTCAGCCCGCGCACGGTGGAAATGCATCGCGCCAAGCTGATGCGCAAGTTCGCGGCCGCCACCTCGTCCGAGCTGGTCCACAAACTGATGGGCGTGAACCGCTAGCCGGCGGCAGCGCGCGCCTTGGCCATGCGCAGCAGCAGGCGGTGGCCGATGCGGTTGGTCCAGTTGAAGTTGTTCTGCAACACCACGACCGTGGTCTTGCTCTCCACATCCATGCCGATATAGGCCGTGTAGCCGGCCACCAGCCCGATCTGGTAAGTGATCGTACGGCCGTCGATCCGGTCCACGATCCAGGCGGTGGCGGCCGCTTCCTGGGGCCGCTCGTATTGCACCTTGAGCGTCTCGCGCAGGGCCGCGTCGCGCACCGCGTCGCCGCTGGCGTACAGGTGGGCGCGCGCATAGCCGAGCAGGTCGTGCGCGTTCGAATACAGGGCCGCCGAGCCGCTCATCACGTCGGTGAACTGCCAGTCGGGCACCGGTTTGCCGCGTGCGATCATTTTCGGCTGGTCGCCGGCGTGGCCGCGCGCGCGCGCCGCGTAGCCGGGCAATTGTTCGGGCACATAGCCGGTGCTGGCCAGCTGCAGCGGGTCGAGGATCTTCTGGTGCACCAGCGCATCCACTCGCAAGCCCGAGCGCAGCTCCATGATGTAGCCGAGGATGCCGTAGCCGATGTTCGAGTATTGCGGCTGGTGTTCGCCCCGGTTCTTGAAGGTGGCCAGGTAGTCGAGCAGATACTCGCGGTCGAAATGGCGGTAGAAGCTTTTGCCGGTGAACAGGTATTCGACGAAGTAGGCCAGCGTCTGCGGCGTGAACGGCTGGCGCGGCAAGCCCGAGGTATGGGTCACCAGCTGGCGCAGCGTGATTGTTTTGGCGTCCGGGCTCAGCCTCACGTTCGGCGGCAGCAGGGTCTCGAGCGTGTCGTCCCAGCCCAGCTTGCCCTCTTCCACCAGGATCGCGGCGGTGCCGCCCAAAAAGCCCTTGCTCAGCGAACCGATGGCAAACAGGGTCTGGCCGTCGGGACGCGGACCGTCCTGCGCGGTGACGCCGTAGCCGAACGTGTGTTCCTGGCCGTCCGCGGTGAGCACGCCCACCACCAGGCCGGTTGTCTCGCCGCTGTCGATCAGGGGCTGGGCCAGCTGGTCGACTTCGGCCCGCAAGTCGCCCGCGCGCGCGAAGCGCTGAGCGGGCGCATCGTCTTGGTCGACTTCCATGCGCGACAAGGTGCCGCAGGCGGCGAGCGTGGCGCACAGCGCGCCGGCCAGCAGCAGCCGGCCCATTTTCCAGGGACGTATCGACATGAGGTGTGCTTCAAAAACGGTATGTAGGATGCGAGGCAGGCGCAGGACTGCAGTGCGGGAGTGAAACGCGGTGCCAGATTATACAGCAAACTTTACATACGGAAATAGTTAAACGCGCGAGATTTCACTATTATAAATACAATATTATTTTTTTGATACCACTCAAAAAGGCGGCAGCGAGGTCGTCTCGAGCACGGGCGCCACGCTCAAGGGCTGCGCGCTGCACAGCACCACGGAGACGGCTTCGTGCGCCAGGGCCGTGCATTGCGCCGCGGGGGACGCCAGCTTGATGCGCGCTTCGTGCTCGCTCCACATGCGGTAAAAGTCGCGCAGGCGGGCGTGGGCCGGACGCGCCGCCAGCCACGCCTGCTGCGCGGGGTCGAACGCTTGTGCGGCCAGCGCGGCGATGTCGCGCCCGGGATCGCACTGCTCGATATCGAGGCCGAGCGCGGTATGGGCGCTGACGGCGCAGGCGACCCAGGGCCCGCTGTGCGAAATGCTAAAGCCCGCCACCCCGTCGGCCGCGCACAGCAAGGGCGCCTGGCCGACCCGCTCCTCGAAGGCGAACGAACGGGGATCGCGTCCGAGCATGTGGCCGAGCATCTGACGCAGCAGGACGCGCCCGGCCACAAATTGTTCGCGCCGCTCGCGCCGCACGAAGCGGCGGTAGCGCGCCAGCTCGCCCTCCCCCAGCCACGGCAGCCAGGCATCGAGGCCGGCGTCGCCCGCCGCGCGCGTGTCGACCATCTGCAGCGCGGCCAGGCAAGCCATCTTATTTGCCGGTGTCGATGCGCGCGAAGTCGGCCTTGAACGCGACGCCGGCCATCAGCGCGCCCTCGTGGCATTCGAACTCGGTCGCACTTGCGTTCTCAACGTTCTTGTAATTGCTCACGATATTGATCACGGCGTTGGCGCCCATCTCCCTGGCGCGTTTTTCCAGCTGCAGCATGGCCGACAGGAAGGCCCAGTTGCAGGCCTTTTCGGCGCTCTTGTTGAAGGAGTTGGTTTTCTGGCTGGTCTTGTCCGAGCCGCGCTTCTCGATCACCTTCGGGGTCGGCTGGCCGGCGAAGTAGAACTTGACGTCGTCGCCCAGGCGGCCCTTGGCATCGTTGGCATTGAGCGCATTGTCGATCGGGAGCATCAGCTTGTTGTCGGACGCTTGCGCCGACAGGGCGCAGCCGGCCAGTACCGCCATCAGGATTGCTTTTTTCATGGATCCGTTCCTCGCTTAGATAAATTTCTTGAAGATTAATGAAGTGTTAATACCGCCAAATGCGAAATTATTGGTCATCACGTAGTCGCAGTCAATCCGGCGTCCTTCGCCGCGGATGTAATCGAGTTTGCCGCAGCGCGGGTCGGGCTGGCCCAGGTTCAGGGTCGGCGCGAACCAGCCTTCGCGCATCATCTCGATGCTGATCCACGCTTCCAGCGCGCCGCAGGCGCCCAGCGTGTGGCCCATGTAACTCTTGAGGGAACTGATCGGCATTGAGGCACCGAACACCGCGTTGGTGGCGCCGGTCTCGGCGATGTCGCCCTGCTCGGTGGCGGTGCCGTGCGCGTTGACGTAGCCGATCGCCGACGGCGCCAGGCCGGCGTCTGCCAGGGCCAGCTGCATCGCGCCCTGCATGGTGGCGGCATTGGGCTGGGTCACGTGGCAGCCGTCGCTGTTGGTGCCGAAGCCCACCAGCTCGGCGTGGATGGTGGCCCCGCGCGCCAGCGCATGCTCGAGGTCTTCCAGAATCAGGGCGCCGGCGCCCTCGCCGATCACCAGGCCATCGCGGCTGGCGTCGAACGGACGCGGGGTGGTGTGCGGCGCGTCGTTGATCACACTGGTGGCGAACAATGTGTCGAACACTGCCGCCTCGGTCGCGCACAGTTCTTCGGCGCCGCCGGCGATCATGGCCACCTGCTTGCCGCTCTTGATCGCCTCGTACGCGTAGCCGATGCCCTGGCTGCCCGAGGTGCAGGCCGACGAGGTCGTGATCACGCGCCCGGTCAGTCCGAAGAACACGCCGATATTGACCGGCGCCGTATGCGCCATCATCTTGATGTAGGTGGTGGCGTTGATGCCGCGCGTGGTGCGCTCCTGCAGCATGTGGCCGAAGTCGGCCATCGCGCTGGTGGTGCCGGCCGACGAGCCGAAGGAAATGCCCATCTGGCCGCTCTGGACCAGCGGATCATCGAGCAGGCCGGCGTCGATCAGCGCCATTTCGCTGGCGCGGGTCGCCATCAGGGCCACCCGGCCCATGCTGCGGATCGCCTTGCGGTGGAAACGCTCGCCCAGTTCGAACGGCGCTGCCGGCGCTGCCAGGTTGGTGTTGAGACCTTCGTAGTCGGCCCACGATGGCATGTTGACGATGGCGTTGCGGTACTGGCCCAGACGCTCGCGGATGCTGTTCCAATCGTTGCCGATCGGGCTGATGCCGGCCATGCCGGTGACGACGACGCGCCGGCTCATACCAGGCCTCCGTTGACGGAAATGACCTGGCGCGTGATGTAGCCGGCGTCGGCGCTGATCAAGAAGCTGACCGCGTGCGCCACTTCGGACGGCTTGCCAACGCGCCGCGCTGGCACCATCTTGAGCGCTTCTTCCAGCGGCACGTCGCTGATCATGTCGGTCTCGATCAGCCCCGGCGCCACGCAATTGACGGTAATGGCGCGCTTGGCCAGTTCCAGCGCGAGCGCCTTGGTCGCGCCGATGATGCCGGCCTTGGCCGCGCTGTAGTTGACCTGCCCGCGGTTGCCCACCAGGCCGGAAACCGACGCCATGGTCACAATGCGGCCCGGCTTGCGGCGCTGGACCATCGGCATGATCAGGGGATTGAGCACATTGTAGAAGCCATCGAGGTTGGTCTTGAGGACCAGGTCCCAGTCCTCGCCGCTCATCGCGGGGAAGGCATTGTCCCGCGCCACGCCGGCGTTGCACACCACGCCGTAGTAGCAGCCATGCGCCTCGACGTCGGCCGTCAGGATCGCGGCGGTCGCGTCGCGCGCACCGATATCGAACTGCAGCACGCGCGCATTGCGCCCCATGGCCGTGATTTCGCGCGCCACGGCGTCGGCTTCATCGCGCTTGCTGTGGCAATGGACCACAATGTCGTAGCCGTCGCGCGCCAGGCGCAGCGCGATCGCCTTGCCGATGCCGCGTGACGAACCTGTCACCAGGATGGTGTCACTGTTGTTGTTCATGTAGGGCTCCGCTGCAAAAATTCGTTAACATTGTCCGGTTCGAATACCGTGATGGTCGCGTTGGCCAGCAAGGCGCCGCTCGCGCCATCGGCGATCCTGCATTCGAAGGCGGCCAGGCCGTTCTCGCCCTGCAGCGCGTGGTGCGCATGCACGTGCAGGCAGGCGCCGGCCGGAAACAGGGGCACGCTGGCCGTGTAGCGGCGTGCTCCGAGCAAAAAGCCGACCTTGACCGGTTCGCCGCGCTGGCGCGCCAGGTAGCCGGCGTGGGCGGCGATCGCCTGCGCCATGTATTCGATGCCGACCCAGGAGCCGACGCCGGCGCCGTCGAAAAACATGGTGCCGGGGCCAATCGTCACCTCGGCCGTCAGGTCGTCCTCGCCGGCCGCCAGCACTCGGTCGAGCAGCACCATGTCGCCCGCGTGCGGCACCAGCTCGCGCATGGCGGGATAGCTCATAGGGCCCTCCCCAGCACCAGCGCCGCGTTCGAGCCGCCGAAGGCGAACGAATTCGACAGCGCGTATTGCAGCGGCCGGCCCAGCGCGGCGCCGGGGGCGGCCACGTTCAGGGCCGGCAGCGCCGGATCCTGGGCGCCGTCCCACAGGTGTGGCGGCAGCTTGCCGTCCGGATTATCGTCCTGCATGGCGATCCAGCAGAACGCCGCTTCCAGCGCCGCCGCTGCGCCCAGCGCATGGCCGGTCAGCGCCTTGGTGGAGCTGACCGCGACATCGGGCCCGAACAGATCGGCCACCACGCGCGACTCCATGGCGTCGTTCTGGATGGTGGCGGTGCCGTGCAGGTTCACGTAGTCGATGTCCTGCGCCGCAATGCCGGCCCGCGCCAGCGCCTCGGAAATGGCGATGCGCGCGCCGCTGCCGGCCGGGTCCGGGGCCGACATATGGTGACCGTCGGACGCTTCGCCCCAGCCGCACAGCGCCACCGCCGCCGGCTCGCGCGTCATCAGGAACAAGGCCGCGCCTTCGCCGATGTTGATGCCGTGGCGGTTGGCCGAGAGCGGCTTGCAGCGCTCGGCGCTGACCGATTCGAGCGCGGAAAAGCCGGCCACGGTGAAGGCGCACAGGCTGTCGGCGCCGCCGGCGACAACGGCGTCGCACAAGCCCATCTTGATCATGCGCGCGGCCGCTGCCAGCGCCTTGGCGCCGGAGGCGCAGGCGCTCGAATGCACATAGGCGGGGCCGGCCACACCCAGTTCGCGCGCCAGCATGGCCGCGGGCGACCCCATTTCCTGCTGCGCGTAGTGGAAGGCGGCCGGCAAAGCGCCGCCGGCCGCATGGGCCGCGATCGCGGCCTCGGTTTCGGACACGCCCGAGGTGCTGGTGCCGATCACAATGCCGACCCGGTGCGCGCCGTAGCGCGCGATGGCGGCGTCCACCGCCGGCCGGATCTGGGCCAGCGCGGCCAGCGTCAGCTGGTTGTTGCGGCTGCGCTCAGCAAGCGGCAGCAGCGCCGGATCGGGCAGCGCGCCCGTCACACGGCCCAGTGCCAGCTCGCGCCCCGGCGACCAGGCCTCGGTCGGCAGCACGCCGCTGTCGCCGGCAGCAGGCGCGCG
>Ga0209023_10000082_pt1 | contig 164116 bp, 142 predicted proteins | sample LakOneMetagenome_FD_187468 | JGI IMG/M metagenome (GOLD analysis project Ga0209023, IMG submission 187468) | Freshwater and sediment microbial communities from Lake Erie, Canada (SPAdes) (version 2) | ecosystem: Environmental > Aquatic > Freshwater > Lentic | place: Lake Erie, Canada...
CCGGTGTGGATATCGCGGTTGGTGTAGGCCGGCAGGTAGCCCAGGCTCACGCGGCCGGTGGCGAAGCCTTCGCTGTCGTCGGCCGCGAAGGCGCTGATGCCGGCGCCGCTGTCGGCGCCCCGGGCCGCGCCTGCCGCCAGCGCACCGAGCACCAGCGTCCATCGTCCCATCGTCCGTGCGCTCATTTGGTCCCCCACGTTTTCCTGGTGCCCAGCATTTCGGAGGTGTAGCCCACCAGGCAGGCCGGCTGCATGATCAGGCTGTACGCCATGGTGTAGATGAAAAAGCCCGGCAGATTGCGCCGCACTTTCAAGTGGTGGTGCTTGAAGCTCTTGTTGCCGACCGAGAACATGAGGAAGTTCATCCCGAAGCCCATCGGCAGCAGCGCCAGCGTCATCGGCCCGACAATCGCGTAATTGCCGAACAGTGCAAGGATGATACCCGGGATGAAGCACAGCGTGAACGCCAAGTCGAGCACGGGGAAGAACAGGTTCCACCACACGAAAAAGGTCGACAGCTGGGGCTTGAGCATGATGCCGGGGTGTTTCTTGAAGCCTTCGACCATGCCGCGCGACCAGCGCTGGCGCTGGCGCACGAACTGGCGCAGCGTGTCGGGCGCATTGGTGAACAGGTAGGCTTCCTCGCTGTGGCCGATGCGGTGGCCCTCCTTGAGGATCGCCCAGGTCAGCACGATGTCCTCGCCCACGCAGTCGGGCCAGCCGCCGATGCGGCACAAGGTGGCGCGGTCGTACAGCGAAAACGCCCCCTGGGCCACCAGCGTGCCCTGGAACAGCGACTGCACGCGCTTGATGGCCGAGATCCCGTGGAAGTAATCCCATTCCTGGGCCTTGGTGATCCAGGTCTTGCGCGAGTTGCGCACCAGGACCGTGCCGGCCACGGCGCGCGTGCTGCGCGGGTCTTCGAAATAGCGTTCGACGATGCTTTGCAGGGCCAGCTGGTAGAGATAGGAATCGGCATCGACGGTGATCACCAGGCTGGCCTTGACCAGGGTCAGGCCGTGATTGAGGGCCTTGGCCTTGCCGCCGTTTTTCGGCATGCGCAGCAGGCGCAGCCAGGGGTACTGGCGCTCCAGGAGCGCCACCCTGGCCGCGGTGTCGTCTTTGGAGCCGTCGTCGATGACGATCACGTCCATCTTGCCCGGGTAGTTTTGCAGCGACAGGCTCTTGATCGTGTCTTCGATGTTGTCGGCCTCGTTGTAGGCGGCGATCAGGATCGAGATCGGCGGGTAGTGTGCGAGCCGGGTATGGGTGGGGCGCTTGTCCACGGCCAGCCCGATCAGCAGGAAGGCGTTCATGAAGCCGGGGATGATGGCAATGCCGGCAATGGCAGCCATTGCCAGCACCGGGCCGATGCTGGCGCTCAGGGACGCGATCCACGGTTGGGCCAGCCAGATCGACACGCCCATCCAGATCACGCCGCCGATCAGCGCGAGCGCAAACTTGGCCCGCACCGACAGGTAGTAGCCGCGCCGCGGCAGTGCCTGGCGCGCCAGGCCGCCGTCGCCGGGCATGCTGGCCGAGAGCGAGGAAAGCAGCGCGCGCACGCCATCGATCGCCTGTACGTCGGGCACGGCGCCGTCGAAGTGCCGGTCGGTCTGCTCGCCCAGCACGCCGCTGCAGTGGCGCAGCACATCGAGGCGGTTGACCGTCAGCGGCAGTTCGCCGCGCCGCAGCCGGCGCAGCTGGCTGGCGGCCAGCAGGCACATCTCGGCGATGTGGGGCAGGGCGCAGTCGGCGGCCCGGTGGCGCGTGCTTTCCACGGTATTGACCAGGGTATCGAGCGCGGCCAGGCGCTCGGCCGCGCTGGCCGGGGAGCCGGCCGGCAGGTCGGGCACGCTGTCATGGCGGGACCGTGCGGTCCAGGAGGAGGCGGTGGTGTCGGTGATGACAGTCATGGTCGTCCTTCGGTGCGGGATGCGGCCCGTGATCCACTTACTAAAGAGGAACTAAAATTTCCTGAAATTAATTGTGCTCCTTGCCATAGGTATTGTCAACAAGTACTGACTGTTGTTTTTAGTTCAATCGAAAATGGAGAAACATCAAGGGATTTGGGCAGTCAGTGCGGGGCGCCGCCGCTGCGCGGGGACCACGCCGCGCAGCGCCAGCACTGTGGCGCAGAGGAGACAGGAGGAGGGAAACTTACTTGTTGACGACCAGCGAGAAGCGCTTGGCCGAGCCGGGCGGCATGGCGCCTTCGGCGCGTACGCGGTTGCGCCCGCTCGTCTTGGCGAGGTAGAGCGCGCGGTCGGCGGCATCGACCAGATCGGCCGGGGCCATGTTCAGCGATGGCACGATGGCGTGCACGCCGCAGCTGACCGTCACGCTGTGCGGCATGCCGTCAATGTGATGCATCACCCGCGTGGCGACCGTCTTGCGCACCGATTCGGCCACCGCGATCGCGCCGCGCAGGTCGGTGTCGGGCAGCAGGATGGCGAATTCCTCGCCGCCCAGGCGCGCGGCCAGGTCCTGGCTGCGGCGGCGGCCATTATTGATGCAGCTGGCCACGGCCTTGAGGCATTCGTCGCCGGCCGGATGGCCGTGCGTGTCGTTGTATTTCTTGAAGTAGTCGACGTCGAGGATCACCAGCGACAGGGGACGGCCCTCGGTGGCGGCGCGGTTGAATTCGCGCAGCAGGCGGGTGTCGAACTGGCGCCGGTTGGCGATACCGGTCAGGGCATCCTTGAAGGCCTGGCGGCGCAGCGAGCGGCTCTTTTTCACGAGCAGCTTCTGCAGGCTGCGGCGTTCTTTTTCCAGCCGGTCGCGCAGCGCCACCTGGCCGTACAGGCGGATCCCCAGCCACAGCTGGATCAGCATCAGCAGCGACACGCCGGCCGTCGACAGATAGGCGCTGTCCCACCAGTCGGCCAGGATCGAGGCGGTCGGCGTCGTCACCGTCACCAGCAAGGGATACGATTTCAGGCGGCGGTAGGTGTACAGATACTCGACCTCGCGCTCGTTCTGGAGCAGGGTGCGAAAGGCCGTGCCAGGCGCCGCTTCAAAGCGCGCCAGTTTGAATGCGGTGGTGCCGCGCATGTCGGCGCCGGTGGTGAGCCTGCCTTCGGGACGCGACAGCACCAGCTGGCCCGAGGTCAGGGCCAGCATGATGTTGCTGCCGCTGGCGAAGGTCAGGTCCCGGTAAAAGGCGTCGAACACCCTGATCCGCACGTGCGCCACGGCGATGCCGCCAAAGCCGCTGCCGGGCCGGCCGAGGCGCCGCGACAGGGGCAGCACCCATTCGCCGCCGGACGGATGGCGCTGCGGCACGCCGATGTGCAGGCCGCCCTCGGGATGGGCACGGTGCTGCAGCAGCGCCTTGTCGACTTCCGGACCGGCCCCGGCCAGCGCCGATGCGGACAGCAGGCGGGTGCCTTCCTGGTCGTAGACGGCCAGGTCGCTCAGCAGCGTGCTGCGGGCGATCCGCTCGGACATGTAGCGCTGCAGGCGTTCCGGATTGTCCACGCTGCCGTCGGCATTGACCCGGTCGACCAGTTCGGACAGCTGGGCGTCGGCGCGCTCGAGCGTGTTGTCGGCGTACTCGGCCATGTTGCGGGTCAGGTTGCTGGTGCTGATCCGGGCCTCGCTGACCTGCACCTTGCGCGCGCGGTACACGCTCCACGCCTGCATCCCGCCCAGCGACAAGCACACCAGCGTAAAGAAAATGATCGCCACCCGCGTCACGGGGCGTTTCTGGTGGTCGAGCTGGGAAAGAGAGGCGAGGATCTGGTCGGGTTTCATCAGCGGAGTTAAATGATGTGTCCCGATGTTGATGTCAGGAATAACATATTGCTAGCGGAAACGACCATATTATCAGAAACGCAATCGGTATTGGTTGTTTTCACCCAACTATGCGCGATGGGTAGCTCAGGGAGCGTTGGGCAGTCCGTATTTCTTCAGGATCCGCGCATAGCTGCCGTCGTCGACCATGTCCTTGCGCGCCTTGGCGAACAGGGCGGCGTCCGCTTCGGTGAAGTCGAGCGAGCCGCCCAGCCAGGTGGTCACGCTGTGCTGGGGCGCGCTGACCACATAGCTGTCGCCGATACGCTCCTTGAGCACGTGATGGAAAATGGCGGACTCGCCGAACACGGCGTCGACGATGCCGCGCTTGAGAAAGCGCAGTTCCTCGTCGATGCTGGCCGCTTCGACGATGTTGGCGTAGCCCAGTTCGCGCAGCGCGCCGGTTGCGGCCGAGCCGCGCAGCACGCCGATGCGGCGCCGCGTTTCGCGTTCGGGCGCGGCGACGTCGAAGGCGCGCCCGCGCGCGCTCAGAAACACGAACCGCTCGTAGTACAGGCGCGCCAGCCAGCGGTACTGGTCCTCGCGTTCGGGCGTGCGCGACAGGGGAAAGATGGCGGTGCGCTGGCCCGTGGTCGAGAGCAGCAGGGCGCGCCGCCAGGGCACGAAGGCCACCTTGCCCTCGACCTGGGTGCGGCGCAGCAGCTCCTGCACGATGTCGAGCAGGGCGCCCGGCGCGGCCGGTTCGTCTTCCATGGCGAACGGGGGCAGTTCGGTGGTCACCACGCGCAGCGGACCGGCCGCGCCGGCCGGCAGCGACAGGCAGGCCAGCAGGGCGCCGCACAGGCAGGTCAAGCCGATAGTCCAGATCCTCATCATGGTCCCGCGTCGCATTTTCCTGAAACTACGATACCACGCTTCGTCCAAACTTAAATTCCTCCAGCTCATATTTGCCCGCAGAAGAAAAAGTACGCGTAAAATTCCTGCGGATGCGCCGCACGCCGTTGGTTCCGTATATGTATATAAGAAGGTCAATACAATCTTCGGAACGCGCATCGCGACAATCGACCGAATCGAGGGGAAATTCATGCATGCAGTTCGCGCCGCCGCCCTGGCGGCCCTGATGGCTTCGGCCGCTACCGCAGTCCAGGCCGGCGACGCCGGCGCCGCCGACAAGAAGAAGTGGGATGTCAACCATCCGCCCGGCGCCGCCGTCACGGTCAATATCGACACCCGCAGCGGCACCTGGATGAGCGTGGACGTGAGTCCGGACGGCAAGCAGATCGTGTTCGACCTGCTGGGCGACCTGTACCTGCTGCCGATCGGCGGCGGCGAAGCGAAGGCCCTGACCCACGGCATGGCCTGGGACATGCAGGCGCGCTTTTCGCCCGATGGCAAGCAGCTGGCCTACATGTCGGACGCGGCCGGCGGCGACAATATCTGGGTCATGAACGTGGACGGCACGGGCGCGCGCGAAATCAGCAAGGAAAAATACCGGCTGCTCAATAACCCGGTGTGGCATCCGAACGGCCAGTTCATCGCCGCGCGCAAGCATTATTCGGGCACCCGTTCGCTCGGCTCGGGCGAAATCTGGATGTACCACGCGCGCGGCGGCGCCGGCGTGCAGCTCAACGAAAAGCCGAACTGGCAGAAGGACCTGGGCGAGCCGGCGTTTTCGCCCGACGGGCGCTATCTGTACTATTCGCAGGACACCACGGCCGGCACGGCCTTCGAGTACAACAAGGATTCGAACGGCCAGATCTACACCATCTTCCGGCGCGACCTGAAGGATCAGAAGGTCAAGCCCTTCGTCAATGGCCAGGGCGGGGCGGTGCGGCCGGTGCCTTCGCCGGACGGCAAATACCTGGCCTTCGTGCGCCGCGTGCGCAACCAGTCGACCCTGTTCATCAAGGACCTGGTCACGGGGCGCGAAACGCCGGCCTGGGACGGACTCGAACGCGACCTGCAGGAAGCGTGGGCGATCCACGGCGTGTATCCGGCGTTCAGCTGGATCCCGGGCAGCAAGGAGCTGGTGGTCTGGGCCAAGGGCAAAATCTGGCGCGTCGACCCGTTCGCACAGAAAGCCACCGAAATCGCCTTCCACGTCAAGGACACGCGCGAAGTGCGCGAAGCGGTGCGCTATGCGCACGCGGTGGCGTCCGAATCGTTCGACGTGCGCCAGCTGCGCTGGGTGAACGTGGCCCCGCAAGGCGACAAGGTAGTGTATTCGGCGCTCGGCCACCTGTATGTGCGCGATCTGCCGAACGGCACGCCGGTGCGCCTGACGCGCCAGACTGACCACTTCGAATACTTCCCCAAGTTCTCGCGCGACGGCCAGCGCATCGTGTTCGCCACCTGGGACGATGAAAAACTCGGTTCGGTGCGCACCATCGATCTCAAGGGCGGCAAGGAAACCACGCTCACCACGGCGCCCGGCAAATACCTCGAGCCCGCGTTTTCGCCCGATGGCAAGCAGGTGGTGTATGTGAAAAGCCAGGGGCGCTTCCTGACCAGCCCCTGGTACGGGCTCGACACGGGCGTGTATCAGGTGGGCGCCGACGGCAAGGGCAAGAGCGTGCTGGTGACCGAGGATGGCCGCGCGCCCCAGTTCGGCGCCGATAGCCGCACCTTGTACGTGACGCGCACGGCGCAGACCAGCGAAGTCGATTCCAGCTCGTCGCTGGTGCGCATCGACCTGGACAAGTACCAGGAACACACCCTGATCAAGGGCGAGATGGTGACCAGCTACCACGTGTCGCCGGACGGGAACTGGCTCGCCTACGGCGAACGCTTCCACACCTGGGTGACGCCGCTGCCGCAGGCCGGCACCACCGTCACCATCGGCGAAAACGCGGAAGCGCTGCCGGCGCGCCAGCTCGACGTCGACGCCGGCGACTACGCCCACTGGTCGGGCGACAGCAGCGCGCTGCACTTCTCGCTGGGCGACCAGCTGTTCCGGCGCGACCTCAAGCAAGCCTTTGCCGCCGCCGACCCCGACGAAGCCAGGGAAAAGGACAGGCTGGCGGCGCTGGCCAGGCAGCCCGGCATCCGGATCGGCTTCAAGGCCACGGCGGCCAAGCCGCACGGCACCAGCGTGATCGACGGGGCGCGCATCGTCACCATGCGCGGCGACGAAGTGATCGACAATGGCCGCATCGTGGTGAAGGACAACCGCATCGTCGCGGTCGGCAAGGCGGCCGAGGTGGCCGTGCCGGCCGGCGCCACCGTGATCGACGTCAGGGGCAAGACCGTGATTCCGGGCCTGGTCGACGTTCACTGGCATGGCGCCATGGGCGAAGACGGCATCGTGCCGCAGCAAAGCTGGGTCGACTACGCGGGCCTGGCGTTCGGCGTGACGACCGTGCACGACCCGTCCAACGACACCGGCACCATCTTCACCCACAGCGAGATGCAGCGCACCGGGCAGGTGGTGGGGCCGCATATCTTCTCGACCGGGACCATCCTGTACGGGGCCAAGGGCAATTTCGCCGCGCCCGTCAACAGCCTGGACGACGCGCTCACCCACGTGCGGCGCCTGAAGGAAGGGGGCGCGATCAGCGTCAAGAGCTACAACCAGCCGCGCCGCGAACAGCGCCAGCAAATTCTGGAAGCGGCACGCCAGAACGGCATCATGGTGGTGCCGGAAGGCGGCTCTCTGTTCCAGAGCAATATGACGATGGTGGTGGACGGCCATACCGGGGTCGAACACGCGCTGCCGGTCGAAGCGACCTACGACGACGTCAAGCAGCTGTGGTCGCAGACCAAGGTCGGCTACACGCCGACGCTGGTGGTGGCCTACGGCGGGCTCGATGGCGAGCATTACTGGTACGCGCGCACCGACGTGTGGCGCCACCCGATCCTGGCGCGCTACGTGCCGCGCTCGGTGCTCGAGCCGCGCAGCATCCGGCGCGAGACGGCGCCGGAGGAAGACTTCAACGTGGTCAAGGTCGCACGCGCGGCCACCGCCTTGCAGCATGCCGGGGTGCCGGTGAACATGGGCGCGCACGGGCAGCGTGAAGGCCTGGGCGCGCACTGGGAAATGTGGTCGCTGGTGATGGGCGGGATGACGCCGCTCGAAGCGATCCGCGTGGCCACGCTCAACGGCGCCAAATACCTGGGCCTGGACGGCGACGTGGGCTCGCTCGAAGCGGGCAAGCTGGCCGACCTGGCCATCATCGACGGCGACGTGGTGGGCGACATCCGCAATTCGGACAAGATCACGCACGTGATGGTGGGCGGGCGCCTGTACGAGACGTCGACCATGAACGAAACGGGCGCCACGCCGAAGGCGAGAAAGCCGTTCTTCTTCGAAGGCGCGGGCAACGCCAACGTGCCGGTCGACGCCAGCGCCAACACCCACGGCCACGACTGATCCTGCAATGTTTTTTAATCGGGGTCAGACCTCCATCTTGAAATAGTTTTTTTATTGAGGTCTGACCCCGGTGTTGCGCGGCGCGCCGCTCGCGTTAGAATGAACCGTTCATTCACGATGGCGGGACTATGGATCAGCAGTTCGAAGACGGCTTGGAAGTGCGCAAACAGGTCATGGGCGAGCCTTTCGTCGATGCCGCGTTTGCCAAGGCGGATGCGTTCACGCAGCCGCTGCAGGAATTCATCACGCGCAACGCCTGGGGCACCGTGTGGCGGCGCGACGGGCTCGATCTCAAGAGCCGCAGTTTCGTCACGCTGGCGATCCTGACCGCGCTCGGGCGCACCCACGAAATCAAGGGCCATGTGCGCGGCGCGCTCAACAACGGCGCCACCGTCGCCGAAATCCAGGAGCTGCTGCTGCACGCGAGCGTGTACTGCGGCGTGCCGCTGGCGGTCGACGCCTTCCGCGCCGCGCACGAAGTCGTGCGCGAGCTGCCGGAACAGCAATGAAACGCTGGCGTGATGCGCTGGCGGCGCTGGCCCTGTCGGCCGCGCTGGCCGGCTGCGCCTCGTTGCCGCCGCTGGAAGGACGGGTGGCCTCGGCCGCCATCGCGCCCAGCGCCGACTCCACCATCGGCCGGGCGCTGGCCCCGCTCACGCAGGCCCATCCGGGCGTCTCGGGCGTGTACGCTTTGCTCGACGGGCGCGATGCCTTCGCCGCGCGCGTGATGATGGCCGATGCCGCCGAACGCAGCCTCGACGTCCAGTACTACATCTGGCGCGACGACACCACCGGCACGCTCCTGGCCGATGCCCTGCGCCGCGCCGCCGAACGGGGCGTGCGGGTGCGCCTTCTGCTCGACGATAACAACACCGCTGGCCTGGACAGCCAGCTGGCGCTGCTCGACGCGCTGCCCAATCTGGAAGTGCGCCTGTTCAATCCGTATGCGATGCGCCAGCTGCGCGTGCTGGGCCTGGCCGGCGACTTCGCGCGCCTGAACCGGCGCATGCACAACAAGTCGTTCACGGCCGATGCCCAGGCCACCATCGTCGGCGGGCGCAATGTGGGCGACGAGTATTTCGATGCCACCGGCGAAGTGCTGTTCGCCGACCTGGACATCATGGCCGTGGGCGCCGTGGTGGGGGATGTGGAGCGGGACTTCGACCGCTACTGGAACAGCGCTTCGGCCTATCCGCTGGCCAGCCTGGTCGCGCCGCCGTCGGCGCGCGCGGTGGCGGCGCGCACCGAACGCAGCGGCCGCAACGAGCAGACGCCGGCCGCCCACGCCTACCTGGAGGCGATCCGCGCCTCGACCTTCGTGCGCCAGCTCAAGGAGCGCACCCTGCCGTTCGAATGGGTGCCGGTGCAGCTGGTCAGCGACGACCCGGCCAAGGCCACCGGCAACTGGACACCGGAGGGCGGCCTGGCGTACCGCTTGCCCGAGCTGTTCGGCACGCCCGAGCGCCAGGCCGACCTGGTTTCGCCGTATTTCGTGCCCGGGCCCCTGTGGACGGCGCGCTTCGAGGTGCTCGCGCAAAGCGGCGTCGCGCTCACGATCCTGACCAATTCGCTCGAGGCCACCGATGTGGCGGCCGTGCACGCCGGTTATGCCAAGTGGCGCAAGCCGCTGGTCGCGTCCGGGATCCGCCTGCTCGAGCTCAAGCGCACCTGGCCGCGCTCGAAGCAGCCCAAGCGCGGCGTCGGCGGCAGTTCGGCATCGAGCCTGCACGCCAAGACGATCGGGGTCGACCAGCGGCGCCTGTTTGTCGGTTCCTTCAATTTCGACTACCGCTCGGCCGACCTGAACACCGAGATGGGCTTCGTGATCGACAGCCCGGCGCTGGCCGCGCGCATGGCCCAGGTGCTGGCCGAGGATGTGCCGGCGCTGTCGTACGAGGTCAAGCTGTCGCCGGAAGGGCAGTTGTACTGGCTCGAACAGGGGCCGGCCGGCCCGGTGCGCCACGATACCGAGCCTGGCACGACATGGTGGCAGCGGATGTCGGTGCGCTTCATGTCGCTGCTGCCGATCGACTGGCTGTTGTAGGAGAGACGGGCAATGTCACTGATTTCAGCCAAACGCAGACGGGTGCTGGGCGCCGCGGCCGCGCTGGGCGGCTGGCCGCTGGCACGCGCGGACGAGCTGCCACGTCTGCGCATCGTGAGCGCCCATTTGCCGCCGCTGGTGGTCGAAAACGGCGGCAAGCGACCCGGCGCGCTGCAAGAGCTGGTGATCGAATTGTGCCGCCGCGTGGGCCAGGCGCCGGCGCTCGAATTTTTGCCATGGAAGCGCGCCATTCTGGTGGCGGGCGGCTCGCCGCGCACGGCGATCTTTCCGCTCACGCGCACGCCCGAGCGCGAGGCGCAGTTCCGCTGGCTGGCGCCCCTGTTCGAGGAGAACTACGTGTTCCTGGCCCCGCGCGGGCGGCGCTTCGACGTGCGCCAGCCCGACCGGATGAAGCAGCAGCGCATCACGCTGATCCGCGGCGCGGCCCACATCACGCTGCTGCGCGAACTCGGTTACAACACGATCGTCGAGGCGCGCTCGATCGACGAGGTGCACCGCTTCCTGGTCCACGGCATGGCCGACGCCGCGTTCGGGGAGCGCGAAATCATCCGCAGTTCGCTGCGCAGCCGCGGCGAACAGGACGACTTCGACATCAGCGAGCCGGTACGCAAGACCGCCGCCTGGCTGGCCGGCTCGCCCGACTTCAGCGAGGCCGATGCGGCCAGCTACCAGCGCGCCATGAAGGCGATGGTGGCCGACGGCACCCATGGCGCCATCCTGCGGCGCTACGGTCTGGCCTGAGCCGATTTACTGCGCGGGGCAGTAGTGCACGGCATGGGCCTCGGTCGGCAGCGGCACTTCCCACTTGAACAGCATGCGTTCGATGGCCTTGTTGGTCAGGCTGGTGTCGCGCTGCGTGTTGCGCTTGAAGAGGACCCGCGGTGACTGTTCCAGATACACCAGCTCCACCTCGGCTTGATACGCGAACAGCAGGTCGAGCGTCTTTTGGCGCATCTGCGCGCTCAGGTGGGTCGTGTTCCACACAAACGGCGTCTGCTTGCGCAGCAGCTCCTTGGCAAAGTCGATGGCGCGGTGGGCGGCCGCGCCCTCGTTGGCGCCGTGGCGCAATCCCAGCTCGGTGCGGGCATCGTCGATCGACACCACGGGCAGGCCCGCCCGCTGGCGCGCGACCCAATGGTTCTTGCCCGACGCCGGCAGCCCGGACATGACGGTCACGCGCGCGCCGCGTTCCTGGTGATGCGGGTAATCCGGCGCGATGCCGGCGCCGCGGAAATACGATACCCGGGTATGCGCGTCGGCGAAGGCCTTGGCCGTGCCGAAGCAGCCTTCTTCCTGCGCCATCTCGCGAAACAGCGCGATGTCGACCAGGCAGTCGGCTTTGCCGACGTAGTCGCGGCCTTCCATGTCGGCCTGGGCGACGGCCACCAGCAGGCGCAGATCGAGTTCGTGCGACAGCTTGTGGATGATGAATTCGGGCGACTGGCCGCTGCGGTTGCCGCCCAGCGCGAAGAACGGCAGCTGGTGCACCGTGATGATCCGGCAGATTTGCTCGCGCAGCGCGAACGGCACCAGCGCGTGCCAGCACAGGATGCGCGCATCGATCGCGCCCCGTTTCGAGTGCCCCGGCTGGCCGATCCGGCCGCTGTCAGGGTCGATCACCGTGGTCGCCGGCTTGGCGATGTCGTGCAGCAGCGCCGCGTAGAACAGCACGAAGCGTTCGTCCTCGCTGGCGGCGGCGTAAGTCTCGCCGCGCATCAGGGCCGCGATCACCATGCGGGTGTGGGTCCAGACGTCGCCTTCGGCGTGGTAGTGGGGATCCTGGGGCGTCGCGGCGAGCGCGCCCAGGGCGGGAAAGGCGTGCAGGAACCAGGCCCAGTCCGGGGTCTCGCCGGGGGCCGGTACATGGTCCTGCATGTGGCGGTAGTCGATCATGATTGCAGATCCTTCCAGGTGGTTGTCAGGCGCGGCGCGTACAGGTCGACGCCGGGCGCGAGCTGGTTGGGGATGTAGGGCTGGCGCGAGTGATGCATGTCGGCGTCCAGGATCGCCTGCACGAAGTCCGGGCGCACCCATTTGTAGCGCGCCGTGACGACGCCTTCTTCCTCGACCTTGATGTACAGGCCTTCGGCCATGTCCGATTTGTCGGCCTGGCGCCAGCTGGCGGCCAGGTCGAGACCTTCGCGTGCCACCGTCGCTTCGAAGTCGTCGCGCCAGGCGGCGGTCTTGGCCAGCGAGGGGCGCAGCAGCAGTAGCAGGTCGGCCAGGCGGCGCGGCGCGGGACCGGCGTACAGGACCGGCACCGGGAGCACTGGCGCGTCGCCCAGCAGCTGCGCGCGCGCCGCGGTCGACAGGAAGGCGCCGCTGCTGCGGTCGAAAATATCGAATTCGCAGAACAGGTGCGGCAGGCAGTTGTAGTACACGCTGTGCTTCTTGCCCAGCCATTCGCCGTACATGACGTAGCGGTCGCCCAGGCGCGCGAGCAGGGCGTCTTCGTGGGCCGCGGCCCAGCGCTTGAAGATCGAGAATTGCCGCTCGCGCCCGCCGCCGGCCAGGTAGTGGCCGCGGCTTTGCAGCAGCAGTTGGCCGCCGTCGGAAAAACTGAGCCCGGCGTTGGCGCCGTCGAGCTTTTCTTCCACCACCAGGTGGCAACCGGCCAGCGAAGAATAGGGCACGCGCGGGTCGTCGCGGCGGCTGGCACGCTGATAGCCGGTGTCGCCTTGTTGTAATTGGGACCCTTCCAGGTGGCGGGTCGAGGGGTACTTCTGTAATGCGAGGTGATCGATGATCGTCATGGTGCGCTCCGTGTTGTGGACTGGAGCTGACGATAGAAGGGGGACTACAAGAATGCGGTATGCAGCGGCGCGCCGGGTGTCAGGCCGGGCAGGGCGATCGTTTTATCGTCAGCAGGGAAGGTGGCGAAGTACAGGCACGATGATTCTCGATTCAATAAAAGCTGAACAAATTGCAAGAGGCGCGGATCTTACCGCGATTTTCGCGCCTCTGTAAAGCGATTCTTGCGCGATCGGCAGTCAGTGCACGGAGTTGGGCGGCTGGTGCATGGTGGCGCCATGGCGCAGGTTGGCCCCGCCCGGCGTCAGGCTCGCTTCGAGCCGGGCCACCGCTTCGAGGATCTGCCCGGGCGCCGCGTAGTGGGCCATGTGGCCCACTCCGGGTTCGATCAGCAATTCGCTGTGGGCAATGTCTTCGTGCAGGCGGCGCGCATTGTGCACGGGGTCGACCACCTGGTCCTGGTCGCCGGCGACAATGGCCACCGGCATGGTCAGTTCCGCATAGCGGGCCGACAGCCGTTTGGCGGCCGGAATCATCATCGCCGTTTCGGCGGCGCCGGCGCCGATTTGCGATGGGCGCAAGGCCAGCCACTTGGGCAGCCGGCCGAAGCGCTCGGGCACCGGCTCGGGCGCGAACATGCGCGCCACGATGCGCTTCCACAGCATGCGTCCCAGCACCGGTGCGATGGTATGGCGCAGGACCTGGCCGATGCCGGGCAGGGCCGGTGCCGACAGCAGCGCCGCGTCCGGGCGCGGGCTGGGGTAGTAATAGCCGGAGACCAGCGCGATCGCGCGTATGTACTTGGGAAACTCGATCGCCATCGCCAGGGCCACCAGCGTGCCCCAGGAGTGCCCGATCAGGATCGGGCGTTCGACTCCGATCTGGTGCAGCGCCTTGTAGAGCAGCTTGGCTTGTTCTTCCGGCGTCCACAGCACGTTGCCGGGCCGCTCGCTGTAGCCGAACCCGGGGCGGTCGAAGGCGATCACCCGGCGCGCACCGGCGGCCTGGTCGATCAAGCCGCTCAGTTCAAAATCGGAAGCGAGCACGCCGTTGCCGTGCAGCAGAACCACGGCCGGCCCCTCGCCCGCCTCCAGATAGTGCAGGCGCACCCCGTCCACATCGACAAACTTGCCTTGCGGCGGATGCAGCCGTTCGGCCTGGCGTTTTTGCGCCTGAACATAGAGCAGCGAGGCGAGCAGGCCGGCCGCGCCGACCAGGGCTGCCGTTTGCAAGCCGCTAGGCGCGCGCGACGAGCGGGTAGGGATGACTGAGCGCATGGCAATTCCTTTCGTTCGTAAATGTTGTTGCGACGCATCTATTTGATGCGCTTGGCATGAATATGCTGTTAATGTGATGGTTTTCATTCGCGGTGGTCTGTGCGCTACTCAACTGTGAGGCGTGCGGCGCTCGCGATATCCTCTTCCAACGCGCAGCAACTTTGGTCAGGGCAAGCATGCGACAGTGGGCAATTGGTTTCCTTTTCGCGGCGGCGGCGCCGCTGGCGCTGGCCGCGCCCGATGACGTGGCCGCCGTTCTGGAACAGCAGCGGCAGCATGGCTTCGTCCATCCGGCGGCGGCGATTGCCGAATTGACGCAAGCGGGCCAGGGCATGGACCAGGCGCCCCTGGAACTGCGCATGCGCTACCACGCGGCGCTGGCCTCCCTGTACTCGGTCGCGGAGCAGCCGGACAAGTTCAAGCCGGAGTTGGTCGAACTCGAACGGATGGCCACCGAAGAACATTGCACCCCGTGCGCCCAGTACAAACTGGTGCGCGAATCGCAGATGGCCGTGCGCATGCAGGACATTCCCACGGCGCGTGCGCTGGTGCTCGAACTCGAGGCCATCAACGCCGCCGATCCGGCCCTGCAGCTGGCGGTCGCCTATGCGCGCGCGGCCACCTATGGCGCGGCGGGCAGCCAGAACCGTTCGATCGAAGAGGGCATCAAGGCCCTGGAGCTGGCCACCAAGACCGGCAGCTTCGCCGACCAGGTGCGCTCGCTGAACCTGATCATGCTGGCCAATATCGGCCGGCGCGACCTGGCCACCGCCGAGAAACAGGCCGAGGAAGCCTATGCCTTGGCCGAACGCATCGGTTTCGTCTACATGATGGCTTACATCCGCAACAACCAGGGCTGGCTGTACGGGCTCAAGGACGAACCGGAAAAACAATTGAGCGCCTTGCGCGATGCGCTCGCCATCACCCGCAACAATCCGGGCATGGCCGATACCGAGCTCACCATCCTCGTCAATCTGGCAGAACATTACCTGGGCCGCAAGGATTACGGCCAGTCGATCACGTTGGCGAACCAGGCCGTCAAACTGGCGGAGACCCAGAAAAAATTGACCGCCAAAGGCGTGGTCATGATGACGCTGGCAGTGGCGCAAGTGGAGCAGGGAGAATTCGACAAAGGCATTAGCACCATGCAGCAAGCCCATCTGCTGCTCAAGACGGCGGGCGCGGAGAGTTATCTGCTGGACGCGACCGAGGGCCTGGCCCTGGTGTACGAAAAGAGCGGGCGGCACCGCGAGGCCCTGGCCGCCCTGCGCGAAGCGATTGCACTGCGCGAAAAGGCGAGCGCGCGCGACCGCGAGAAGGCCATTGCCGAAGCGCAGGCGAAATTCTCTGCCGAGCGCAAGGACAATGAAATCGAGCGCCTGTCGCTGGAAAACGCGCGCCGCCAGGCCGAGGTCGAGGCGCGTGCCTGGCAGCAGCGGCTATGGGCGACGGCGGCGCTGGCCCTGGCCATGGGCGCCGTTTTGCTGATGCTGCTGGTCAAGCGTGCGCGCGCCCGCAATCGCCTGCTCGAAGACAGCAACGCCGTGCTGAGCGACCAGTCGGTGCACGATCCGCTGACCGGGGTCTTCAACCGCCGCCATTGCGTCAACCTGATGGGGCAGCAGGATGCCTTGCTGACCAAAAAGTCGCGTGACCGCAACTACGCGGCCTGCGTGGGGCTGATGCTGCTCGATGTCGACCATTTCAAGCACATTAACGATTCCTACGGCCACTCCGCCGGTGACGCGGTGCTGGTCGAACTGGCGCGCCGCCTGCAAGAACTGGTGCGCCAGCACGATGTGGTGGTGCGCTGGGGCGGCGAAGAATTCGTGCTGGTGCTGCCGGGCACGGCGCCGGAAGGGCTGGCTGTGCTGGCAGAGCGTTTGCTGCGCGTGGTGGCCGACAGCCCGATGCTGTCGGAAGGCACATCGATTCCGGTGACAGTGTCGGTGGGGTGCGTATCGTATCCGCTGTCGCCCGGTCAAACCTGGCAGGATGCGCTCAAGGTGGCGGACCTGGCGATGTACATGGCCAAGCAGAGCGGGCGCAACCGCGCCTTGTGCCTGATGGGCGTGAACGAGGCTGCGCCGGCCGACATGTTGGTGTCGGACCTGGCCGGTGCGATCGAGGCCGGTCACGTGCTGGCGCGCACGGTGACCGGGCCCGGGGCGACAATCATGGAAAGACCACGAAAAGAAGCCTAAAGTTCCTGCAATGTGGTCCTGCGAACATACATGTGGTGCTTGACTGCGCATACTGAGCGCATTGAAACTTCGTTGCAGATCGCTATGAAAACCGTCCTCACCAAATCCCTCGTCATCCTGGTCGTCGCCGCCGCGACCGTGCGCAGCTATGCCACGCTGGCCATGCAGACCCGCATCCTGCCCCAACACCTGGCTTGAAGATCCTCATGAAAACCATCGACACCACACCCCGTTCCCGCATCGACCGTGAACTCGAACGCGAACGCCTGGAGCGCCACAGGAATGACGAGACCCGCACCGGTGCGCTGACCGACGACGATCTGCGGCTCAAAGATGCGCGCCAGAGCAACAGCTCCGGCCATCTGCACCGCAGCGGCGTGCGCTGAACGCTACAGCCCGCGCTGCAGCAGCATCAAGTGCTGCCGCGAGCCGGGCTTGAGGGTGTAGACCTGGGCCGGCCGGTGTGCGCCGGCCGCCTCGAAACGGCCCTCGACGGGCTCGAGCATGTCCATTTCTGTGATCTTGCGCCGGAAACTGACCTTGTTGAGCGTCTCACCCATCAACACCTCATAAATGCGCTGCAATTGCGGCAGCGTGAACGATTCCCCCGCCAAAAAGCACGGCAGCGACGAGTATTGGCTCTTGTTGCGCAGCCGTTCGACGGCCATGCCCACGATCTGCGCGTGATCGAAGGGCAGCGCGCACAACTTGTCGACGGGCACCAGCTGGACCTGTGAACCCTTGGCCTGGTCGATGATCTCAAAGGGGACGAGCGCGTAATGCGCGATCGATACCGACCAGCCGCGCGGATCGCGCCCCGGGCCTGAGAAAGTGCCGAGCTGCTCCAGATACGGCGGCACGATACCGGCCTTGGCGGTAATGACGCGCATGGCCGATGCGTAGACGCTGTCGTCTTTGTCCGCATGAATATAGCCACCGGGCAGCGCCAGGTCGCCCGCGTGCGGCGCGTGCTCGCGCCGGATGAGGGCGGTCATGAGCGCATCTTGGCGGATCGTCAGCAATACGACGTCCACAGTACAGATCACTTGGTTCATTTTTTCTTTCTGCGGGAAATTGAATTTATTTTGCGAAAGTATCCCATACTTAGTTGCAAAAGTAAATTAAGTCGATTATGCTTACTGTACAGTATCTAAAAGGACACGAAAATGAAGCGGAACGTGCATTTACTCGTCATTGATCCACAAAACGACTTTTGTGACTTGCCTGCCAGCTACATTCCGGCTGGCGCAGCACCCAGTTTGCCGGTGCCGGGCGCGCATGCCGACATGCTGCGGGTTGCCGGCCTGATCCGCGATGGCGGGTCCGGACTGACGGGCATCAGCATCACCCTTGATGCTCACCACCGCATCGATATCGCCCACCCCGCGTTCTGGAAAACGGGGGGCGGCGCACCGGTCAGCCCGTTCACCGAAATCACGGCCGCCGATGTCGCCGCACGCACCTACCTGCCGCGCGACAGCCGCGCCCTGCCACGCGTGATGGCTTACCTGCAGGCGCTGGAGACGGCGGGCCGCTACAAGTTGATGGTCTGGCCGACGCACTGCGAAATCGGCTCCTGGGGACAGAATGTGCACGCCGACGTGCGCGCCGCCTACAACCGCTGGGAAGAGGCGACCCTGAGCTCGGTCACCAAACTGAACAAGGGCAGCAATCCCTGGACCGAGCACTATTCGGCCATTCAGGCCGAGGTGCCCGATGCCGATGATGACAGCACCCAAATGAATACCGCCTTCGTGCGCATGCTGGCCGCGTGCGACACGGTTTATATCACCGGCGAGGCAGGCAGCCACTGCGTGCGGGCCACGACCGAGCATATCGTCCAGAATTGGGATTCAGCCCAGATGGCCAAGCTGGTGCTGGTGACCGATTGCATGAGCCCGGTCACAGGATTCGATGCCCAGTACCAGGACTTTATCGGCGCCATGCGCGCACGCGGTGTCCGGGTCGCCCAATCGGCCGAAGTGCTGGCCGAACTGACCGCCAACGCACAATAACATTCACCATGCCGGAAAATACAATGACACCGATCGTTCGCAGTCTGCTCGAAACCGACCTGTATAAATTCACGATGTGGCAGGCGCTGCTGCACGGCCATCCATCGGCGCAGGCGGAATACGCTTTTGTCTGCCGCAACAAGCCGGCCTATCCGCTGGCAGAGCTGAAAGCCGATGTCGAGCGCGAGCTCGATCATCTGTGCAGCTTGTCCTTCACGCCGGACGAAATCGCCTATCTGCGTTCGCTGCGTTTTATTAAAAGCGATTTTGCCGATTTCCTCACCGTGTTCCGCTTTCAGCGCCATTTCGTCACGGTCGGCACCGACGGCGATGAACTGACCATCCGCGCAGTCGGCCCGCAGGTCCACGTGATGGGTTTTGAAATCTTTGTTCTGTATATCGTCAACGAACTGTATTTCCGCCGCTTCGACCAGGACAGCGCGCTGGCGGAAGGGCGCAAGCGGCTTGGCGCCAAGATCGATCTGCTGCGCGCCTTTTCCAGCGAGCCGGCATGCCGGCACCCGTTCGAATTTTTCGACTTCGGCGTGCGCCGCCGATTTTCCGGCGCCTGGCACGAGGAAGTGGTTGCCACCCTGGCACGCGAGGTGCCCCAGTATTTCAAGGGTACGTCGAATGTGTATTTGGCGATGAAATATAAACTGGTCCCGATCGGCACCATGGCACACGAATATCTGCAGAGTTTCCAGTCGTTCGGCGTGCGCCTGCGCGACTTCCAGAAAGCGGCGCTCGAAGACTGGGTGCAGGAATACCGGGGCGACCTGGGAACGGCGCTGACCGACGTGGTCGGAATGGATGCCTTCCTGGCCGACTTTGACCTGTATTTCGCCAAGCTGTTCGACGGCCTGCGCCACGATTCGGGCGATCCAGTGGTGTGGGGCGAAAAGGCGCTCGCGCATTACGCCAAACTACGGCTCGACGCCCACACGCGGCGCCTGGTGTTTTCCGACGGGCTGGATCTGGCCACGGCATTCTCGCTGTACCGCCATTTTGCCGACCGTACGATGACCGGGTTCGGTATCGGCACCAATCTGTCGAATGACACCGGCATCAAGGCGCTCAACGTGGTGATGAAGCTTATGTCCTGCAACGGCCAGCCGGTGGCCAAATTGTCCGATTCTGCCGGCAAGACGCTGTGCAAGGATGAGACTTTCCTCGCTTATCTGCGCCAGGTTTTCCATCACCCAGTTATAGAAGGGAATAGTCAGGTATGAAAATCGCTCTGGCACAGTTCAATCCTACTGTCGGCGATCTTGATGGCAATGCCGATGCCATGATCGCCGCCATGCACGGCGGCGGCGCCGACCTCCTGGTCTTTACCGAATTGTCCTTGTGTGGCTACTACCCGGGAGATTTGCTGGAAGAAGAATCGTTCCTGGCGCGCACCGAGGCGGCCTTGGCCCGGCTGTTGCGCGCCTCCGAGCAGGTGCCGGGTCTGGTGTCGGTGATCGGTACGGTGCGCCGCAATCACGGTCCCGGCAAACCACTGTTTAATGCCTTGCTGGCAGTGCGCAATGGCCAGATCGTGGCCGAATATTACAAGCAGTTGCTTCCGACCTATGGCATTTTCGACGAGCGCCGTCATTTCGAGCCAGGCCCCGAAGGCGCCTGCGTTCTCGATGTCGCCGGGACGCGCGTCGGTTTTCTGGTCTGCGAAGATGGCTGGAACAGCGATGGCCGCGATTACGCGGTCAATCCGTTCGCGGCCTTGCGCGCGGCCGCGCCCGATCTGGTGGTCAGCATCAACGCCAGCCCATCGAATATTGGCAAGCGCGAACAGCGCCACGCCTTGTTCCATGCCGCCGCGCGTGAAAATGCGCTGCCGATCGTGTATGTGAATCAGGTCGGCGGACAGGATCAGCTGGTATTCGACGGCGCCTCGTTTGCGGTAGCGCCGCAAGAGGGCGTGGTGTTCGAAATGCCGTCGTTTGAAACGGGTCTGCAGGTCGTGGAATTCGAGCGAGGACAATTCCTCTCGCGGCAAGTCGCACAACCGCTGCAGGCGCCCGAATTCGCCCGCTGTCAGATCGTGCTGGGCCTGCGCGACTACGCGCGCCGCTGCGGCTTTGCCAAGGCGGTGGTGGGCTGCTCGGGCGGTATCGATTCGGCACTGACGCTGGCATTGGCAGTCGAAGCGCTGGGTGCGGACAATGTGACCGCCATTACCATGCCGTCCGCGTTTTCCAGTGAAGGTTCGGTCAGCGATTCGGTGACGTTGTGCCGCAATCTCGGCATTGCCCTGCACACGCATCCGATTCTCGATCTGGTGTATCAGTATGGGAAAGGATTTGAAGCCGCATTCGACGCGCCGCTCAAAGGACTGACACTGGAGAACCTGCAGGCACGGGTACGTGGCACGATTTTGATGGCCTATTCAAATGCGTCCGGCGCCTTGTTGCTCACCACCGGCAACAAGAGCGAGATCTCGGTCGGCTATTGCACGCTGTACGGCGATACCAATGGCGGGCTCGGTCTGATCGGCGACTTGTACAAGACAGAAGTCTATGCCTTGTCGCGCCATGTGAACGACGCAGCCGGCCGCGAAATTATTCCGGAGCCTGTCCTGACCAAGCCACCGTCGGCCGAGCTGGCGCCGGGCCAGCAGGACACGGACAGTCTGCCGCCTTATGAGGTGCTGGACGAGATTTTGAAATGGCATATCGAGGGCAAGCGTTTGCCGCCCGCCGAAGCGCAGCATGCGCAGCGCTTCGTTGACGGCTTGATTGCCGGCCCAGCCGGTGTACTGCTGGTCAAACGCATCCTCGGCATGGTGGCACGCAATGAATACAAGCGGCGCCAGGCGCCTCCGATTATCCGTGTGCGTTCGCGCGCATTCGGCAGCGGCCGTCAAATGCCGATTGCCGCCCATTACGCTTGAAAGCGAGTTTTCGAATGAATGTAGCGGTATTGATAGGACGTTTTCAGCCTTTTCACCTGGGCCATGCCGGCTTGCTGGAAAAGGCCCTGGCGGTCGCACCGACGGTGGTCGTGGTGCTCGGTTCGGCGTTCCACGCGCGCAGCGCGAAGAATCCATTCACCTGGCACGAGCGGGCCGCGATGATTGGCTCGACGCTGTCCGAGAGCGACCGTGAGCGTATCGTCTTCGTTCCGGTGCGCGATTATTATGACGACGCGCGCTGGGCCGGCGCCGTGCGGCGGGAAGTCGCGCGTGCGATACCATCGGATTCTGCGGTTTCCCTGATCGCCTATGCCAAGGATGCCTCCAGCTACTATCTGACCCATTTCCCGCAATGGGAGATGGTGCCAGTCGAGGCAGCCGGTGATATCGATGCGACCCATATCCGCCGCGTGTATTTCGAAGCGGAAGACATGGACGTGTCACTGAGCGTGGTTGCGGCTTCATTGCCGCCGGCGGTGCGCCAGTTTCTGAAAACATGGTCCGTGCTGCCGGACTACGCGGCGCTGGTCGAGGAGCATCGCTTTATCCTGAAATACAAGGCAGCGTGGGCCAAGGCGCCTTATGCGCCGATCTTTTCGACCGTCGATGCGGTAGTGGCGTGCGCCGGCCACGTGTTACTGATCCGGCGTGGCGGCTTTCCAGGAAAAGGACAATGGGCGGTGCCAGGCGGCTTTGTCGAGCAGCGCGAGCGTTTGCTGCAATCGGCAATTCGCGAGCTGGCGGAGGAAACCTGCCTCGGCGTTTTGGCATCGACGCTGGAAGATGCGCTGATTTCGGTGCGGGTGTTCGATCACCCCGGCCGCAGCCAGCGTGGGCGCACCATCACCCATGCCCACTACTTCGACCTGAAACTCGATACCCTGCCGGCGGCCGAAGCCGCGGACGATGCGGCGCAGTTGCGCTGGGTGCCCATCGACCAGCTGGCCGGCATGGAAGAACAATTTTACGAAGACCACTTCCATATTCTCGACACCTTCTTTTCACTGACGCGCGATGACTGATCCGCTCGAAATCGCCGCCAATATCATCACCGGCCTGGCCATTTTTCTGGCGGGCCGCAACAATATTCATACCTGGTGGACCGGCATTCTCGGGTGCGGCCTGTTCGCGCTGCTGTTCTACCAGGCGAACCTGTACGCCGATGTAGTGCTGCAATTGTTCTTCATCGGCTCCAGCGTTGTCGGATGGTGGCAGTGGTTGCGGGGCGGCCACGGCAAGGCATTGCCGGTGACGAACGCCAGCATGCGCACACTCTTGCTGATCGCGCCGGTCGGCCTGCTGACCACGGCGTGCTATGGCGGGCTGCTGCACCACTATACGAACGCATATGCGCCTTTCCTCGATTCGGCGGTCCTGGTATTTAGCGTGATTGCCCAGTTGCTGCTGCTCCAGCGGAGGGTGGAGAATTGGCCGCTTTGGCTGATCGTCAATTCGATCGCGGTGCCTCTGTACGCGAGCCGTGGTTTGTATCTGACGGCGTTTCTGTATGCCTGCTATTGGATCAACGCTGTCGTTTCCTGGGTGCTGTGGAGAAAGCTGGCGCGCGCGGGCGAATCGCCTATACTGTCGCCGATTGACCAACCTACCATCTGAAGAGTTCCATCATGACCGTATTTGCCGCATCCATTTTTGACGCTACCGTCGTATTCGAAGGTAATGAACTGTTCAAAGGGCAGGGCGCCGCGCGCGGCTGGGCCGACAAGGTCGCCGCCGAGATTGGCAGTCCGGTCAGCGTCGAGAAGGTCGGTACGGGATGGGTGCTGTGCGGCAGCGTCGACGGCGTTCCTTGCCGCTGGGGCATTCTCGGACAGCGCCTCAAACGTCTCGATTGAGAATCGATCGCCGCTTTCTTGATCCGCTTATGAGGATCGGTGGTCGCGCGGGGCTTTTCCGCCTCGGTTTGCGCGCAGTCAAGTTTGCGCTCGCTCCAGCTTTTATTGTGAAACTTGCGAAGTCAATCACGCATTCACAGGGAGCGCATCGTGCATCCGAGCGACGAAGGTACGCCGACACCTGGTCGGCCCAGTCAACAACCTCCCAATCAGCATGGCGATCCGGGCTGGCCCCGCGTGGTCGGCGGCCTGGACCGCATCGACAGTGCTGTTGAACCCCTCACCAATCCCAGTAAATTTCCTTGGGCACTGTGCGGCGCCTTGCTGCTGGCGGTCTGCGCGGGGGCAACGCTGTTGTCGGGGCAGGAGGGAGAAAAGCAGATCATTCGCGCCGGCACCGAAGCGGTGGTGACAGAACCTCCCGCGCTGCCTGAAGAGGATTTCCAGGAACCGGCGCTGCCAGAAGCGCCAGTCCCGTTGATGGTGCGGCAGGCTACACCGGCTGAAGCGACGCCCGCGGCAGTCAAACGGGTTGACCTCAAAGTGGGCCAACCCGTGCGTGCCAAGCGTCCGTTTGCCAAGTCGAAAAAGCCGCTGGTGAAGAAGAAAGTCAAAGCGGCCCCGCCACCCAAAAAAGCCCCAGCCATCCAAAAATTCGACACGATGTCCCAGGCGGACAAGGACGTGGCCTTGCTGGCGGCGGTCGTCACGCGGACCAAGGCTGCCCAGGAACAGCCATCGATCATGGCGGCCAAATGGAAGCAATGCGCCACAGCAAAATCGGTCACGGCAGCAAAGCATTGCCGTGAGCAATTGTGCGCCGGCCGTGCATCCGGGCTGGCGGAATGCAGCAGCGGGGCGACCAAGCTTCGATGAGCGCAGATTCCGGCTATGATAGGCGTCACTTGGACACGCCCTATCGGAGCCGGAAATGCCTACAGTAAAAGCGATCGTGACAGGCCATACGCATGGCCTCGGTGCGGGGGTGCGTGCTGAACTGCTCAGCAAAGCCATCCCCGTCCTTGGATTGGCGCGCAGTTGTTCTCCGGATTCCGGTACTTCCCCACAAGTGACGCTGGACTTCAGTTCCAGCCAGGCGCTGCAAGTCTGGCTGGCGTCGCCCCAATTGCACGATTTTCTCCGCGACTGCGATCTGGCCGTGCTGTTTAATAACGCCGGCATTGTGCAGCCGGTCGGACCGCTAGGCGATCAGGATCCGGCGCACGTCGCCATGGCCGTGGCCGTCAATGTGGCGGCGCCGCTGATGCTGTCGGCGGCGGTGGCGCGCATCATGGCCGGCCGGCAAACACGGATCGTTCATATTTCCAGCGGCGCGGGCAGCAGTGCTTATCCGGGATGGAGCGTGTATTGCGCGACCAAGGCGGCGCTCGACCATCACGCACGCGCAGTGGCGCTCGATGCTGTGCCGGGATTGCGGGTGTGCAGTCTGGCGCCGGGGGTAATTGATACCGCAATGCAGGCGCAGATCCGTGATACCCCTGTGGAGCGATTCCCGATGCGGGAACGGTTTGTGGAAATGAAGAAGAGCGGCGTTCTGGTGTCGCCGGAAGATTGCGCCCGCGGCGTCGTCGCTTATGTTCTTGGTGATGGGTTTGGAAAGAAGCCAGTCGACGATTTGCGCAATGCCTGAGACGCAGTTTGGCCACAGCCGACTGTCCTACCGACCGATACTCCCCCATTCTTATTCGCCATGTATATTCGAATTGAAACTAACCGTGAAATGGACAAAATTCTTGCGAATTTTCCCCTCCCAGTTCGAGTGCAAGATAGTTTTCCAGCCTAGATTTTAATCTTGATTAAAACCTATGTTAGGCTGCCCATCTGAACCTTCGAGAGAGTCGCGAATATGGGTTTGATGTTGCGGTTCCTTTGTCTTTTTACTTGTTTGCTTTTTGCCTCGGTCCCAGCCGCATCCGCGGCGACGCCCACGGCCGGCGTGGCGCCGCTGAAATTACGGATCGCTGTGTTATCCGACGGACATTCCGCGTACTTCATCCGCTTGCTGGAAGAGTCATTGAAGCTGATTCATCAGCCTTACCAAATCCACTACGTAAAAGATATCCCCGCACGTCGCATGTGGTGGATGCTGGACAGAGGCGAAATCAATCTCTTTTACGGCATGCAATCGAAGGAAAAAGATAGCAGCAAGCAGCTCATCCTGGTACGTAACGCCTTGACCAATGGCTTGGTTGGCCAGCGTGTTTTGTTGATCCGTCCAAGCGACGCAGGCACGTTCGCGCAGATGCAATCTGTGGAAGATTTGAAGCGCTCGACGCTGATTGCCGGTCTCGGTGCGGGCTGGGGCGATGTGAAGGTATGGCAGGCTGCGGGCTTGCCGCTTTACGAACACGTCGCGCCATGGCGCACGATTTATGCGATGGTGGCCGCGGGAAACCGCCGCATCGATTATTTGCCGCGTGGCGTCATGGAGGTGTTGGAAGAAGCACGTGCGCATCCCGAATTGGCGGTGGAACAACATCTGCTATTGGATTATAGGGCCGACTTTGCCTTCTATCTGGGTGCCTCGGCAGCGAGCTATCGGCCCATCATCGAACGGGCGTTGAGAGAAGCGGAGGACACCGGACTCAAGGCCCGTCTGATTGACGAGGCATTCGGGAACGATTTAAGAGTCCTGGATTTGAATCGCCGTGTACGACTGCGCCTATAGGGCAACTTGCCACGTCAAACAGGACAAATGCGCGCGGACCTCGTCGAGTACAATGACCCGCTTCCGGCCCGAAGCGGTCGTCAGCATGATACCTCCGTACCCTTAAATAGAAGAATGCGATATGAGTGACACAGAAAAGACCGCAATCGCCGAATTGGTGTTTGCGCTTGGTAAAGCAACAAGACGCGCGATCGAAACCCCTGGCGGCATGGCCGACCCGGTCGATCTGACGAAAATTGCGAATAATTTATTGGAGGCTGGCCACGGGAAAGTTGCGGGCGACTTGCTATTGGTGTTTGTCGCCGGTTTTGAGGAGGGTGATCCTCCCGAACGACGCCTTGATCCCGAAAATCGCTAGAGATTAGCTGTGAAATTGGCGTCGATGGCAGTTCTCTTATTCAGCGCTGCCGCCGTCGTGCCATTGGTCTATTTCGGTTCACTCCTTTAGCGCTTGAAGGTGTGGTCGTGACTCCCGGACCGAGGGGGTGTGACATCGAAATGGACACGGAGGCATACAGTAACTCCAGATGGGAGAAGGGAACGCTGGTTATCAATATCTCCGAACCGCAGACCTGCGGCGAATCGCGCCAATCTATGGCGGTCCAGCGACAACCATGACCAAAATACTGCCGCAGTGTCAAATTTGGCGCCGCAACCTCGATAACCCAGCAGATCCCCTTTCCGAGAACTGCGGCGGCGATTGCTGGGGGGCATTGGCGAGATAGAGGCCGATATGGGCGATTCCTGGGCCCTGGCTAAAGTACGGGAAGAATTTCATGCAGGGCTCCGTCCCGGCCGGGTTGTTCCGACCAGACCTTGACCTTCTGTGCGACTGCTCTGGGCGAAAACTGTGCCACAACCCGCCGATTCGTCTGCTTCAGCCTGGACTATGACAGTCGCGGCACTCAAGGCTGATAAACCCGCACGTAATCGACTTCCATCTGCACCGGGAAGATCGCGTCATTCACCGGTCCGCCCAAATCGCCGCCGATTGCCACATTCAAGATCAAGTACTGCGGCGCACTGAACGGCCACTTTTTCACATCGCCATCCTTCGGATTGACGAACTGGAAGTAGTACTTGTTATCGACCCCGATCACGATCTGGTCGGCATCCCATTTCAATTGGTAGTTGTGAAACGCATCGCACGCGTCCGGCACCATGGTGGCCGCGCCTTTTTGGGTATTGATCGTGTGGTTGTAGGCCGCTGTGTGGATGGTGCCAAGCACTTCACCCTGCTTTTTGCCGACATGCTCCATAATGTCGATTTCGCCCATCAAGGGCCATTCGGTGCCGTTTTTGCCGAGCATCCAGATGGCGGGCCAAGTGCCCAGCCCGCATGGCAATTTGGCGCGAATCTCGAAGAAGCCGTAAGTCCAATCTGCCTTGCCCTGGGTGAGCATGCGCGCCGAGGTGTACGACTGGCCGCCGTAATCGGCCGCCGATGTCAGTTTCTCCTTGCGCGCCTGGATAATCAGCTTGCCGCCGGCCACACGCGAATTTTCCAGACGGTCGCGCGCGTAGTACTGCAGCTCGTTGTTATACCAGCCCGCCAGATTGCGGCTGGTGTCGAAACCCCATTTGCTCGCATCGGGCAGGCCGTCGGTATTGAATTCGTCGGCCCAAACCAGCTTCCAACCCGTCGGAATACCGCCAGCTGGCATGGCCGGCGGCGTCGGTGTCACCGGCACGTTCGCCGGCGGCGACCCGGCGCTGCCGCCACCGCACGCGGTCAACGCGAAAAAGCCGGCCACGGCCACCTGCATTCTGATTTTCTTCATGTGCGATCCAAGGTATGGGTCAGGCCGCCTTGCAATGGGCGGCGATGAAATCGGCGTGGGTAGGCATGGCGGCCACACAGCGGCCAATGACTTGTTCCACATTCTGCAAATAGGCGTGCACTTCGGCTTCGGGACGCAGTTCCGCAAACGGGTGATAGGCACGTGGAATGATGCCCTGGCCGACCATCACCTGCAGCCAGCTCATTTCGGTGAACAGTTCATCCTGTTCGCGGTAGATTCGCCCATTGCTGGAAAATAGATCCATCTTGCGTTGCAGCGTTTCGGGTATCGCCATCGTGCGGCAGTAATTCCAGAAATCAGAATCGTCGCGCTTGGTGGTCTTGTAATGCAGGATCAGGAAATCGCGAATCAACTCGTATTCCACCTGCGTCTGGCGGTTGTATTCGGCGATGTCGATGGCGTCGAAACCGCTGTGCGGGAAGAATTTCACGATCCGCGTGATGGCGGTCTGGATCAAATGGATGCTGGTCGATTCCAGCGGCTCCATGAAGCCGCTCGCCAGCCCGAGCGCCACGCAATTGCGCATCCACGATTGCTTGCGCCGCCCGGTCTGGAAGCGCACCATGCGCGGTTCGGCCAAGGCCGCGCCGTCCAGATTTTTCATCAGGATGGTGGTGGCCTGGTCCTGGCTCATGAAGCCGCTGGAAAAGACGTGGCCGTTGCCGGTGCGGTGCTGCAGCGGAATGCGCCATTGCCAGCCCGACGCGTGCGCGGTCGAGCGGGTCAATGGCAGCAACGCGCCGGCCGATTCGCACGGCACGGCGATGGCGCGGTCGCATGGCAGCCAGTGCGACCAATCCTCGTAACCAGATTTCAAGGTTTGCTCGATCAGCAGGCCGCGCATGCCGGAGCAATCGATAAAAAAGTCGCCAGCGATTTGTTCGCCGCTTTCCATGAGCAGCGATTCGATAAAACCATCGTTGGCGCGCTGTTTAACCTGGGCGACCTTGCCCTCGGTCCGCACGACACCATTCTTTTCGGAATAGCCGCGCAGGAAGCGCGCATACAAGCTGGCATCAAAATGGAAGGCATGCACCAGGTCCTGCATGGGCGAGCCGGCCATCTCGGGCCGCGCGCGCATGAATTTGGCCTGGCGCGGCGCCGCCGTGTTCATTGAATACGCTTCAAGCGGACTGGCCTTGCCGAGCTTGGTCATGCGCAGCCAGAAGTGGTGGAAGGGAAGGGCGTCGCTCGGCTGGCCAACGCGGCCGAAACCGTGAATATAGCGCTCGCCGATGCCGCCCCAGTTCACGAACTCGATGCCGAGCTTGAAACTGCCTTGGGTGGCGCGCAGGAATTCATCCTCATCAATGCCGAGCGCCTGGTTGAACTCGTTGATGTGGGGGATGGTGGCTTCGCCGACGCCGATGATGCCGATCTCGTCGGATTCGATCAGGCGGATGCTGCAGGTCGGCCCCAGCAGTTTGGACATGGCCGCCGCCGTCATCCAGCCAGCGGTGCCGCCGCCGACAATCACGATGCTGCGCACAGGTTGAAGCGTCATGGGATCTCCTGATTCTGATGGGACATTTTGCAATGAAAAGGCCCCGCTGTCGATCAGCAGGGCCCGTTCATCGGTCCGATCAGAACTTGTAGTTCGCGCCCATGACGATGGCACGGCCGAAGTAGTAGCGGTAGTTCGGCAGCATCATGGTCTTGTCCGGTGCGTTGTCGCCCAGGCTCACCCGGTTCTGGGTCGACTTGTCGAACACGTTGTACACCTGCAGCAGCAGCGACAAGCCCTTGTACGTGCCATCCTGGAACTCGTAGCCAACCTGGGCATCGGCCACCCGGTCCGCATCCTGCTCGCGGGTGGTGGAGTTGAGGAAGATGTCACGCGTGGTGGCCGTGAACGGCGCGCGGTAGCGTTGACTGAAGCGGGCCGAGAAGCCCGACTTTTCGTAGTACACCGTGGCGCTGCCCGAGGTGCCCGACAAGCCGTTGAGCTTGATCTCGTCCCCATTCTTGGCGAACAGCGAGCTGTTGAGCTTGGATGCGCTCAGCACCACGCCGAAGCCGTCGAGCATCGGGGTGAGCATGCTGCCTTCGAGCGCGCCGGCCAGTTCGATACCGCTCAGGTGGCCACCTTGACCGTTGGTCGGCATCACCACCGGGCCGAATTGCTGGACCACCACGCCAGGTGGCACGCCCGGCTGCGGCGGAATGTTGGTGTTGTCGCGGGCGAAGGTTTCGCTGTAGACGTAGTTCTTCAGATTCTTGCGGAAGGCGGCCAGCGAGATATAGCTGCGCTTGCCGAAGTACTTTTCCAGCGACAAGTCGATCGCATCGGCGCGCCACGGTTCCAGCGCCGGATTGCCCGAGTAGGCCGTGGTCCACTTGCCTTGGTCGGGACCCGGGGTAATGATCACGGTCGGCGTGCTGCTGCCGGCGCGCATGTCGACGATGTTCGGGCGGGCCAGGGTCTTGGCCAGGCCGAAGCGGCCGATCCAGTTGTTCGGGAAGTCGGCCACCAGGTTCAGGCTAGGCAGCACGTCCGTGTAGCTGGCGCCGCCGCTGCGCGGGAACAGCAGGTTGATGTCCGGGGTGGCGTTGTTGCCGCGGTATTCCCAGCCGGTCGAATTTTGCTCGGTCTTGATCGCTTGCAAGCCAACATTGCCGCGCAGGGGAATGCCGCGCACGTCGGTATCGATATCGAGTTTGGCGAAGGCCGTCGTGACTTTCTCGTGCACGCCGGAATCGTTGTCCACCTTTTGCGCGAACAGCACCTGCTGGTCGACGGTGCCGGATGAGACCAGGGTCGGCACGTCATAGCGGATCAGGCCCGGAATGCCGGCCCAGGACATGTCGAACGGCGTTTTCAGCGCGCTGCTTGGAATGTCGCGGATGTAATTGCCGTTCGCATCCTTCTTCATCAAGAGGCGGCTCTCGTTCTTGGACACGTCCTTGTCGCGCTCGGTGTAATTGATGCCCATCGTCAAATTGCTGAACACGCCTTCCATGCGGCGGTTCACTTGCAGGCGCAAGGATTTGAGTTCATCGCGGATCTGCGGGTTGCGGATGGCGCCGGTATAGGCATCCTGGTCGTTGACGAAGTCGAAACCTTGCTGGTCGCCCAGTTTGACGACAGCCGGCGTGGCCAGGTAGTTCGCCTGCAGCGGCGTCCAGGTCTGGCGCCCGCCATCGGTGGGCACATTCCACTTGAAGGCGCCGTAGGCCCATTGCTGGGTTGCGCTGTCGTACGGCGCGGCGTAAGCCTCGGCATAGGTTTCCTGGCGGTCGCTGCGCGACATGCTGATGTCGGCCACGGCCTTCCATTGGTCATTGAGGCGCAGTTCGGTATTCCAGCCCAGGGCCTTGATGCTGTCCTTGCGCTTGGTGTCGAAGTTGCCGGTCGTGACGGGCATCTTGTCGGCGGTGGCGCTGTCGGTGAAGGTGTTCTTGCCGATTTGCGTCGTGTGGATGTCGGACAGGGCAGGGGCCACGCCGCCGCCCCAGGTGGCGAAGAAGCTCGACAGGAACTTGCCGCCGACTTCATGCGTGTCGAATTTCGAGTAGTACAGGTCGAGCTGGCTATGCACATCCTTGTTCGGCTTCCATTCCAGCACGGCCATCAGGCCGTCGCGGGTGTTGCGCTTGGTCGAGGAGGTGGCGGTCCAGAACATCGGCAGCAGCGAATTGCCGCGCTGGCCGGGAGCGTATTCGTCGCGCGACGGCGCATTGCCGGTGACCGGCAGGCCGTACGGCGAGAAGTCGCCATATTGAACGAGTTCGGTCTGCTTGACCTGGGTGGCGACATCGAGCCGGGCGAAACCGGCCGCAATGCCGAACGTATTGTTGGCGAACTGGTCTACATACGAGATGCTGAAGCGCTTGCCGATCGGCGAGGCGACGCCGTCCACCAGATTGCCGTTGGAATTTTTCTCGCCGCGGATATTGACCGACATCTGGCGGCCGCGCGAATCGAGCGGCTTGCGGGCGCGCAGGTCAACCGTGCCCGACAGGCCCTGGCCGATCAGGGTCCCGTCCGGCGTCTTGTAGACCAGCGCCGAGCCGATCAGTTCCGACGGGAACTGGTCGTATTCGACCGTGCGCGCATCGTTCGAGCTGACCACTTCGCGCCCGTTGAGCAGGGAACCGGAAAACTCCGGCGACAGGCCACGGATCGAGATCACATTGACGCGCCCGTCCGGTCCGCGCTGGCCGGTCACGCCCGGCAGGCGCGACAGTGCTTCAGCGATGCTGGCGTCGGGCAGCTTGCCCAGTTCTTCGGCCGACACCACTTCAACGATCGAATCCGAATTGCGCTTGGTGGACACCGAGTCTTCGATACTGCGGCGGATGCCGGTCACGGTGACGATCGTCGCCGGAGCCGTTGCTTCCGGTTCTTTCTGTGCTTCCTGGGCATAGGCGCTGCCGGAAACCATCAACAGCGAAGCGACCGCGGCCGCAATCGGGCTCAGACGAAAATGAGGGCGAGTGCCGCGGGATTGATACGCTTTGCTAAGGGTCTGCATGTCTGGGTCTCCTGGTTATAAGAAGTTCGCCGCCGAGGCTGGCTTACCTTGAGGATGGAAGCGTTTCCATCTCATTTTTTATCAAGATATCACCAATCATTCCGTTCCGCCACCACTTTTTGGAAACGTTCCCATCGAGTGCAAAAACACAACATGTTTTGCTGCGGGTGCGATAAAAAGTCGGGCCCGCAATTCAGGCAGGAACGACGTCTTCTTCCATGGCGTGCACGCGGACCGACCACAGCACACCGATCGTGAGCAGCACGATGGCCGCGATCTCCAGCGGGCGGGGCAAGCGATGCACATGGATGAAACCGTACAGCAGCGCGAACAGCGTTTCGAACAGGATCAGCTGGCCGGACAAGGTGACCGGCACGCGCCGGCTTGCGATGTTCCACAGATGGTTGCCGATCACCGAAGCGCCGAGCGCGAGCAGGGTATTGGTGATCCAGAAAACGGTCCAGTCGCGGCCGCTGGCCGCCCCCGCGGCGCCGGTGATGTCGCCGTGCCATATCGCAAAACAGACCAGGCCGATCACCAACGCCATCACGCCGCTGGCCAGGCCGTACAGGGCCGACCATTCCGCGCTGCTGAAATGGGCATTACGCTTGAGGAAGCGCGCATTGTCGATGGTGTACCAGCTCCAGCACAGCAGGGCGCCGGTGGCGCACAGCACGCCGAGCAGGATGCGGCCCGGGTGGGCGTCGCCCAGCTGCGCCTGCTGGAACACGTCGACATTGATGCAGACGATCCCGGCCGCCACCACCAGCAGCGGCAAGGCCAGCGCCTTGAGTGAGACGGCGCCATGGTCCTTGCGCCCCATCAGCGTGACGGCAATCGGCAGCACGCCGATGATCAGCGAGGTGGGCGCCACGCCCGCCAGTTTCACGCCGAGCGCGAGCAGCATGTAATAGACGATGTTGCCCGACAGTGCGTGGCGCACCATCGCGGCCACGTCACTGCGGTCCAGCCGCGCCAGCAAACCCTTCAGACGCGGCAGCATCAGGCCCAAGGCGATGGCGCCATACGCCGTGTAGCGGCCGACCGCCAGTTCCACCGGGGAGAAAGAGGGCAGCAGTTCCGGCACGATAAAGACCATGCCCCACATTGCCCCGGCCAATAAACCACACAGCACGCCAGTCCACATACACATTCCATCAGAGTGAGCCGGCTAGTTTCTCATACTCGCGGGAAACGCGCGCAGCGTTGCTATTGCATCGCCGCATAAAGTCTCGTTGACATTGAAAAACAATGGGTGTTATATTTTGTCACCGATTGGGAGCGTTTCCAATTTTTGCGGAAATGTCATTCTTCCAGTAAGTACCGAACGTTGGTGTGAGTTCACCGGCGCCATCGCGGCGCCGGTATTTTTTCGCATCACGCTCGCGCAGCGCCCCAGGATCGACAACGAAAAAAACAAGGAGACGCGATGTTGCACCCGAATACCAAGCGCACACTGATCAGTCTGGCCGTAGCCAGCGCATGTGGCCTGATCGCCATGTCCGCCCACGCCCAGACTGCCGCCGCCGCACCGCCGACGGAAGGGCGAGCCGCGAAAGACAAGGAAAAGGACAAGGATTACATCCCCGAGATCAAGGTCACCGCGACCCGCTACTCGACCTCGCTGCTGAAAACCCCGATCGCCGTCACCGCCTTCAGCCAGGACAATCTGGCGCGCCTGGGCGTGACCAGCGCCAAGGACTTGGCCAACGAAATCCCGAACGTGAACATCCAGCAGACGGGCGACTCGGCGGTGCAGATCACGATCCGCGGCATCACCTCGTCCAACACCACCGAGATCGGCGACCCGGCGGTCGGCTTCCACGTCGACGGCCTGTATTCGCCGCGGCCCCAGGGTGCGCAGGCGCTCATGTTCGACGTCGAGCAGGTCGAAGTGCTGCGCGGCCCGCAAGGCACGCTGTTCGGCCGCAATTCGACCGGCGGCAGCGTCAACGTGATTTCGGCCAAGCCTGATTTCACGGGCAATTACGGCAAGGCCGAAGTCGACTTCGGCAACTACAACAAGCGCCAGGTCAACCTGATCCAGAACATCACCGTCAACGACAAGCTGGCCTTGCGCGCCGCCTTCACCAAGGTCACGCGCGACGGCTACGCCAATCAGATGCAGGACAAGCGCGAAGCGAATGATCCGGCGCACGGCTGGATCCCGGACGGCATTCCCGACGTCGACCAGCGCTGGAACGTGCCGGTGTCGAAGAAGGACTTCTACACCAACCAGGATTCGTACGCGGCTCGCCTGGCCGCCAAGCTCAAGGTCAATCCGGCCCTGACGCTCAATGCCGCCTTCGAAGTCTTCCAGGACAACAGCGCCGGCGGCACCAGCTTCGCCGACTGCGATCAGCGCAACGGCACCCGCTACGCCTGCACCGGCGGCCAGTGGGACCTGTTGATCAACGTGCCGGGCAAGACCGACATGTCGATCAAGTCGCTGCGCGCCGGCGCCAGCTGGGCGGTCAACAACCACACCACGCTCGACTACAACTTCATGATCGCGGACCAGCGCCGCTTCCAGATCTACGATGCCGACAAGGGCCTGACGGCGGCACTGCCGTTCCAGGTCAGCGCCGACTACCCGAACCGCCCGGACGCCAACAACTGGGGCACCTGGCCGCTCGACGACCGCTACCAGGCGACCTGGGATTCGAAGTACGTCTCGACCGTGCATGAACTGCAGCTCAAGCAGCAGTACGAAACGCTGCAATACGTGGCCGGCCTGTTCTGGATGCACGAGAAGAACCAGATCAACTACGAAGTCGTGGACTTCTTCCGCAAGCCGCACGCGCTGGCTTCGGGCGCCTTCTATGCCCAGCCAAACCGCCAGGTCGACGCCAAGGCGGTCTTCGCCCAGGCCGACTGGAAGTTCAAGCCCACCTGGACCGCGACCGCCGGCGCGCGCTTCTCGCGCGACAGCAAGACCGACAAGGATGGTCTGAACCTCGGTGGCTGGTGGGGCGAGAAAGCCTTCTATAACGGCACCTACGACCCGGGCACGCCCAATACGCCGGGCTACCGCATCCCGCAAGGGAACGATCTGGGACCGACCGTGGGCGGAAGCGCCGCTGCTTACCACCTATACGGCACCCCGTCGCCGAATGACCATTCCGATTCGTGGAAGAAGATCACCTGGCGCCTCGGCCTGCAAAAGCAGATGACCGACAACCAGATGGCCTACACCGCGCTGTCGACCGGTTACAAGGCCGGCGGCTTCGGCGACAAGGTCGACAGCTGCGGCGGCAACATCTGCCTGGACGGCAAACCGGGCGTGCCCACCTTCCTGCCGTACAAGCCGGAACTGGTCACCAACCTCGAATTCGGCTACAAGGGCAAATTCCTGGACAACCGTCTGAGCCTGTCGGCGGTCGCCTTCATGATGCGCTACAAGGACCAGCAGCTCACCGGCACCTACTTCGTCACCAAGTTCCAGCCGCCGGGCGGCGTGCCGTGCGCGAGCGACCAGCCCAAGTGCGACGTGTATGAAACCTGGCGCACCATCAACGTCGGCAACACCCGCATCTCCGGCCTGGAAGTGGAGTGGGATTACAAACCATGGAAAGGCGGCAAAGTGGGCGGCTCGTTCGCCAACCTGAACACCTCGATCCGCGACTATGGCTCGTACAGCGACGACTACCTGTGCGACGAGCGCGTCGAATTCAACCAGACGCGCTGCCCGACCCCGTACGCCGGCGCCGGGCCCGACAACGGCAAGCGCCTGTACGACGTGACCGGCAACCACCTGCCAAACGCGCCCAAGTTCACCTGGTCGCTCAACTTCTCGCAAGCGCTGAACATGGAGAACGGCTGGAAGTTCACCCCGTACGTGAAGGTGAACTGGCGCGACAAGGTGTACTTCGATGTCCGCAACGACGAATTCGCGCACATCGGCCGCTTCCAGAAGGCCTACACCACGGCCGATGGATCGCTGCGGCTCGATTCGCCCGACAACCGCTTCCATATCGAAGCCTACGTGCGTAACATGACGGACGAGCGAGCCAAGAACTGGGGCGGCAGCGGCTTGGGCGGGCAGATGATCGCCAGCTTCATCGAGCCGCGCATGTACGGCGTGCGCGCCGGTTTCAGCTACTAAGCGTCCCCTGGGCCGCGCGCGTTGCGTGGCCCGTCGCCGATATGGTCTTGCCTGGCAGCGGACCGTATCGGCTTTTTTGCATTCATAGACACGAGGTTGCGCGATGGAAGACAAGAAGGTCAGGAAGATCGTGATTGTCGGCGGCGGCACCGCCGGCTGGATGGCTGCGGCGGCGCTGTCGGAACTGCTGCCGGCGGGGCACAGCTACCGGCTGATCGAGTCGGACCAGATTTCGACCATCGGGGTGGGCGAGGCCACCATTCCGAGTATCCGCAATTTCAATCTGCACCTGGGCATCGACGAGAACGACTTCATTCGCGCCACCCAGGGCACTTTCAAACTCGGGATCGAGTTCGTCAACTGGGGCAAGCAGGGTGATAACTACATTCACGGATTCGGTTCGGTCGGGCGCGATCAGCCGACCGCCAACTTCTTCCACTACTGGCTCAAGATGAACCAGATGGGCCACGCGCCGAGCATGGAGCCGTTCTCGATCAACACGGTGGCCGCGCGCATGGGGCGCTTTAGCCGCGGGCGGCCCGACCTGCCGAATTCGCCGCTGTCGGACCTGTCATACGCCTTCCACTTCGACGCCGGCCTGTACGCGCGCTACCTGCGCACCTACAGCGAGGCGCGCGGCGTGCAGCGCACCGAGGGCAAGATCGTCGGCACGGTGCTGCGCGACGGCGACGGCTTTATCGAGGCGGTGGTGATGGAAAACTGCCAGCGCATCGAGGGCGACTTCTTCATCGATTGTTCGGGCCTGGTGGGGCTATTGATCGAGCAGGCGCTGCATACGGGGTACGAGGACTGGAGTCATTGGCTGCCGTGCGACCGCGCCATTGCGGTGCCGTGCGAGACGCACGGGCCGGTGCAGGCGCTCACGCGTTCGACCGCGCACGCGGCCGGCTGGCAGTGGCGCATTCCGCTCCAGCACCGCACCGGCAACGGCCATGTGTTCTCGAGCCGCTTCATGGATGCCGACCAGGCGCAAACCATTTTGATGAACAACCTGGAAGGCAAGCCGCTGGCCGAGCCGCGCCTGCTCAAGTTCGTGACCGGCAAGCGCAAGAAGACGTGGAACAAGAACTGCGTGGCGATCGGTTTGTCGGGCGGCTTCATGGAGCCGCTGGAGTCGACCAGCATCCACATGGTGAAGACGGCGCTGATGCGCCTGATCAGCTTCTTCCCGGACCGCGGCTTCGACCAGGTCGATATCGACACCTTCAACCGCCTGTGCGACAACGAGTATCGCCAGATCCGCGATTTCCTCATTTGCCATTACAAGGTCAACGCGCGCGACGATTCCGAATTCTGGCGTTATGTGGCCGAGATGGAAGTGCCGGTGGAACTGCAGCGCAAGCTCGATCTGTTCGCCAGCCACGGCCGCATCCTGCGCGAGAACGAGGAGCTGTTCCCGGAGGATAGCTGGCTGCAGGTGATGCACGGGCAGGGCATGCGGCCACGTTCCTACAATCCGGTGATCGATCAGCGCTCGCCCGAGGAGATTGCGGACTTCCTGCACAACACGGCGGCGGTGATTCGCAAATGTGTCGACGCGATGCCGGGGCATATGGACTTTATTCGGGCAAATTGCCAGGCGGCCGTAAAGAAAGTGGCCTGATAACGGTTGTCAGGTCGCCTACTCCACATCCGGCTTACATTTTCGTCATAACAAACACCCCGCCATGCGTCGGAGCGTAATCGCGCTTTAACCATCGTCCCCGAATCACGCCGTCTTTGCCAAGCTTGCCGCCGAGCGCAAGTCCGCCATGAGACAGTTGGGGGATGAAGCTCACTTCGACCATGTCGCCGCTCCGCACGGAGCCGCTCGCCTCCGTCATCGTGTTCGTCCAGCCCCAGCCTCTCGACGGCATCAGCGACGAACTGCTTGCGGCGGCAAAATCGTCGCCGAAAAGCGGGCGGAGGTCGACATCGTAGTCGCCGAATTCTTCGTTGACAAAAGCTTCCGGGTTTTTCTTCCCAAAAAACGTGCATCGATGTATCCGGGGCCTTGAGTATGCTGCCGGCCGATAGCTGTCGATTGTACTTGCCCCCGCCCAGTTCTCATAGTTGGGTAGTGTGCGCCCCACTGCGCATCTTCGCCCATCAATAGCGATCCGGAATTCCATCTACCGCTGACACGGCGCACAGCGGTCGCGCGCGCGCTGCGCTCGATTTCGCGCTACGCCCGCAATGAAGCGGTGAATATTTTCTGATTTTATCCAACGAGCCGGGCAAGCCGTTTGTGAAGCACGTCACGCATGAGATGGCGAAGCTCGTTTTAATGGACCGCTGCGTCGCTGCGGCTGCCTGACGCTATGCCGCGTTGCGCCGATAGTGGAAAAAGCCGTTCATCGTCAATCGGGCGCGCCGCGGATCGGCTGCCAGCAAGGCGGGTTGTTCGATCTGGGCCGCGTGAAAGATGGTGCCGTCGTAAAAAATGGCGCGATTGAATTTGGCGGGAACGGTGCACACCTGCTCGAACCATTCATTCGAGCCGGTCATGTACCCAGGTTCGACCATCAGCGCGCCGGCTTGCGCGCGCTTCAAGCAATCGGCCGTTTCCGCATCCGATCTCTTCGCCACATAAAAGCTGGTGCCACCCAGTTCCGGCGCATCGAACAGGTACCCGACGCTAGCCGCCACGCCCTGGTCGGCGGGGAGGGTGATCGCGTCGCGATGGCACAAGCGTTGCAGTCCATTGAGTTCCGGACCGGACAAGGTCGCCATGGCCAGGCGCGCGGTCGCATGCAGCGTGCGCCGCGCACCGAGCGAGCGGCGTACATGCAGCATGAAGAATTCATCGAGCGCACGGGCAACATCGGGGCCCAACCCCAGCGCGAGTCCCGGATAATAATTGTCAGGATCCATGGCAAACTGCGCCTGCTGCTGCAGTGCGAATTCCACCAGGCGGTGGGGCTCGGTCAGAAAATCGTCAATTACCGTGCAGGTATGCGCCCCCGTGATCGGAATGTGGCGTATCGTCGGCCGGGGATTGAACATTTGCAGCTCCGCGTTGACACTCAAAATCATTGAATGATATAGTCAAATGGTTAATTTGGAAAGCCTTCCAATTTCAAGCCGGCACAGACCCGCTCACTCAGGAGACACGATGTACAAAGTACGACAACTGGCAGTGGCGGCGATGCTCGCCTTTGCCGCCGCCAGCGCCCACGCAGCAGACCCGAAACCGGAAGTGATTCACTGGTGGACCTCGAGCAGCGAAGCGGCTGCCGTGCGCACCATCGCCGATGCCTACCGCAAGCAGGGCGGCGTGTGGAACGACACCGCCATCGCCGGCGCCGACCAGGCGCGCGCGGTGGCCATCAACCGCATCGTCGGCGGCAATCCGCCCATGGCCGCGCAATTCAACACCACCAAGCAGTTCACCGATCTGATCGAGCAGGGCATGCTCAATAACGTGGACGACGTGGCACAGAAAGAGGGCTGGGACAAGTTCCTGCCCGAGCCGCTGCTCAACGTCATCCGCGTCAAGGGCCATTACTACGCGGTGCCGGTCAACATTCACATGCAGTCCTGGATCTGGTATTCGAAGGCCGCATTCAAGAAGGCTGGCATCGCCAAGGAACCGGCCAGCATGGACGAACTGTTCGCGGCGATGGACAAGATGAAGGCGGCTGGCATCGTCCCGCTGGCGCACGGCGGCCAGGCGTGGCAGGAGAACATTCTGTTCCTGGCCATGCTGGCGCACGTGGGCGGCACCGATCTGTATCTCAAGGTGTTGCGCGACCGCGATCCGAACGCCATCAATTCGGAGGCCTTCAAAAAGGTGCTGACCACCTTCAAGCGCTTGCAGTCTTACGTGGACGCCGGTTCGCCGGGCCGCAACTGGAACGACGCGACCGCCATGGTCATCAGCGGCAAGGCCGGCGTGCAGATCATGGGCGACTGGGCCAAGGGCGAATTTTCGGCCGCCAAAATGACGGCCGGTAAAGAGTACGGCTGCATCGCGGGCTTTAACAACAAGTCGCCCTACCTGATCCAGGGCGACGCCTTCGTCTTCCCCAAGACCACCAACGCGCAACAGATCAAGTACCAGAAGCTCCTGGCCAGCACCATCGTTGCGCCGGCTACCCAGGTCGCCTTCAACAAGCTCAAAGGCTCGATCCCGATCCGCGGCGACGTCGATGCGTCGAGTATGGACGAATGCGCGCGCATCGGCCTGGCCATCATGAAGGACCGCTCGCGCCACGTGGGCATCGGCGAGGTTTACCTGACGCCAGACCAGAACGGCGGCATGCAGGACGTGCTGACCGCCTTCTGGAACACCAAGATGCCGGTCGAGAAGGCGCAGAAAGGCATCGCGGCAGCGCTCAGGAACGAGCAGTGAACGGCCCGATCGAAGATATCGTCATCGTCGGCGGGGGCACCGCCGGCTGGATGACGGCGGCCGCGCTGTCGCGCCTTCTGCCGGCCGGGCACCGTATCCGGTTGGTGGAGTCGGACCAGATATCGACGATCGGCGTGGGCGAGGCGACCATTCCCAGCATCCGCGCCTTCAACCAGCTGATCGGGCTGGACGAAAATGAGTTCATGCGCCAGACCCAGGCCACTTTTAAACTCGGTATCGAGTTTCGCGGCTGGGGCGGGGAGGGCGACAACTACATCCACGGCTTTGGCCAGATCGGGCGCGACCAAACGCTGGCCAAGTTCTACCAGTATTGGCTCAAGCTGTACCAGATGGGCGAGGCCGACGAGCTGGGCGCGTACTCGATTAATACGCTCGCTCCCCGCCACGGCAAATTCATGCGCCCGCCGACCGACATGCCCAACTCGCCCCTGGCCGACATCGCCTACGCTTTCCACTTTGACGCCGGCCTGTATGCCAAATTCCTGCGCATGGTGAGCGAAGCGCAAGGCGTCAAGCGGATCGAGGGGCGTATCGTCAATACGGAACTGCGCGGGGGCGACGGCTTCATCGAGGCGGTCGTCATGGAAAATGGCGAGAAGGTGCGGGGCGACCTGTTCATCGACTGTTCCGGCCTGGCCGGCCTGCTGATCGAAAAAGCGCTGCAGACCGGGTTCGAGGACTGGAGCGCGCTGCTGCCGGCCGATAGCGCCATTGCGGTACCCTGCGTGTCGGACGGCTCGCTGTCGCCGTACACGCGCTCGACGGCGCACCGCAGTGGATGGCAATGGCGCATTCCGCTGCAGCACCGGACCGGCAATGGCCATGTCTTCTCCAGCAAATTCATGAGCGCCGACGAAGCGCAGGCCATCCTGATGGCCAATCTGGAGGGAGAGGCGCTGGCCGAACCGCGCCTGATCCGCTTCACCACCGGCAAGCGCAAGAAGGCGTGGAACCGCAACTGCGTGGCCATCGGCCTGGCGGGCGGGTTCATGGAACCGCTCGAGTCGACCAGCATCCACATGGTGCAGACGGCCATCATGCGCCTGATCGCGCTGTTCCCGGACCGGGCCTTCCGCCAGGCGGATGTGGACATGTTCAATGCGCAGTCGGATGAGGAGTACGAACGGATCCGCGACTTCCTGATCATGCATTATCACGTCAACCGGCGCACCGATTCGCCGTTCTGGACCTATTGCCGCGAGATGGACGTGCCGGCATCGATCCGCGAGCGCATTGCGCTGTACCAGGGCCACGGCCGCATCTTCCGCAAGGGCGACGAGCTGTTTGCCGATGCCAGCTGGCTGCAGATCATGCACGGGCAGGGATTGCGCGCCCAGGGCTATCATCCGCTGGTGGACCAGCGCAGCAAGGAAGATATTGCGGCGTTTGTGGGGGCGGTGCACAAGACCATCGCGGCTTGTGTGGAGGCGATGCCGAGTCATGCCGAGTACGTTGCGGCGATGTGCGCGGCGCCTAAAATGGCCGCATGATTCGCAAACCACCACGTCGCCCTCGCGAAGGCGGGGGCCCATAGCGCGTTGCCGAATTCGGGTACGTGCTATGGGCCCCCGCCTTCGCGAGGGCGACGTATTGGAACCTGATACTTGTATAGTCACCCCCCATTGCAGTATCCTTAGCCCGTTATTACGGACGAAAGCACCCGCGTGGCAACCCTCAAAGATGTAGCACAGCTGGCCGGCGTCGGCCTTGGAACCGCGTCGCGGGTCGTCAGCGGCAAGGGGGCGGTCTCGCCCAAGACCCTGGCGCGGGTTCGCAAGGCGATCGAGGAACTCGATTTCCAGCCCTCGCACGCGGCCCGCTCGCTCATGTCCGGCACGTCGCAAATGGTCGGTGTTTACATCCCCTTCCTGAGCGGTACCTTTTACACCCCCATCCTGCAACTGATCTACGCCGAACTGCGCGCCGCCGGCCTGAACATGGTGGTCGGCTTTGGCACCGGCAGCGTCGACGAACGCCAGCAGGCGGTCGAAGGCATCGATTTCCTCAATCAGCGCGGCTGCGACGGCGTGCTGGTGATGACCAACTCGCTCAAGGAAGAAGACATCGTGGCGCTGGGCCCGCGCAAGTCGCGCATGGTCTTGCTCAATCACTGCCTGCCGGGCATGGAGGAGCGCTGCTTCACGGTCGACCACAAGCTGGGCGGGCGCATGGCCGCGCGCGCGCTGCTCGACAAAAAGCACAAAAAGATCGCCGTCATCGCCGGCCCGCGCCATGCGCCCGACAACGTCGAACGCATCGACGGCTTCATGGAAGAACTGGCCGCGGCCGGCATCGCGACCGACGCGCTGTGGATCAAGGAGAGTAACTTCGCACCCGAAGGCGGCTGGGAATCGGCCCAGGAGCTGCTCGCTTCGGGCTACGAATTCACTGCCGTGTTCTGCGCCAACGACGAGATGGCCGTCGGCGCGCTGTCGTACTTCCAGCAGGCCGGGGTGGACGTGCCGGGCACCGTGTCCGTGCTTGGCTACGACGATACCCACAGCGCCGAATTCACCGCGCCGCGCCTGTCGTCGGTGCACATGCCGTGGACCGAGATGACCTTGAATGGCCTGAACTGCCTGCTCAATCGCTGCTACGATATGCAACGTCCATACACCCACGAGTACGCGGTCACCGTGACCGAGCGCGCCTCGCTGGGCAAAGCAAAAAACCGGGCTAAATAAGCGCATGTCCGGTTTTTTTTGTGGTAAAGTGGAAGCGATTCCAATTTATTGGTAAGCAACTTCACTTCCACGATAATTTCATGACGACATCACATCCTGAACTGCATGCGCCTCTGTCCCGGTCCGACTTTGGGCCAGATTTCCAGTGGGGCTGTTCGACGTCCGCATTCCAGATCGAAGGCGGCGCGGACGAGGGCGGGCGCGTTCCGTCGATCTGGGATACCTTCTGCGGCACCCCCGGTAAAATTCGCGATGCCTCGGACGGCAAGCTCGCCTGCGACCATTTCCACCTCTGGCCGCAGGACATGGCGCTGGCCCAGTCGCTGGGCCTGAACGCCTACCGTTTCTCGATTTCGTGGCCGCGCATTTTCAGTGCACGCGGCGCCGCGCCTAACGAAGCCGGGCTGGCCTTCTATTCCGACCTGGTCGATGGCATGCTGGCGCGCGGCATGGTGCCGTGGGTGACGCTGTACCACTGGGATCTGCCGCAGTACCTGCAGGACGAAGGCGGCTGGACCAACCGCGACACTGTCGCCGCGTTTGTCGAATACGCCGATGTCGTCACCAAGCGCCTGGGCGACCGGGTCAAGAATTGGATCACCCATAACGAGCCTTGGTGCACGGCCATTCACGGCAATCTCGATGGCATGCACGCGCCGGGCTTGAAGAGCGTGCCCACCGCGCTGCAGGTGTGCCACAACGTGCTGGTCTCGCACGGGCTGGCAGTGCCGGTCATCCGCGCCAATGTCGCCGGTGCCAAGGTCGGCATCGCGCTGTCGCTGCACCCGGTGCAGGCGGCCAGCGATGCTGCGGCTGACCAGGAAGCGGTGCAGCGCCACGACGCCTTCCGCAACCGCTGGTTCCTCGATGCGCTGCACGGGCGCGGCTATCCGCAGGTGCCCTTGACGATGCTGGGCGCCGACGCGCCGCGCGTGGAAGCGGGCGACATGGATGCCATCGCCGTGGCCACCGATTTTTTGGGTGTGAACTACTACTTCCCGGAAGTGGTGAAGCACGATCCGGCAGGCGGCTTCCTTCACACCAGCGTGGTGCTGCCTGAAGGCCGTCAGCGCACCGATTTCGGCTGGGAGGTCGCGCCCGAGGGCTTGACCGCGCTGCTGACACGGATCGCGACCGAGTACGGCGCGGGCGACCTGTACGTGACCGAAAACGGCTCCTGCTACGACGACCATCCCGACGCCGCGGGCAACGTGGACGACGCCGCGCGACGCGACTACCTGGTGCGCCACCTGCACGCAGTACTGGCCGCGCGCAAGCAGGGCGTGCCGGTCAAGGGCTACTTCGCCTGGAGCCTGCTCGACAACTTCGAATGGTCGGAAGGCTACCTGCGCCGTTTCGGCCTGGCCTATGTCGACTTCGACACCCAGCGCCGCACGCTCAAGACGAGCGGGAAGTGGTACCAGGGCTTCCTGCGCGGCTGACGGCTTACACCCGGGGCGGATCGGTCTCGCGTTCGTAGACGCGATGCCGCGCCAGCACTTCTTTAAAGGCGAGAAAGCCGGCTTCGCTCTCGCCGCCGTCGACAATCACGACCCCGGGATCGGTGCCGCCATCGGGCAGCGGCAGGGCGACTCCAGCTGCGACCAGCAGCTCGGATCCATCGCCCACGCCGAGCAGCGGCTTGCCGTGGCGGTAGGCCTGGCGCGGGAATTCGAGCGCGTTCGCGTCCACGCCCAGCGTGCCGGCCAGCTCCCCGCCATCGGGCACAATCACCCCATCGAACAAGACTGAAGGCGTGGCTTCGAGCGTGGTCTCGACCTGCAGCGCGCAACCATCGAGCGAGGTCACCGTGCCGAGGCGCTGCCCCACCAGGCGCGGCTGAGCGCCATCTTCCAGCAGCGACGCGTACATCGCGCGCACCATGCCGCCATCGACTCCGTTGCCCACCAATAGCGCCACGCGCCGCATGCGGATGCCGGCGGCGCCCGGGTGATTGAGCAGCGACAGCGAGGGCGAAGGCGGATAGTCCGGGATCGGCAGCTCGGTCGCGCGCGGCAGCGGTTCGGGCACCGGCAAACCCAGGCCGTCGGCCACGGCGGTGGCCAGCAGCGGATCGACGTTCACCAGCCCGGCCAGCATGCGCTGCCGGATCGCCACCACCTGCACGCGCGTGAGCTCGAAGCGGAAAGCCTTGATGATGTGCTGCTGTTCCGCCTCGCTCTGGCTTTCCCAGAACAGGCGCGCCTGGCCATAGTGTTCGGCGAACAGCTCGGCCTTGCCGCGCACTTTGTCTTCGGCCACGTGCGCGGGGAAGCTGGAAAAGCCGGCCCGCCCCGCCTGGAAAGGGCAGCCGCCGGCCAGCGAGTTCGGTTCGTAGTTGACGCGGCCACGGTTGAGCGACTGGCGGTGCATGCCGTCGCGCTGGTTGTTGTGAATTTCCGCGAGCGGGGTGTTGATCGGAATTTCGTGGAAGTTGGCGCCGCCCAGGCGCGTGATCTGGGTGTCGACGTAGGAATGGTTGCGGCCTTGTAGCAGCGGGTCGTTGCTGAAATCGATGCCCGGAATCACGTGGGCGGTGCAGAAGGCGACTTGCTCGGTCTCGGCGAAAAAATTGTCCGGATTGCGGTTCAGGACCATCTTGCCGACCGGGACCACCGGCACCAATTCTTCGGGCACCAGCTTGGTGGCGTCGAGCACGTCGAAAGGGAAGGTGGCGGCCTGTTCCTCGGTAAAGATTTGCAAGCCCAGCTCGTACTCGGGGAAGTTGCCGGATTCGATGGCTTCCCACAGATCGCGGCGGTGAAAGTCCGGATCGGCGCCCGAGATCTTGACCGCCTCGTCCCACACCACCGAATACGTGCCTTGCAGCGGCGTCCAATGGAATTTGACGAAGCGCGAGGCGCCCTCGGCATTGACCAGGCGGAAGGTGTGCACGCCGAAACCTTGCATCGTGCGGTAGCTGCGCGGAATGGCGCGGTCCGACATGACCCACATCAGCATATGCGTTATTTCCGGGCTGAGCGAAGCGAAATCCCAGAAGGTATCGTGGGCGCTGGCCGCCTGCGGCATCTGGTGATGGGGTTCGGGCTTGACCGCGTGTACCAGGTCGGGGAACTTCATGGCGTCCTGGATAAAGAACACGGGAATGTTATTGCCAACCAGATCCCAGTTGCCCTCGTCCGTATAAAACTTGACGGCGAAGCCGCGCACGTCGCGCGCCAGATCGGTGGAACCGCGCTCGCCGACCACGGTCGAAAAGCGGACGAACACCGGTGTACGCTTGCCCGCCGCGGCAAACACGGTGGCGCGGGTGAGGGCCGATTGCTCGCGGTAGGATTCAAAGTAACCGTGGGCGGCCGAGCCGCGCGCATGCACAACGCGCTCGGGAATGCGTTCGTGGTCGAAATGGGTGATTTTTTCGCGGAGGATAAAGTCTTCCATCAAGGTCGGGCCGCGCAGGCCGATCTTCAGGGAATCCTGGTTGTTGGCCACCGGCGTGCCCTGGTTGGTGGTCAGGCGCTCGCCCGTGTCGTCAACCCGAACCCGGTCCAGCGGCGCCGTGATGCGGTTTTCGCCGATGGGAGCGACGCCATTGCCGGCTTTGGGCGAGGCGATGTTTTCGGTGCTGGTGCTGGCCGTGGCCAGGTCCGACGGCGGCGCAAAGCGTTCGCCGGTATGCGGTTCGCGGGCATCGTCACCGTATTCCAGCGGCTTTGTCGCGTTAAACGGACGTTCTGCCGACAGCGCCGCGCCGGTGACGCGCTTTTCCAGCAAGCGTTCGGCGGTCGGGTCGGCGCTGCCGAGGCTGGCGGGCGCCTTGTCGGTGGACGGACCGGCAATGGTACTGAGGATGGAGCCGGCGCCGTCGAGCGGCTTGCCGTTATTGACAGGTGTGGCCATGGAGCACCTCGCAAAGGTTGGCAGGGACAATTGCCGAGTTTGCCTTGCCCCTTGCGCGATGCTGTTGATGCCGCGTAAGCGGCGTGGGCTCAATACATCAGACCGCCACCGCGCTTGAAGAGGGCGATGTCGACAAACTGCGACATGTTCTGGTCGCGGTCGCCGGCAACAATGGTCATGCCGCCCAGATCGATGGGGGCTTTGGCGCCGGCAGGCGACTGCATGGTGCGCACCAGTGTCTTGGCGACCGCGAAACCCTCGAGCGTCAGCGCGGACGCGGGTTCATCGCGGAACTTTTTCATCATCTTGGTATGCTCCGACTGCAGCACCGAAGCCGAGCTGTCCGGGTTGGGCACGACTTGCGAGAAGACCGTGAATTCGGTCGCCTTGGCGCCGGCGATCTGGGCCAGCGTTTCGAGATTGATTAGCGAGGTGCCCGCCACAAAGGTCGACGGATCGTGTTTGCGGAAAGCTTTCAGGAACTGTGCGGAAGCGATGGTGTCGGCGATCGTGATGACCATTTTGGCGCCGGCGCCCGCAAGGCGCTTCGCTTCCGGTTCGTTGGCGGCGGGCGTGGCCGCGATCGTCGCCGTGCCGGCCAGCGTCATGGCGCGCTTTTTCAGTTCCGCGAGCACAAACTGGTGCGCGCGCGCATTCTGGGCATTCTGCTGGAGGGCGATACCGACTTGCTTGACGCCCAGGTTCTGAAAATAGGCGAGGATGAATTCGAGCTCGCGCTCGACGCTGGGGCGCCAGAACTGGGCGCCGGCGGCTTTGATGGCCACCGAATCGGCTAGCGGCGCGAACAGCACCAGTTTCGATTGCCGGAAGGCGGGCGCGGCAAGAATGGCCTGGGTGGCGTCGGTGCCAATGGCGCCCATCAAGTAGTCGGCGTGGTCCTGGCCGATCAGCCCGTCGACGAGCTTGGCGCTGTCGGTCGGATTGCCGTGGTCGTCGCGCACGATGTAGCGGATCTTCTTGCCGTTCACACCGCCCCTGGCATTGATGCTGTCGAAATACGTGGTGATGCCCGCCACATAGTCGCGCCCGATGCTGCCGTTTGGTCCGGACAAGTCGATGGCCTGGCCGACGGTGATGACGCTCTCGGCCGCTGCCGCGTGGCCGGCCACGGCCCCGCTCAAGACCAGCAGCAAACCTGCACATACATTGCGTAACGTCACGACCAACTCCTGCGATAGAAAAACTACATGCTACGCAGCAAGTGTTACGGCTTCATGACGGTGGGTGGCGCGATGATGACTTGCGATTCTGCAGGTAGCCGATGAGGTCGTCGACGATCGGCACGCTGGCCAGCGCGACCAGCACCAGCGCCAGCGGCAAGGTGGCGCTGTAGCCGACATGCTTGAAGCCGAGCGCGCCGACCACGCCGCCGGCAAAAAACGCCAGCGCGAGCATGGACAGCAATGCCAGTCGCGGACGGTTGGCGAACACCTGGTCGGCGAGCGCGGAGGACGGATTGTTACGGTAGGCCAGCTTGCCCAGTTCGATGCCGATGTCGGTCACGATGCCGGTAATGTGGGTGGTGCGGATTTCGGCGTTGGACAACTTGGTGATGACGGCGTTCTGCAGTCCCATGATGAACGAGAGCAGCATCACCGTGATCGAGACAAACAAGCCATCGATGTCGGACAAGCGCGCGCCGAGCAGACCGAACACGAGCAGCAGGCATGCCTCGAGCATGAGGGGCAGGGCGAACTGGCTGTGCAAGCCGTGCAATCGCGAATAGTTGACCAGCAGGGCCGAGACAGCCGCGCCGCAAATGAAGGAAAGCAGGGCGCCAAGCGCGGCCAGGACAATGTCGACGTGGCCCAGCGCCAGATTGTCGGCCATGGACGAGACCACGCCGGTCATGTGCGAGGTATACATCTGCACGGCCAGAAACCCGCCCGCATTGGTGGCGCCGGCCACGAAGGCCAGCGCCAAGCCGAGCTGGCGGTTGGCATCGACGCTGCGATGCTTGCCGGTCAGTTTGCGTGAAAAATTAAGAGGCATGAGTCCGCTGCGTCGTAAAACTCCACACAGGGGTCAGACCACTTTGTCTGGCCAGCAAAAGTGGTCTGACCCCTGTGTGGAGTAAATTTCTATTTTACAGGCTCGGTGCCGTCAAACAGGGGCTTGCCCTTTTCGACGATGTGCACTGTATACAGCTTGAGCGGCGTGGTGCCGACCACCTTGAAGCCGCCATGAAATACGCCCGGCAGGTTCCAGATCGCCGCGCCGGTCGCCATCATCTGCGGCTCCTTGCCCGGCAGCTGGATCATCGCGCCGACAATGGCATAGCCGCTTTCGATGCCGTTGTGGAAGTGGCGCGGCACCGTCTCACCCGGCTGCACGTCGAGAATGCTGCTGATCACTTCCATATTGGGCGCGCCGGGCAGGTCCGCACGGTTGAGAATAGTGCGCTCGGCCTGGGCCGTTGCGGACAGCGACATCAGCAAGGACAGCGCTAGCGCAGATGTAAATTGGGAACGTCGAATCATCATGACAAGGCTCCAGGTCGTTTATGGCAGGGTGACAAAATCCTTGAGGAAGGCGCGCGCCGATTCGGTATCGAGCCGGTAAATCACGTTGCTTTGCACGCATTGCGCGTCTCCCGTGATGGTGGTTCCGGCAATCACCTTGGTTTCTCCGCTGCCGCTGCCGATAAAATTCGGCCCGCCCGAGTCGCCAAAGCAGGTGCCGGCATTGCCGACCGCTTCATTTTGCGACAAGCGCAGCCAGGCCGGGTTGAGCGCGCCAAAGCCCGATACCGCCCATTCGCGCCGGTCTTCGTAATGGATGACCGGCTTGCCCTGACCATCGAAACTGCGCTCCTGCCCGCCGTACCCCACCGCCGTGTAACGTGAACCGTTGAGTAGCCCGTTGGCCTTGAGCGTATCGAACAGGCCCGGCGTCGGCAGCTTGGCCGGGACGATGCCGGCAATCGGCTGCTCGAACACGATCACGGCAATGTCGTGCGGATCGCTCTGCGCCGCCCGGTAATCCGGATGGGCGATATAGCGCCCCACGTACATCACGGCCGCATTCTGTACCTGGCTCTCGAACGTCACCTTCACTTGCGCCACGCCCGGATTGCAGTGCGCCGCGGTGAGCATCACGGTCGGGCTGATCAGCGTTCCCGTGCAAAACGCGTATGCGGTTTGGTGGCTGTCGTAGTCGACCAAGGCGCCGACGGCCGCGTGCTTCTTGCCGTCGAGCTGGCCGTTGGTGATGGCTTGGGCCTGGAAGGACATCAACAGCAGGAGGGGTGCCGCGAGACGGCAGAGTGGGGCCATTTTCATTGCTTGTCTTCTCCAAAAGATGATTACTGTCGGACAGATCGGGGCCGCTGAAAAAGGGGAAATGCGGTGGTCCATCATGCAATTGGCCTTCAACACTTGTCAACTTGGTATTTGGTTTCTTGAAACACGATGAAACCAAACTGCCTTCGAGGTCTGACCCCGGTGTTGGTGAAACGGCAGCTAGTTTCTATATCGAAATGGCTTGCAGGCCATGCGCCGCGCATTGACAACAGATCAAATCGACAACAAAGCCGCCGAAATTAGCACAAAGTGTGGAAATTTTCGTACATACAAAAGGTTAATTGGGTGTTAATGTTGTCAATTCGGAACCGGAGCGCCGAATCAAGACGACTTCCCTGTGCACAAGGGGAGCGATCCTAAAACGTTCCTTCTCTTTTTACGGGAAAACCATGAAGTCGAAAAACACCATGCTGTTGTTGATTGCCGCCGCCTTGTCCAGCGGTGCCTTCGCGCAAACCGCCACCCCCGCGGCCGCACCGGCCAAGGGCGTCCAGATCGGCGATGCCGCCACCGTCCTGCAAGGCTTCGCCAACCAGCGCGCCAATGCCCGTTCGATGGTGGCCCACTCGGTTCAGGGCTCGTCGGTCGCCACCAATATCCGCGATTACTTCGAGAAAAACGGCATGGTGTCGATCACCGGTACCGCGGCGGACACCCCGAACTCGGTGTTCGTCATGAAAGGTAACAAGAACAAGCTCTACGGTTACCTGCTCAAGTACGACACCAAGAAAGCCTTCGAGTACACCACCGACGCGGCCGGCAAGGTCTGGCTGAGCGAAGTGGACATCACCAAGATCGTTCCCGACTTCGATCCCGAATTCCGCGACAAGCGCACCCACGCCATGCTGCTGGCCGGCGTGGCCCACCCGGTCTACAGCCCGATGGCCAACCGCCAGGCGCGCCATATCGGCCCGTACAACAATGAAGATGTGACCCAGCTGCAGAGCAAGCCGGGCAGCCCGTGGGTGTTCTACCTGAACATTTCGGCCGTGATGAGCGGTTCGACCCCGCTCAACGGCGTGACCAAGGAAAACATGTACCGCGCCTGGCAATCGATCGCCGACCAGTACTCGATGCTCAACATGAACGTGACCACCAACCGCGCCGTCTATGACGCGGCCCGTTCTGCCAACCAGCTGCGCACCGGCATCATCAACTTCGTCAACCAGGACGGCCGTTCGTTCGCCCCGATCCACGCCTTCGGCACCACCGCCGCCGGCACCCTGTACCGCAATCCCTCGTCGGGCTGGGACTACGGCTACGGCATCGGCATGACCGGCGCCCACGAAGTCGGCCACCAGATGGGCATGAACCACGACCACGGTGGCACCGGCGGCGAATATTTCGAAGGCATTGCCGCCTACCAGTGGGGCCCGATCATGGGCAATTACTGGATGGGCGGAAGCTGGGCCAACCAGCTGTTCACCTGGAGCAAAGGCGAGTACTCGACCGCCACCAACTTCGAGGATGACCTGAACATCATGACGGCCCAGGAGCAAGTGCCGTACATGGCGGACGACAACCCGACCTCGAAAGCGCTGGTCTTCGGCGCCGGCGGCGCCATCGACCCGGCCAGCAATTTCGGCCAGATCGAGCGCACCAGCGATACCGATACCTTCACCTTCACCACCAGCGGCACTTCGACCCTGAACCTGCGCATCGACCCGCTCGAATACCTGCGCATGCTCGACGTCGACGCCACCATCTACAATTCGGCCAATACCGCGGTCGCCCACAGCAACATGGCGGTGCACCGTTCGGCCCAGTTCACCAATCTGTCGCTGCCAGCGGGCAGCTACCGCCTGGTGATCCGCGGCGGCGCTGAAGGCACGCCGCAAAACGGCTTCTCGAACTATTCCTCGCTCGGCTGGTATGGCATGAAGGGCACCCTGACCGGCGCCGTAAGCAGCTATCCGGCGCTGACCAGCGGCGTCTGGCTGACGGGGCAGGGCGCGGCCACCGGCTCGTGGAAGTACTACACCTTCGACGTCCCGGCCGGCAAGTCCATGGTCAAGTTCTCGATCAATGGCTATAACGGCGACGCCGACATGTTCGTGCGCCAGGGCGGCTTGCCGACCGGTAGTAGCTATAATTGCAAGTCCGACGGTCCGACCAGCATCGAAACCTGCAGCATCGGTTCGCCGGCCGCTGGTCGCTACTACGTGGGCGTGTACTCGTATGCGACCTATTCGGACCTGAGCGTGATGGCATACTACTAAGCGTTAACCTGATCGCGCCGCTGCGGCGCGATTCCCTGGTCACCCCGATTGCGCGGGGGGCCAGGGCCCTCGGCGCCCCTCGCGCACCCCGCATTTCCCCTGTATTGCATGCAAATAAGGGAAATTCCGAGGAGTAGCTCCAGTGCATAAAACCCGTAAAGACGGTAAAATCTACCTTTTGTCTGCGGGAAATCTTATGAAATTATCACGAAGTGTGACGATGTGCGCCTTGTTGGCCTGCGTCTTCGCGCCGGCCCAATCGGCCGAAATCAAGGGCGCCGGTTCGTCCGCGGCGGAGCCGCTGTACGTTGCACTGTCGGGTATTTACGCCAAGAAGCAGCCGGTGAGCCTGGCGTACGAGGCCACCGGCTCGACCGATGGACTGAAGAAAATCCGCGGCAATACCGTCGATTTCGGCGCCACCGACATCGCCCTCTCGGCCGAGCAGCGCAAGAGCGCCAAGTTGCTGTGCTTCCCGACCGCCATTTCCGGCGTCGTGCCTGTCGTAAATATCCCTGGCGTCGCCAAGGGCAAATTGCAACTGACCGGCGACGTGCTGGCCGACCTGTTCGCGCGCAAGATCACCAAGTGGAACGATCCCAAGCTCAAGGCTCTCAATCCTGGTCTGTCCCTGCCGGATCTGGCAGTGGCCGTCGTCGTGCGTGAAGACGGTTCGGGTTCGACCTTCAACTTTACCGATTACCTGAGCAAGACGAATGCCGAATGGGCAGGCAGCTATGGGCGCAATTTCCGCATCGTCTGGGCCGATGGCGTGACCAAGGTCAAGGGCAGCAATGGCGTGGTTGCCGAACTGAAGAAGACGAGCGGCGCCATCGCCTACGTCGACTACCAGTACGCCGTCAAAGCCGGCCTGGCATCGGCCGCGCTCAAGAACCACGATGGTCGTTTCGTCACGGCCGGTGCGGCTGGCTTCTCGTCGGCGCTCAACAACAGTGGCTGGCTGACCCGCGGTACTTACGAAGAATTGCTCACCGACCGTCCCGGTTTCGCCACCTGGCCGATCACCTCGAGCACGTTCGTGCTGATTCCTCAGATGAGCGGCAATCCGGAAAAGACGATCGCTGCCATCAAGTTCTTTACCTGGGGCTTCATCCACGGTGACGCGGCGGTCGGCAAGGCCGAATTCGTGCGCCTGCCCGACGTCGTCCAGGGCCGCATCTTCGGCGAACTGACCACCGTCACGGACTCGAACGGCGTGCCGCTCAAATGGTCGCTGTCGGAAGTGCTCGCCCAGCAGTAAACGGCGTTAAGATGCCGGCATGACACTGAAATTATCCAGGATTCTGCATGCCGGCTACGTCTTCGAATGCGAAGGCACGCAGATCGCGTTCGACCCGATCTTCGAAAATCCCTTCAGCCGCAATTGCCACGCCTTCCCGGAGGTCCGCTTCGATACGGAGCAGATCCGGAAGGCGCGCTTTGCGGCTGTTTTCATTTCCCACTTCCACGACGATCATTGCTCCATGGAGAGCCTGGACCTGATCGACCGTGCCACGCCCATCTACCTGTATTGCCAGTTCGACGCGCTGTTCGACATGATCCGCGCGCTCGGCTTTGCCGATGTGCGCGCGCTGCACACCGATGTGGCGGTGACGGTGGGCCCGTTTTCCGTGATTCCGCGCGAGGCGCTCGACGCCGACGTCGATTCGATGTTCCAGATCCGGGGCGGCGGCATGAACGTGCTCAATGTGGTCGATGCCTGGATCGCCCCGGTCGCGCTGGCGCAGCTGGCCGGCGAGGGGCCGTGGGACATGGTGCTGTGGCCGTTCCAGACCATGCGCGAAGTGGAGGTACTGTCGCCCTCGCGCGCCGAGGCCGCGGCGCCCGAGGTGCCGGCGGAATGGATAGACCAGTTGCGCGTGCTCGATCCGCGCTACGTGGTGCCCAGTTCCTGCCAGTTCGTGCAGGAACCCTGGTCCTGGTACAACCAGGCATTTTTCCCGATCAGTTACCGTCAGTTCCACGATGAAATCGAGGCGGCGCTGCCGGGCGCACGCGTGGTGCGTATCAACCCCGGCGTGTCGGTCGCGCTTGATGGGGACGGGCTGACGATGGCGGGCGCGCTGCCCTGGGTAATGCCGGTCGGCGAGCAGGATGTCGATTACGATTTCCAGCCTGGCATCGCGCCGCCGTCGACCAGCGCCATCGCGGCCCGCTTTGCGCCCTTGACGCCGGAACAGCGCGCGCGCGTGCTGGCCTGGTGCATCCATGGCTTGCTGGAGAAATACCGCGCGATGGACCTGGAAGAGCGGGGCTATTTCGACCAGCCCCGGCTGTGGCGGCTGTCGCTGTGCGATCACGACGGCACGACAACGGTATTCGATTACCGCGTGCACGGCGACCGGATCGACCTTGCGGACGATGACAGCGCCCTCCCGGCCTGGACCACCGAAATTCCCTTGCAAAAATTATATGCCGCGCTGGAGCTGGGCGAGGCGATGAGTTCGCTCTACCTGCGCATCAACGATGCCGTGTTCGCCCCGGCCGAAGAGGCCGCGCTGGCGTTGGCCGAGCTGGTCGAGGATCCCTTGATCCGCTGCCTGTACAACGATGCCTTTGGCGCCTACCAGGCCGCGCAGCTGCAGCGCCTGGGCGTGCGCCCAGGATTGTACTGATCGCACTTCTGGAGGATAATGCTCCCCCATGAACGATACCACCACACTCCCCCCACTGCCGGACCGCCTGTCCATCGATCCACGTAGCCCTTACCACAACGCCGATGTGTTCCAGCGCGATGTGGGCATTATGCTCAATGGCAAAGAGCGCACCAATGTCGACGAATACTGCATCAGCGAAGGCTGGATCAAGGTATCGGGCGGCAAAGCCCTCGACCGCAAGGGCAATCCCATGCAGATCAAGCTCAAGGGCAAAGTCGAAGCTTTCTACAAGTAAGTTGTTTCAGCGCTTGGCGGTTTTCGGATACCGACCCGCCAGCGCCGCTTCCAGGGCCGGATCGCGCCCGTAAATATCCTGGGCGAACAAGGCAGTGCCATGCTGGTCGGTAATGGCGGTCGCGTAGAACAGCACCACCGGAATCACCGGTTTCACACTGACCGTGCGCATCGGCGCCGGTTCCATCGCCGCTTCAATCTCTTCCGCCTTGATCGCCGGGTTGCCGGCCAGGACGAACTGCGCCAGTTCGAGCGGCTTTTCCACGCGGATGCAGCCGTGGCTCAGGTCGCGCCGGGTCTTCTTGAACAGTTCGCGCGCCGAGGTCGAGTGCAGATAGATATTGTCCGGGTTGGGCATGGCGAACTTGATCGCGCCCAGCGCATTTGACGGCCCCGGGCGCTGACGGACGCGGAACTTGCCATCCTGCAAAGCCTGCATCGTTGCCGCATCGACCGTCTGAATCGGCTCCCCGCCGCCGGACAAAGGCACCAGCTCCATCTGATTGGCGACCAGATAATTGGGCTTGGCTTTGAGCTTGGGAATGATCTCGGCTTTCTCGATGCTTTTCGGGACGTTCCAGTACGGATTGAATTCCACATAGCGCATGGTGCCGACAAACAGCGGCGTCTCGGTCTTGAGGGCGGTGCCGACAATCACGCGCATCTCGACCGGGGGCGGGGCGTCGGGCAGGCCCAGCTGGAAGGCCCACAGGCGGAAGGTCGGCAAATTGACGGCGATGATGGGCCCGGGACCGAAGTCCGGCAGCCAGCGCAGACGCTCGAGCGTCAGTTCGAGCTGGCGCACGCGCACCCGCAGCGGCACGTTGAGGGCAGTGATGGTGCCGCGGCCGAGCACGCCGTCGTCGGTCAGGCCATTGCGGGCCTGGAACTGGCGCACGGCGTCGGCCAGCGGCTTGGCATACACGTCGGCCGGCGTGGGCGCGGCGTCGGCGGCCAGGTCGCCCAGCTGGATCAGGCGCTGGCGCAGCAGCGCGGCGTCGGCGTAGGGTTTGCCTTCTTCGACCTTGGTCTTGGCGGCCAGGGCCGGCAGCGTGGTGTCGGTCTGTTTGGCCAGGTCGCGGTAGCGGGCCAGCAAGACCTTGACCTTCTTGTACAGGAACACGCTCGGCTGGGCCGCGTCGACCGTGGCCGGCAAGCGGTTCTGGGCCAGCGCGGCGCGCAACTGTTCCACCGGATCGAAGGCGGCCAGGCGCGGATCGGGCAGCGTGGTGTGGTATTCGGAGCGCACCCGGCCCACTTTCAGGTCGGCCAGGTAATGCAGCATCGCTTCGGTCAGGGCCACATCGGTGGCCGGCGCGATGGCGTCGCCGCGCACGGCGGCGGCCAGACCGTCGGCGTTGTAGTCGTCGCTGGCCAGGCCGTTGGCGGGCGCGTCATGCAGGATGGCGATCGCGGCGCGCGCCGTGGCCGGCTTCCAGGCCGGCGCATAGTTGTTCTTGCCATAGAAGCGGTCAAGCCAGTCGTGCTCGTCGTAGGGACTGTCGTGGTGCGCGATGCGGCTCGCGGTGGCAGCCAGTTCGCGGATATCGTCGGCCGGCGCGGCCAGGGCGCCCAGGGGAAGCAACAGCAGCAGGGAGAAGGCGAGGGTGTTTCCGTGTGTGATTTTCATGCGGCAGACTCAATTGATCCAGTGCTCGATATTACCAGCCGGAACGTTATCAGACAAATAATATTCATGGCTGTTGTTTCTACGTTTTGGCGCCGCGCCACGGCTGGTCCCGGTCCGCGTTATAGTGGCGGCCATTGTAAAAACTTCGCACGGCGACATGACAGATTTCATTTTAGAGGATGGCGACGACGACGTCCTGCTGCGCGAGCTGGGGCTCGACCAGTTGGGCGCGCGTCTGCTCAAGCTGGAAGGGCGCGTGTTCGTGCGCTTTTCCGGCGTGGTGGAAGCGGGCGGCCTGCGCGTGCCCTATGAACTGGTGCCGCCCCAGGGCGTGCTGGCCAAGCCGGCCAAGTGGCGCAAGCTCGACGCGCAAGCGCGCGCCGACATGTTGCGCGAACGCGTCACCGGCGCCGCCGCGAGCGAACTGAACGCCAGCGTGGCGGCCTTTGTCGACGCCATCAGTGCACGGTGTGAAGATGCCGGCCTGGACCCCGCTGTGCTGCTCAGTCCGCTGACCGAGGGCATGACGGCGGAGCCGGCCAGTTTCCTGTTCGAGCGGATCGACCAGCGGGTCGAGCACGCGATCGAGCGCGCGGCCGAGGAGCGTCATGCCGAACGCACCCGGCAGAGCATCAACCTGGCCGAATATCCCGACACCTTCGACGTCGCGCGCCGCATGCCGCGCAAATTCATCGCCTTGCTGGGGCCCACCAATTCCGGCAAGACCCACCGCGCGATGGAAGCGCTGGCCAAGGCTGGCTCGGGGGTGTATCTGGCGCCCCTGCGCCTGCTGGCGCTGGAAAACTTCGAGCGCTTGCAGGCGGCCCGTCCGCACGGCAAGGAACTGGCCGTCAGCCTGGTCACCGGCGAGGAGCGGCGCCTGGCCGACGGCGCCACCCACGTGGCCAGCACGGTCGAGATGCTCGATACGCGCACCCAGGTCGAGGTGGCCGTGATCGACGAAATTCAGATGCTGGCCGACCGCGACCGCGGCTCGGCCTGGACCGCCGCCGTGTGCGGCGCGCCGGCCTCGGTGGTGTATCTGGTCGGCGCGCCCGAAGCGCGGCGCGCGATCGAGGCGCTGGCCGAGCGGCTCGGCTGTTCGCTCGAGGTGCATGTGCTCAAACGCATGGGGCCGCTGTCCATGGAGAGCACGGCGGTGCGCAAGCTGCGCAACATCCGGCGCGGCGATGCCGTGATCGCGTTTTCGCGGCGCGAAGTGCTGATGTGGCGCGACATGATCACCGAGCTGGGCTTGTCGGTGGCCACCGTGTACGGCAACCTGGCGCCGGAAGTGCGGCGCGCCCAGGCCGAGCGCTTCCGCGACGGTTCGGCCGATGTGGTGGTCGCCACCGATGCGCTGGCCATGGGCTTGAACATGCCGATCGCCCGCATCGTGATGACGACCTCGGTCAAGTTCAATGGCGTGGAAGAGGAAGAAATTTCCGCCTCGCTCGCACGCCAGATTGCCGGCCGCGCCGGGCGCTACGGCGTGCACGAGGAAGGCCTGGTCGCCGGTTACGACGACGATACCCACGCCGTCATGCGCGCGCTGCTGCGCGAAAAGCTCGCGCCCATCAGCGATACCGGCTTCATGGTTGCGCCCACGCTCGAGCATTTGCACCGGATCGCGTCCGTCACGGGCGAGACCGCGCTGGCCAAATTGCTCAAGCGCTTCGTGCACAACATCGATGTGCCGGACGGCTTTTTCTATCCGCGCATTACCGAAGAGCAGGCCGAACGCGCGCTCTGGCTCGATACCTTGCCCCTGTCGGTTGCCGACAAGTTCATGCTGTCGCTGGTGCCGGTCTCGACCAAGGTGCCGTCGCTGCAGCGCGCCTGGGAGCAGTGGGCGCATGCCCTGGCCAAAAAGAAAATCTGCAAGCTGCACCCGGAAGCGGGCGAGCTGCATCGGCGCAATCTGCAGGAAGTGGAAGACACGTGCCGCCTGTATTCGGCCTATGCCTGGCTGGCCTACCGCTCGCCCGAGTATTTCCCGAGCGTCGCGCTGGCGCAGGAGATGGCGCGGGCGGCATCCGAGCGGGTCGATGCGATCCTGCATGCGCAAAACGCCGCCGCGCGCAAAAAACATGAAAAGAAGTTCCGCTACCCTAAATGAAAGCGCTTGACCTTCCCCCGATGGGAAGGATTAACCTGGCGCCGATTCGATATCAGGAGGAAATGCACATGAAACTGTTCCGTATGCTCTCCATGGCCGCGCTGCTGGCCGTGGGTGTTGCCCATGCCGGCGAGCTGTCCGAAGGCGAGATCCGCAAGGTCGACAAGGACGCGGCCAAGCTCACCATCCGCCACGGCGAACTGAAAAATCTCGACATGCCGGCCATGACCATGGTGTTCCGGGTCAAGGACAAGACCATGCTGGACCAGGTGGCCGTGGGCGACAAGGTGCGCTTCAATGCCGAGAAGATCGACGGCGCGCTGACCGTGACGGCCATCGAAAGCGCCAAGCCATGAGCGCGCGCCGTGGTGTTGCTGCGCTGATTGCCGGCGCCGCGCTGGTGTTGAGCGTGCCGGCGTTCGCGCATGCGGTGGTCAAACGGTCGGTGCCGGCCAACGGCGCCGTGCTCGACGCGGCCCCCGCGCAGGTGGAAATCACCTTCAATGAAAACGTCGAAAAGCTGTTCAGCACGGTCACCTTGAAAAGTGCCGAAGGCAAGCCTGTGCCGGCGGCCAAGGCCAGCGTCGATCCGGCCAATCCCACCGTGCTGCGCTTGCCGGTGCCAGTGCTCGCCAGCGGCAAGTATGTGGCGCATTGGACGGCGGTCGGCCATGACGGCCACCGCCTGAGCGGTGACATCCGCTTCAGCATCAAATAAGTGGACGGCGTCACGCTGCTGCAGGTAGCGGCGACGGCGCTGCTCAATGCGGGCTTCGCCTGGCTGACCGGATCGCTGCTGGCGCGGGCCTGGCTGGGGCCGGGCTTGCCGTTGTTTCTCGAACGCTTGCTGCGCGCCGAGAAAAGCGCAGCATTGGCTTGCCTGCTGGGCGGTGCCGGCGCCATCCTGGCCGCGGCGGCGCGCATGGGCGATACCGGCTTGCTCGAGGCGCTGCCCACGTGGTGGCCGGTGGCAAGCGGGACCGATTATGGCAGCGCGACGCTGCTGGCGCTGGTCGCCGTGCTCGGCGCCGCCGCCTGCATCCGCGTGTGGTGGGTCAGTGCCGCCGGCCTGCTGGCTTTCGCCCTGGCGCGCGCATCGGTCAGTCATGGCGGGGAGGGCGGCTTGTTGTCCGCTGGCTGCGTGGTGCAGGCGGCGCATGTGCTGCTGATCGCCGCGTGGCTGGGCGGCGTGGGGCTGGCCGGCTGGGTGGTCTTGCCCGGGGCGCGGCGGCATGCCGTTGCCGTCGATGCGTATCTGGACCGGCTTTCTCGCGCGGCCACGGTGGCGCTGGCCGGCATCGTGTTGACGGGCGCCTGGAACAGCTGGCAGCGGCTGTCCGCGCCATCGGACCTCTGGTCGCATCCCTATGGCATGCTGCTCACCGCCAAGCTTGCGCTTGTCGCAGGCGCCGCCATGCTGGGCGGCTGGAACCGGCTGTTCGGTTTCCCGCGCGCCAAAGCGGCGGCACCGGATGCGGCCCTGCGCGTGCTGCGCATCGAATCGGCTGTTCTCGTTGCCGCCCTGATCGCCGCCGCCGCTCTGGTCGCGCAGCAGCCTCCCACCTGACGTTCAAAAAAAATCCCACGCGAACGTGGGATTTGGAAGCGATACGATGCGCTTAGCGGCGGCGTGCGCGCATAAAGCTGATGCCGCCGAGTAGCAGCGCCAGGGCGAACAGCGGCAGTGACGATGGTTCCGGCACCTGGCGGTCACCGCCGATGGTGCAGTCGCTGCAGATCCACAACTGTTCGGCGCCACCATCGTTGTTGTAGTACTTGATGTTGAGCTGGAGGAACAGTTGGTCATTGCCGGCCGTTTTGGCCGCGGCGTCATGCAGCGCCTGGTTGAAAGCGGCAAACTCGGCAATGTTGGTACCCAGATTGTTGACGACCCAGTAGCCGCCGCCCGGATGGGCGAGGTCCGCTGCGCAGCCACTCTGGTTGCTCCCGACGCCGGCGTAGGCCAGACCGTTGATCTTGTCCACGCAGAATTCGGTCGCGCCTTCGACGAAAGCACTGTTGGCCGGTGCGGGGTTGCCGCCGGTATCCTGGCAGCCGGTCGAGAAGTTGCTCAATTCGTAGCAGCCGCCAACGGTATTGCCGTTGGCGTCGACAATGCGCGCCTGACCCCACAGGAAAATGGTTTGCGCAGAACGGCTCTGGGCCTGGTTGTTGTCGAACATGAAGACCAGATCGTGACCGTCCAGGTAGTCCTGCAGCACATCGAGGCGAATTTCCCAGCGGTTGGCCTGATCACCGGTGAACAGACCGCCCGGCTCCGCCACAAAACTGCCCATGGCGTAAGTGGTGCTCTGGTTGCCGGTCGGCGTGAGCATGATCTCGTCGACCGGCGTGCCGTTCGGGAACGGATTGGTGAAGTTCGATTGCCCATCCGCTGTTTCCAGTACGATGGCCTGGTCTTTGATGGTACCTGGGGAAGACGCCACAGGAATGCCCGCCTGTGGCTGGCAGCGTACATCAAGGTAGCATTTTTTCAGCAGATCCAGGGAATAGACCGTGAAGTCATTGTAGGTGCCGGCGGACAGTTCATTTGCTTCTGGCAGCGTGACGGTCGAAGCGTGGACAGCGGGAGTGGTGAACACGGCAGCGGCGATCATCGCGCTCTGCATTACTTTTAACAGTTTCATGGGGACACCCTTATAGGTAGCGTTGTGCCTACTATTTATGCACAATGCATGCCCGAACGTGGATGTCTCGCATAATCATGAACTTATAAAAAGCACATTGATCATGCACAGAGAACATGTAAATATTGTCGACAGAAACTGTCGTTGCAACTGTTAAAAGTAAAATTTCGATAACGAAAGATGTAACTATCTATTGACGACACAATAATAATAGGCAGGCAATGTTGCCTGCCCATCCTGCGCCAACTTACATCGTGATCTGATTTTTCCGATCAGCAATCTGGGCACCCAACAATTCGAGGTCGAGTTTCGCCTTGCGGGCTTTGGGGAACATTTCCTCTTCCTCTTCCTTGACGTGGTGCTCGATCAATTCCGACAGCACCTTGACCTTGGCGTCGAACAAGTCTTCGGTTGGTTCCATTTCCATGATCTGGGCGATCAAGTCCTTGGCCGAGGCGTGCTCGACCACGGCCTCGTCCACCATGTCTTCCTGCTCCTTGCCGGCCGCGCGCACGGCGGGATAGAAGATCTCTTCCTCGGCCGTCGCATGCTTGGTCAGTTCGGTGCAGATCTGGGTGGCCAGCTTTTTCTTGGTGGCGTGGGCGCGATCGCCCAAGCCTTCGTATTGCTCGAACATCGCTTTGACGTTCTCATGGTCTTCGGTCAGCAGCGTGATCGCGTCAACGCCTTCGGCTGCCTGGGACACGTTTTTCGGGGTGTTGCGGGTAGTCGTCGATGAAGTTCTCATGATTGCTCCTGTAGTGGGTGGCCGGAAACGTCGTCGTTTCACGGCAGCAGTTCATAGTAGGCGAACTCAGACGCCCTAACAGTAGGCGTACTTGCAGCGTTGCCGTAGGACTGCATCCCAAGGATCAGCAGGTCTACGTGGCAGCCTATTTGCCGCACCGTCGGATATACTTGCCCGCTGGGATTAACTACATCAGAACAGGCAACAAGTGGATCAAGACCGCAAGCCCATCGAACGTGTCCGCGACGCGGCCGGCCGCCTGTATGGGCGCGCCGCCGCATTCAGCCGTGCGCACACGGCCCGCGCCCGGGAATACCTGATGGCCAGGCCCGCCTGGAAGCGCAGCTTGCTGGTAGCGCTCTGGGGCGGGGGCGCACTGCTGGCCTTGCTGGTGGTGTATATCCTGATCCTCATTCCGCTCACGCCCGGCATCAAGGACCTCAAGCAGGCCCGCACCGCCAAGGCCTCGGCCATCCTGTCGGCCGACGGCAACCAGCTGGCCACCTTCGAGGAAGGCTTGCACGAACGCGTGAAGCTGGACCAGATTTCGCCGTTCGTACTGCAAGCGCTGATTGCGACCGAAGACCACCGCTTCTACGACCACTCGGGCATCGATTTCCGGCGGACCCTGTCGTCAGTGGGCCATACGCTGGGCGGCGATCCCCAGGGCGGCTCGACCATCACCCAGCAGCTGGCGCGCAATATGTTCCCCGAGGAAATTGGACGCTCGCGCAGCATCAACCGCAAGCTCAAGGAAATGATCACCGCGGTCAAGATCGAGTCGACCTACAGCAAGACCGAGATCCTCGAGACCTACCTGAACACGGTGCCCTTCCTGTACAACACCTTCGGCATCGAAACGGCAGCCCATACTTATTTCGACAAGCCGGCCGTCAAGCTCGACATCCTGGAGGCGGCCACCCTGGTGGGCATGCTCAAGGGGACCAGCTATTACAATCCCGTGTCGCGCCCGGAGCGCTCGGTCGAACGGCGCAACGTGGTGCTGGGCCAAATGCTCAAGCACGGCATCATCGACCAGAAGCGCTTCGATATCCTGAAAAAGAAGCCGCTGCGCCTGCACTTCACGCGCCAGTCCGAGCGCACCGCGTCGGACTCCCACTTCACTTCGTACGTGCGCAAGTGGCTGATCCAGTGGGCCGACCAGAACGATTACAACCTGCAGCTTGACGGCCTGGTGGTCCATACGACGCTCGATTACACGCTGCAGACCGCAGCCATGCGCGCTGTCGACCGCCAGGGCGCAGCCCTGCAGATCGTGGCCGACGTCGAATGGGCGCAGGCCGACAGTGGCTCCTCGTCGTCGATCGGTTCCTATGCCGGCATGCATGGCGCGATCACGCCGTTCGAGTACTTCTGGCGCACCAAAGGTGGGCTGGTCAACGCCTTCATCCGCGAGACGCCGGAATACAAGGGGGCCATCGACGGCGGCGAGACCGCGGCGGCGGCCCTCAAGCGCCTGCGCGCCGACCGCGACTTCATGGCCCAGCTGCGCCGCACCAAGACGCGCCTGGAAACGGGCTTCGTGGCGATCGACCCGGCCAGCGGCGAAGTGCGGGCCTGGGTCGGCAGCCGCGACTTCCAGAAAGACCAGTTCGACCACGTGTCGCAAGCCTCGCGCCAGCCGGGATCGACCTTCAAGCCCTTCGTGTATGGCGCCGCGCTGGAAAAAGGGATTTCGCCGGAACGCACCTACACCGATGAAGTCATGCCGATCAAGGCCGGCGACGGCACCCTGTGGCGCCCGACCGACATGACTGGCGCCAGCGGCAACCAGATGACGCTGCGCGAAGGCCTGATCATGTCCAAGAATACGATCACGGCCCAGGTGATGCAGGACGTCGGCTTGCCGAGCATCGTCAAACTGGCGCGCGACCTCGGCATCCGCGACAGCAAGCTCGATCCGGTGCCGTCGCTGGCGCTGGGCACCAGCCCTGTGACGCTGCTGGAAATGGTCAGCGCCTACAGCACCATCGCGGCCCAGGGCGAGTACCGCAAGCCGGTCTTCATCAAGCGCATCACCGACCGCCAGGGCAATACCATCGCCGAATTCGGCAAGGAGACGCCGCAGCGCGCCATGACCGGCGATGCGGCCGTGACCCTGATCGACATCATGCGCGGCGTGATCAACCGCGGCACCGGCACCGCCATCCGCTACCGTTTCGGCATCGGCGGCGACGTGGCCGGCAAGACCGGCACCACCCAGAACAACACCGATGGCTGGTTCATCATGATGCATCCGAATCTGGTGGCGGGGGCGTGGGTCGGCTTCAACGACAACCGCGTGACCATGCGCAGCAACTACTGGGGCCAGGGCGGCCACAATGCGATCCTGGTGGTGGGTGACTTCTTCAAGGCGGCGCTCGACAGCGGCAAGGTCAGTGCCACGGCCACGTTCCCGGGCGCGCCGCGCCAGGCGCCCGCGCCGGTGCAAGCCGAACCGGAAGACGTGATCGAGCAGGGCGGCGACATGCACCAGGACGGCGTGCCGATGCCCGAAGCGCAGCCCGAGGAAGTCATCGAAGAAGAAGGCGAGAGCGCCGCGCCGGCGCCGGAACCGGAATTGCAGCCGATGCCGGCGCCGCGTCCGGAGCGCGGCGAGCGCGCCGACCCGGTGCAAAACTAATATTCAGCCGAGCAGGAAGTTGCGCCGCTGGCCCGCCAGCGGCGCGGCCGGCGCCTCGGTTTCATCCTTGAGCGCCACGCCCGACAAGCCGCGCAGGCGCGCCTGCCCCAGCAGGTACAGCAGCCGGTGGGCCGCCTGCGGGTAGCCCAGCCCCGCCGGGCGCACATTCGAAATGCAGTTGCGGCTGGCGTCCGTCAATCCGGGACGCGGCCCCCAGGTCAGGTACAGCCCCATGCTGTCGGGAGAACTGAGGCCGGGCCGTTCGCCGATCAGCACCACCACCGCGCGCGCCCCGAGCCCCGCGCCGATGTCGTCGCCGATCGCCACCCGCGCCTGACGCGCGATCACCACCGGCGCACACTGGAAGCCGTCGCGCGCCAGACCCTCGTACAACACCTCCAGGAACGGCAGCGCATTCTGTTCGATGGCCAGCGCCGAGAGACCATCTGCCAACACCAGCGCCAGGTCGCAGCCGGACGGCGCCAGCGCGGCGCGCGACGCGTCGGACAGGCTGCGACCGAGGTCCGGCCGCTGCAGGTAGGTGGCCCGGTCCGGGCAGGCGCTGTCCACGGTGAGCGACGCCATGCCGGCCTGCGCCAGGCGCGCCGCCAGCGCCGCCGCATCGAGCCCGTGGTGCACCGCGTCGCGGGCGCGCGCGTGGGCCAGCTGGAATTCGAGCTGGCGCGCAGTCGGCAGGCTCACGCCGGCGCGCCCGAGCGCGATGCGGGCCGCGGTCAGTTCCCGCAGCGCGTGCCAGGGATTGGGAACGATGTGGGGCGAGTCGCTCATAGCCGCAGCAAGGCTTGCGCGAAGCCGGGCGGCAGGGCCGGCTGCAGCGCGGCAGATCCTGCGCCGAAGATGCCCGCCTGGCGCAGCCACGCTTCGAATTCGGGCGCGGGCCGCAGACCGAGCACCTGGCGCACGTACAGCGCGTCGTGGAAGGAGGTGCTCTGATAATTGAGCATGATGTCGTCCGAACCGGGCACGCCCATCACGAAGTTGCAGCCGGCCGCGGCCAGCATCGTCAGCAGCACATCCATGTCGTCCTGGTCGGCCTCGGCATGATTGGTGTAGCACACGTCGCAGCCCATCGGCAGGCCGAGCAGCTTGGCGCAGAAGTGGTCTTCCAGCCCGGCGCGCGTGATCTGCTTGCCGTCGTACAGATATTCGGGGCCGATGAAGCCGACCACCGAATTGACCAGCAGCGGGTCGAAGGCGCGCGCCACCGCGTAGGCGCGCGCTTCGCAGGTCTGCTGATCGACGCCATGGTGGGCGCCGGCCGACAGCGCGCTGCCCTGGCCGGTCTCGAAATACATCACGTTGTTCCCGGCGCTGCCGCGCCCGAGCGAGAGCGCCGCCGCTTGCGCCTCGGCCAGCAGGGCCAGGTTGATGCCGAAGCTGGCATTGGCGTCCTCGGTCCCGGCCACCGACTGGAACACCAGGTCGACCGGCGCGCCGCGGTTGATCGCTTCGATGGTGTTGGTTACGTGGGTCAGCACGCAGGACTGGGTCGGAATGGCGTAGCGGGCGATGATCTCGTCGAGCATGCCGACCAGGGCCGCCACCTGCGGCACATTGTCGGTGGCCGGGTTGATGCCGATGACGGCGTCGCCGCTGCCGTACAGCAGGCCGTCGAGAATGCTGGCCGCGATGCCGGCGCTGTCGTCGGTCGGATGGTTCGGCTGCAGGCGCGTGGCCATGCGGCCTTCCAGCCCGAGCGTGTTGCGAAAGGCGGTGACGACGCGGCATTTGCGCGCCACCAGCACCAGGTCGGAAATGCGCATGATCTTGGAGACGGCGGCCGCCATTTCGGGCGTGATGCCGGGCGCCACGCGGGCCAGGGCGGCGCTGTCGGCCGCGTCGCCCAGCAGCCAGTTGCGCAGGTCGCCCACGGTCAGGTCGCCGATGGTCGCCAGCGCGGCGGCATCGTGGGTGTCGATGATCAGGCGCGTGACTTCATCGCGTTCGTAGGCGATGAGCGGGTGCGCAAGAAAGGTCGACAGGGGCAGCGCGGCCAGCGCCATTTGCGCGGCCACGCGCTGTTCAGCGCTGTCGGCGGCAAGGCCCGCCAGCAAGTCGCCCGAGCGCGCCGGCGAAGCCTTGGCCATCAGTTCGCGCAGGTCCCCGAACACATAGGTGCGGGGGCCGACCATATGGGAAAACGGGTGTCTGCTCACGGCGGGATCCAGGTCAGGTTCATGCCAGCATAGCATGCGCGCCGACGTATGCATGTCTGTGCCATTCGTAATGGATCTGCAACAAATTTCCGGCGAATTGCGCAGTTTTCAGCCGGTCCGGTGCATAATCGGCCCACACCATTGCGATATCGCAAAATTCGGAGACCAGGCGTGCAAAACCCATACAAGATACAGCGATTACAGACTTCATTGTCGGCCCTGACCGTGGCCGTGTTGCTGGCCGCGTGCGGCGGCGGTGGCGGCGGCAGCGAGCCGCCGGTCGAGCCGCCGCCGCCCGGAACGTTTGCCGATCCGGCTACCTATTCGGGCGCCGCCACGGCGAGCCTGGCGTCGCCGCAGGAAGGCGCGGCGGTGGTGTCGGCGCACATGACGCTGGCCGGCAAAAACTTCGACTACAAGGCCACCACCGGCCACCTGATCGCGACCGATCCGGTCACGGGCCAGCCGACCGTGTCCTTCTTCTATGTGGCCTACACGGCCGGCACCCTCGATCCGTCCAAGCGGCCGGTCACCTTCTTTTATAACGGCGGCCCGGGTTCCTCTTCGCTGTGGCTGCATATGGGCTCGTTCGGGCCCAAGCGCATCGTGACCGCGATCCCGTCGAACGTCATGCCGGCCACGCAACTGGTGGACAATCAGGAAACCCTGCTCGACCATTCCGACCTGGTGTTCATCGACGCCGTCGGCACCGGCTTCACGCAGGCGGTGTCGCCGCGCACCAATGCCCAGTTCTGGGGCGTGGACAGCGACGCGGCCGCGTTCCGCGACTTCGTGCGGCGCTACGTGACGGTCAATGGCCGCCAGACTTCGCCCAAGTTCCTGTTCGGCGAATCGTACGGTTCGCCGCGCACTGGCGTGCTGTCGAACCTGCTGGAAGTGGCGGGCGTCAAGCTGAGCGGGATCGTGCTGCAATCGGCGGTCATGAACTACAACTCCAACTGCGGCGTGCTCACGCCCGGCACCACCAGTTGCGAAGGCTATATTCCGAGCTATGCGGCGATCAGCGCTTACTATCACTTGACCACGCCGCCGGCCGACTTCAATACCTATTTACGCGACGTGCGCGATTTCAGCGCCGTCACCTACCGTCCGGCCGTGGCCACCTGGCTGCAGACGCACACCACGCCGCCGGTCCCGGTCGTGTCGCAGCTGACCGCCTATACGGGATTGGGCAGCCTCGTCTGGAACCAGAATTTTTCGATGGGACCGGATTTCTACCGCACGCAAGTGGCGTCCAACACGATGATCGGGCGCTACGACGCGCGCGTGAACACGACCCTGGGCAGTCCGCTGACGGTCGATGGCGACCCGTCGCTCACGGTGGTCAATGCCGCCTTCACCACCACCGTGCAAAGCTACATCCGCAACGACCTGCGCTATTCGGCGAAATCGAACTACGTCACCTTCAACGATGTGATCAACCAGTGGGATTTCAGCCACGACGGCAAGACCCTGCCCGACACCATTCCCGACGTGGCAGCCGCGCTGACGCTCAACCCCACGCTCAAGGTGGTGGCCATGAGCGGCTACTATGACCTGGCGACGCCGTTCTACCAGACCGAGCTCGATCTGGCGCGCCTGGGCAGCAATCCCAACATCCAGATCAAGAACTACGCGAGCGGCCACATGTCCTATCTGGACGACACGGCACGGCGCGCGCAGCGCGACGATCTGGTGACTCTCCTTAACAGCGAATCGGTGGCCCAATGAAGCTCAATTTCCGCACAGCCGGCAGCGTCGCGGTGTTCGCGCTGCTCTCATTCAACGCCTGCGCGCAGGCGCCCGTCCCGCATCAGGGGCCGTATCTGCCGCCCGCCCTGCGTTCGCCGCCGCCCAGCACGCCGGCGTCCGGCCAGGCCTTGCGCAACGAAGCGATGGATAAGCTCAAAAAGCGTTTCCAGGAAGCCGATCTGGACGCCAATGGCAGCCTCACGCGCGACGAAGCCAAGCGCGCCGGCCTGGGCTTTGTCGACAACCATTTCGAGGAAATCGATAGCGCCGGGCGCGGCGCGGTGACCTTCGACGACGTACGCAAGTTCATGGCGCAGCGCGGAAAATAACTGAGGCCCCTCAAGCGTGCCGTCGCGCGACGTCCTATCCTGAGGATCTGTTCAGTGCATTTTGCGGGAGGTGCCCATGACAAACGGCCATCGCCAACTGGTCAGCATCACGCACGACACGGTGCTGTTGGAGGGCTTGCTGGCCTTGCCGCCAGACCCGGTGGGCATGGTGCTGTTCGCGCACGGCAGCGGCAGCAGCCGCCAGAGTCCGCGCAACAATGCCGTTGCCGCCGCCCTGCGCGAGGTGGGGCTGGGCACCTTGCTGCTCGACTTGCTGGCCGAGGATGAAAATCCCGACACGGCCGCCCGTTTCAATATCGCCTTGCTGGTGCGCCGGCTGGGCGCGGCGGCCGACTGGCTGGCCGATTTCAGCCTGACCCGCCACTTGCCGCTGGGCCTGTTTGGCGGCAGCACCGGGGCCGCCGCCGCACTCTCGCTGGCGGCCGAACGGCCTGACCGGGTGTGCGCCGTGGTTGCGCGCGGTGGCCGGCCCGATCTGGCCGATCCTGCCGTGCTGCCGGCGGTGCGCGCACCCACCTTGCTCATCGTGGGTGCGCTCGATACCGAAGTGCTGGCCCTCAATCACGGTGCGCTGGACCAGCTGCAATGCGAAAAGCGGCTGGTCGTCATTCCCGACGCCAGCCACCTGTTCGAAGAAGCGGGCCGGCTCGAAATGGTGGCCGAGCTGGCGGCGCAGTGGTTGCTGCGCTGCCTGGCTACGCCGGCGCCTGGCTGACGTCGGCGGTCGGCGCGCCCGTCATGGCCTGCAGCTGGGCCGGGGTCAGGTTGAACACGGCGTGCGGGTGGCCGGCGGCAGCCCACACGCTCTCAAAGCCGAACAGTTTGCCGTCGATGAGCATCACGGTCTGGCCCACATGACCGATGGGGCACACGCCGCCGATGGCGTAGCCGATTTTTTCCTTCACAAAGCGGGCGTCGGCCTTGCCGATCGGACCCACCAGGGCCGCCACCTTGCTTTCATCGATGCGGTCGGCGCCGCTGGCGATGACCATCACGGGTGCGTCGTCGTGCAGCCGGCGGAACACGATCGACTTGGCGATTTCCGCGACATGGCAGCCCAGTTCCTGCGCCGCCTCGGCCGAGCTTTTGCCGGTCGAGGGCAGCATGACCACCGGTTTGTCGTGCCCGATCGCGTCGAGCAGCTGGGCCACGCGCGCCGCGCTGTCCGGTAATTGTTCTGCTTTCTGCATTCCGCCTCCTCATAATTGCAATCTGGATATTATGCCTGCGTCCGATAGGGCGTGGTGGTTGCCGCAGGGACGTGTTTAACGGTAAGCTGCTTGCACATAGCCACGAAAGGATACGGATGGATCCGGTCGCACGCAAAGACGATATCGCCGTTCAGCAAGCGTTGCGGCTGCGCCGCGTCGTACTGGGCTTCGGCTCCTACCTGTTTACGCTGTCCTTGGTGGGCATCTATTGCTGGCTCGGCTACTTCGGGCTGCCGGTCCTGCTCAATTATTTCTGCATGATCGTCGTGCTCAACGTCGTGTTCTACCTGGCCATCCGCAGCAATTTCAATCTCAATTTTGCCGATCCGAGCATGACGCTGGCGCAGATTTGCCTGTCCATTTTGCCGGGGCTGTACGTGATGTATCACGCCCAGCAGTCGCGCGGCGTGTTCCTCCTGCTGTGCGTCTCGGCCGCCATGTATGGCCTGTTCCAGTTCCGCACCCGCGACTTCATCGCCATGACGGTATTGATCGTGGGCGGGTATGCGGCGCTGATCGCGCTGCTGTGCCTGGAACGCCCGGCCGAGATCACGCTGCAGATCGAAATTTTGCAGCTGTTCGCGCTGGCGGCCACCTTGCTCCAGTTCAGCGTGCTGGGCAGCTATATTGCCGGACTGCGCAACAAGGTCAAGGAAAAGGTCAGGGAACTGGGCGCCCGCAACGACGAGCTGGAAGTGGCGCTGGCCAAGATCGAAGAACTGGCCATGCGCGACGAGCTGACGGGGGTGTTCAACCGGCGCTTTTTGATGGAAACGATCAAAAATGAAAAGCTGCGCTGCGAACGCAACGGCGGCGCGTTTTCGATCTGCATTCTCGACGCCGACCTGTTCAAGGATGTCAACGACCGCCACGGCCACCTGGCCGGCGACCAGATCCTGCAGGCGATCGCCAAAACGGCCCAGGGCGCAATGCGCCAGAGCGACTTTTTCGGCCGCTACGGCGGCGAAGAATTCGTGATGGTGCTGACCGGCACCCTGGTCGAAGGGGCGATGATCACCGCCGAACGGGTGCGCACGCGCATCGAGGCGCTGCGTTTTCCGGCCATCGATCCTGGCCTGCACGTGACGGTGTCGATCGGGATCGCCGAATCGCGCTTTTTCGAGGACACCGCGCTCACCTTCAAGCGCGCCGACGAGGCCTTGTACCGCGCCAAGCAGGCCGGGCGCAACCGCAGCGTGATTGCCGTGCCGGCCCAGCAGCCGGATACCATCTCGCCATTGGGGGTAGCATGAACGAGCGGCTTTCCACGATCGTGCTGTGCTGCGCGCTGGCCGCCTGCGGTGGCGGCGGTGGCGGCGAGACGCCACCGGTGCCGCCGCCGTCGTCCGACTTCGGCGGCACGGTCCTGGGCAAAGTGGCGCGCACCGGCGTGGCCGGCACCTGGGGCTACACTGCCCCGGATGGCTCGCGCTACGCGATCATGGGCACGGCCAAGGGCGTGCTGGTGCTCGACTTGCGCGACACGGCCAATCCGCGCGTGGTCGACGAGATCGACGGTCCCACCGATACCCACCAGCCGGGCATCTACTGGCGCGAGATGCGCGTCTACGGTACCCATGCGTATGTCGTCTCGGAGCACAGCAACGTGCGCGGCGGGATCATGATCCTGGACCTGGCGGGGCTGCCGGCGGCGGTGCGCTTCGTGAAAAGCGTGATCCCGCGCGACGGCGATCCGGCCGCGCACACGGTCGATATCGATACCGCGCGCGGCCTGCTGTACCTGCAGCGCTACCAGAGCCTGGCGGCGCCGGCGCTGCCGCTGGCGTATTTCGACAAGCCCGCGTTCGGCGGCGCGTTCGCGGAAGTGATCAAGGAAGACAACCACGAGGGCGCCGGCACCGGCGGCTCGATCGAAATTTACGACATCAAGACCGATCCCGAGAATCCGCGCTACCTCACCACCTTCAATCAGCAAAAGAGCGTGCACGACATGACTGCCGTGGGCGACTACGTGTACGTGGCCGAGGGAACCGCCAGCAGCTACTCGATATGGGACGTGAAGGATGCGGCGGCGCCGAAGCTGGTTGTGCGCTGGAGTGTCGCCCCGGGCAATTTCGCCCACAATATCTGGCCCAGCGGCGACGGCACATTTGTCGTGACCACCGAGGAGCTGCCCAACGGACTGCCGGCCAAGGTGTGGCAGTTGAACGGCATCGCGCAGCCCACGCTGCTGTCCAGCTTTAAGGCCGGCAGCGGCACGCCGCACAACGTGGTGATGGAAGGGCGCATGGCTTACCTGAGCCACTACAGCGAAGGCGCGGTGGTGGTGGACTTGAGCAATCCGGCCGCGCCCAGGATCGTGACGCGGGTCGACACCACGCCGTCGACCGGACCGGCGCTGGTGGGCTGCTGGGGCGTGTACAAATTCCCCGGGGTGCCGCTCATGAGCTGCAGCGACATCAATAACGGCTACTACCTGATCGGGATCACGGCGCCTTAACGCTAGTGGCAGGCGTAAAGCTGGTCGTCCTTGCCCTTGCCCTCCAGGCCAGCGAGTTTGCCCTGGGCGTCCAGATTGATCTTGATGAGACGGCCGTCGGGCAGGGTGCTCGAGTAGAACAGGCGGCTCAAGCCGTCGGTGAAGAGGACGCTTTGCTGGCGGCTTGCATTCAGGTTGAACGTTTCGCCGTTCACCGTCAGCACACCCGCCACCAGGCTATAGTCGACCTGCTCGGTCTTGAGCGCGCCGGTGGGAATGCAGCTGATCTTGCGGGCGGGCGTATCGACGAATTTCGCCACCAGCGGGTAGACCTGCATCCCGCGCAGCGCCGGCGCCTTCATGTCCTGTTCGCAGGCGACTGCATGCTCGCCGCTGGCGACCATCGACACCAGGCCACGCTGCGGGCCTTTGTCGGCCAGCATCAACGTGAAATCGCCCTGCATCGCGTTCATCCCGCTGACGGGCTTGTCGTTGTCGATGGTGCTGGCCAGCGAGATCTCGGCTTTACGCAAATCGCTGTGCAAATCGCCCGCGCTGACTCTGCCGTCGGGTGCGATCACGATATCGCCTTTGAAGGGAGCCGGGCTGGGCGGACGCATGCAATTGCCGCCGTAAGTGCCGGCCACCAGTGGCGCGATCGCGCTCCAGTAGTTGACGGCGGGGCCAGGGCTGGCAGGCGCGGCGTCGGTCGTGCCCGACTTGCTGCAGGCGGCGAGCAGCAGCGCGGGGACCATCAGCAGTGCCGGTCGCGGGAAAAGTGAGCGCATGGGAATTCCATCATTGGCGAATCTGAAACCTTAGCATGGAACGCGGGGCCGGTGCTAGAATTCAAACCACTTCACGAACCGGAAAAGCCCATGCAATTCGATACCCTGCAGGTCTCGCTCGACGCGCATATCGCCACCATCACGCTCAATCGTCCGGACAAGGCCAATGCCATGAACCTGGCGATGTGGCACGAGATCCGCAAGGCCTTTCAGTGGGTCGATGCCACGCCCGAGGCACGCGTGGCGATCCTGCAGGGCGAAGGTAAGCTCTTCACCGCGGGGATCGATCTGCAGATGATGATGGGTCTCGGCTCGCAGATCCAGAACGATTGCGACGGGCGCATGCGCGAGTCGCTGCGCGCGGTGATTCTCGATCTGCAGGATACCCTGACCAGTCTGGAGCGCTGCCGCAAGCCGGTGCTCGCCGCCATCCACGGCGGCTGCATCGGCGGCGGGATCGATCTCATTTCATGCGCCGATATGCGCTACTGCTCGAGCGACGCCTATTTCTCGATCAGGGAAATCGACATCGGCATGGTGGCCGACGTGGGCACCCTGCAGCGCCTGCCCAAGCTGATTGGCGACGGCATGGCGCGCGAGCTGGCCTACACGGGGCGGCGCGTGGAAGCGGCCGAGGCGCGCGAGATCCGCCTGGTCAATCGGGTGTTCGAATCGCGCGAAGCGCTGCAGCTTGGGGTGCGCGAAATTGCAGCGGCCATCGCTGCCAAATCGCCGCTGTCGATCCGCGGCTCGAAAGAGATGATCAATTATGCGCGCGACCATTCGGTTGCCGATGGACTCAATTACGTCGCGACCTGGAACGCGGCCATGCTCATGTCCGACGATTTGCAGAAGGCGATGATGGCCAGCATGAGCAAGCAGACCCCGGAATTCAAGGATTAATGGACTACCGTATCCGCAATCTGGAAGCGGACGACTGGCAAAAGCTGTTCGCATTCGAGATGGCTAACCGGGCGTGGTTCGAGCAGCATATCGATCCGCGGCCGGATGATTTCTATACCCATCAGGGAGTGCGGCAGCACGTTCACGAACTGATCGACGGCCGTGCCAGTGGAAGGTGGCATCCCTGCGTCATCGAAGACAGTAGCGGCGCCATCGTCGGACGGGCTAATCTCAAAGAGATCGATGCCGACGCCGGGCGGGCCGAGGTAGGTTATCGCATCGCCGCAGCGCATAGCGGACGCGGACTGGCAACGCGCGCTTTGGCGCACCTGATTGCCCTTGCAAGGGACGAGTGGCGGCTCGCAACACTCAAGGCGGTGGTCACCGCAGACAACCAGGCGTCGGCAGTGGTTCTGCAAAAGTGCGGGTTTGCCCGCGCTTGTCCGTTGCGCGCTGTCGCAATCGTTCAGGGATGCGAGGTGGATGGTTGGATTTACGAGCGGAGGGAGTAACGTGGACCCAGGCATACGTCTCAAAGAAGCACGTACAGCGGTGGAAGACGGGAAATACGAAGATGCGCTCAATGCCTACCTTTGGATCCACCAGCACGCACTGGAGTACAACCGCGCCTTTTCTGGCGTCCGGCTGTCGTATGCCCTGGACGAATGGATCGCACTTGGCGCGCTCTATCCGAAGGCCTTGCAAGCGCTGACGGATATTCGTGATGAAAAGTCGGCTGTATTGCGTGCCGGCGACGGCGACTTTGAGCTCTTTCATGATGTCGCATCGATCAATGAGTACCTGGCGGACGAGCTGGAAACGGCGCGTCTGTATCAGGTCATCAGCGCGCTGTCCCCCGATCTTGCGCAACGCTGTGCGCATGCGGCCTTGCCTGCACTGCTAGCGGCCGGCGACTTTGCGTTGGCGCGCCGCCATATGCCAGATCCGGACGAGAGCATACGATGGCAGGCTCCGATGCTTGATCGACAAATCGCGCGGATCAAGTGCCAGCCTTACTCCCCGGCGCCGCACCGGTGGGCCGTTATTTCCAACTACGCCGAAGAGGTCAGGCGCACACTGACGATTCTGCGCGCGTGCGGAGAGCATGCCGAGGCCGATCGCCACCGGGCATTGGCACTGCAATTGATTCAGAACCCGTCCGTACGGCGCGAAGTGGCGGCCGGCTTGGTCAAGCCGGTGAAACCGCCGCGGTTCTGGCGGCGATCGCAGGGTAAGTGAAGGCGACGAAGTGAATCGCATTGAAGGCGAAGTGGGTGAAGATTGCCGCTTCGATGCGGCCGGTCACATGAAACGCATACGCATACCCCAGACCGGCCACAGTCGCCAGTAGCGCATAAGCCGGTCCGCCACCGAGGTGCGCGAGACCGAACAAGGCTGCCGACAACGCCAGCACCAGCATCTGCCAGCCATGGTTGGCGGGCCACGCGGCGGCCAGCCGGTTTTGCACGAAGCCGCGGAAAAAAGCTTCCTCCGCCACGCACGTGAAGAGCAGATTGGTCGCCAAAAATACGAGGGTGTATGCGGGCCATTTGAATTGCGGCCGCACCACGCCCATCGCCATCGCCACTGCCATGACGACTACCAGCGTGACAGCGGCGACAGGCAGCGTGCGGCGCAGGAGTGCGCGCCCGTCGGCCGCTGTGGCCGCGCGCGGGCACAGGAAGGCGAGCAGGATCAAGCCGACCGAGGCCTTGTCGAAGTTCGCATACTGGGTATAGGGAACAGCGTCCCGTGAAAAGCAGACGTTGGCAATGAGCTGCGGGTTGTTAAAGCCGGGCAGTTTGTGCAGGGCCAGTGCCAGTGCCAGAAAGGCGGTGACGATCCCGAAGATGGTACGCCAGATTCGGCCGAATCGTTCTGCGCTGCTCAAGTGGGCCATGCCGGCAAAGACCAGCAATGCGAGCACGCCGGCCGGCGAGACGAAGCCCGCCGCCACGCCGCTGGCTGTGGCCATCGCAAAAAACATCATCCACGGTGCGATGCTCACCGTGCGCGCCACCTTCAGCGGCGACAGCCAGACGGCGGCGATGGCGACGCCGAGCAGGCCGAAAGTGAGCCACAGCGCCACGTCTGCCGCGTTCATTGCGCCGCGATGGAGGTGAGCAGCACCGTGGTCACGCTGCCGTCAGCGGCGATGCTGACCTGGTAAAGGCGGTCGAACTCGTCGTCGCCGATGGGCGGGACGGTGGCGCCGCCGAGCAGCTTGACCAGCTCCGGCACGGTATTCGAATGGCCGACCAGCAGGGTGGGGCCGGGCGACGCCTTGATCTTGTCGACCACCGCCTGCGGCTTGGCCGGATCGTAGGTCTGTACTTCCAGTCCGGCCAGGGTGGCGGTCGGTTTGGCCGTTTGCTGGGTGCGTTTGGTCGCGGTGCTGAACACCTGGCGGATGCCGGCTTTGCCGAGCAAGGTCGCGATCATCCGGGCGCGTGCCTGGCCCTGTGCGGTCAGTTCAGGGTCTTTGCCTTCCCCTTTTTCGCCATGGCGCGTGACGTACACGGTGGTCGGATCGGCGAGAGCGAAGGCGGGGGCAAACAGGGCGGCGGCGAGCAGCAGGCCGGCAATGAAACGTGAACGCATGGGGTCAACACCTTCGTCAAAAAAAGAGTGCCATTTATATCATGCCTGCCATGTTTTTCAATCGGGGTCAGACCTCAATTCTGCAATTGTTTTTTTATTGAGGTCTGACCCCGATTCTGCAAGTGGTGGTGATTTTGGCAAGTTGGCGCGTATATTGCTTACAAACGGGGACAGTGTTGTCTTGCTTAACCGTTTATCGCCCCATCATGCCCAAAACTGCATCACCGCCACCCCGCAATCTGCGCATCGTCGTGGTCAACACCGTCGTTCTCGACGGCGAGGAGCATGACGCCGCGCTCGCGGCCCAGGTCCGGCGCGGCAACGCGCTGCGCATCGGGCTGCTCGAGTCGGGCTACGACATCGTCGCTTCGCTCCCGGCCGACGTCTATCTGCCCGAACGCATCGCCCAGCTTCAGCCCGACATGATCATCATCGACGCCGAGTCCGACGCGCGCGATGTCCTCGAACACATCGTCATCGCCAGCCGCGACGAGCGCCGCCCCATCGTCCTGTTCACCGAGGACGAGGACACCACCAGCATGGACGCGGCCATGGCCGCCGGCGTCTCGGCCTATGTCGTGGCCGGCCTGCAGGCCGAGCGCATCCAGCCGGTCCTGAACGTGGCGCTGGCGCGCTTTCGGCAGGAGCAGAAGCTGCTGGCCGAACTATCCGAGACGCGCCACAAGCTCGCCGAACGCAAGGTGATCGACCGCGCCAAGGGCATCCTGATGAACAATCAGCGCCTGACCGAAGACCAGGCCTATCAAAAGCTGCGCAGCATGGCCATGAACAAGAACCTCAAGCTGGCCGACATCGCCCAGCGCATCATCGACGTGGAAGACCTGCTGGGCTGACCCGCGCCCGGACTCACTATGAACAGCACACCGAAAACCATCCGCATCGGCTACATGCCGCTCACCGACGCCGCCTCGCTGGTCATGGCGGTCGAACGCGGCTTCGACCGCCAGCACGGCATCCGCATCGAGCTCTCGCGCGAGAGTTCCTGGGCCAGCGTGCGCGACAAGCTGCGCAGCGGCGCCCTGGACGCGGCCCACGCCCTGTACGGCATGGTATGCGGGGTGGAGCTGGGCATTGGCGGCCAGCGCCAGGACATGGCGGTGCTCATGAACCTGAGCCGCAACGGCCAGGCCATCACGCTGTCGCAGGCGCTCGCGCAGCGCGGACAGGTCAGCGGCGCCCATGGCTACACTTTCGCCCACACCTTCCCGACCGGGAACCACGCGATGCTGCTCTATTACTGGCTCGCGTCGCTGGGCGTCGATCCGCTGCGCCACGTGCGCACCCTGACCGTGCCGCCGCCGCAGATGGTGGCCAGCCTGCGCGCGGGGACCATCGACGGCTACTGCGTTGGCGAACCCTGGGGCGAGCGCGCGCTGCAGGAGGGGATCGGCGTGACGGCGGTAACCAGCCAGCAGATCTGGCCCGACCATCCGGGCAAGGTGCTGGCCGCGACCGCGGCATGGACCGATGCCAATCCCGATAGTGCCCGCGCGCTGGTGGCGGCGATCCTGGAGGCGGCGCGCTGGATCGACGCGTCCGAGGCCAACAAGCGCGCCACCGCCGAAGCCCTGGCGGGGCCGGGCGCGCTCGCCACACCGTACGAGACGATCGTCCCGCGCCTGCTGGGATCCTACCGCGACGGCCTTGGCAAAAGCTGGATCGACCCTCATGCGCTGGCCTTCTTCGACGGCGGCGAAGCCAGTTTCCCGTATCTGTCGGACGCGATGTGGTTCATGACCCAGCACCGGCGCTGGGGCCTGCTCAAGGACGATCCGGACTACCGCGCAGTGGCCGAACGCCTGTGCCGGGTCGACTTGTACCGTGACGCGGCGCGCCTGGCCGGGGTCGAGGCGCCAGCGTCCATTCTGCGCAGCGCCACCCTGTGCGACGGCGCGTTGTGGGACGGCAGCGATCCGGCTGCCTACGCCGCCTCGTTCGCCATTCACGGCCGCTGATCGGCCGCTGATCGGCCGCAGGGTGCGCGGCGCGCATCATTTTCGGGCATTTGTGCACCGCAATGTAGCGCTTTGGGCTGGCGGACCCCGAAATCCCCCTTCGAATGCTTGGCACGCCAATTGCTAACACTGTCATTACAGGATCAATGGCGATCCCCTGAACACAAACGCCCATCCAACGACGGATCGGCAGGACAACGGCGTCCGTCCAACCAGCTTTTTCACGAGCTGGCTTGGTCGGACGCCTTTTTTGTTTTTAACGGGATAAATCATGGCCACCAAAGCAAACAGCATCGATCTCTTCACCATCAATACACCGCAGATGCGGGCCTTCCACCTGACCTGGATGGCGTTCTTCGTCTGCTTCTTCGCCTGGTTCGCCTGCGCGCCGCTCATGCCCATCATTAAAGGCGAATTCGGTTTGTCGATGGCGCAAATCGCCAACATCAATATCGCCGCGGTGGCGATCACGATCATCGTGCGCCTGCTGGTCGGCCCGATGTGCGACCGCTTCGGCCCGCGCAAGGCCTACACCGGCCTGCTGCTGCTGGGCGCCATCCCGGTGCTGGGCGTCGCTGCCGCCCAGAGCTACGAAAGCTTCCTCATCTTCCGCCTCGGGATCGGCGCGGTCGGCGCGTCGTTCGTGATCACGCAGTACCACACCTCGGTCATGTTCGGCCCCAAAGTGGTCGGCACCGCCAACGCGGCTGCTGCCGGCTGGGGCAATGCTGGCGGCGGCGCGGCGCAAGCCTTGATGCCTTTGCTGGTCGCCGCGGTCGTCATGCTGGGCGTGAACGAGGCGGCAGGCTGGCGCGTGGCGCTGCTGGTGCCGGGCGTGCTGATGCTGATCATGGCCTTCGTCTACTGGAAGTTCACCCAAGACTGCCCGCAGGGGAATTACGACGCGCTGCGCAAGGCCGGCATCGCCATCGAGGGCAATAAGAAAGGTGGCTGGGCCAGTTTCAAGGCGGCCAGCGCCAATCACCGCGTGTGGCTGTTGTTCGTCACCTACGGCGCCTGCTTCGGGATCGAGATCTTCATCCACAACATCGCCGCTGTCTATTATGTCGACCACTTCAGCCTGACCGTCAAGGAAGCGGGTCTGGCTGCCGGCAGCTTTGGCCTGCTGGCCCTGTTCGCCCGTGCCCTCGGCGGCTGGCTGTCCGACAAGATGGCCCTGCGCGGCACCCTCAATAGCCGCGTGACGGTCCTGTTCATCATGATGATCGGCGAAGGCATCGGCCTGCTGTGGTTCGCCAAGGCCGACAGCGTCGCCTTCGCCGTCGTCGCCATGCTGGTATTCGGCCTGTTCACCCACATGGCTTGCGGCGCGACTTACGCACTGGTGCCGTTCATCGACAACAAGGCGCTCGGCGGCGTAGCCGGCATCATCGGCGCCGGCGGCAACGTGGGCGCGGTGGCAGCGGGCTTTCTCATGAAAGGCACCGGCAATATCCAGCAGACGCTCACGATTCTGGCCGTCCTGGTGCTGCTGTCGGCACTGTGCGCGATCGCCGTGCGTCTCTCGGTGGCAGCCGAATCGGCGCCGGCAGCCAACAACGCAATCGCTTAAGGAGAGCAGCATGAAGATCATCGTCATCGGCCACGGCATGGTGGGCCATAAATTCCTCGAGTCGCTCAGCGGCAGCATTGTGCCAGGCATGGAAGTGACGGTGCTGTGCGAAGAGCCGCGCGCGGCCTACGACCGGGTCCACCTGTCCGAGTTCTTCGCCGGTAAATCGGCGGACGACTTGTCGCTGGTGCCGGCCGGTTTCTTCGACAATGGGAACATGCTGCTCAAGCTGAACGCCCGCGCCGTGGCGGTGGACCGCGCCGCCAAGACCGTCACGGTCGGCAGCGGCGAGGTGCTCGCCTACGACAAGCTGGTCTTCGCGACCGGCTCCTATCCCTTCGTGCCGCCGCTGCCAGGCAAGGAACGCAAGGACTGCTTCGTCTACCGCACCATCGAAGACCTGGAAGCGATGCTCGAATGCGGCAGCCGCGCCAAGTCGGGCGTGGTGATCGGCGGCGGCCTCCTGGGCCTGGAATGCGCCAAGGCCCTGCGCGACATGCAGCTTGACACCCACGTGGTCGAATTCGCGCCGCGCCTGATGGCGGTGCAGGTCGACGACAGCGGCGCGCGCGTCTTGCGCGCCAAGATCGAAAACCTGGGCGTGACCGTCCACACCCAGAAAAACACGCTGGAAATCGTTGACGGCGAAAGCGGCACCCACCGCATGCGCTTTGCCGACGGCAGCCACCTGGACACCGACATGATCGTGTTCTCGGCCGGCATCCGCCCGCGCGACGAACTGGCGCGCGAGTGCGGCCTGGTGGTCGGCGCGCGCGGCGGCATCTCGATCGACAACAGCTGCCTCACGTCCGATCCAGACGTGTACGCGATCGGCGAATGCGCGCTGTGGAACGGCCAGGTCTTTGGCCTGGTCGCACCTGGCTACGATATGGCCCGCGTCGCCGCGCGCCACCTGCTGGGCGAACAGGCTGCCCAGTTCAATGGCGCCGACATGAGCACCAAACTCAAACTGATGGGCGTGGACGTGGCCAGCATCGGCGACCCGCATGGCGTGGCGCCTGGCAGCCGTTCGTATCAGTTCACGGACGAGCGCAAACAAGTCTACAAAAAGATCGTCGTGTCCGAATGCGGCAAGTACTTGCTGGGCGGCGTGATGGTGGGCGACGCGGCCGAATACGGCACGCTGCTGCAGATGATGCTCAATAAAATCGAACTGCCGGAAGCGCCGGAATTCTTGATCCTGCCGCAAAGCGACGGCAAGGCCAAGCCGGGCCTGGGCGTCGACGCCTTGCCCGACAGCGCACAGATCTGCTCCTGCAACGACGTGTCCAAGGGCGCGCTGTGCGCGGCCGTGTGCAACGGCGCCGTCACCATCGGCGACCTCAAAAGCTGCACCAATGCCGGCACCACCTGCGGCGGCTGCGTGCCGCTGGTGACGCAGGTGATGAAGTCGGAAATGAAAAAGCAGGGCATGGCCGTCAATAATCATATTTGCGAACACTTCCCGTACTCGCGCCAGGAGATCTTCCACCTGGTGAAGGTCGGCCACATCAAGACCTTCGCCGATCTGCTGGCGGAGCACGGCAAGGGCATGGGCTGCGACATCTGCAAGCCGGTGGCCGCCAGCGTGCTGGCCTCGACCTGGAACGACTTCGTGCTCAAGCCCGAACACGCCAGCCTGCAGGACTCGAACGACTACTTCCTCGGTAACATCCAGAAGGATGGCACTTACTCGGTGGTGCCGCGCATGCCGGGCGGTGAAGTCACGGCCGATGGCCTGATCGCGGTCGGCATGGTGGCCAAGAAGTACGGCCTGTACACCAAGATCACCGGTGGCCAGCGAGTCGACCTGTTCGGCGCCCGCGTCGAGCAGCTGCCGGTCATCTGGGAAGAGCTGATCGCGGCCGGCTTCGAATCGGGCCACGCTTACGGCAAGTCGCTGCGCACCGTCAAATCCTGCGTCGGCTCGACCTGGTGCCGCTACGGCGTGGCCGACAGCGTGGGCTTTGCGATCGAACTGGAAAACCGCTACAAGGGCTTGCGCACGCCGCACAAGATCAAGTTCGGCGTGTCCGGCTGCACGCGAGAATGCGCCGAAGCGCAGGGCAAGGACGTGGGCCTGATCGCCACCGAAAAGGGCTGGAACCTTTACGTGTGCGGCAATGGCGGCATGAAGCCACGCCACGCTGAGCTGATCGCGTCCGATCTGGACGAGGCGACCGTGGTACGTTATATCGACCGCTTCCTGATGTTCTACACCCGCACCGCCGACCGCCTGCAGCGCACCAGCGTCTGGCGCGACAACCTCGAAGGCGGCCTCGATTACCTCAAGTGCGTGATCGTCGACGACAAGCTGGGACTGGCCGCCGATCTGGAACGCGACATGCAGCACGTGGTCGACACCTACGCCTGTGAATGGAAAGCGGCGGTCAACGACCCGGCCACGCGCCAGCGCTTCCGCCACTTCGTCAACAGCGACGCGCCAGACCAGAACGTTGTCTTCATGCCCGAGCGCGGCCAGATCCGCCCCGCCACGGTGGAAGAACGCAAGCGCGTCATTCCGATTGCCATCAAGTCCGCCTAAGGAGAACACCATGCACCGCGATATTCAATTCGACAGCTGGACCGCCGTTTGCTCGCTCGACGAGATCGTTCCCAACACGGGCGTGTGCGCCTTGCTCGATGGTCAGCAAGTGGCCGTCTTTCACGTGGCCGACGACGCCGAGCAGCGCGTCTACGCGATCGGCAACTACGATCCGAACAGCGGCGCGGCCGTGATCTCGCGCGGCCTGGTCGGCAATCTGGGCGAACGCATCGTGGTCGCTTCGCCCATCTACAAACACCATTTCGACCTGGAGACCGGCGAATGCCTGGAGGCGCCCGAGAATTCCGTCGCCAGCTACCGTACGCGCATCGACGGCGGCAAGGTGTGGGTCGGCGCATGAACACCGTCCCGGTCAGGCAGTCGCTGGTCGTGATCGGCAACGGCATGGCCGGCATGCGCACGGTCGAGGAGCTGCTCAAGCTGTCGCCCGACCTGTACGACATCACGGTGTTCGGCGCTGAGCCGCATGGCAATTACAACCGCATCCTGCTTTCGCCCGTGCTGGCCGGCGACAAGTCGATGGACGACATCATGATCCACACGCGCCAGTGGTATGCCGACAACGGGATCACGCTGCATGCGGGCGACCCGGTGGTGCATATCGACCGCAGGCGCCGCCTGGTGCGCTCCAAATCGGGGCGCGAAGTGTGGTACGACCGGCTTCTCATGGCGACCGGCTCGACCCCGTTCATCATTCCCGTCCCCGGACACAAGCTGGCCGGCGTGGTGGGTTTTCGCGACGTGAACGACGTGGACACCATGCTGGCTGCGGCCAGGCGCGGCGGCCACGCGGTCGTGATCGGCGGCGGCTTGCTGGGACTGGAAGCGGCCAACGGACTGCAGCGGCGCGGCATGGACGTGACGGTGGTGCACGTGACGGACAGTCTGATGAACATGCAGCTCGACAAACCCGCATCGGCCTTGCTCAAGCAGGCGCTCGAATCGAAGGGCTTGCGCTTCATGCTCGACGCGCATACCAGCGAGATCCTCGGTCAGCAGCATGTGACGGGTGTGCGCTTCAAGGACGGCAGCGAACTGCAGGCCGACCTGGTGGTGATGGCGGCCGGCGTGCGGCCCAACGTCGCGCTGGCACAGGAAGCGGGCTTGCACTGCGAGCGCGCCATCGTGGTGGACGACACGCTGCAAACCTACGATCCGCGGGTGTACGCAGTCGGCGAATGCGTGCAGCACCGCAGCGCGACCTTCGGCCTGGTGGCCCCGATCTGGGACCAGGCCAAAGTGTGCGGCGCCCATCTGGCGCAAAAAGGGCACCGCCGCTACGTGCAGAGCGCGACCCCCACCAAGCTGAAAGTGACGGGCGTGGACCTGTATTCGGTGGGCGACTTCATCGGCGGGGAGGGCAGCGAAGACCTGGTGCTGCGCGATCCGCGCCGTGGCGTCTACAAGCGCCTGGTCCTGGCCGGCAACCGCATCGCCGGCGCGGTACTGTATGGCGATGTGCAGGACGGGCCGTGGTACTTCGGCCTGATACAAAACCGCACCGATATTTCGGCAATGCGCAGCCGCCTGCTGTTTGGCGAAGCCCTTTGCGCCCAGGCTGCATAACACGGAGCTGACTTTGAATTGTTCACCCATTCCCCTGGCTGTTAAAAGCACCTGTCCTTACTGCGGCGTAGGCTGCGGCGTGACCGCGACACCGCTGCCGGACGGCGCCATTGCCATCGCCGGCGACAAGAGTCATCCGGCCAATGCAGGCCGGCTGTGCGTGAAAGGCGCGGCACTGGGGGAGACGATCGATCTGGAGGGACGCCTGCTGTATCCGACGCTGCGCGAAGACGGCGCGCTGCGGCAGGCAACATGGAGCGAGGCGTTGGATCGCGTCGCGTCGGGACTGCGGGAAATCATCGCAGAGCACGGGCCGGATGCGGTGGCATTCTACGTATCCGGCCAGTTGCTGACCGAGGACTATTACGTTGCCAACAAGCTGATGAAGGGCTATATCGGCAGCGCCAACATCGACACCAATTCGCGCCTGTGCATGTCGTCCGCCGTGGCTGGGCACAAGCGCGCGTTCGGCGCCGATCTGGTGCCGGGCAATTATGAGGACTTCGACCAGGCCGACATGATCGTGCTGGTGGGCGCCAACAGCGCCTGGTGCCATCCGATTCTGTTCCAGCGCATTTCGCGCCTGAAGGAAGCGCGGCCCGAGGTGCAGGTGGTGGTGATCGATCCGCGCCGCACCGCCACGTGCGAGGTGGCCGATTTGCACCTGCCGGTCAAGCCGGGCACCGATGTCTGGCTGTTCAACGGCTTGCTCAGCTACCTGGCGCGCGAAGGCAAGGCGGACAGCGCGTTCGTGGCCGCGCATACAGCCGGCCTTGATGACGCGATGGTGGCGGCCGATATTTCCGTGGCCGAGGCAGCCGCCAGGTGCCGCGTCGATCCGGCCGATCTGCTGCGCTTCTATCAGCTGTTCGCCGCCACCAACAAGGTCGTCACCGGTTTCTCGCAAGGCGTCAATCAGTCCTCGTCGGGCACTGACAAAGTTAACAGCATCATCAACTGCCATTTGCTGACGGGCCGCATCGGCATGCCGGGCATGGGACCGTTCTCGCTGACCGGCCAGCCGAACGCGATGGGCGGGCGCGAAGTGGGCGGCCTGGCCAATATGCTGGCCGCGCACATGGACTTGCTCGATGCGGGCCACCGCGCGCTGGTGCGGGAGTTCTGGCAGTCGCCGCGCATCGCGGACAAAGGCGGCCTGAAGGCGGTTGACCTGTTCCAGGCGATCGAAGCGGGCAAGGTCAAGGCAGTGTGGATCATCGCGACCAATCCGATGGTGAGCCTGCCGGATGCGAACCAGGTCCAGCGCGCGCTGGAACGGTGCGAGCTGGTGATTGTCTCGGACATCGTCGCCAATACCGATACCAATGCCTTTGCCGATGTGCTGCTGCCGGCCCTGGGTTGGGGCGAGAAGGACGGCACGGTCACCAATTCCGAGCGCCGCATCTCGCGCCAGCGCGCCTTTTTGCCGGCGCCGGGCGAGGCGCGCGCCGATTGGCGCATCCTGTGCGAGGTGGGGCAGCGGATGGGGTTCGCCGGTTTCGATTTCGCGCACGTGGGCGAGGTATTCGACGAGCATGCGCGCCTGTCGGCCTGGCGTAATGACGGCGCACGCGTGTTCAACCTGGGCGGCCTGACCGGCATGGACCGGCGCCAGTACGACCAGCTGGAGCCGGTGCAGTGGCCGGTGGCGACGCCGGGCGCGTCGACGGCGCGCCTGTTCGGCGACGGCCGCTTTGCCCATGCGGACGGCAAGGCGCGCTTCGTGCCCACTGCGCCGCGCGCGCCGGCCAATGCGACTGACAGCGAATTCCCGTTCGTGCTCAATACCGGCCGCGTGCGCGATCAGTGGCACACCATGACACGCACCGGCCGTGCGCCGCGCCTGGCCGATCACACGGCCGAATCGTTCATCGACATGCATCCTCAGGACGCGCTGCTGTGCGGCGTGCGCGAAGGCGAGCTGGCGCGCGTGTCGAGCGCCTGGGGCGCGATGGTGGCGCGGGTGCAGCACGGCGGCGGCATCGCGCGCGGCGGCGTGTTCGTGCCGATCCACTGGAACGGCCAGACCGCGTCCGATGCGCGGGTCGGCACGCTGGTCAATCCGGCCGTCGATCCGGTGTCGGGCGAACCGGAATTTAAGCACACGCCGGTGCGGGTCGAGCGCTTCGGCGTGGCCTGGCACGGCTTTGTGTTGAGCCGCACCGAACTCGCGCTCGACAGCGTGGCGCACTGGACGCGCGTGCAGGGGCGCGGTTTCGCGCGCTATGAACTGGCAGGGCGCAAGGTGGTGGCTGACCGCAGCGCCTGGGCGCGCGAACTGCTGGGCGTGCACGATCCCGACGCCGACTGGCTCGATTACGAAGACCGCAGCGAAGGCGTGTACCGGGCCGTGCACGTGGTGGGCGAGCGCATCGAGCAGTGCATCTTCCTGTCGCCGCGGCCGGACCTGCCGGCACGCGCATGGCTGGCGAGCCTGTTCGCGCTCGATCAACTGAGCCTGGCCGACCGGGCCGGCATGCTGGCCGGGCAGGCGCTCGGCATGCGCGCCGATACCGGGCCGACCGTGTGTTCCTGCTTCGGCGTGGGCCGCAACACGATCTGCGACGCGATCCGCGAGAAGGACTTGAAGACGGTGCCGGAAGTGACGGCATGCCTCAAGGCGGGCGGCAATTGCGGCTCCTGCGTGCCCGAGATCAAAGTCATCCTGCTCGAAACCCGGGTCCGCGAGACGGCCTGACATTCTGTTATCATTTCCGCACTGAAACGCGCGGAGAGATGGCATGTTGGACAAGATTGGATTCGGCTGCTGCATCGTCGGCGCCGTGTTGGCCGTAGCGAGCTTCATCTGGCCCGGCAAGCACTTGCTGGCCTGGGGCATTGGCCTGTTCGTGCTGGGCTGGCTGCTGCAGCGTATCGCCCGGCGCGGCGACGATGCGGCCGAGGCCCTGGGCGAAGCGGCCGCCGACGTGCTCGACATCGGCGACTAAGCATGCATATCCTGTTTGGTTACTTTTCCTGCGGCCTGGGCGTAGTGATGGCCTTGTCCGCGTATAGCCAATTCAGCTGGGGTAAGGCTTTCGCGGCCGTCTTGCTCTTCACGCTGGGCATCTGGCTGATTCGCCAGGGAATGCGCACGGCCGGCAACGGTAGCGGCGAGGCCTGTCCCGACTTGTTCGACGCGGTGGAGGTGGCCGGAGACGTCATCGATTTGCTCGACGACTGAAGCCCATCACACCTTGCGCACAAACTCCGTCTTCAAACTCATGGCGCCGAAACCATCGATCTTGCAATCGATGTCATGGTCGCTGTCGACCAGGCGGATGTTCTTGACCTTGGTGCCCATCTTGACGGTGCCGCCGCCACCTTTCAATTTCAAGTCCTTGATCACAGTGACGGTGTCGCCGTCCTGCAAGACATTGCCGGCCGCATCCTTATAGACGCGGGCCGCATCGCGGGCCACCGTCGCAGCGCTCGCGCTCCACTCGTGGCCGCATTCGGGGCACACCAGGTTGCTGCCATCCTCGTAGGTGAAGGTCGAGGCGCATTGGGGGCAGGGAGGGAGTGCGTTCATTTGTTGTTTCCTAGTAGATAAATGGTAGTTCGTCAGCTTCCAAATCGGAAACTGATAGTTCTTTGCGTAAACAGATGGGGAAAAGTGTGTTTCCTCAAAGCTTCATAATTTCCCATGGGATACATAATTACTACACGGTCAAGCCGTTCAATGATCATCCCAAGGAGTACTGCCATGAACCATGCACAACCATCGAAGATTGCCCAGCGCCTGATGGACCATGTGGCCCGCATCCAGAGCGAACGCGAGCGCGAGCAAGCGAAAACCATTGAACGGCTGCCATTCACGATCCGGCGCGTGCACAACCATGCGCAGTTGGCAAAAGCGGTCGCGATCCGTCACAAGGCGTATGCGCGCCATATCCCGGAATTCGCCCAGACGCTGATCTTGCCGGAAGCATGCGATTTCGACAGCGACACCGTCATTTTACTCGCTGAATCGAAGCTCGACGGTTCGCCGCTGGGCAGCGCCCGCATCCAGACCAATTTGCAGCAGGCGCTGCATGTCGAGGAATCGGTGCACCTGCCGCACTGGCTGCAGGGCAAGCGCCTGGCGGAAGTGACGCGCCTGGGAATCGAAGAAGGGCGTATCGGCCGCCTGGTCAAGGTGGCGCTGATCAAGGCTTGCTTCGAGTATTGCGAACGCAACCAGATCGAATGGGCGGTCGTGACCGGACGCACGCCGATTGACCGCCAGTACGAGCAATTGCTGTTCTCGGACGTGTTCGACGACAAGCAGCCGGTGCCGCTGCGCCATGTGGGCGGCATCGCGCACCGCGTGATGGCGTTCGAGATCGCCAGCGGCGAAGCGCGCTGGGAAGCGGCCGGCCATCCGCTGCTGGGCTTCTTCCGCCACACGCGCCATCCCGATATCGACCTGGCCGCGCGCCTGCCGGCCCTGGTGCGGCGCGGGGTCGTGCCGGCCGTGGCGCGCCAGGCTGTGGGCCCCACTTTCGGTTTGGTGGCGGCCTGACAACATTTCACATGACCGCGCAGGGGGAACAGGGTATTCTGTGACAATGAATCCCGCCTAAGCAGCTGGCAATGGCGGCTCATCTCATGTCGTCTGGAATGCCTGTTTATGCCTCTGCCGCCGGTTCCCTCGGGCGCGCCGTTCCTGGCGCGCGCGCACCTTGCGCTCGACGCCATCCTGCGCTTTACCGCGTTCTATTTAATTCCGCTTTTCATCGCGCTTGTGTCGCTGCTGGCACTGGCATTCTGGAACAGCCAGTACGTCGCCACCGGTGACCAGGCCCTCGAGCTGCAAGTGGTGCGCGAGACCGACCCCGCGCTGGCGCATGCGGCCTTGCTCAGCCGCTTGGAGGGCGCGGAGCCCGTGCGCCAGTTCGACGTCGGACTGCAGCAGGCGCCGGTCTGGTTCCGCTTCACCACCATCGGCGCGCGCGACCTGCCGGCCGTGGTGGAACTGCCATCGCGCCACGCGGTCCAAATCGGTTGCTGGGATGCGTTCAGCATGGCGCCACTGGGGCTATCCACGCGCAGCCACAGCAGCGGCGCGCTGGCGCCCGCCAAATCCGGGTTCGCGCTGCAGTTGGCCCGCACGCCATCCACCGTGCTGTGCCGTGCCATGTTCGCCGGCCCAGCACGGCTGAGCGCGGTGCAATGGCCGCCCGATCAAATGGCACTGTCGGTCCAGCAGTTTCACCGTAAATCCGGCCTGCTCGATGGCGGCATGATCGTGCTGACCCTATTCGTGCTGACCACGGCGCTGATCAACCGTCAGCTGCTGTACGTCATGTTCGCGGGCTGGCTGATCTTGAACCTGCGCATCGGCGCGCTGTCGGCCGGCTGGGATATTCAATGGCTGGGCCAGGTGGTGCCGGAAGCGCTGCTGTTGCCGAGCCGCGCCGTCACCATCACCCTGTATGCCTTATCGAGCCTGGCCCTCTACCTGACCCTGTTCGGGCCCGCGCTGGCGCGCACGCGCTACCGTCTGCCGTTGCAAGTCGCGCAGTGGCTGTGTCTGCCTTTACTGCTGTGCTCAATCATCCTGCCGTACAACGTGTTCCTGCCCCTGATGTGGGGCGTGGTGGCGGTGGTGCTGGTGCTGATGACGCTGGGCTTGGTGACGGTCATGCTGAGCTCGAGTTCGCGGGTGGCGTTCTGGTTCGCCGCCTCGTTTGCCGTCACCTTCCTGTCCGGCCTGTCGGAAGTCATTGCCGCCGCGCTGGGCATCCGGGAATTGATCGGCCTGGTCAATAGCGTGACCGCCGCGCTGGCCTCGAGCCTGCTGGCGGCGCTGGCGGTGGCCGAGCAGATGCGCTTGGAAACGGAGCAGCGCATCGCGGCCCAGGCCGAACTGGAGCACGCCTACGAGGCGATGCCGGTCGGCTTGTTCACGCTCGATTTGTACGGCCATTTCCTGAGCACCAATCCGGCCCTGTGCAAGATGCTGGGCACCAGCGACATCGTGCCGGGCCGCACGCGCTGGAAACAATTTTTCGCCGAAGGCGTATGGAGCCGCCTGCATGACCTGGTCCATTCCCATGAGGATGCCGAGCTCGATATTGAGAACCGCGACGGCAGCCGCCGCTTCCTGGTGCGCGCCACGCTCGCGCGCGGCAAGATCGAAGGTGTGCTGCAGGACACGACCGAGCAAAACAAGGCCACCGAGCAGCTCCACTTCATGGCCAATAACGATCCGCTGACCAAGGTCTTCAACCGGCGCGGCATCGAGCGCGCGTTCGACCAGGCGGCGCGCGCGCTGGCCTCGGGCAAGCCGCTGGCCCTCGCTTACCTCGACCTCGACCGCTTCAAGCTGATCAATGACCTGTTCGGCCACAACGCCGGCGATGAAGTGCTCAAGCAGGTGTGTGAACGGATCGCCACCATGCTGGCCGGCGGGCAGCAAATCGGGCGCGTGGGCGGCGACGAGTTCGTCATTGTCATGCCGGACACCGCCATTCCGCTGGCGTCCCTGATCTGCCGCGGCATCGTGGGGCGCATCGCCAATACGCCGTACCGGGTGGGCGACAAGGCCTTCAATGTGCGCTGTTCGATCGGCCTGATCGAAGTGTCGGCCGGGATGGTGATGAAGGATGCGATCTCGACCGCGGACCGCGCCTGCCGCGAAGCGAAAGCCGGACACAGCGACAGCCTGGTGGTCTACGAACGGCACGCGGCCGCCTTCCTCGAGCGCGAAGCCGAGCTCAGCCTGGTCGCCAGGCTGGCCAGCACCGATGCCACCGCCGGCATGTTCCTCGAAATGCAGCCGATCATGTCGCTCAAGGATCCGGAAGGGTCGCTCAACTTCGAAGTGTTGCTGCGCATGCGAGAGTTCGACGGCAGCATTTCGCCGGCCGGGCCGATCATCGCCGCGGCCGAAAAGAGCGGGCAAGTGGGCGTGATCGACCGCTGGGTGCTGGCCACCACGCTGGCCTGGATCGACAAGCACAGCGCCACGCTGACCCGCACCCAGTTTGTGTGCATGAATTTGTCGGGCGCCTCGCTCAACGATGAACGCTTCGTGCAGGATACGATCGACATCCTCGGCCACCATGTGCACGTGGCCAGCCGCCTGTGCATGGAAATCACGGAAAGCGTTGCCTTGCACGATTTGCACAACACGCGCCGCTTCATCGACCAGGTGCGCAGTTTCGGGGTCAAGGTGGCGCTCGACGACTTCGGCGCCGGCTATACCTCGTTCTCGTATCTCAAGGAATTGCCGGCCGATGTGCTCAAGATCGATGGTAATTTTATCGTCAACATCAATGCCCATCCGGCCAACGTGGCCATCGTCGAAGCGATCGTCAGTCTGGCGGTCAACCTGGGCATGAAGACGATCGCCGAATGGGCCGAAGACGGCGCCACCGTGCGCACCCTGGCCGAGATCGGGGTCGATTATGTGCAGGGCTGGGCCGTGGCGCGCTCGATGGCGCCCGACAAGCTGCTCGAAGGCAGTTCGTCGGCCAGCTTTATCGCCGACGAGGAATTGATGCAGCTGGTGCGCATGCTGGGTGCGCGCGGCGCCGTGTCCGGCATCGCCGGACTGGCCCGCCTGCATCACTGACCGCTAAGGCGTCAGGACCGGCGGGCGCGGCGGCACGCGCGGCAAGCGCACGGTAAAGGTGGTTCCGCTGTGCTCGTCGGAGACGACGCGGATGTCGCCGCCATGCGCTTCGACAATCGCGCGCGCGATGTACAGGCCGATGCCCAGGCTGCTGTGGGCGCCCCCGGGCGCATGGCGCGGGTCGGCAAAGCGCACCAGCGGATCGAAAATGGTGGCCAGGGCCTGGGGGGCGATCGCCTTGCCGCTATTGTGGATGCGAATGACGATGCCATTGCCGCCCGATTCGACTTGCATGTTGACCGGTTCCTTGCGGTCCCCATGCTCGATTGCATTGCCGAGCAAGTTGGAAAACACCTGGGCCAGACGGCCTTCGTCCCACACCCCGTCGAGATCGCTGCCTTGCTCGAACTGGATCGCCCGGTTGGGATTGGTCTGGCGCATTTCGTCCACCGCGGCGCGGCAAATGCTGCCCATATTGCCCTTGGTTAAGGTCATCGGCAACGCGGAACCGAGGTTGGTGCGGGTGTAGTCGATCAAGTCGTCGATCAGGTGCCCCATGCGCTGTCCACTGCGGTGGATCCGGGCCGCCGCCTCGGCGTGGCCGGGCGCGATGCCGGGGGCGCGCATCAGAAAGCCGGCCGCGACCACCGTGGTATTGAGCGGATTGCGCAAGTCGTGTCCGAGTATGGCCAGGAACAGGTGCTGGGAATGCTTGATCATGGCCGCATAGCGACCAACGGATTCGGCCTGCGCCTGGTCGATGGCATCGTTGAGGCGGATGACATCGTCCATGTCGACCGCCAGGGCAGGGCGGTCTTGCTCGGCCCACAGCCGCAGCACGCTGGTGCGCAGTGCGCGGTATTCGGCCACCAGTTCTTCGATGCTGAACCCCGACAGCAGCCGCGCTGCGCCATGCCGGGCCGCGGGCGACAGCTCGTCGCCTCCCTGCGCATGCGCTTGGAATGGCACCGGCGCGCCGTCCTGGGCCGTTGCCATGCTGGCCGAAATCGACCTGAGCATTTGTGCGGGGTGGTCGCGCAGGCTGGCGCCATCGTCGGACAGGACAGGCAGTGCCGTTGCGCGGGCCAGTGCATGCCAGCGGGTGAGGATCAGATCCAGATGGTTGGCAATAAAATCGGCAAGGCGCATCGTTGTGGGGCATCGTTTGTTATTGCCAAATTTTAACCACCATTTACATTTCGTGGTGCACGATTGTTACCGGAAGTTAAGGGCCTTGCTATTTTGGGCACGCATTGTCCTCGCCTGCTGCCGGCGATGCGGCTGCGCGCCGGCAGGGAGCGCCGCGCCACGCCCGCGCCAGCAAGTCGCGCACGTCGGCGTCGCTGGTCTGCGCAAATTGCCGGTACCACTGGCTGACCGCGCGAAAGGCGGGCGGACGCAGCAGGCAGACCAGCGCATCGACCTCGCGCCGCAGCGCAGCGCAGGTCTCGGGCGGGCCCACCGGGACCGCCACCACGACGCCGGCGGCCCCGCCGGCGCGCGCCACCGCGATTGCCGCGCGCATGGTCGCGCCGGTGGCTAGGCCGTCGTCCACCAGGATCGCCAGGCGGCCGCGCAGGGCGGGCGGCGGGCGGCCGCCGCGGTAGTGCAGCTCGCGCCGGTCGATGAGTGCACCCTCGCGCGCGCAGGCGGTCTCGATGGTGGCCGGGGCGACGTGAAAGGCATCGACCACGTGGGCGTTGAGGACGCGCACGCCGCCGCTGCCGATCGCGCCCATGGCCAGTTCTTCGTGCCCCGGCAAGCCGAGCTTGCGCACCAGCAGCAGGTCCAGCGGAAGCGACAAGTCGCGCGCCACCGCGAACCCGACCGGCACGCCGCCGCGCGGCAAGGCGAGCACGATCGGATCGGGGCCGTGGACGTGCTCATGCAGGGCCAGCGCCAGCTGCTTGCCGGCGTGCAGGCGGCTCCTGAAGGGGCGCTCCGCGCTCATAGAATGGCGATGCGCGTTGCCGCGCTGCCTTGCTTTTTGGGCAGGGTGAGCGTGAGCACGCCGTTTTCCATCCGGGCCTGGGCGCTGCCTTCGTCCACCTCCACCGGCAGCATGAAACTGCGCAGGAACTTGCTGGCGCTGCGCTCGGAATAGAGCACGTTCTCGCCCTCGCGCTGCTCCTGCGCGCGCTTGGTTTCGGCTTCGATCGTCACGCGCTGGTGTTCGATGGCGACCTTGACGTCGTCCTTGTTCACGCCTGGCAGGTCGGCCTGTACCTCGAAGGCCTTGTCGTTTTCGCTGATGTGCATGCGCGGACTGACGGCGCCTTCGGCCGACCACGGCGCCAGCGCCGTGGGGTGCGTGAATGGAGACAGCATGTCCTCGAACATATGCTCGACCAGGCGGCCGAACTGGTCGTCCATGCCGGGCGGACGGTAGGCTGACAGTGCCGCGGGGGTGCGCCGGATCAGATTCATGGTGTTCTCCTGAGTGGGGGATGGGATGCTTCCATTTATAGGTCGCGCGCCGCACCAGTGCAAGCGGCGCCGCGGCGCGGCGTGCGCACATTTGAGCTGCGCCAGCAAACTGCGGCGCGCGCGGGAACCTATGCCGTGCCGGCTGTCTGAAGCAGGTAAAGGGGGGGCACTATGAACGACACGCTGCTGCACACCTGGTGGCTGCTGGCCTTGCGCGGGGCGGCCGCCGCGGCCTTCGGCGCGCTGGCCATCGGGTGGCCGGCCATCACCCTGGCCACCCTGGCGGCCCTGTTCGCCGCCTTCGCGCTGCTGGCCGGCGCGGCGTCGGTTCTGTTCGGCCTCGCGGTCCTGCTGTTTCCGCTTGGCGCAGGCGCGTTGGCGCTGGCCTGGATGATCGGGCTGTACGCGCTGGCCACCGGCGTCATGCTGCTGACGCTGGCATTCCAGGTGCGGGCCTGGTCGCGCCTGCGCAGCGGCCCGGCAGGCGCCGTTTAGTCAGCCCAGGCGCTCGCGGTGAAAGCGCAGGTGCTCGTCAATGAAGCTGGCAATGAAGTAATAGCCGTGGTCGTAGTCGGCATGGCGCCGCAGCGTCAGGCGCTGCCCGGCCTTGGCGCAGGCCGCCTCGAATGCTTCCGGGTGCAGCTGGCTGGCCAGGAACTTGTCGCCCAGGCCCTGGTCGATCAATATGCCTTGCGGGAAGGGATTGTGCATGCCTTCCATCAGGGCGCTGGCGTCATAGGCGGCCCAGGCGGCGCGGTCCGGCCCGAGGTAGCCGCCCAAGGCTTTTTCGCCCCAGGGGCAGCGGCTCGGCGCGGCGATCGGCGCAAACGCCGAGACCGAGCGGAACACGGCTGGATTGCGCAGCGCCAGCATCAGGGCGCCGTGGCCGCCCATCGAGTGCCCGCAGATGCCGGTGCGGGCCGGGTCGGCGCCCAGCTCGGCCACCGCCAGCGCCTGCAGTTCCAGGATGTAGCTGTACATGCGGTAGTGGCGGTTCCACGGCGCTGCAGTGGCATCGACATAAAAGCCGGCGCCGGCGCCAAAGTCCCAGTCGTCGCTTTCGCCGGCGATGTTGGCGCCGCGCGGGCTGGTGTCGGGCGCGATCAGCATCAAGCCTTCGCGCGCGGCCACGCGCTGCGCGCCGGCCTTGGCGGCAAATGTTTCTTCGGTGCAGGTCAGCCCGGCCAGGTAGAACAGGGTCGGCATGTTGGGGCCGGCGCCCGGCGGGATGTAGACCGAAAAGCGCATCGGCAAGCCGATCGCGCGCGCATCGTGGCGGTAAAAACGTTGTACGCCGCCGTGGCAGGCGTGTTCACTGATCAGTTCGAGCATGGGTATTTCCTGTGCTGGCAATGGCGTCAGTATGCCTTACCGCGCCGGTGGCGGTCCAAGGTTGGCGTTGACGACCCTTTCGATGTCGGCGAAATTGTCGCTGGTGGTCATCAATTGATTGGCAATGACGGTGTAGCGGGCCCGCACTTCGAGTTCGCGCGCCGTTTGCTGGCCCGGCAAGCGGTAGCCATCGGGCAGCTGGGCCGCCGCGTCGAGCGACAGCACTTGGTTGGTGGCGGCCCAGGCGCCGATGCGCACGCCGGCGTACAGCATTTTTGCCTGCACCAGCGAGCAGCCGCCGGCCAGGCAGGCATAGTAAAACATGGTGTCGGCATCGGCGCGCAGCACGCCTTGCTGGCCGACCGCGGCGTCGTGCACCACGGCCGCGCGCCGGTAGTCGCCCGTGTACGGGCTGCCGACGGTGGACCACAAGGTGCGCGGAATGCTGGCCCCGTTGACCACGGTGCCGACCGGCGCATCCCAGCGCCGGCCGTTGGGGTCGATGTACCAGAACGCTTCGAGCATGCGCATGTCGCGGTCGCCGCCCTTGTCGGACAGCCACTCGGTTTTTGGATTGCCGGAAAAACTGCCATTACTCATCGCTTCCTCCATTGCATGTGCCCCTCAGACCAGCTGCAGCCAGCCAAGCAGGGCGCCCGCGCCCAGCACCCACAAGATGTGGATGCGCGTGCGCCAAATGATGAGGCCACTGACCGCGGTCAGCAGCCACAGCGGCCAGTCGCGCGCGGCGACCCCGCCGGCGCTGCCCAGGATCCAGCTGGTCGACAGCATCAGCGCCACCACCACCGGCGCCATCCCCAGTTTGAACGCGCGCACGGCGCGCAGTTCACGGTTGCGGTGGCCCCACCGGGCGGCGCTGTAGGTCAGCACGGTCGAGGGCAGCATGATGCCGGTCATGGTGATCGTCATGCCCAGCATGGCCATCGGGATGCCGCCCGCGTTCATGCCCACGTTCCAGCCGAGCAAGGCCACGAACAGCACGTTCGGCCCCGGCGCGGCCTGGGCCAGCGCGATCGATTCGTTAAATTGCACCTGGCTCAGCCAATGCTTGTCGCCCACCAGGTAGCGCTGCATCTCGGACGAGGTCGAAATGGCGCCGCCCACCGACAGCAGCGACAGGACCAGATAATGGCCGAACAGGCCGAGCCAGTCGTGCCAATCGAGCACCAGCGCCGGCGCGCTCATGGCGCCAGCCGGCGGTAGCACAGCACGCAGCCCAGGCCGCCGACGCCCAGCAGCACCAGGGCCAGCGGCCAGTGCAGCCAGGCCACCATGACAAAGGCGGCCGCGCCCAGTACCGCGCACCAGGCCAGCGGCATCGGATTGCGCACCAGGGCCGACGCCAGTTTCAGTCCGGCAGCGCCGAACATGCCGGCCGAGGCTGCCGCCATCCCGCGAAACGCGCCCGCCACGCCCGGATGGTCGCCCACCTGGGTATGCAGCAGCGCCAGCAGCAGCACGATGACCAGCGGCAGCGTCAACATGCCGGCCAGCGCCGCCAGCGCACCGGGCAGGCCGAAGTAGCGCCCGCCGATCATCAAGGACAGATTGACCACGTTCGGCCCCGGCATGACCTGGGCCACGGCCCAGTCCTCCAGGAATTCGTCCTGGGTCAGCCACTGTTTGCGCTCGACCAATTCGCGCTGGACGATCGCCAGCACGCCGCCAAAGCCTTGCAAGGCGAGCAGCGTGAATGAAACGAACAGGTCGGTGAGAGAGGCGGGACGGGGACGCGCGGGCAGATCGGTCATGCCCGCATTATATCGCCGGGCCTGTTTGCGTGCTCCCGGTCAACTCGATACCTGCCAGCAATGACATACAACTTTATTGCACGTTCGATGGGAACCTGACATTGACTTTGATCTGCATTAACGGATACTCCCTAAGCAGCTTTCACCGGTCACCTGCAGCCTGTTTTCCACGACGCGTAAGGGAATAGAGTGATGAATCGAAAAGCAATCGAAAGTGGCGGCACGGCGATCGCCGAAGCCGATTACCAGCGCACCGATGTCAGGCGGCGCGACATCGTCAACCACGGCATCTCGGTCCAGGAAAGCGGCAACACCGTGTCGGCCGTCGAGTACCTCAAGTCCCACGATATCGATCCCGACGTCATCGAGCGGGTGTTGCTCGAGCCGCATCGCCGGCGCAACCACCACTGATTTTTCCCTTATTTTTTGTGCATGATGGCCGGCCCGCAACGGCGCTGGCCGGTTTGATCACGTCTGCTGTCAATGTCACCACAAGTGTGGTGCAAATTGTATAAATGATACCGAAAACAGGGCTTGACAAGCGCGCGGCCGCGCCAAGTTATGCACAAAAACACGACGTAGGAAATTTCCTAAACAATTTTTCAGCATACGGCATTGACTTTGCAAGTCATTGATTCGTAAGTGAATAATTTTTGCCTTTTGAACGGGCATTTTGTTGAAACCCGCATCGTTACAGGCGCTCTGCTTGTCAAGGGGCGCTTATCCACAAAGTTATCCACACTGATTGTGGATATCTGAAAAAGTGCTTTAGAAACGGCCACTTAGCGCTGCAAAAGTGCCCGACTTGCAAGTTTTCATAACGACTGGTCCAGTTTTTTGCAATGCAGCACCCAACCCGCATACCGAATTGTACTTGCGTATGAGTACTGTGTAAATGTACAGTGGACGCCTTTCCCGCCAGATTGTCTTTCATGTCCGCCGTTTCCGATCCCGTCAGCTGCGACGATCCTTTCGCCAGCCTCAATCCGGCCCAGCGCGATGCGGTCGAGCACGACATCGCCTTGCCGCCCGCGCAGTCGCGGCCCTTGCTGGTGATCGCCGGCGCCGGGTCCGGCAAGACCAGCACGCTGGCGCACCGGGTCGCGCGCCTGATCTTGCAGGGTGCCGATCCGCAGCGCATCTTGCTGCTGACATTTTCGCGGCGTGCCGCCACCGAAATGGGCAACCGCGCCGGCAGCGTGCTGCAGCGGGTATTGCAGCGCGCGGCCGGCGCCGCACCGGCCAGCCTGCCATGGGCAGGCACCTTCCACAGCATCGGCGCGCGCCTGCTGCGCGAGTACGCCGGCCGCATCGGACTCGATCCCGCGTTCACCATCCATGACCGGGGCGACTCGGAAGACTTGATGGGCATGGTGCGCCATGAGATTGGCCTGAGCCAGACCGTCAAGCGCTTTCCGCTCAAGGGCACTTGCCTGTCGATCTATTCGCGCGTGGTCAACAGCGGCGAGCCGCTCGAGCTGGTCCTGCAAAGCACCTTCCCCTGGTGCAGCGAATGGGCCGGGCAGCTCAAGACCCTGTTCGGCGCCTACGTCGACGCCAAGCAGGCGCAGAACGTGCTCGATTACGACGACTTGCTGCTGTTCTGGTCCGAGATGGCCAGCGACCCCGAACTGGGCCCGGAAATCGGGGGGCTGTTCGACTACGTGCTGGTCGATGAATACCAGGATACCAACCGCCTGCAGGCCGCCATTTTGACCGGCATGAAACCGGGCGGCGAGGGCGTGATGGTGGTCGGCGACGACGCCCAGTCGATCTATTCCTTCCGCGGCGCGACGGTGCGCAACATCCTCGATTTTCCCAAGCAGTTCACCCAGAGCGCGCGCCTGGTCACGCTCGAGCGCAACTACCGTTCGACCCAGCCGATCCTGGACGCCTCGAACGCCCTGATTGCCGCCGCCCTGGAGCGCCACGCCAAGACCCTGTGGACCGACAAGGTCTCGAGCGCGCTGCCGCAGCTGGTGCTCATTCCCGACGAGGCCGAGCAGGCGCGCTGGGTCTGCAACCGCGTGCTGGAGCAGCGCGAAGCGGGGACCGCGCTGATCCAGCAGGCGGTGCTGTTCCGCGCGGCCAGCCACAGCGCGGCGCTGGAACTCGAACTGATGCGCCGTAACGTCCCGTTCGTGAAATTCGGCGGCCTCAAATTCCTCGAAGCCTCCCACATCAAGGACGTGCTGGCGGTGCTGCGCTTCGCCCAGAATCCGAGCGGACGCATGGCGGGCTTCCGGGTGGCGCAGCTGGTGCCCGGCATCGGCCAGGCCAGCGCCACCCGGCTGCTCGACGCGATGAGCGAGGCGCCCGATCCACTGCAAGCCTTGCAGGCCTTTGCCGCGCCGGCCAAGGCGCAGGGCGACTGGCAGCCGTTCGTGGCCCTGTACCAGGCGCTGCGCGCGCCCGGCCTGCGCTGGCCGGCCGACATCGAACTGGTCAAGACCTGGTACCTGCCGCACCTGGAACGCCTGCATGACGACGCCAGCGTGCGTGTGGCCGACGTGGAGCAGCTCACGCGTCTGGCGGGCGGCTACGCGAACCGCGAATCGTTCCTGGCCGAGATCACGCTCGACCCGCCGGAGGCGACCAGCGACCGCGCCGGCCCGCCCCATTTGGACGAGGATTACCTGATCCTGTCGACCATCCATTCGTCCAAGGGCCAGGAATGGAAGTCGGTCCACGTGCTCAATGTCGTCGACGGCTGCATTCCGTCCGACATGAGCACCGGGAATACAGCCGACATCGAGGAAGAGCGGCGCCTGCTGTACGTGGCCATGACGCGCGCCAAGGAGCAGCTGCAGCTGGTGGTGCCGAACCGCTTCTTCATCAAGCAGCAGGCCCAGATGGGCGACCGACACGTGTATGCGGCGCGCACCCGCTTCATCACGCCGGCCATGCTCAAGCTGTACGAGGAATGCGTGTGGACCAACGCCGAGACGGCGCACAGCAGGAAGCCCGTGCCCGACAGCGTGCGCATGCTGGTGCGCGAACGGGCGCGCAACGCCTGGAAGTAGGGCGCTCAGGCCTTGCCGAGCGGCGTGGCGACGGCCACGTAGCGCTGCGGCAGGCCGGTGGCGTCGCGAAACGCCAGCGCCGCGCAGCGCAGCACCACTGCCTCGCCGGACGGCGTGTGGGTGGCGATGTCGCCGGCCCATCCGCCGTCGCGCGCCAGCGCCGCCACGATCTCGGTGGCCTGCGCCGGGGGGAAGGGGCCCGCATGCAGCGCATGCAGGTCCTGGCCTGCGAGCGCCTCGCGCGCCTGGCCGGCCAGCCGGCACAGCGCGTCGTTGGCCTCCACGATGCGGCCGCGCGCGTCGAGCGTGAGCACCAGCGCATGCTGTTCGACGACAGTGTTGAGCTGCTGCGCGCGCGCCAGGTCGGCCGCCAGCGCCATGCGCTCGGACGCCGCTGCCGCCATCGACGCGTAGGCGCGCAGTGACGAGATCACGGTGGTGAACAGCTTGCGCGTGGTGAGGTCGGCCTTGCACCAGAAATCGTTGATGTCGTAGTCGACGATGATGCTGTGCTCGAGCGCCTGGCCCGGCTGCCCCGTGCGCAGCACGATGCGCACCAGGTCGTTGCGCAGCTCTTCGCGGATCTGGCGCGCCAGGAGCAGGCCGGCGTCGGGCGTTTCCATGATCACGTCGAGCAGCACCATGGCGATGTCGGGCGTCGCGCGCAGGATGTCGAGCGCTTCTTTGGCCGTATAGGCGTGCAGGAAGCACAGGCGGCGGCCCTGGAAGTGGGTATTGCTTAATGCGAATTTGGTGACGACATGCACATCGACATCATCGTCGACGATCAGAATGCGCCAGGGCATGGCGTCCTGCGCGGACGGCGCGAACAGGTCGGCGGGATCCTCGTCCTCGAGAAACAGGTCGGTGTCGTCGCCGGCGGCGGGTGCGTTTTCAGGCATGGGTCCACACTATGACAGCGCGCCGGCTTTGTCAAAGAAAATAGGGAAGTTATCCCCTGTTTTGTGCCAGTGTAGGATTTTGCCTAATAGCGCTAGGACTCCATCCCTGGTGCTCACGCCAAGTGATTGATTTTATTGCGTTTAATTTTTGCCTGCGGAATGGGCAAATTGTCGAAACCCGCTTCAATACGGGGCTTCTGGCTTGTCAAGTGGGGCTTATCCACAACCTTATCCACATGATTTGTGGATATCGGCAAAAAGCGTGAAGAATCCGGGACTTAGCCGTGACAAGTGGGGCCGCGCGGGCGCCGGCGGGCGCGCCCCCGGGGCGGCCTTGCGCTGGCGCCCCATGCGCCCTACAATTGCAATCTTGTCAAAATGTTAGCATGGCCTCGCCACCTACCACCTGGTCGCACGCCGCAGCGGCGCCGCACTCTCTCAGAATGTCAGCACCATGATCGAAGCGCATGCATTGCAAAAATCCTTTTCGGGCGGCCATGCCGGCGCCGCCCGGGCCCCCGGACAAGAAGGGAGCGGCAAAACCTTCCTCGCGGTCAAGTCGGTGTCGTTTTCCTGCCCCGGCGGGCAGGTGCTGGGCCTGATCGGTCCCAACGGCGCCGGCAAGACCACCACCTTGCGCATGCTCTCGACCGCGATCGCGCCAAGCGGCGGCGAAGTGCGGATCGGCGGTGTGCCCATGCTGGCCCAACAGACGGAACTGCGCCGCAAGGTGGGTTTCCTGTCGGGTAATACAGGTTTGTACGGGCGTCTCACGGCCCGTGAAAACATTGCTTATTTCGGCCGCGCGTACGGCATGCGCGGTGCCCAGCTCGCGGCCACCATCGAGCGCCTGATCGCGCAATTTCAGATCGGCGAATTTGCCGACAAGCTGGTCGACAAGCTCTCGTTCGGCACCCGGCAGCGCATCGCCATCGCGCGCGCCGTGGTCCATTCGCCCGAGATTCTCATCCTCGACGAGCCGACCACGGGCCTCGATATCATCGGCGCCAAGCTGGTCGGCGATTTCATCACGGACTACCGGGCGCGCGGGGCGGCGATCATCTTTTCGACCCACCACATGCATGAAATCGAGGCGCTGTGCGACAGCATCTGCATCATCAACGCTGGCCGCAGCGTCTATCAGGGCACCGTGGCGGCCTTGCTCGAGACGACCGCCGAACGCAGCCTCGCGGCCGCCTACCAGAGCATGATTTCGATGCAGAGGAACTGATGATGTGGAATGTGTTTTTCAAGGAAGCACGCGAAATCGTGCGTGACAAACGTGCCATGATTTTCATGCTGCTGATGCCGGCGGTGGTGATCCCGGCGCTCCTGTTCGGTTATGCCTGGGTCGCCGGCACCATGGAAATGCAGGAACGCGGCAAAACCTTGCACTACGCCGTGCTGGCCGGCGACGGCGCGCCGCTGCTCAATGGCATGCTCGGCAAACAAGGCTTCAAGGCCGGCGCCGCGCCCGCCTCGGCGGAGGAGGCCGTCGCCGCCATCCGCGCACGCAAACTCGATTTCGTGCTGGTCTTTCCTGCCAGCGGAGAAGGCGCGCTGATCGACGCGGGCGCCCAGAGCGTCATGCTGTATTACGATACCGCCAGCGTGTTCGACGGGGTCGGCAAACGCGTCAAGCCCATTCTCGACGGCGCCTACGCCGAAGCCCTGCGCGTGGCAAAGCTGGAGCGCGCCGGTGTGCGCGGCGCGGCCGCCAGCGCCATCAACCGGCCATTCGGACTGGTCGTCAAAAGCACGGCCAGCGACCGCGAACGCCAGGGCGAATTGTTGGGCGCGGTGCTGCCCTATATCCTGCTGATGCTGGGCGTGACCGCGTCCTCGGCCGTCGCGATCGACCTGGGCGCCGGCGAAAAGGAGCGGGGCACGCTCGAATCGCTGTTGCTGCTGCCCGTTCCGCGCACCAGCATCGTCCTTGCCAAGTTCCTCATCATCCTGGCCGTGGGCGTGATCAGCGGCACCATCGGGGTCAGCTCGCTGGCCCTGTGCGCCACCTTCCTGCTCGAGGCGGCAGGCTTTGACGTGATCTCGAATCTGCTCGACATGGTCCACGTGGGCGATTTTGTTCTGCTGGGCTTGCTCATGCTGCCAGCCTATGCCATCGTCGCCGCCTTGCTGCTGGCCATGTCGATTTTTTCGCGCAGCCACAAGGAGGCGGCCAGTTATGCCAATCAGTTCAATCTGCTGATCATCATTCCATTGATGATATCCATGTTGCCGGGCATGAAATTGAGCGATGGCTGGTCCTTTGTCCCCATCACCAACATCGCGCTCTCGGTCAAGAACATCATCAAGGGCAGCGCGAATCTGGCCGAGAGCGCCATCGTGTTCGGATCGACCTCGCTGCTGGCGGCAGCCTTGCTCTTTTTCTGCGTCGGCTGGTGCCGGCGCGAGTCAGTCTTGTTCCGCGCCTAGACGCCGGACGAAAAAAAGGGGCCGGAGGCCTGATCCCGCCCAGTCTTAACTGAACGGCATTAGCCGGAGGCCCCGTTTTTCAATGTATGTCCGGATTGCTTGTTCTGGATGTACACGACGACAACGATGACGATGCCGAGGATGAGGGCTGGTGCGGCCATTTTTCACTTGATTTTTTGGAAAGGTTATCTGTGCGATCATATTCCAGGCGCCTGCTGCGCGCCGCCGCCGTTTTAACTTTGATCGCGCACAGCCGTCGCGTCGCGTTCGCACTGCTGCTTTGCCTTGGCTACGGCCAGAACCTGCTGGCCGCGCCTGCCGCGGCCGGACAGGCGGAGGCAGCGCTGGCCGCCTTTGTGCAGGGGGAATACGAGGGCAGCATCGACCTGCGTCTGACGCAGGCTGTCCGTCTAAGCACCACCAAAGGACGGACCGTGCGCCAATCCATGTCGGTCGACGACGGCGGTGTGATTGCCCTCGAGGCCGATCCGCTCCTGGTGGTCGATTCCATGACGCGGGGACCGCTCACGATCAAGGGGGATCGTGCCAGCGCCGTGGTCACCGTGACGGTGGTGGCCGAGACGCGTGGCGAGGGCATACCCGGCCGGACTATCCACCCGACGTCGCGCCAGTTTCGTGCGCAGCCATTTGAACTGAGGCGGATCGATGGTGTCTGGCGGATTGCCAACCCGGGGCTGCCGCTGGTATCGCTGGCGGCGATCACGCATGACTATGAACAAAATGACCTCGCGATGCAGGCAGTCAGGGCCAACCCCGGTTCCTCAGCCAGCCAGCGCGAGATCGCCGGCATCATCCACGACGATTGGCAGAAGCTGACGTCGATCGGCCGTGGCGCCTTGTCTGATCGGCCTTGAGGCACGGGATACGGCGCGGGCGCCTGGACTTTCTGATCATTTGCAAACTTCATTGAAAACAAATTGAACTCATACCACAATGCCATTCGCGCCCTGAGCGCTGCCGCGCTGCTGCTCGGCGCCGGCGCCAGCGCCGCCGCGCTGGCGGCCAATCTGCCACCGACGGTGGACATTGTCAGTCCGGCCACGGGCGCAGCCTTCGTCGGCCCGGCCACGGTCGGCCTGACCGTCAATGCGACCGACGCCGACGGCAGCATCACCCTGGTCCAGTACGACCAGGGCAGCACGGTGATCGGGCGCGCCCCGACGGCACCGTATGCAGAGGCACTCGGGGCCGGACGCAAATGAAGAATACAGTTCTGTGCATCATCGGAATATTTTTATTTGCGTTCACCGTATTTTTAGCAATCGGTCGAATGGACTATGCAATGGAAAGAGACTCTTTTAAGGAGCAGATTAAGCTTCAACGAAAAGAGATAAACACCTTATCGAATCTTACTTCTGGTGTCCTGGCACTTTGCAAGATTTCGGTTGGGGATTTCGAATCTGTGGCAAACGCAAACGGTCGTCCCATTACTTGGCAAGGGGACGTTGCCTTGTACGGGCCATTCAAGGTGGTCAAGAAAGGCGAGTGCATTTTGACGCTTTCCGTCGTTGATGGATTGTAGGTCATGCGCTTCGCAGGTCCTGTATGCCAAAGGCGCGACCATCAGTGGAGGGCGCCTACAATCTGCGCTTCCCCGGACAGTGCTACGACCGTGAGACGGGCCAGCATTACAACGCCTACCGCGACCATGATCCGCAGCTGGGACGCTACGTCCATAGTGATCCGATCGGACTGGCCGGTGGGATTATGCCGGTTATTGTCAGCAATATGGAAAGCCAGAGAGCTACACGCCTAATATGGGCGTGTGGTGGGGCAAGGCACCGCATGGTGACCGGAAATTGATCAAAAAAACATCCAATTGGGAATCGACTATGCACGTTGTGGATGCAAGAAGTGACAACGCAGAGCAATCGGCCATGAAAGGGGGACTTGCCGGGATGCAGCGGCGTGTCGGGGCGCTGCTCTTGAGCCTCTGTCTGGCCGCAACGGTCGCCTGCGCAGAAAGAGCCCAGCCGATCGAGCGCGGCCGCCTCGCCTCGCCCGACGGACGCGTTGACGCGGTACTGGTCGAGTGGCCCAGCAATGCGCTCAGCGATCCCGCGTTCGGCATGGTGCTGGTGGCGCACAGCGAAAGCTTGCCCGCGACAATCCAGACCCAGGTGTCCTGTCCATCCCTGTCGCTTGCCGGAATGCGCTGGCTCGACGCGCTGACCATTCAGGTCCAGTACCCCAAAGGCGCGACCATCTATTCATTCCACAACCATTGGAACGCGCCGCCGGCAGCGGGAGAGGATCTGCACGAGATTGAAGTGCTCCTGGTCCGGCAATGAAAGTGCGCGCGCGGCCGGCGCGTATCAGCGGGTCAGGTGCGTGAGTCGGTTCAAATGCGCGAGAAAGCGTTCGGCGGCCAGGGCGGGAGGCCATGGCTCCCAGGCCGTTCCGCCATACTCCGCAAAGAGCGGATCTGTTTCGAGCGGGGTGGCGGAAATCTTGAGGGTATGCCGCACCTCCTCATGGGTCCAACCGGCGACATGGACCGCTTCGCTGGCCGCCGCCAGGCGGTCGGCGCGCTTGTGCAGCGCGTGTTCCTTTTCCGTCCACGCCGGAATCGCATAGCGCAGGAAAATGGCCGCTTCCAGACGTTTGGCCAGTTCCAGAAAACCCTCTCCCAGAAAAGGCTTGATGACGGAAATGGCGTCGAATCCCATCAAGCCTTCTTCGGCGTCGTGCAGCAGTTCGCGCAGTTCGGCGACAGGGGAGAGCGGCTGCGCGGACTGGCTGCGGCGCAGCAGCATCACCGTGATGGAATGCTGGGCCACCGACAGAGGCAGGGGCCACGCCGAGTGGCCGCCCCAACGATAAGTGCGGGCCAGGCCCAGGGCCAGGTCGGCGTCGTCCCAGTCGAATGGCGTGGGGTCGAGCAGGTCGAGCCGCCGTCCGGACGGCATGCGCACCCAGGCGCGTGTGGGTTGAGTCATCGATGTCGGTTCGCGTGCTGTATATGCGTACAGTATAAGCCAGTTGCGGCGCGCTGTCATGGCGGCCGGTTTTCCCGGGCCGAGCCGCGCCAGCGTTTACAATACCGGGTTTCCCTGAACCCGACGCCCGCGTGAATCCCGTCCTCCTGCCACCGTCAGAACTGCCCCGCGCCCGCCAGCTGCTGTCGGCGCCGGCGCTCGCGCGGCTGCTGGCGCAGGACGGCGCATGCCGCCTGATCGAGGTCGGATGCGGCACGCGTGCGCAGTTTGGCGCCGCCCATATCCCGGGCGCCTGCTGGCTGGCGACCGCTTCGTTCGAGACGCCGCCCCTGTACAACAAAGTGTCCGACGGCGCCTTGCTGGCACTGTTGCTGGAGCTGGGTATCGATGCGGCCAGTACCGTGGTCCTGTATGGACGCAGCAGCTTGGCGGCAGCGCGCGCGGCCCACCTGATGCTGTACGCTGGTGTGCGCGACGTGCGCCTGCTCGACGGCGGCTTTGACGCCTGGCGCGCCGCCGGTCTGCCGTGCGCACGCGGCGAAGGCGTTGTTCCGGTCCCGCAGCAGGCCTTCGGCGCGCCGTTCCCGGGCCGTCCGGACTACCTGCTCGATACCGCCGCCACCGCCGCCTTGCTCGCCAGCGAAGGCACGGCCCTGGCCAGCATCCGCACCTGGAGCGAGTTCACCGGCGCCACCTCGGGCTACTGCTACATCGCCGCGCGCGGCGAAATCGCAGGCGCATCCTGGGGCCGCGCGGGCGCCGAGGGCGATGTCGACAGCATGAGCGACTACCAGCTGGCCGACGGGCGCATGCGGCCGCCCGAGCAGATCGCGCGCATGTGGGCCGCGGGCGGCATCCATCCCGGCCTGCGGGTAGGCTTTTACTGCGGCACCGGCTGGCGCGCGTCGCTCGCGTTTTTCTATGCCTGGCTGATGGGCTGGGAGCGCATCGCCGTGTACGACGGCGGCTGGTTCGAATGGAGTTCGGATCCCGCCAATCCGGTCGTCTGCCGGGCCGCCGAACCGATGCGCGCCTGAGCGCGTGTTGCGCGATCTCGGCCTGCGCGTCGAAAAAGTTGAACCCGGCACCGGTTTTCGGTCACAATCGGCGCATGAAACCACTCGAGTGCGATGTCTTGATCATTGGCGGCGGCATCAACGGCGCGGCCATCGCGCGTGACGCCGCCGGGCGCGGCCTGTCCGTCATCCTGTGCGAAAAAGACGATCTGGCCGCCCACACCTCGTCGGCCTCCAGCAAACTGATACATGGCGGCCTGCGCTATCTCGAATACTACGAGTTCGGCCTGGTGCGCAAGGCGCTGCTCGAACGCGAAGTCCTGCTGCGCAGCGCGCCCCACATCATGTGGCCGATGCGCTTTGTCATGCCGCACGACCGTGGCCAGCGCCCCGCGTGGATGATCCGCGCCGGCCTGTATTTATACGATACCCTGGCCCGCCGCGAGTTCTTGCCCGGCTCGGAGGCGGTCAGCCTGCGCTGCCACCGTGCCGGCGCCGACCTGAAGCCCGAGTTCACGCGCGGCTTCGTCTATTCGGACGGCTGGGTCGACGATGCGCGCCTAGTGGTGCTCAACGCGGTCGACGCGCGCGAGCGCGGCGCCCACATCCACACCCGTACCACCTGCAGCGCACTGGCGCGCGAAGCGCAGCACTGGAGTGCCACGCTCACCCACGCCGACGGCGCACACAGCGAAGTACGCGCGCGCTGCCTGGTCAATGCGGCCGGGCCCTGGGCCTCGCAAGTGCTGCACATGGCGACGCCCAGCGGCGGTCACCAGTCGCTGCGCCTGATCAAGGGCAGCCATATCGTGGTGCCGCGCCTGTTCGACCATGCCTATGCCTACATCTTCCAGCATCCGGACGGGCGCATCGTGTTCGCCATTCCCTACGAGCGCGATTTCACCCTGATCGGCACCACCGACCTCGATTTCCAGGGCAGCCTGGACCAGGTCGCCATCAGCGCCGACGAAATCGCCTACCTGTGCCAGCTCTCGAACCGCTACTTCGCGCGCCCGATCGCGCCATCCGACGTGGTGTGGAGTTATTCGGGGGTGCGGCCGCTGGTGCAGGACGACGCCGCCAAGGCCGCCGCGGCCACGCGCGACTTCCGGCTCGAGCACGACACCGAGGGCGCGCCCATGCTGACCGTCTTCGGCGGCAAAATCACCACGGCGCGCAAGCTGGCCGAAGAAGCGGCCGACTGGATCGCCCCGGTGCTTGGCAATACGGGCCGGCCCTGGACCGCGCAAGCCTGCCTGCCGGGCGGCGATCTGTATGGCGAGCAGCCCACCAGCAAGAGCGTGCTGCAGTTCGACCAATGGAGCGCGGCGCTGCGCGACGCCTACCCCTGGCTGCCGGCGCCGCTGCTGCAGCGCTATGCCAGGGCGTACGGCACGCGCGTGCGCTGCATGCTGTCGCAGTGCGCGTCGCTGGCCGACATGGGCGCCGAGATCGTGCCGGGCCTGTACGAGGTGGAGGCGCGCTACCTGATCGAACGCGAATGGGCGCGCAGCGCCGCCGACATGTTGTGGCGCCGTTCCAAACTGGGCCTGCATGCGGGCGAGGGCAGCGCCGCGCTGCTCGACGCCTGGATCGGCCAGCTGCGCCGCGACGACGTGCTCTAGCGCGCCACGATGCGGAACTGCAGTTCCATCTGGTCTTCCACCCGCATCGCCCCGCCCAGCACCGACATCGGGGTGATGCCGAAATCGGTCTGCAGCAGCGTGAAGGCGCCGCTGGCGGCAAGTCGGCCGGCGCTTTCCTCGAACTTGACCGGCACTTCCAGCGTTTTGGACACACCATGCAGCGTGACGGTCAGGCGCACGCTGGCCGCGCCCGGGGCGCTGCGTTCGGCGTGCAGCAGAACCTGGGGATAGGCCTGCGCCTCGAGCACGCGGGTCAGCATGTTGTTGCGCGTGCCCGCGATCGCCTCGGCATCGGGCTGGGTGGTCAGGCCGGCGGCGCTGCGCAGCGCTTCTTCGTCCACGCTGAGCTCATCGAGCCGGAACTGAAAATCGGCGCGGCCGGCGTCGGGCGCCGCGAACCCGGTGACGGCGCGGCTGGCGACGACGTGATCGTGGCCGAAGCGTGCCATCGGCCCACCGCGCCGCACCACGACCGTGATCAGGGACTGGGCGCTGTCGATGGCGTAGATTCTCTTGCCTTCGCCGGCGGCCTGGCGGTACCAGTCGGCGGATGCGGCCGCCGGCGGCGCGGCCGGCGGGGCGACCGGCGGCTGGCTGCTGCAGGCGGCCAGCAGCAGGAGCGGCAGAACAAGGCGGCGTAGCGTTTTCATGATGGCGATTGTGGCACGGTATCGGGGGCGATGGCGCGCGTCATTTTTTCGGATTCAAGAGCTGGACGATCATCCACAGGGCGACGCAGGCATAGAACAGGCGCGGCAGCCAGGCCATGATGTCGGCCTGGATCCGCTGCAGCGATTCGGTTTCGGCGGCGGCGTGGCGCATCAGCATCTCGGGCAGGCTGCCGCTCTCTTCGCCCGTGTGCACGAACGCGTGCAGCGTGGTGGTGTCGACCAGGCGCAGCGCCTGCACCGCCTGCGCCAGCGGAGCGCCGCCTCGAACCGCCGGGCCGATGGTGGCCAGATCGCGCCGCACCAGCTGGTTGTCCACCGTGTCGAGCGCCACCGGCAGGGCATCGAACAGCGGCACACCCGCTTCGAGCAGCAAGGCCAGGCTTTCGACGAAATCGCGCGCGTTGCGGCGCAGGTGCAGGGGGCCGAACAGCGGCGCCTGCAGCAGCAAGCGCTCCAGCGTTGCGCGGCCCGGGCCCGGCGCGCCCGAAGCGAACCAGGCTTCCAGGCGCGAGCCGGCCATGCTCAGCGCGCTCAGCGCCAGCAAGGGCCAGACCGCCTTCCACAGATAGGCCGCCGGCGACAGGGTGCCGAGCACCAGCTGCGGCAGGGGCGCCACGAACAGCGCCATGGTCAGCACCAGCACCGGCATGATCATGCGCGAACGCAGCGCCGCCGCCTGCGCTGCCGCCGTGGCCAGGTGGCTCGCCAGCCGCTGGTAGGTCGGCAGTGGGCTGCCGGCGCCGAAGGCAGCGCGCAGCAGGCGCGCTTCGAACACCGTGAACAGGCCGCTGGCGGCGCCCGCGCTGGCCGGTTCGTTGCCGCGCTTTGTCAGCTGCCGAAAGGACTGGACCCGCGCCTGCGCTGCCGGTCCCAGGTCGAGCAGGGCGTAGGCGCGTTCGGCCGGCACGCCGGCCTTTTCCATTGCCGCCAGGTGCTGGAAGAGCAGGGCGCGCACGGGCAGGGCGAGGGGGCGGAATCGGTTCATGGGCGCGATTGTGGCACACCCGTGCAGGGCTGTCCAAATGGCGCTAAGATGGCATTCCGACCCGACCAAGGATGCCCATGATCGACCTGTACTCGGCGGCCACGCCCAATGGCCACAAGATCTCCATCGCGCTCGAGGAGCTGGCGCTTCCCTATGAACTGCACACGCTGGAACTGCAAAAGGGCGTGCAGAAGGAGCCCTGGTTCCTTGCCATCAATCCGAACGGGCGCATTCCCGCCATTGTCGACCGCGCGGCAGACAATTTCGCCGTGTTCGAGTCCGGCGCGATCCTGGTCTACCTGGCCGAAAAAACGGGCCAGCTGATGCCGTCCGACGTCAAGGGACGTTCGCTGGTGATGCAATGGCTGATGTTCCAGATGGGCGGCATCGGGCCGATGATGGGCCAGGCCAATGTGTTCTTCCGCTACTTCCCCGAAAAAATCCAGAGCGCGATCGACCGCTACCAGGGCGAGAGCCGGCGCCTGTTCCGCGTGCTCGACACGCGCCTGCAGGACCATGAATTTTTGGCGGGTGACTATTCGATCGCCGATATCGCCAACTGGGCGTGGGTGCGCACGCATAAATGGTCGGGCGTCCCGCTCGACGACCTGCCGCATCTCAAGCGCTGGGTGGCAGCGATCGGCGCGCGCCCCGCGGTGCAAAAGGGCATCCTCATGCCCGCGTCCGAGCGCGACCTGGAAAAGGCGTCCGAGCAGGATGCCGCCAAATTCGCCGAACGCGTGCGCGGCATGCTGGAAACCGGCCAGTCGGCCGCAAAATAAAATATCGTCACGGAGACCGCATGAAACTTTACGTCAGCAGCTACGCACCGAACCCGCGCCGGGTTGCCATGTTCATCGCCGAAAAAGGCATCACGGGCATCGAATCGATCTCGATCGACCTGTCGGCCAATGAACACAAGAGCGAGGCTTTCCGCGCCAAGAACCCGCTGGCCCGCACCCCGGCGCTGGAACTGGACGACGGGCGTGTGCTGGCCGAGTCGCGCGCGATCTGCTCCTACCTGGAAGGGCTGCATCCCACCCCGAACCTGATGGGCGAGGGCTTCGGGGAACACGCCTTCATCGAGATGGCGGACCGGCGCGCCGAGATGCACCTGCTGCTCGGGATCGCCAACTGCGTGCGCCATACGCATCCGGCGCTGGCGGGGCTCGAGCAGCCGCAGTTTCCCGATTTTGGCGCTTCCCAAGGCGAAAAGATGCTGGAAAACGCGCGCTGGTTCGACGCCGAATTGGGCAAACACCCGTATATCGCGGGCGAGCGCTTCACGGTGGCCGACATCACCGCCTTTTGCGCGCTCGAGTTCGCGCGCGGCCTCATGAAATTCAAACCCGGCACGGCGGGCCTGGCCAACCTGCAAGCCTGGCGTGACCGCATCGCCGAACGGCCTTCCGCCGCCGCCAAGTAGCGGCCTGTCAGGCGATGCGCTTGTACCAGGGGTGGTGGGGGAATACGCTCTGGTAGGCGCCGCGCAGGCTGTCGCTGTCGTCCATCTGGCGGTCCAGGCCCAGCACGCCGAACAGGCACAGGCTGTCGTGGAATAGCTTGAGCGTGCGCTGGCGCAGCAGCGGGCCGAAATCGGCCAGCGCACGGCGGCACAGGATCAGCTGGAATTCGTTGAACGAGGCATCCGTCACCAGGTTGTACTGGGCCCAGGTGATGCGCGCGCGCAGCTGCGGCTGCAGCACGGCGCGCTTGCCGCGCACCTCGAAAAAATCGGCCAGGTTGGCGCTGCCGCCGCTTTTCAGATAGTTCTCCTGGTACTCCTCCATACAGTCCATCGGGATGCTCGCGTCGGCCACCCCGGCCAGCATTTCTTCGTTGGCGACGGTCGCGAAGATCTCGGTGCGCGCATGGAGCTGTTCGTCGGCCAGCAGAATCGCCAGCATCCACGCTTCTTCCACGCCCGCGCATTCGGCCAGCCAGACGCGCGGCATGGCCGAGGCGCGCAGGGTCGACCCGAGCACGCTGCGCAGCTGGCGCGCCTGCTGCGGGTCGTCGAACAGCACCGCAGGCTGCACGCTGAGCGCGCGCAGCAGCGCCGCGCCCGCATCGGGGTCGTGCAGCATGCGGTCCTGCAGCTGCGAGACCGTGGCCAGCTCGCGCGTTCGCATCAGCGCATGCAGCTTGCGCTTGAGCGCCGTGCGCTCGTAGGCGCGGAAGTCGAAACCGAAACGCTGATACAGCGCTTCGAGCAGCAGATCGGTCTCCAGTTCCTCGGTCGCCAGCGCGGCGTCGATATGCAGCATGCGGTTCAATGCAGCCACACCCGCATCAGCGACAGCAGTTGGGCCACATCGACCGGCTTGGTGATGTAGTCCGAGGCGCCGGCCGCAATACACTTGTCACGGTCGCCCTTCATAGCTTTGGCGGTCAGGGTGATGATCGGCAGCGACTTGAACTTCGGTATGCGCCGGATCGCGCGCATGGTGTCGTAACCGTCCATCTCCGGCATCATGATGTCCATCAGGACGATCTCGATGCTCGGATCCTTTTCCAGCACCTCGATGCCGTCGCGGCCGTTCTCGGCGAACGAGACTTGCATCTGCTGCCGTTCGAGCAGCGACGACAGGGCGAAGATGTTGCGCAAGTCATCGTCGACGATCAGGACCTTGCGCCCGGCCAGCCCGCCGTCGGCCGCATGGATTTCTTCGAGCATGCGGCGCTGCAGTTCCGGCAGCGAGGCGTGCGAGCGGTGCAGGAACAGCGCCGTTTCGTCGAGCAGGCGTTCGGGCGAACGCGCATCCTTGATCACGATGGTCTTGGCGTAGCGTTTGAGCTTGGTCACTTCCTTGCGCGACAGTTCCTTGGCGGTGTAGATCACGATCGGCAGGTCGCGCAAGGCGGGATCCTTGCCGATCTGGTCGAGCAGGTCGAAGCCGCTGATGTCGGGCAGAGTCAGGTCCAGCACCATGCAGTCGAAGTGCGAGTTCTTGAGCGCGTCCAGCGCCGCCTGGCCGGTTTCCACCGCCACGATGCGCAGGTCGGCATCGCCGATCAGCGACACGATCGAATCGCGCTGCATCTTCTCGTCGTCCACCACCAGCAGGCTGCGTTTGCCGCCCAGGAGGAATTTCTGGATGCGCGTGAATTCCTCCTGCAGCGCCTCGCGGCTGACCGGCTTGTTGATGTACGAGATCGCGCCCTGGCGCAGCGCCCGTTCGCGCTCGCGCAGGTTCGACATCACGTGCACCGGAATGTGGCGCGTGCTCGGATCGCGTTTCAGGCGGTCGAGCACCGTGAAGCCGTCGATGTCGGGCAAATCGATGTCGAGAATGATGGCCGACGGCAGATAGTCGCGCGCCAGCGACAGTGCCGAATCGCCCTTGTTGGTGACGATCGCCTTGAAGTTCTTCTCGCGCGCGAACTCCACCACGTCCAGCGCGAAGCGCTCGTCGTCCTCGATGATCAGCACCGACGGGTCGCCCGGCGCGATCAGGCCGCGGTCGTCGAGCACCGACGAATATTCGACCAGCTGGGCGCTAGCGGGGTCGGCTTCGACCACCGCCACATCCTGCGTGAACTGGGAGCCGGGCGAGTACACCACTTGCGCCGGCGGCGGGGCCAGGCGGGCTGGCTGGGGCTGGCGCGCCTGGTCGTAGTTGATGAAGCCGGCGCGGTTATACGGCAGGAACAGGGTGAAGGTGGAGCCGACGTTGACCACCGATTCGACCCGGATCTCGCCACCCAGCAGGCGCGCCAGTTCGCGCGAGATCGACAGGCCCAGACCGGTGCCGCCGTACTTGCGGGCGGTGGAGCCGTCGGCCTGCTGGAATGCTTCGAAGATCAGCTGCAGCTTGTCGGCCGCGATGCCGACGCCGGTATCCTTGACCGAGAACGCCAGCACCGCGTCGGCGTGCACCAGGTTCGGGTGGTCCGAGGTCCAGCCGCTGGTGACGAGCGAAATTTGCAGCGCGACCTGGCCGTGGCTGGTGAACTTGAACGCGTTCGACAGCAGGTTTTTGAGCACCTGCTGCAATCGCGTGGTGTCGGTCATGACGGCCGTCGGCAGGGCGTCGGCCAGTTCGACCGTGAAGCCCAGGTGCTTGGCTTCGGCCATGTGGCGGAAGGTGCGGTCCACGTAGTTGCGCAGGTTCGAGAAGCGGTACTCGGACACGTCGAGCGTGACGGTACCGGATTCGATCTTCGACAAGTCGAGAATGTCGTTAATCAGCGTGAGCAAGTCGGAACCGGAGCCGTGGATGGTCTTGGCGAATTCGACCTGCTTGCCCGACAGGTTGCCTTCCGGGTTGTCGGACAGCTGCTGGGCCAGGATCAGGAGCGAATTCAAAGGCGTACGCAATTCGTGCGACATATTGGCCAGGAACTCGGACTTGTACTTGGACGACAGGGCCAGCTGGGTCGCCTTTTCTTCCAGCGCCAGCTTGGCCTGTTCCACCTCGCGGTTCTTGCGTTCCACCTCGATGTTCTGCTCGGACAGCAGGCGCGCCTTTTCGGCCAGTTCCTGGTTGGTCTGCTGCAGCTCTTGCGCCAGCGACTGCGACTGGGTCAGCAGCGACTCGGTGCGGCTGTTCGCCTCGATCGTGTTGAGCACCACGCCGATCGATTCCATCAGCTGGTCGAGGAAGGAGAGGTGGGTTTCGGTGAAGCGGTCCAGCGACGCGATTTCGATCACGGCCTTGACCTGCTGCTCGAACAGGATCGGCAGCACCACGATGTTGGTCGGGGGCGCCGCGCCCAGGCCGGACGAGACGACGATGTAATCGCGCGGCACGTCGGTCAGCCAGATCCGCACCTTCTCCAATGCGCACTGTCCGACCAGGCCTTCGCCAGGCAGGAAGGATGTGGCCAGCTTGCGGCTGGAACGGTAGCCGTAGGAGGCGATCATGCGCAGGCGCGCATCCATCTCCTGCGAATCCATCATGTAGAACACGCCGTGGTGGGCCGACACCAGCGGCGCCAGCTCGGACAGAATCAGCTTGGTCACGGCCTGCAAGTCGCGCTGGCCCTGCAGCAGACGCGTAAAGCGCGCCAGGTTGGTCTTGAGCCAATCCTGCTGCGCGTTCTTTTGCGTGGTCTCTTTCAGGTTGCGGATCATCTCGTTGATGTTGTCCTTCAGGTAGGACACCTCGCCGCGCGCTTCCACCTGAATCGACCGGGACAAGTCGCCCCGCGTCACGGCGGTCGCCACTTCGGCAATCGCGCGTACCTGGTTGGTCAGGTTTGCCGCCAGCTGGTTCACGTTCTCGGTCAAGTCTTTCCAGGTGCCGGCCACGCCGGACACGTTGGCCTGGCCGCCCAGCTTACCTTCGGTACCCACTTCGCGCGCCACGCGGGTTACCTCCGATGCGAACGAAGACAATTGGTCCACCATCACGTTGATGGTGTCTTTCAGCTCCAGAATCTCGCCCTTCACGTCCACCGTGATCTTCTTGGACAAGTCGCCGCGCGCCACAGCGGTGGTCACCGCCGCGATGTTACGCACCTGGCCCGTCAAGTTAGACGCCATGAAGTTCACGTTGTCGGTCAAGTCCTTCCAGGTGCCGCCCACGCCCGGCACGTAAGCCTGGCCGCCCAGCTTACCTTCGGTTCCCACTTCGCGCGCCACGCGGGTGACTTCCGACGCGAACGAGGACAATTGGTCCACCATCACGTTGATGGTGTTTTTCAGCTCGAGAATTTCGCCCTTCACGTCGACCGTGATCTTTTTGGACAGGTCGCCGTTGGCCACCGCGGTGGTCACGTCGGCGATGTTACGGACCTGGCCCGTGAGGTTACCCGCCATCGAGTTCACGCCGTCGGTCAAGTCTTTCCAGGTGCCGGCCACGCCGGGCACGTTGGCCTGGCCGCCCAGCTTACCCTCGGTACCCACTTCGCGCGCCACGCGCGTCACTTCGGATGCGAACGAGTTCAATTGGTCCACCATCACGTTGATGGTGTTTTTCAGTTCCAGGATCTCGCCCTTGACGTCCACCGTGATCTTTTTGGACAAGTCGCCGTTAGCCACGGCGGTGGTCACGTCGGCGATGTTACGCACCTGGCCCGTCAAGTTACCTGCCATCGAGTTCACCGAGTCGGTCAAGTCTTTCCAGGTGCCGGCCACGCCCTTCACCTGCGCCTGGCCGCCCAGCTTCCCTTCGGTACCCACCTCGCGCGCCACGCGCGTGACTTCCGACGCGAACGAGGACAATTGGTCCACCATCACGTTGATGGTGTTTTTCAGCTCCAGGATCTCGCCCTTCACGTCCACCGTGATCTTCTTGGACAAGTCGCCGTTGGCCACCGCGGTCGTCACCGCTGCGATGTTACGCACCTGGCCCGTCAAGTTCGAGGCCATGAAGTTCACGTTATCGGTCAAGTCCTTCCAGGTGCCGCCCACGCCCGGCACGTACGCCTGGCCGCCCAGCTTACCTTCGGTACCCACTTCGCGCGCCACGCGCGTGACTTCCGATGCGAAGGAACGCAGCTGGTCCACCATCACGTTGATGGTGTCTTTCAGCTGCAGGATCTCGCCGCGCACGTCGACCGTGATCTTTTTGGACAAGTCGCCGTTGGCCACCGCCGTGGTCACCTCGGCGATGTTACGCACCTGCGACGTCAGGTTACCTGCCATCGAGTTCACCGAGTCGGTCAAGTCCTTCCAGGTGCCGGCCACGCCTTTCACCTGCGCCTGGCCGCCGAGCTTACCTTCGGTACCCACTTCGCGCGCCACGCGCGTGACTTCCGACGAGAAGGAGGAGAGCTGTTCGACCATCGTGTTGGCGGTGGTGGCCGCGCGCAGGTACTGGCCCTTGAGCGGGTGGCCGTCGACTTCCAGCGCCATGGTCTGCGACAGGTCGCCTTTGGCCACGGCGCCGATCACGCGCGCCATTTCCGTCGTCGGGCGCACCAGGTCGTCGATCAGGGTGTTGACCGAGCTGATGATGGTGGCCCAGCCGCCCACCACGTTGGGTACCGAGGCGCGCTGGGTCAGGCGGCCTTCGCGGCCCACCACGCGCGAGACGTCGGTCACCGCGCGCACCATCTTTTCCTTGGTCTCGATGATGTCGTTGAGGGTGTCCGCGATCTTGCCGGAGATGCCGGTCAGGTCGGACGGCATGCGCGCCGTGAAGTCGCCTTTTTTCAGCGCCATCAGGGTGTTGAGCAGCAGCTTGGCGTCTAATTCGTCGGCTATTTCTGTCATGTTGTTCATCGACGTGGTCCTCTGGGTTTCAGGTTGGCTTGTTTGGCAGGCTTTTGCTGCGCCTGACTGGTTATGGAATCGGTGTACTGCGCTTGCAGCAGCGCCAGCACGGCGCCGGCGCGCAGCGGTGGGCTGAGCAGATCGCCCTGGTACTGGTCGCACCCGAGCGAATTGAGTGTGGTGAGCTGGCCGTCGCGTTCGACGCCCTTGGCCAGCACCCGCATGCCGAGCGCGCGCCCGAGGTGGATGATGGCGGCGGCCATGTCGATGCCGCTTTCGTGGGCCAGGTCGCGCACGAACGTGCGGTCGATCTTGAGGATGTCCAGCCCCAGCTCGCGCAAGGTGGACAGCGAGGCGCCGGCGCTGCCGAAATCGTCGACCGCCAGGCGGATCCCGGCCGCTTTGAGCGTGCGCAGCACGGGCGCCGCTTCGCTATTGCCGATCAGGAGATGCTCGCAAATATCGAGTTCGAGCCAGCCGTGCGGCAGCTTGCACTTGCGTACGTGGCCGAGCACCGTGGCGGCCAGTTCGGGTGTCAGGCGCAGCACCGGCAGGTCGACCGAGATGGTCAGCTGGGGCAGGGAGGGGGCGGCGGCGCGCCATTCGGCCGCCTGCGCGCAGGCGGCCGAAATCGACCACTGCGTCACCTGCTCGAGCAGCGCGCGGTCGTTCAGTCCCGGTAAAAACTCGCCGGCGATGATCATGCCGTGCACCGGGTGGCGCCAATGCAGCAGCGCTTCGATGCCGCACAGGCCGCGCTCGGGCAAGGTGGCGCGCGGCTGGTACAGCAGTTCGAGTTCATCGTTGGCCAGCGCGTGCTGCAGCTCGGCGATCCAGCGCGCCCGTTCCTGCTCGCGCGCGTTCAGATCCTCGCGGAAGAATTCGATGCTGCCGCGCCGGTTCTGCTTGGCGTGGTACATGGCGGTGTCGGCGTTCTTCATCAGTTGGGCGGCGTCGCGTGCGTCTTGCGGATAGATGCCGATCCCGATCGAGGTCGAGGTATGGACCCGGTGCGGGCCGATGTCGAAGGCCTTGCTGTGGGCCTGGGCGATCTTGCGCGCCACGCGCGCGGCGTTGGCGCCGGCGCCCGCGCCTTCGAGCAGCACCACGAATTCGTCGCCGCCCAGGCGCGCCACTACGTCCGACACGCGCACCGACGCCAGCAGGCGCGCCGCGACCTGGCGCAGCAGCTCATCGCCCACTTCGTGGCCCAGCGTGTCGTTGATATGCTTGAATTTGTCGAGGTCGAGAAAGAGCAGGGCGAATTCGCCGCCCTGGCGGTCGGCCGAGGCCACCGCGTGTTCGAGCTGGGCGATCAGCGAGCGCCGGTTGACCAGGCTGGTGAGCGGATCGCGGATCGACAGCGCATTGGCGCGCTGCTCGGCGATCTTGCGCTCGGCCACTTCCTGTTCCAGTTCCTGGTTGATGCGTTCGAGGTCTTGCAGGCGCTGCACGCGCAAGTCCTGGTTCAGGCGCGACAACTCGTCGGTCTTGGCTTGCAGTTCGAGATTCTTGCGGGTCAGGTCGACGAACACGGCCACCTTGGTTTGCAGCACGCTGGGAATGACGGGCGTAAATAAATAGTCGGCCGCGCCCTTTTGGTAAGCCTTCAGGCGGTGCATCTCGTCGGCGTAGTGGGCCGTGATGAAAATGATGGGTACCGAACTGGAGCGTGGGTGGGAGTGGATGGCTTCGGCCGTTTCAAACCCGTCCAAGCCAGGCATGTTGACGTCCAGCAATATCACGGCGAACTCGTGCTTGAGTACCTGGCGCAGCGCTTCGTTGCCCGACGAAGCGGTCACGACTTCGAAATCGCGCTCGCCGGGCGCGGCCAAGAGCAGGCTTTCGAGCGCAAACAAGCTCGCAGCGTCATCGTTGACCAGCAGTACTTTCGGAATTAGCACGTCGGGTGATGCCCTGATCGAGTTGTGGTTCGCGGTGCAACAAGCACATTTTAGCAATGGACATGCCGGTACGCAGCGAAATTTTAGTCAGCGTAAACCAAATGCCCTTTCCTTGACGCACAATTAGTGAAATCAATGCTGGTTGTCTTTACACAACGGTTTTACAATTACGTGAGAATTATGAAACAAATTGGTTTCTATGAAGAAACCTGCGTCATTTCTGTCCAATTTGCCCCGGTTTGGTCGCATGCGGCTGTTACTTTTGGTGTTAATTGGTTGAACTTTAGTCAAATTGCCCATACGATCTAGTGACTAACCGACAGGTTTCTAGATAGTCGGGCAATATTCGGGGGAAGCGAATGGTCGAACAGAGTCAGCTGTTATCGCTCTTGAAGAGCGACAGCGAACATGGCTGGCAGTCAGCCTTGTTCACGCTCGCCCACAGCCAGGGCTTCGACCAGGTGCTGTACGGGGCGGTCGGCTCGCGCACCGCCAAACTGGAAAGTGCATTCTTGCACAGCAACTACTCGAGCGCGTGGCGCACGCGCTACGATGCCGACAAACTCCATTACGTCGATCCCACCGTCTCGCACTGCCTGGTCAGTTCGCTGCCGATCGTGTGGGAGCCGGAAACCTTCGCCGAGCCGGCCCAGCGCGCGCTGTACGAGGAAGCCTGCGGCCACGGGATCCGTTCCGGCATCACGTTTCCGATTCATGGGCCGAACGGAGAATTCGGGGTCGTCAGTTTCGCGTCGGACAACAAGCCGAGCGCCGATTTCGACGACACCATCGCGCACCTGATGCCGTCGCTGTCGCTGATTCGCGACTATGCGTTCGAATCGTCGCTGCGCTACATCGGTCAAAAGCAGGAAGGAGAAGCGCCGCCCAGATTGACGCGGCGCGAACTGGAAGTACTCAATTGGGTGATGGTCGGGAAATCGTCATGGGAGATTTCCCGCATCACCGCTTGTTCGGAAGCCACTGTGAATTTCCACATTGGGAACATCCGTCAGAAATTTAACGTTAATACGCGCCAGCAGGCCTTGGTCAAGGCCATCAGCATGGGCATTATTACCCCGGAAGATCACCATCGCTAAGCCGGCCTTTCACGTACAGCTTGACCAGGATCGCGACCGGCGGCGGGATGCCCAACCCGGTCTCGAAGCGGCTGCCGCTGCTCTGGGTCACCCCAAAGCGTCCCCAGAATTTCTCCTGGCTTTCCCGCTTGCTGATGCGGAATTTTTTCAGTTCGGCGTGCGGGGAGCTGACCGCCATGGCAGTCTCGCCCTGTACCGCAGCTGGTTCGTTCGCCGTTGCCTGATACTTGAAGTCGTCTTCCTGCGCCATATCTTTCCTCTCGAACAAAATTGCAGTATTCCACCCTGTGCCTCGCCCAGCCACCTAGCAACTCTGCTAGTTATGTTCATATCCTTTTTGCATGATTCTTTATGCGGGTTGCATAACTTAATTAAGCGAGGTTCTAGATGGGACTGCACATTCGAATCGCTGCGCGACGCGACTTCAAGTCGCGCGATTTGTGGGAGATGCACAAGCTGAGGGCCAAGGTGTTCAAGGACCGGCTGGGATGGGAAGTACCCATCATGAGCGGCATGGAAATTGACGGCTACGACGCGCTCGAGCCCCTGTACATGATGATCCGCGAGCCGGGCGGCGGTGCCCTGCGCGGCTGCTGGCGCCTGCTGCCGACCGAGGGGCCATACATGCTCAAGGATTCCTTCGCCCAGCTCCTGCACGGGCAGGAGGCGCCGGAGCATGCGCGGATCTGGGAATTGAGCCGGTTCGCCATCGAAACCGAGGGCAATGCCCGCTTCGGGTTCTCGGAAATCACGATGGAGTCGATCGGCGAGATCATCAGCCACGGCTACCATGCCGGCATCGACCAGTACGTGACCGTCACGACCACCGCCATCGAGCGCTTGTTGCGCCGCGCCGGCGTGGTCACGCGCCGCTTCGGCGCGCCGCTGCAGATCGGGGTGGAACGGGCGGTCGCGCTGTATGTGGACGTGGCGGCCACCCACGCGGTCATGTTCGAGTCGCGTCTGGCATCTTGATCCTGGCGGCAGCCTGGGCCACGTCGGCCCAGTGCGGCAGGGCTTCGGCCAGCTGCGCCTCGGGCGCCTGGCCGGCCGCCAGGGCCGGGCCCAGTGCCTGCAGGGCGGCGCGCAGCGTGGCGGTGCCCGCGTGGGCGGCGGCGATGGCGGCGCCCATGCGTTCGAACGCGGCCAGATAGGTCGACAGCGAAGGCAGCAAGCCCTGCAGGTAATCGGCTTCGGCGCGCGTGGCCGCCTGTTCGGCCTGGAGCAGGGCCAGCTGGCGCCGCACGCCTTCGAGCGCGCTGCCGTGCAGCGTGATTTCTTCGCGCACCTGCTGGGCATGCGGGCCAAGCAGCCAGGTCGCGCGCTGGCGCACGTTGGCGTCGTCGAGCCGGCTTTGGAGGGCGCTCGCCTGTTGCGACAGCAGGAAGGCGTGCACGGCATCGGACTGCACGCGTTCGGTCACCAGGGCGGTGTCGCACTCGAGCTCGCCCGAGGCGCGCGCCATCTGGGCCAGGTAGCTGCCCAGGTCGGCGTTGAGCGTGGCCAGCGATGCGGCCGGCGCCGTCAGGCGGCGCAGCACGGCATCGGCCATGCGTACGCCATCTTTACGCGGCTGGCGCAGCGCGTGCTGCGCGTGCGCCTGGCCCAGGCTGGCGCCGATCAGGGCCAGCGCGTCGAGCGCGCCCGCCAGCGCCGGGCGCGAGCGCCGCTGCCAGCAGGCGGCCAGGGTCCGGATCATGCTCAAGTATTGCCCCACCACGGGCCGGGTCACGGCCGCGCGCACGGGTAGTTCGGCGATCCGTTGCGACAATACGTCAATGTGTCCGGCCAGGGCCGCAATGGCCACGCAGCCGCTGCCGATGGGGGGACTCCAGAATGGGTTGTCGTTGTCGTCGGTGCCGGACGAGCGCGCCGCGTGCGTGTGCTGGGTCTGTAAAACGGCAAGATTGGACATGCTCAACTCCCCTTGGGGATGGCTCCCCGCTGCATGTCATTACAGGCGTGCACGATAGAAGGGCCTAGCTCTCAGATGTGATAGGTAGTATTTACACGGCGTTGCCCGACGCTGGGAAAAAGTACGCTGTTTGGGGCTGGCGCGCGCAGCCGGCGTGCGCTCCCGGGTTTGCGCCAGATCGTGTTTGCTGTCGGCGCCGCCACGCCCTTGAGGCGCCGCAAACCGCGCCGCATGGCCTGGAACGGGGAGTCATGTAGCCGGTCTGACAGCAGACACGGGAGAAAACATGAATACACCGCACAGCAACTGGGAATGCGAATCCGTCGGCGTCTGGCTGCGTTGGCTCGTCTGGGCCCGGGCAGAACCGGCGCCGCCCGCCGCCGAGCCGGCGCCGGAAGCGCCGCCCGACCAGGAAGAGATCGACATTGCCGGCTGGCCGGCGCTGGTGGCGCCGTTCTACGACTAGCGGCGCTAGCGCAGCGTGTCGAGCAAGAAACTGTAGGTCAGGGCCCACATGCGCGCTTGCTGCTCGTTGTTGGCGGCGCCGGCGTGGCCGCCTTCCATGTTTTCCCAATACAGCACATCGTGGCCCTGGTCCTGCATGCGCGCCACCATCTTGCGGGCGTGGCCGGGGTGCACGCGGTCGTCGCGGGTGGACGTGGTCAGCAGCATGCGCGGGTAGCGCCAGCCGGGCCGCACCTGGTGGTAGGGTGAATACTTGGCGATGAATTCCCAGTCGGCCGCCACATCCGGGTCGCCGTATTCGCCGATCCACGACGCGCCCGCCAGCAACTGGTGGTAGCGCCGCATGTCGAGCAGCGGCACCTGGCACACCACGGCCTGGAACAGGTCCGGGCGTTGGGTCATGGCCGCACCGACCAGCAGGCCGCCATTGCTGCCGCCCATGATGCCAAGGTGGCGCGGGCTGCTCAGCTTGCGGGCGATCAGGTCTTCCGCGACCGCGATAAAGTCGTCGAAGGCGTTCTGCCGCAATTCGCGCAAGGCTGCCTGATGCCAGCGCGGGCCGAATTCGCCGCCGCCGCGGATATTGGCCACCACGTGGATGCCGCCATGCTGCAGCCAGGCCGCCCCGGTGACGGCGCTGTAGCTGGGCTTGAGCGAAATCTCGAAGCCGCCATAGCCATACAACACGGCCGGGTTGTTGCCGTCGAGCGCGAGGTCGGCCGGCATCACCACGAAATACGGAATCGCGGTCCCGTCCGGCGACTGCGCCTGATACTGGCGCACCTGGCAGCGCGCCGCGTCGAACCAGGCCGGCATCGACTTGAGGGCGCTGCGCGCGTCGCTGCCCACGCTCGCCAGGTAGAGCGTGGTGGGCGTGAGGAAATCATTGACGGTCATGAAATACCGGTCCCCGCCGTAGCGGTCTTCGGCCGCCACCTCGAGCGAGCCGAAGCCGGGCGAGGCGACGCGCCGCCGCTGCCAGGCGCCATCCACATGGCGCAGTTCGACCACGTGGTTGCTCACGTTGTCCAGTTCCGTGAGCAGCAAGGCATCGCGCGTTTCGGTGACATTGTCGAGCGAGCGCGTGGGGCCGGGCGCGAACAGGATGTCGAAGTCGCGCGCCCCTGCCATAAAGCGCTCCATGCCGATCGCCAGCAAGGCCCCTTGCGGCCAGGTGTGTTGTCCGGCGGTCCAGTCCGAGCGCAGTTCGATCAACAGCTGCTCGCCCGCGGTCCAGGCGCGCGCGTCAAGCGGTTTATCGATCCGGCGCAGCGCGCCGTCCTGGCGAACGAACAGCTCGCTCGTGTAAAACGTGATCTGACGTTCGATGAATTGCCAGTCCGCACCCGGCGTAAAGCATTTCCAGCCGGACGCATTGAGGTCGCCGGCACCGGCTTCGTACACCAGCGCCGCCTGCGCCAGCGGCGTACCGCGCCGCCATTCGCGCACCATGCGCGGGTAGCCGGCCGCCGTGAGCGAACCGGGGCCGAAATCGGTGGCCACCAGCAGGGTGTCGCGGTCGACCCAGCTGGCGCTGCCTTTTGCCTCCGGCAATTGGAAGCCTTCCGCGACAAAACTGGCGCTGTCCAGGTCGAATTCGCGCACCACGCTGGCGTCGCCGCCGCCGCGCGAGAGCGAGACCAGGCAGCGTTGGCCATCGGGCGGCAGGAAGCGGGCGCCGGCCCAGACCCAGTTTTCGTCGTCCGCGCACGCCAATTGGTCAAGGTCGAGGATGGTTTCCCAGCGCGGCTCGGCCAGCGCGTATTGCTCGGGCGTGGTGCGGCGCCAAATGCCGCGCAGGTGCGCGTCGTCGCGCCAGAAGTTGTAATACAGTCCGTTGTGGCGTGCAACGAACGGGATGCGCGCGCGCGAATTGAAAATCGTGCGCAGGCGCGCATGCAGCGCCGCAAAATGGGGGCTCGCTTCCAGTTCGGCCAGGCAGGCGGCATTGCGCGCGCGTACCCAGGCCAGCGCCGCCTCGCCGTCGACTTCCTCCAGCCAGCGCCAGGGGTCGTCGGGGGCGCCGGGGCCGCCGTCTTGCGTTGCCAGTTTTGCCATGATCCTTTCTCTCCGTTCATTGCCGGCGCAGCCAGGCCGGTGCCGGCCATCCTAGCATCAATGGCAGGCGCCCTTGTGAACGGGGACGGATAAATATTTATCAATTGCATCTTCCCGGGACGCAAAGTAATCTTGGGGCGGGGCGCCTGCGGGCGCGAGCGAAACGGCGGACAATGACGCATGCGATTACGCGGTCGATGAAACGGGCAGTACACGGCATGCCGGTCAGCTGGCGCGTGCTGCTGTTTGTCGCCAGTGCGGCGCTGTCGGTACTGGTCGGCCTGATGCTGTACGCCGCTGCCGCGCGCGTGGTCGAAGGCGACGCGCAGCGCCGCTTCGAGTCGGCCGCGCGCAATGCGCAGACCAGCATCGGCTCGCGCATCAAATCCTACACCGACGTGCTGCGCGCCACGGTGGCCATGTTCGGCAGCAGCGAGATCTTGCCGACCCGGCTGCAGTTTCATCGCTACGTCGAAGGCCTTGACGTGCGCACCAATTTCCCCGCGATCGAAGGCATCACGTTTGCCAGCTGGGTGCCGGCGCGCGAGCGCGACGCGTTTGTGGCGGCGGTGCGCGAGGACCGCAGCATCGATCCGCGCGGCTACCCCGAATTTGGCATCACGCCGCCCGGCGTGCGCGACGGCTATACGCTGCTGCACTATATCGAGCCGATGGCGCCGCTGCGCGCGCGCCATGGCCTCGACATCGGCGCCGACCCGGTGCGGCGCGCCTTGCTGGACCTGGGGCGCGACACGGGCCGCCTGGGCGCCTCCGGCCTGCCGGTGCACCTGACCGAACCCAAGCCGCACATCGGCCTGGGCATGCGCCTGCCCGTGTACCGCGCCGGCGCGCCGCTCACCACCGTGGCCGAGCGGCGCGCCGCCTACCTCGGTTCGGCCGGCGTCGGTTTTTCCGTGGAGGCGCTGGTGCAAGGCGCGCTCGAAGATATCGATTTTCGCGACATCGAGGTGGCGGTGTACGGCGCTGTCGACACCGAAGCCGGGCAGCGTACCCTGGCCATTGGCGCGCACGACCGGCTGCTGGTGGGCACGCCGGGCAGCGCTGCGCCCGACAGCTTCGAGACCGTGCTGCCGGTGGACTTTAACGGCAGCCTGTGGAAGACGCGCTTCCGGGTCAGCAAGGAGGCGATGTACACCAGCCTCGATCACGTGTTCCCGGCGGTGGCCGGTCTGACGGGCTTTTCCGGCATGATGTTGCTGTCGGCCTTTTTCGTGACCCTGTTCCGCTCCCGCAGCGGGGCCATGGACCAGCGCCTGCTGCTCGATTCGGTGCTCAACAGCGTCGATGCGCACGTGTACATGAAGGACCGCGAACGGCGCTACATCTACGTCAACGCCAGGACCGCGCAGGCGATGGGCATGGCTGCCAGCGACATCATCGGCAAGCTCGATCACGAAGTCATGCCGGCCGCGCGCGCCGACTATCACTGGGAGCAGGACAGCCACATTTTCAGCGACGGCGAGCGCGAAGCGGGGCAGCTGGTCGCCTTCACCCAGCCCGACGGCGACGTGCGCCAGTTGTGGACCATCAAGGTGCCGATCATCGTCAAGGGCGAGGTGACGGCCGTGATCGGGCTCTCCACCGACGTCACCGAACTGCATCAGCTCAAAGCGCAGGCCGATGCCGCCAACCAGGCCAAGAGCAACTTCCTGTCGAATATGAGTCACGAGATCCGCACACCGATGAACAGCATCATCGGCATGTCGCATTTGGCGCTCAAATCGGTGACCCATCCCAAGCAGCGCGACTACCTGGAGAAAATCCACCACGCGGGCCAGCACCTGCTCGGTATCATCAACGACATTCTCGATTTTTCCAAGATCGAGGCCGGCAAGCTGGAACTGGAAGTGCTCGATTTCGGCCTGGCGACCCTGATGCAAAATATCGCCAACCAGCTCGGCGAGACGGCCGCCGCCAAGGGGCTCACGCTCCATACCGATATCGAGGCGGGCCTGGCGCACCAGCTGCGCGGCGACGCGCTGCGGCTCGAGCAGGTGCTGCTCAACTTCACCAGCAACGCGATCAAGTTTTCGGAAAACGGCGAGATCGTGACCCGGGTGCGGGTGCTGCACGACAGCGGCACCGACATCCTGGTGCGTTTCGAAGTGCAGGACCGGGGTATCGGGATGAGCGGCGCCGAAATCGGCGACCTGTTCAAGTCCTTCCACCAGGCCGACCCGTCGACCACGCGCAAATTCGGCGGCACCGGCCTGGGACTGGTGATCAGCAAGCAGCTGGCCGAACTGATGGGCGGCACGGTCGGCGTCGACAGCACGCCGGGCCAGGGCAGCACCTTCTGGTTCACCGCGCGCCTGGGGCGGGCGCTGAGCTTCTTGCGCAACGACCGCGGCGAAGTGCCGCAGGCAGTGCTCGACCGCCTGCATGGCGCCTACCTGCTGCTGGTGGAGGACAACCTGTTCAGCCAGCAGGTGGGGCAGGAGCTGCTCGAGCACGTCAACGCCACCGTGGTGGTGGCCAACAACGGCAAGGAAGCCATCGATCTGATGCTCAAGCACCGTTTCGACTGTGTGCTGATGGACGTCCAGATGCCGGTGCTGGACGGCTTTGAAGCGACGCGCATGATCCGCTCCGATCCGCGCCTGAAAAGCGCCGTGGTAATCGCCATGACCGCCAACGCCGGGCGTGACGATCAGCGCCGCTGCATGGAGGCGGGTATGGACGAATTCGTGACCAAGCCGATTTCGCCCAATCAGCTGTTCGAGGTGATCGCCAAGTGGATCGCGCTGCGTCCCGTGCGCGGCGGGCGGCGCGTGCCGCCGCCGGCGCCGGCGCTGCAGGCCGGCACGGGACCGGAACTGATCGACATGGAGGCGCTGGCCACCACGTTCGGCGGCAATCCGGCCAAGATGCGTAAATATGCCTTGCTGTTCCACGAGTCGGCGCAGCGCACGATGGGGCAGATCGAGGAGGCGCTGGCGCGCCAGGACATGGGCAGCGTGGCCGACCTCGCGCACCGGCTCAAATCATCGGCGCGGGCCATCGGCGCGATGGGTTTTGCCAACCTGTGCGAGGCGCTCGAATCGATGCGCGAGGGCCAGGATGCGTCCGACGCCCCGGCCCTGGCCGCGCGCATGGCCGAACTGCTGGTGGAGCTGGGCGAACATATCGAGCAGGAAGTGGCCGCCCCGGAAGCCTGAGCCGCGCGCGCCCTACCGCGTGGGGCGTAAAAATAGTATGCTGTGGCGCTGCGCACCCGCGCACTTTTCCGGAGCACCATGCCTTCTGCCGTCACACCCGGTTTGCTCATCCTTCACGGTAACCAGATGGAGCAGCTGCGCGCCGCCGTATTCGGCTGGCTGCGCGCCAATCCGCTCGGTCCCCTGGAAGAAGAGACCATCCTGGTGCAGTCGAACGGGGTGGCCGAATGGCTCAAGATCGCCCTGGCCCAGGAGCTGGGCGTGTGCGCGGCCACCCGGGTGGCGCTGCCGGCGCGTTTTTTGTGGGAAGCCTACCGCGGCATGCTGGGGCGCGAGCGGGTGCCAAGCCGGGCCCCGTACGACAAGGGGCCGCTCACCTGGCGCCTCATGCGGCTGCTGCCGGCGTTGCTGGACGATCCGGTGTTCGCGCCGCTGCGCCATTTTCTGGGCGACGGCGACCCGGAACGCCGGCTGCAGCTGGCTGAACGCCTGGCCGATCTGTTCGACCAGTATCAGGTCTACCGCGCCGACTGGCTCGAAGACTGGAGCGCGGGGCGCGATGTGCTGCGCAGCGCGCGCGGCGAGGCCGTCCCGCTGGCGCCCGACCAGCGCTGGCAGGCGCAGCTCTGGCGCGCGGTCGGCGCCAGCGTCCCTGTGCAGCAGCGCGATTCGGGCCGCGCCACCATCCACCAGCAATTCGTGCGCGAGAGCGCGCTCGGCGAACCGGCCGGCCGGCTGCCGCGGCGCGTGGTCTTGTTCGGGATGTCGGCGCTGCCGTACCAGACCTTGCAGGCGGTGGCGGCGCTGGCGCGCCATACCCAGGTGCTGCTGGCCGTGCCCAATCCCTGCCAGTTCTACTGGGGCGACATTATCGAAGGGCGCGAGCTGCTGCGCGCCGCCCACAAACGCCAGCGCCAGAAGGGGGGGCGCGATCTGGCCGCCATCCCGCTCGAAGAACTGCACGCGCACAGCAACCCGCTCTTGGCGAGCTGGGGCCGGCAGGGGCGCGACTTCGTGCGCATGCTCGACGAATTTGACAGCGCCAACAGCGCACCCGGCCAGATGCGGATCGACTTGTTCAGCGAGGGCGAAGGCACGACCTTGCTCGAACAGGTGCAGGCGGCGGTGCGCGACATGCTGCCGCTGCACGAACACCCGCGCCATGTCGTGCCGGCCAGCGACCGTTCGATCGAATTCCATATCGCGCACAGCGTGCAGCGCGAAGTCGAAATCCTGCACGACCAGCTGCTCTCGTGGTTCGGCGCCGGCCATGGCCTGCGTCCGCGCGACGTGGTGGTGATGGTGCCCGACATCGATACCTTTTCGGCCGCCATCCACGCCGTGTTCGACCAGCACAAGCGCAGCGATCCCCGTTTCATCCCGTTCGAGATCGGCGACGTCAAGGACCGCAGCGTCAACCCGCTGCTGGTGGCGCTCGAATGGCTGCTGCGCCTGCCGCAGCAGCGCTGCCGCCAGAGCGAAGTGCGCGACCTGCTCGACGTGCCGGCGGTGGCCGCCCGTTTCGGCCTGCAGGATGACGACCTGGCCACGCTCGGACACTGGATCGAAGGCGCCGCCGTGCGCTGGGGCCTGGACCAGCAGCACCGCGACGGCCTGGGACTGGGGCCGGCGGGAGAACAGAATGCGTGGATCTTCGGCGTGCGCCGCATGCTGCTTGGCTATGCCAGCGGCGCCGGCGCCAGCTTCCGCCAGATCGAGCCGTATGCCGAAGTGGGCGGGCTCGATGCCGCGCTGGCCGGCTCGCTGGCGCAACTGATCGAAACGTTGCTGGCCTGGCGCGCGCGCCTGGCGCAGGCGCGCAGTCCGGCCGAGTGGGGCCAGGAAGCGCGCGCGCTGCTGGCCGCGTTCTTTGACGCCACGCTCGAGGAAGACCGGCTCACGCTGGCCCAGCTGGACGAAGCGCTGCACGGCTGGCTTGACACCTGCGACAGCGCCGGCTTCACGGAAGCGGTGCCGCTGGCGGTGCTGCGCGAAGCGTGGCTGGGCGCGATCGACGAACCGACCCTGAACCACCAGTTCGTCTCCGGCGGCGTCACCTTCTGCACCCTGATGCCGATGCGTGCGGTGCCGTTCCGGGTGGTGTGCCTGCTGGGTATGAATGATGGCGACTTCCCGCGCCGTGCGCGCCAGGCCGACTTCGATCTGCTGTCGCTGCCCGGCATGGCCCGGCCGGGCGACCGGTCGCGCCGCGACGACGACCGCTACCTGATGCTCGAAGCGTTGCTGGCCGCACGCGACAAGCTGTATGTGAGCTGGGTCGGGCGCAATGTGCGCGACAACAGCGAACAGCCGGCGTCGGTGCTGGTGTCGCAGCTGCGCGACTACCTGGCTGCCGGCTGGGAGCTCGATACCGCGGCGCTGACCACCACCCACGCGCTGCAGCCGTTCAGCCGCCGCTATTTCGAGCGCGGCGGCCTGCTGACCTATGCCGGCGAGTGGCGCGCCGCGCACGCGGCGGCCGTGGACGGCGATCTGGCGCGGCTGCCGCCGTTCGAACTGGAGGAGGGCGCGCGCTTGAAACTGGGCGAGCTGGCCAGCTTCCTGCGCCAGCCCGCGCGTTACTTCTTCCGGCGCCGGCTGGGTGTCTCGTTCGCCGATCCCGATCCGCTGGGCGAAGACGACGAGCCGTTCTCGCTCGACGCGCTCGAACGCTACTTCCTCGAAGACAGTCTGCTCGACGACGACAGCGAACCGGAACCGTTGTCCGAAGTGCGCGCCGCGCTGACCGCGCGCGCCGAAAAGCTCGCGCGCGAGGGCGTGCTGCCGATCGGCCTGGCGGGACAGCAGTGGCAGCGCCGGCTGGTCGAGGCGCTGGTGCCGGTGCGTAGCGCCTGGCTCACGCTGGGCGCGCGCTTCGCCGACGCCGCGCCGAAGCTGGCCGTGCGCCTCGAATGCGACGGCGTGGTGCTGGAAGACTGGATCGACAAGCTGCGCACCAACGGCGGCGAGACAGCATGGCTGATGCAGATCTCGTCCAAGGTCCTCGACAAGAAGGCCGCGCCGCGCGGCGACAAGCTGATCGCCCCGTTCCTGCGTCAGCTGGCCAGCGCCGCCGTCGGCCAGCCGGTGACCGGCTACCTGGTGGCGCGCGACGCCATCGTGACCCTGGCCCCGCTCGCGCCGGAGCAGGCACGCGCGCAGCTGACAGCGCTGGTGGCCCTGTGGCGCCGCAACCTGGACCAGCCCTTGCCGGTGGCCTGCAAAAGCGCGCTTGCGATGCTCAAGGGGGGCGATCCGCGCAGCACCTACGAGGGCAGCTTCGAGCAGTCGGGCGAAGTGGCGGACCTGTGCCTGGCGCGCTTGTGGCCCGATTTTGCCAGCCTGCTGGCCGACGGCCAGTGGAGTGCGCTGTGCTCCGACCTGTATGGCCCGCTGGCCGACTGGCTCGAGCAGCATGTCGCCGTCGCACCGCTGACCGGGGAGGCGCCATGAGCGAACTGCTCGACGCCCTGCGCTTTCCGCTGCACGGATCGCGCCTGATCGAGGCCAGCGCCGGTACCGGCAAGACCTGGACCATCGCTGCCCTGTATCTGCGCCTGGTGCTCGGACACGGCGCCGACAACGGGTTCGCGCGCGCGCTGGCGCCGCCCGAGATTCTGGTAATGACCTTCACCCGCGCCGCCACGCGCGAATTGTCGAACCGGGTGCGCGAGCGCCTGATCGAGGCGGCCGCCTACTTCCGCGGTGAGCGCGACCTCGACGACGATCTGCTGGCGTCGCTGGCGGCCAGTTACGCCAGCGACGGCGAACGCCGGGTCGCCGCGCACCGGCTGGTGATGGCCGCCGAAACGATGGACGAAGCGGCGATTTTCACCATCGACGCCTGGTGCCAGCGCATGCTGCGCGAGCACGCCTTCGACAGCGGCAGCCTGTTCGACGAAGAACTGATCAGCGACGAACAGGCTCTGTTCGAGGATGCGGCGCACGACTACTGGCGCCAGCACGTCTATCCGCTCGATGCGGCCGCACTGGCGGTCCTGCTCGACTGCTGGGGTGACGTCAACGTGCTCAAGGATCGCGTGCGCGACCTGGTGCGGCGCGTGGCGGTGCTGGGCGAGGTGCCCGACGAAAGCCTGGCGCTGCTGGTGGCGCGCGTGGCGGGCGAGCAGCAAGCGGCGCTGGCGCGCCTGAAGGATGGATGGCACGAACGGGCCGACCTGATGGAACAGTGGATCGCCGGCCAGCGCGAACTGGCGCCCAAATGCTTCAACGGGAACAAGCTGCGGCCAGATTCGCTGGTCAAATGGTTCGACGCGCTGCGCGCCTGGGCGCGCGACGGCGCCATGCACATGCCCGATCTGAACGACACCGCCTGGCACCGCCTCACGCCGGACGGCATCATGGATGCCTTCAGCAAGGGTTTTTCGGTCGAGATCCCGGCCTGCTTCGACGCCACCACCGATCTGTGGGTGGCGCTCAAGGCGATCGACCCTGTGGCACACGCGCTGCACCGGCATGCGGCGGCCGCCATCGCGCGCCGGATGGCGGAACTGAAGCAGCGCAGCCGTCAGTTCGGCTTTGCCGACATGCTCGAGCGCCTGAAAGCGGCGCTGGAAGGGCCCAACGGCGAGGCGCTGCGTCAACGCATCGTGGACCAGTACCCGGTGGCGATGGTCGACGAATTCCAGGATACATCGCCCGACCAGTACCGCATTTTCAACCTGCTGTACCGGGTGGCCGAGAACGACAGAGCCCACGGGCTGTTCCTGATCGGCGACCCGAAACAGTCGATCTACGGCTTTCGCGGCGCCGATATCCACAGCTACCTCGACGCGCGGCGCGCCACCGAGGGGCGTCACTACCAGCTCGGCACCAACTATCGTTCGACGCGGGCGCTGGTGGAGGCGGTCAACCGCCTGTTCCTGCACGCCGAAGGGTACGATGGCCATCCCGGGTTCGCGGCCGGCGCCTTCCGCTTCCGCAAAGGCGACGTCAATCCGCTGCCGTTCGAGGCGGTCGACGCGCGCGGGCGCAGCCAGGAACTGGTGGGCGTGGCCGGTCCGTATCAGGCGCTGGCAATCTGCAGCACCGAGCGCGACGATCTGCGCACGGACGGCTACCTCGAATTCTTCTCGCACCACTGCGCCGAACATATCGTCGCGCTGCTCAACGATCCGGCGGTGGGCTTTCGCGATGGCGACGCCTTCCGGCGCCTGCTGCCGGCAGATATCGCGATCCTGGTGCGCAACCGGCGCGAGGCGGCGGCGATCCGGCGCGCGCTGGAGCAGCGCAAGGTCGCCAGCGTCTACCTGTCGGACAAGGATTCCGTGGTCGACAGCGACGAAGCGCAGGATGTGCTGCGCTGGCTGCACGCGGTGGCCAATCCGCTCGACGGATCGCTGGCGCGCACTGCCTACGCCACCCGCACGGCCGGGCTGACCCTGGCCGAGCTGGCCCACATCTCGTCCGACGAACTGGCCTGGGAAGCGCGCATCGAGCAGCTCAAGGGCCTGCACATCGTGTGGCAGCGCCAGGGCGTACTGGCCATGCTGCGCCGCTTCATCCACGAACTGGGACTGCCGGCGGCACTGCTGCGGGTGCCCGGCGGCGAGCGGCGCCTGACCAACCTTCTGCATCTGGCCGAGCTGCTGCAGGGAGCCAGCGGCCAGCTCGATGGCGAACAGGCGTTGATCCGCTGGTTCGGCGAACAGGTAAGCGGGCAGGGCGAGGGTGGCGACGAGCGCGTGCTGCGGCTCGAGAGTGACGCCGACCTGGTCAAGGTGGTCACGGTACACAAGTCCAAGGGTCTCGAATACCCGCTCGTGTACCTGCCGTTCGCGGTCACGGCGCGCAAGACCGACAAGAAGAACCGCAGCTTCTTCGAGTATGTGGATGCGGACGGCGTGCGCAGCATCGACCTGGGATTGTCGGATCAGGCGCTGCAAGCGGTCGACCAGGCCCGCATCGAAGAAGATTTGCGTCTGCTGTATGTGGCGCTCACGCGCGCGCGCCACTTCCTGTGGCTGGGCGTGGCCGCGATCGCCGCGCGCAAGAGCGGTGAAAACAAGCTGCACGAGTCGGCCCTTGGCTATCTGCTGACGGGCGGGCGGCCGATCGGCGCCGCCGAGATGGGCGAACGCTGGGAGCAGTTGCGCGGCTCGCTCGACGCGATCGATCTGCAAGCATTGAGCGCGCCCGAAGGCGTCACGCTGCTCGCGCGCAGCGAAGAGCAGGCGCCGCTGGTGGACGCGGCGCGCTTTGCCGGCAGTTTCGAGCGCGACTGGACCGTCGGGTCGTTCACCTCGATCACGCGCCAGACCGGCGCGGCGCCGATGCGGGCGCAGGAAGAGACATTGCTGGAAGAGGAAGACAAGCCGCAGCCCCTGCGCACGGAAGACGCGCCCTGGCACCGCTTCCCGCGCGGCTCGGTGCCGGGCAACTTCCTGCACGAACAGCTCGAATGGATGGCGCAGGAAGGCTTCGCGGCGGCCGAAGACGAACAGTTCGCCGCGCGTCTGGGCCAGCGCTGCGAGCGTGCCGGCTGGGGCCATCGCCAGGACGATGCCGTCGCCTGGCTGCGCACGGTCGCGCTCACGCGCTTGCCGCCGCTGGGCGCACCGTTGTCGGCCATCGGCACGCTGCTGCCGGAAATGGAATTCTGGTTCCCCAGCGCGGCCCTGAACAGCGCCCGCCTGGACCAGCTGTGCCGCGAACGCCTGCTGCAGGGCACACCGCGCGCGGCGCTGCCCGAACGGGAACTGCACGGCATGCTCAAGGGCTTCGCCGACCTGGTGTTCGAACATGAGGGGCGCTACTGGGTACTCGACTACAAATCCAATTCGCTGGGCGCCGGCGACGCCGCCTACGGCAAGGCGGCCATGGCGGGCGGCATGGCCGCGCACCGTTACGATATCCAGGGGGCGCTATACATGCTGGCCCTGCACCGGTTGCTCAAGAGCCGCCTGGGCGACGATTATGATCCGGCCAGCCAGCTGGGCGGCGCGATCTTCCTGTTCCTGCGCGGGATTGCCAATACCCACACCCATGGCTGCTACCTGCTCGATCCGGACCTGGACTTGCTGGGCGCCCTGGACACTCTGCTGGGCGAGGAGAACGCATGAGCAAGCCGCTGGCACTGCTGTGGGACCAGGTGACGGCGCTGACCGAGGCGGGCGAGTTGCGCCGCCTGTCGGGCACCTTCGCGCGCTTTGTCGGCACCCTGGGCCACGAGAGCGCGCCGCTGATGCTCGCTTGCGTGCTGCTGTCGGAACTGGAGGGGCGCGGTCACAGCTGCCTGATGCTCGACGAACTGGCGGCCGAGCCGGCAGCGCTGATGGGCTGGAGCGAGGAGCAATGGCGCCAGCTGGCCGGTGCGCTCGACGCGCTGCCCAAAAACCTCAAGGGCTGGAGCGCGCAGCTGGCCGGGTGCGACCAGGTATGGCAGGTGGGCGAACTCGATTTCGACCAGCCACTGGTGCTCGACGGCGAACGCCTTTACCTGCGCCGCTACTGGCGCGACGAAACACTGGTCGCCAGGACCATCGGCGTGCGCGCGCGTGAAGTGCGCACGGTCGACACCACGCAGGCGCGGATCTGGCTCGACCTGTTGTTCGAGCACGATGCGCGCGCCGCGCCGCCCGACTGGCAGAAGCTGGCGTGTGCGGTTGCCTTGCGCGGCTCGGTCGCCATCATCACGGGCGGCCCCGGGACCGGCAAGACTTACACCGTGGCGCGCCTGCTTGCGCTGCTGTTCGCGATGGCGCCGGATGCGCAGCGCCAGCGCGTGGCGCTGGCCGCGCCCACCGGCAAAGCGGCGGCGCGCCTGAAGCAGTCGATCGACAAGGCGCTGACCGAACTGGCCGACAAGGTGGGCGGCGCACTGCCGCTGCGCGAGCTGACGGCGCGCATGGGGGCGGCGCGCACGCTGCATAGCCTCTTGGGCGCGCGTCCTGACACGCGCGCCTTCGCGCACCACAGCGGCAATCCGCTCGACATCGACGTGCTGATCGTGGACGAAGCGTCCATGGTGCATCTGGAGATGATGGCTGCGCTGCTCGACGCCTTGCCGGCCGGGGCTACCCTGATTCTGCTCGGTGACAAGGACCAGCTGGCGTCGGTGGAAGCGGGCGCGGTCCTGGGCGACCTGTGTCATGAGGCGCAGGCGGGCGGCTACAGTGCGAGCACGGCGGCCTATGCGCTGGCGGCCAGCGGCGAGACGATACCAGACGAATTCCTGGGCGCGGCCGGTGCCCTGGCCCAGCAGACCGTGATGCTGCGCCGCAGCCGGCGCTTCGGCGGTCCGATCGGGCAGCTCGCGCTGGCGGTCAACGACGGCGACGCCGCGCGCGCGGAGGCGGTGCTGCGCGAAGGCGGCGCGCTGCGCTGGATCGAGCACGCGCACCAGCATCATGTGGTGCAGTTGGCGGCGGAAGGGTACGCGGCCTATCTTGGCCTGATCGGCGCCGGTCCCGGCACGGAGCCGCACGCGCACTGGGTGCGCGCGGTGCTGCACAGTTTCGAGGCGTTCCGCATCCTGTGTGCGGTGCGCGAAGGCGAGTGGGGCGTGACGGGACTGAATGACGCGATCGAGCAGCGCCTCGATGCCGCAGGGCTGATCCGGCGGCGCGGCGAATGGTATGTGGGGCGCCCCGTGATGGTGACCCGCAACGATTACGGCACCGGCGTATTCAACGGCGACATCGGCCTGACGTTGCTTGACCCGGCGCGCCCAGGATCGCTGCGCGTGTATTTCCTGGAAGGCGATGAAGTGCGTAGCGTGCTGGCGACGCGGCTGCGCCATGTCGACACCGCGTATGCGATGACGGTGCACAAATCGCAGGGATCGGAGTTCCGGCACACGGTGCTGGTGCTGCCGCGTGAGCGGGGCGCGATGATTGCGCGCGAGCTCATTTATACGGGGATTACGCGCGCCAGCGCCGAATTCACGCTGGTCACGCCCGGCGGCGCCGTGCTGGCCGAAGCGATCGCGCGCCGCACCCGGCGCGCCTCCGGCCTGCGGGCCATGCTGGCAAGTTGAGTTTTCCTTTCCTGCACACAGGGGTCAGACCACTTTTGCTGTGCAGAAAAAGTGGTCTGACCCCTGTGTGCAGGAAATAATAAAAAAAAGGAAAGGCGGCGCCGCGGCTTAGTGACGGCGGCGCTGGACCAGTTTGACGTGGCGGGTCTTGGCGCGGCTGGCTTTGACCATCGGACCGCCGGCGCTGGCCAGGATCGGGCTGCGGGCGCGCACGCGGCCGTGGGAACGGGCTGCCACGACCGGCGCTTCTTCACCGGAAATGAAACGGCGGATGTTCAGCGCGTCCATGATGCGCGCCGAACTGGCCTTGGCGTTGAGCAGCACCAGTGTGGCATTCTTGCCGGCCGACTTGATTTGCATGATCAGGCACTTGCCCGCTTCTTCCGTGTAGCCGGTCTTGGACAGGCCGATTTCCCAGCCCTTGGCGCCCACCAGGCGGTTGGTGTTGCGGTATTCGACGTTGCGGCCGTTGATGTTGATGAAGTCACTCGACTCGGTCGTGATCTGCGCAATCTGCGGATAGGTCGAGGCGGCCGTTGCCATCTTGATCAAATCCTGCGCGGTCGAACGGTTGTTCGGCGACAGGCCGGTCGGCTCTTCGATGACGGTGTTGGTCATGCCGAGCGCGGCAATCTTGGCCCGCACCGCGGCCTTGAAGGCCACCGGTCCGCCGTTGAAGGTGCGCGCCAGCGAGGCCGCCGCACGGTTGTCGGACGACATCAGCGCCAAACGCAGCACGTCCGCACGCGTGATGTGGGAGCCGACCGGCACGCGCGAAGTGCTGTGCTTGAGGATGTCGACGTCGCCTTGTTCGATGGCAATCAGCTCATGCATGTCCTGGTTGGCGTCGAGCACCACCATGGCCGTCATCAGTTTGGTCAGCGAGGCGATCGGCACGACTTCGCCGGCATTTTTTTCCAGCAAGACTTTACCGGTGTCATTTTCGACCACCAGTACCGACGCGGAACCGAAGGGGACCGACGCCATCGCCGCCGCGGCGGACAAGGTCATCAGTACCGCTGCGATGCATTTCTTGATCATGTATGTGTCCTGTGTTGCAAGGGTTCAAAGTCGGGGCGCCAGAACGGCGCTGCGCGCGGGCTTGAATCGCTGTAGCTATAGAGCAACTACTAGAGGACGAAGATATCATCATCCCCCGTTTGTGTCTATGGTGCACAGAACAAAAGCAGGCTGAAGGATGTAACTTCCGACAAACATCACGGCGTTTACGCCGAAATTTTGCATATTTGAAAGCAAATGGCGCGTTTGGCCAGATGGGCAGGATGCCCAGAGGGAAGTCCCCGGCAGGCGCCGGGGACGCTAGAACGGTCTTATTTGGCTTGGTAAATCTTGTCGAACTCACCACCGTCGTCGAAGTGTTTTTTCTGCGCGGCCTTCCAGCCGCCGAACACCTCGTCGACCGTGAACAGGGCCACCGGCTTGTAATTGGCCGCAAATTTCTTGGCGACCGCTTCGTTGCGGGGGCGCAGGAAGTGCTTGGCGCCGATGGTCTGGCCTTCTTCCGAATACAGGAAGTTCAGGTAGGCGGTGGCCTGCTTGCGCACGCCGCGCTTGTCGACCACCTTGTCGACCACGGCCACGGGCGACTCGGCCAGGATCGAGACCGTTGGATAAACCACTTCGAAGTTGTCGCCGAATTCGGAGCGCACCATTTGCACTTCGTTCTCGAACGTCACCAGGGCGTCGCCGATCTGGCGCTGGGTGAAGGTGGTGGTGGCCGCGCGGCCGCCGCCGTCGAGCACGGGCACATTCTTGAAGATCTTGCCGACCAGCTCGCGCGCCTGCGCTTCGGTGCCGCCTTTTTTCAGGACCGAGCCCCAGGCCGCCAGGTAGGTGTAGCGGCCATTGCCGGCGGTCTTGGGATTGGGAATGACGACAGCGACGCCCGGACGGGCCAGGTCGTCCCAGTTCTTGATCTGCTTCGGATTGCCTTTGCGGACCAGGAATACCATCGTCGAGTAGTAGGGCGCCGCGCCGTTGGGGAATTTCTTGGCCCAGTCGGGTGCCACCAGGCCGCGCTCGGCCAGCATGTCGATGTCGTTGGCCTGGTTCATGGTCACCACCGACGCTTCCAGTCCGTCGGCCACGGAACGCGCTTGCTTGCTCGAGCCCCCGTGCGATTGCTTGATGGTCACGGTTTCGCCGGTTTTCTTTTTCCAGTCGGCGGCGAAGGCAGGATTGATATCTTTGTATAGTTCGCGCGCCACGTCGTACGAGACGTTGAGCAGTTCGACGTCCGCGGCGTGGACGGAAAACGGCAGGGCGGCGGCGCCGAAGGCAAGCGCCAGCAGCCAGCGGCGCGACAGGGAAGTGTTGTTGTTTTGCATATGTTCGGTTGACCTGGCTATTGTAGGATCGGACTGCCATGGTCTAAAATCCGCAGCCAAAACGGAAGGACTGTTTTGTCATATGCTTAGATGGAGGCGTGCGTGGCTACAACAGCGCTTACCTGCGGATTGTTGTATAGTCGTGTTGCGCGCTTGAGAGGCGGCAATGGGTTTTTCTAGCCGTCATGGAAATTTGTGAGTTTGATATGGGTATCCGGATTCGACCTGCAGCACTCCACGATGCGACCGACGTCTGCGCGGTGCTGCGCCGTTCGATTGCCGAATCTTGCGTGATCGACCACCATCATCAGCCCGACATCCTTCAGTCCTGGCTGGGCAACAAAACCCCCGAAAATGTCGCCAGCTGGATCGCTTCCCCCAGCAATTGCACCCTCGTCGCCGAACGCGACGGGCAAGTGGTGGGCGTCGCCCTGGTGACGCAGGCCGGCAAACTTTCTCTATGTTACCTGTTGCCGGAAGCGCAAGGTGTCGGCCTTGGCAAAGCGCTGCTGTGTTCGGTCGAAGCCCAGGCCCGCGAGTGGGGCGTGAGCGTCTTGCGTCTGCACAGCACGGCCACCGCGCGCGATTTCTACGCCCGCAATGGCTACGTCCTCGCCGGCAAGGAAAAATCGTGCTACGGCGTAGAGTGCGATTTCTTCTGGAAGAAGCTCAATGCCGACAATAGCAATGTCGCATCGCAAAGCACACGATTCTGCAGCTGTAGCGCGCAGTAAGCCGCGCTTGCGCTATAGTAGCGGCCTCGCTGCCCACACTGTTTTTTCATGATTTCCCGTCGCGCTTTTCTTCAACGAGGCATCTGCCTTTCCACGATCGCCGTGCCGCTGATCGGGTGCGCCGCGCCCGCGCCTGCCAAACCTATCGCCAAGAACAAGGCAAAACCGCTGGCTGCCAAGGCCAAGCCGGTGCCGCCGCGTACACTCGCCGAAGCGCCGGTCGAGGCGCCCGCCACCGGCATGGCGCCGCCGCCCGACATCTTTGATGCCCAGGCCCTCGATCTGGAATTCTGGATCAAGCCCCGCACATTGACGGTGACGCGCCCGCAAAGTGGCGAGAAAGCGTCGGTCTTGTACTGGAAGGATGGCGAGATCATCGATTCGGCTTACCAGGAACTGTGCCACTTGCTGCGTGACGTGAATGGCAAGGAAACCGCGGCCATCGATCCCAAGCTGTTCGAAACCCTGTGGGGCACCCAGGCATTCATCGCCCGCTACGGCATCGAGCAGCCGCTCGAGATCCTGTCGGGCTACCGCACCGCCAAGTCCAATCTCAAGCTGATCGAGCAGGGGGTGCCTGCTGCGCGCCAGTCACTGCATATCGAAGGTAAGGCGGCCGATATTCGCATCGCCAACCTGAACGCGGAAGTGCTTGGCGGCCTGGTGCGCAGTTTCCGCCAGGGCGGGGTGGGATTCTATTACCGGGAAGGGCCGCGCGGCGGCTGGATCCATGCCGATACCGGCCTGCAGCGCACCTGGAAGGGCTGAGGCCTTAAATATCCTTCGAAAAATGCTGATCGACGATGCGCACGTCCACCAGCTGTCCCTTGGAATAATAAAAAATTTGACTGATTACCACTTGCTGGGTTGGGGTGGTGATGGTCGCGCTCGCCGTGCGCGTGGTCACCGAGCCGTGTAGCCCCGCTACCGGCGACTGCCGCTCATCGTCGCGCGGCGGCGAGATCGCGATCCGGGTGGCGTTCGGATCGATGGGATAGGATTCGGTCTTGAAAGCTTTTCCCGCCTTGTCGACCAGCGTGACCAGCAGCTTGTTGCCGACCTGGGTCGTCTGGCTGCAATTGCGTTGACAGGGCGCCTCGCCGCTCTCGTAGATCAGGGGAACGGCAGCCATTGCAGATGTATTGTTCAGCAGCAGGATGGTCGTCAGCAGGGCAAGGGGGGAGAAACGGGGCATGGGCGCGCTCTGCTTACTTTGCGACTTGCTTGCTGAAGCGTTTCTCGCTCATCTTTCCGTCAACAAGCTGTCCCTCTTTGAAGAAGGAAATCATGGTGTACATGACGGTGTCCGTATTTGTCTCAACGGTGGTGTTGAAGGTCGACACGGTAAACTCACTGTGCGCCGCCGGCCCGCCGAACAGCTCGCCCGTTGCCGGACTCTCCTGACGCGCCGAAACGACCGCCCTGGTGGCCGCTGGATCGATCGCGGTAGTGCTGACCTTGAATGGCGTGCCCGCCTTGTCCATCAGCGTCACGACCAGCGCATTGCCAACCAGGGAAATGGCGGCGCAGTTACTGACGCACGCTTTGTATTCCGGGGCGAAGCTGAGCGACACGGCAGCTGCCGCGAGGTTGAGCTGTGCTGCCGCTGCGAAGCCGGCGAGCAGGGCGACTTTCTTGATTTGTTGCATGACGATCCTTTGGCGCCGGACCAAACGCCGACGCTCGCAGAATATCGGAAGGTTGATGTTTAAGCAATACGAATCGCATGGCGGTGATGCTTATCGGACAGCGTCGATGCAGGTCGTTGGAGGGGAGGTGCGCACCGCTCCAAGCCTGGGCCAGGCCTGGAGCGGGCAAGAAAATTGGTGCGGGGTCCGGGGATCGAACCCGGTTATCAGTCAGCGGATCGTACCGTTGCTGGGCTTTACCAATAAGCGAACCTCGCAGTTCCACTATAGCGCAAACGTACCCACGCACAATAAAAATTTTTCAATACCAATATAAATTTTTTAATGGTATTTATTCGTAGTGATAGGGTTTGACCGGTACGGTATCGGCGCGTGCCTGTTCGAGTGCATCCAGGTCGACCCGCTTGTCCCATAGCAGATACCAGCCGCGGCGCTGGTCATCGACCAGCGCGGGACGGGCGTGCAGCAGTTCGCTCAGGAACTGGTCCGCCTCGGAAACATAGCCGCCCGCAAAGGGGCGGTAACGCGCGCTTGTCGTGTGCATGGCATCCTCCCGCTCCGTTTGACCGTCTGGCGGCCGCCCGGTTCGGCATGTACGCGACGACGGAAATGCCGTAGCATGTTGCCCATACCGCATATTCGCCTGGAAGCAATGAATCACGACCCCACAGAGCCGGCCCCGCGCTTTCGTCCGGTGCCCTGGACCGAGCTGCTGACCCCGCAAGATGTCGAAGCCTGGATCGACGAGCACAATCGCAGCCTGATGGAGCACATCGGCCCGCGCGAAACCGGGGTCGGCGTCTGCTTCACCCTCGCCGAGGGGGGCGAGCTGTACCTGCAAACGACGGGCGACGCCGTCATCCTCGACCTCGAACCGGATGCCCAGTGGATCGCGCCGCTGATCACGGCCGCCACCCAGACGCCGGCCCCCAAGGGCCAGATCTGGATCCTGCCCGACGACAAGCTGGTGCAGCTGATCATCGGTTTGTCGAGCCTCGTTGCCACCACAACTTTGGTCAGCGGACACAATTTTGGGTCGCGGGGGCGGAATCTCGCGTATTCGCGCTAAACTCAGCGTTTTCTCACGAACGCCAAGCCCATGCCGATTCTGTCCCGCCGCCGCACCCTGCACCTTGCCGCCATCCTGTTCACCGCCACGCTCGCGTTGCCGGCCGCGGCCGCCGATCTGCTGGCCACGGCCAAGGCGCGCGGCACGCTCAAGATCGCGCTCGAAGGCACTTATCCGCCATTCAATTTCAAGGACAAGGCAGGCCAGCTGGACGGCTACGACGTCGACGTGGCGCGCCTGCTCGCCGCCCGCCTGGGCTTGAAGCCGGAATTCGTCACCACCGAATGGAGCGCGATTCTGGCCGGGCTCGCATCCGGCCGCTACGACGTGATCATCAGCCAGGTCGGCATCAATCCCAAGCGCGAGCTGGCTTTCGACTTCTCGATCCCCTATACCTATTCCAGTCCGCAACTGATCGTGCGCAAGAACGACAAGGCCGCCTACGCGACGCTGGCCGACCTCAAGGGCAAGCGGGTCGGGGTGGGGCAGGGCAGCGTGTTCGAGCAGCAAGCCAAGGCCGTGCCTGGCATCGAGGTCAAGAGCTACCCGGCCGCACCCGAAAACCTGCAGGACCTGGCCGCCGGCCGGGTCGACGCCGCCCTCAACGACAGCCTGATGGTCGCCTATCTGCTCAAGAATTCGGCCTTGCCGATCCAGGCCGGCGCGCGCGTGGGCGCCGTCGAGCGCATGGGCGCGGCCTTCAAGAAGGGCAATCCGCAGTTCAAGGCAGCCATCGACAAGGCCTTGCAGGACGCGGGCGCGGACGGCAGCCTGAAGGCGATCTCGGTCAAATGGTTCGGGAGCGATGTGAGCCGCCCGGCACCGGGCAAACCGTAAGGGCGCCGCATGGAGCTGTTCGAGCTGCTGCGCGACGCCGCCCCGGTGATGCTTCAGGGCGCCGGCTACACATTGATGTTCGCGCTGGCCTCGATGGTGGGCGGACTGGCGCTCGGGTTTCCGGCCGCGATTCTGCGCATGTCGCGCTGGGCCGCGCTGCGCTGGCCGGCCGACCTGTACGTGAGCATGATGCGCGGCACGCCGCTGCTGGTCCAGATCTTCGTCATTTATTACGGCTTGCCGACCATCGGCATCGAATTTACGCCCGTCACGGCCGGGGTGCTGGCGCTGTCGCTCAATTCCGGCGCCTACCTGTCGGAAAGCCTGCGCGGCGCGATACAGAGCATCAGCCCCGGCCAGTGGCGCGCCAGCTACAGCCTGGGCCTGTCGTACTGGCAGAGCCTGCATCACATCATCTTGCCCCAGGCCTTGCGGGTGGCCGTGCCGTCGATGGGCAATACCTTGATCAGCCTGATCAAGGATACCTCGCTGGTGTCGGTCATCACGGTCACCGAGCTGATGCTCGCTACCAAGGAAGTGATCGCCACCACCTTCCGTCCCTTGCCTTTGTATATCGCCGCGGCCCTCGTGTATTGGTGCCTGAGCCTGGCATTCGAGGCGCTGCAGCGGCGCGCCGAGCGCCATCTGAACCGGGCCCACCGCTAATTCCATTGCCCTCTCGACAGGGCAGGCAAGCCCATGCTAGTCTAGTCCTGCAAGCGTCGCGAACATCCACGTGAGAGGTGAGATGGACAAGGAATCTGATCCTGCAGCGTGGTTCTCCGGTCCGCCGCTCGGCTATCGGCCGAGAGCGGTCTTTTCCGAGCCGGCGCCTGGCGCCATGCCCGCGCTGGACCCCAGCGGCGTCACGCTCGCGCGCATGCGCTACGAAGAAGAGCAGTCGTACTACAACGACCTGTATCTGCTGGCCCCGGTCGGCTACTTCGTGGTCGCCTTCGACAGCACCATCCTGCAGGTCAATCTGGTGGGCGCCGACATGCTCGGCATCGCGCGCGCGCGGCCCGGCGAGCACCGCTTCCGGTCCTTCATCGCACCGGCCTTCCTGACCGATTTCGACGCCTTCATCGGCGCCGCCCTCAACAGCCCGGAACCGACCCAGTGCCGTGTGCAGATGCAGCGCGCCGGCGGCGAGGCGTTCCAGGTCACGCTGTTCGCCAGTGCCGACGGCGGCGGCCAGGCCTGCCGCGTGGTCGTGGAGCGGGCCGAGGGCAAGCTGGCCGCGCTCGAACGCAGCGAGGAGCGCTTCCGCCGCATCGTCCACACCGCCGAAGAAGGCATCTGGGAGATCGACGCCGTCTCCTGCACCACCTTCGTCAATCCCCGCATGGCCGACATGCTCGGTTACGCGATCGAGGACATGCTGGGCAAGCCGTTGTCTTCGTTCATGGACGAGGAGGGCAAGCTGGTTTTGGAAGACAATATCGCACAGCGCCAGGACAGCAGCCCGCCGCACCGCGAATTCAAATTCCTGCACAAGAATGGCGACGCGGTCTGGACCACGCTGGCGACCAATCCGATTTTCGACGCCGCCGGCCGCTACATGGGGGCGCTGGCGCTGGTGACCAACATCACCGGCACCAAGGAGAGCGGGCAGCTGGTCTGGCAGCAGGCCAATTTCGACCCGCTAACGCGCCTGCCCAACCGCCACATGTTCATGGAGCGCCTGCGCCACGAGATCCGCAAGGCCGAGCGCAACGATGCCTTCCTGGCGCTGCTGTTCCTCGATCTGGACCACTTCAAGGAAGTCAACGACCGCCTCGGCCACGCCAAGGGCGATCAGGTGTTGCTGGAGGCGGCGCGCCGCATCACCAGCTGCGTACGCGCGACCGACATGGTGGCGCGCCTCGGTGGCGACGAATTCACCGTCATTCTCGTCGGCCACGATTTGGTGGGCAGCGTGGAGCGGGTGGCGCGTTCGATGGTGTCGCTGCTGGCGCTGCCGTTCGACCTCAATGGCGAAAAGGTGCACCTGTCGGCCAGCATCGGCATCGCGCTCTATCCGGCCGATGCCGCCTCGCTCGACACCCTGGTCGAACATGCCGACCAGGCCATGTACGCGTCCAAGAACGCGGGGCGCGGTCAGTTCTCGTATTTCACGCCCGCGCTGCAGGAAGCGGCGCTGGCGCGCCAGACCATCGCCGCCGACCTGCGCGCGGCCATCACCGCGGGCCAGTTCGAGATCCTGTACCAGCCGATCGTGTCGCTGCAGACGGGCGCGGTGCACAAGGCCGAGGCGCTGCTGCGCTGGCGCCATCCCACCCGCGGCTTGCTGGGGCCTGCCGAATTCATTCCCTTCGCCGAATCGAACGGCTTGATCGTCGAAATCGGCGACTGGGTGTTCCGCGAAGCGGCGCGCCAGGTGCAGCACTGGCAAAAGGTGATCGACCCGTCGTTCCAGGTCAGCGTCAACAAGTCGCCGTTGCAGTTCCGGCGCGACGCCGAGCAGTACGAGACCTGGCTGGCCTACCTGTCCGACATGGGCCTGGGGGCGCAGAGCATCGTGATCGAAATTACCGAGAGCGTGCTGATGGACGGCGTGGAGCAGGTGATCGAGCGGCTGCGCCAGTACCGGGCCATGGGGCTGCAGGTGGCGCTGGACGACTTCGGCACCGGCTACTCGTCGCTGTCCCACTTGAAGCGCTTCGACATCGACTTCGTCAAGATCGACCAATCCTTCATCGCCACGCTGGAAGACGACCTGGGCGACCTGGCGCTGTGCGAAGCGATCATCGTCATGGCGCACAAGCTGGGCTTGAAGGTGGTGGCCGAAGGGGTGGAGACCAAGGTGCAGCGCGCGCTGCTGGTCGATGCGGGCTGCGACTATGCCCAGGGCTACATTTTCGCGCGGCCCATGCCGGCGGCCGAATTCGAGGCGATGGCCACGGCGGCTGTCCCGAAGTTGCCCCACTAAGCTCAAACGACGTCGCCCTCGCGCAGGCGGGCTCGCATGCGAGCCCGCCTGCGCGAGGGCGACGTGTTGGTGCTTTTACTGCGTATTACATGTTCGGATAGTTCGGACCGCCGCCGCCTTCCGGCGTCACCCACACGATGTTCTGGGTCGGATCCTTGATATCGCAGGTCTTGCAGTGCACGCAGTTCTGGGCGTTGATCTGCAGCTTGTCTTCGCCCGCATCGGTCTTGATGAACTCATACACGCCGGCCGGGCAGTAACGCGCCTCCGGTCCCGCATACTTGGCCAGGTTGACCGCCACCGGCACGCTCGCGTTCTTGAGCGTGAGGTGGATAGGCTGGTCTTCGGCATGGTTGGTGTTCGAAATGAACACCGACGACAGGCGGTCGAAGGTCAGCTTGCCGTCCGGTTTAGGATAGGCGATCGGTGCGTAATTGGCGGCCGGCTTGAGGCATTCATGGTCGCCGTAATTGCGGTGCAGCGTCCATGGCGCCTTGCCGCGCAAGATCAGCTGGTCGATGCCGGTCATGATCGAGCCGAGCACCAGGCCTTTCGACAGCCATGGCTTGACGTTGCGCGCCACGTGCAGTTCTTCGTGCAGCCACGATTGCTCGAAGGCGGCCGGGAAGGCCGTCAGTTCGTCGTGCTGGCGCTGCTCGCCCAGCGCGCCGAAGGCCGCTTCGGCCGCCAGCATGCCGGTCTTGATGGCCGCGTGCGAACCCTTGATGCGGCTCATGTTCAGGAAACCGGCGTCGCAGCCGATCAGGGCGCCGCCCGGGAATACCAGCTTCGGCAAGGCTTGCAGGCCGCCGGCGGTAATGGCGCGCGCGCCGTAGGAGATGCGCTTGGCGCCCTCGAAGAAGGTGCTGATCGCCGGGTGCGTTTTATAGCGCTGGAATTCTTCGTACGGCGACAGGTAGGGGTTTTCGTAGGACAGGCCGATCACGTAGCCGACCACGACCTGGTTGTTCTCCAGGTGATACAGGAAGGAGCCGCCGTAGGTGTCGTTCTTGAGCGGCCAGCCGGTGGTGTGGATCACCAGGCCCGGCTTGTGCTTGGCCGGATCGATTTCCCACAGTTCCTTGATGCCGATGCTGTACGACTGCGGGTCCTTGCCCTTGCTCAGGTCGTACTTGCTGATCAGCTGCTTGCCCAGATGGCCGCGCGAACCTTCCGCGAACAGGGTGTACTTGGCGTGCAGTTCCATGCCGAGCTGGAAGTCGGGACCGGGTTCGCCGTCGCGCTTGACGCCCATGTTGCCGGTGGCAACGCCCTTGACCGAGCCGTTCTCGTTGTACAGGATTTCAGCGGCAGGGAAGCCGGGGAAAATTTCCACGCCCAGCGCTTCGGCCTGCTGACCGAGCCAGCGCGTCACATTGCCCAGCGAAATGACGTAATTGCCGTGGTTTTCGAAGCAGGCGGGCACCATGAAGCCCGGCGTCTGATATGCCTTCTTTTCGGTCAGGAACAAGATGCGGTCTTCGGTCACCTCGGTGTTGAGGGGCGCGCCCAGTTCTTTCCAGTTCGGGAACAGTTCCGTCAGCGCGCGCGGATCCATGACGGCGCCGGACAGGATGTGGGCGCCGATTTCGCCGCCTTTTTCCAGCACGCAGACCGATACTTCCTGGCCTTTTTCGGCCGCCATCTGCTTGAGGCGGATCGCAGCCGACAAGCCGGCGGGACCGCCGCCGACAACGACGACGTCGTATTCCATTGCTTCGCGTGGGCCGTATTGTTCGAGTAAATTGGTTGGCTCTGTCATGGTCTCATCATGGGGGTAAAAAATTTAAGCACGAGTGTGCGGGTTTTTGCCGAGGATTGCAACTTTGGCGCCATTTTACGGGCATTATTAGATGGCGCCATCTAATACTGGCGTTTTGTGACATGATTATGCTTTCGCCAGCACACCGCACAGGAGCCGAACGTGGGCATTGAAGTCAATTTCGAAGGAAAGATCGCGTTGATTACCGGGGCGTCGAGCGGCCTGGGCGCGCGCTTCGCCAAGGCGCTGGCGGGCGCCGGCGCCCAGGTGGTGCTGGCTTCGCGCCGCACCAACCATCTCAAGGAATTGCGCGCCGAAATCGAAGCCGAAGGCGGCGCGGCGCACGTGGTCACGCTCGACGTGACCGACCTGGCCAGCATCAAGTCGGCCATCGCCCATGCCGAGACCGAAGCGGGGCCGATCGACATCCTGGTCAACAACTCGGGCGTGTCGACCACCCAGCGCCTGGTCGACGTCACCCCGGAAGACTATGCCTACGTGATGGACACCAATCTGCGCGGCGCCTTTTTCGTGGCCCAGCAAACCGCCAAGCGCATGATCGCGCGCGCCAAGGGCGACCCCAAAAAGCAGCACCGCATCATCAATATCGCCTCGGTGGCGGGCCTGCGCGTGCTGCCCCAGATCGGCGTCTACTGCATGAGCAAGGCCGGCGTGGTGCAAATGACCAAGGCGATGGCCGTGGAGTGGGGCAAGTACAACATCAATGTCAACGCCATTTGCCCCGGCTACATCGCCACCGAGATCAACGAAGACTATTTCGGCACCGAACAGGGTAAAAAACTGATCGACATGCTGCCCCGCAAGCGCCCCGGCAAGCCGGAAGACCTCGACGGCTTGCTGCTCCTGCTGGCGGCCGAAGAGAGCCATTTCATCAACGGCGCCATCATCACTGCCGACGACGGCATGACAGCTCAATAACTTTTCCTCTTTCCTGTGCGGCAAACCCCACGGTTTGCCCGCGTCCCCGCCCGAAATCCACGCTTGTGATTGCCTTTAGTGCAACCATTGTGGGACAATTCTTACCCCTGTTGCGGATCGACACAATACTTGTGGTACCGAGTCATAACTCTACTAAGTGGTGACGGCCGCAGTTTATAATGAGCAATTCGTAGTTCTACCAAGAAAATAGTAACAATGCACCCGATCGGGCTGAAGTTTTCCATTGCTGCCCATTCAGCCTGGGCTCCCGGCATCGCATCGCCGCAGGAATGGGACCGCTGGACGCAGGCGCCATTTCGCATTGGCGAGGGACCCGATCCCGCGCTGGGCGCGATGCCGCCCATGCTGCGCCGGCGCGCCGGTTTTCTCGGGAAGATGGCGCTCGAAGTGGCTTACCAGTGCCTGGCCGGCCGCACCGGCGTCCCCACCGTCTTTTGCTCGCGCCATGGCGAAGTCACGCGCGCGGTCGAATTGCTGGCACAGCTGGCCGCCGGCGAGGCGCTCTCGCCGACCGCGTTCGGGCTGGCCGTGCACAACGCCAGCGCCGGTCTGTTTTCGATTGCACGCGCCGACCGCGCCAACCATATCGCGCTGGCCGCGGGTGCGGCCACGGTCGAGCATGGGGTGGTTGAAGCCTGCGGCCTGCTGGCCGACGGCGCGCCCGAGGTGCTGCTGGTCGTGTACGACGCGCCGCTGCCCGCTGTGCTGACGGCGTTCGAGGATTGCGACGAGCAGCCCTTCGCCTGGGCCTGGCTGTTGACGGCGCCGGCGCAGGATGTGATCACCTTGTCGCTGACGCCTGCCGTTGGCGCGACGCCGCCCGCGGCAACGCAACCGGCTGCGCTGAACGTGCTGCAGTTCCAACGCAGCGGCGCGGCGCGCTTCGAGCATGTGAGCGGCGTGCAGCGCTGGACCTGGGCGCGCGATGCTTGACGTGGCCGGCCGCTACTGGCGCGTATGCGCCACCGGGGTGAGCTTCGCCGCCTTCGGGATTGGCGGCCTGCTGCTGCGGGTGCTGGTGTTCCCGGGCCTGAACCTGCTGGTGCGCGACCGCGCGCGCCGCATCGTCTGGGCGCGCGAGATCATCCGCCTGACGTTTCGCGCCTTCGTGGGCCTGATGCGCGGCCTCGGCGTGCTGCGCTACGAGATCATCGGCCTCGATAAACTGGACCGGGGAGGCCTGCTGATCCTGGCCAACCATCCGACGCTGATCGACACCATCTTCCTGATGGCGTTCGTGCGGCGTGCCGATTGCGTGGTCAAGAGCCACTTGTGGAATAACCCGTTCACCAGCGGGCCGGTACGCGCTGCCGGTTACGTGAGCAACGAGAGCGGGGCAGGGCTGATCGACGATTGCATCGCCACCCTGCGCGCCGGGAACAATCTGATCATCTTCCCGGAAGGGACGCGCACCCCGGCCTGCGGCGCCATCACGCTCAAGCGCGGCGCGGCCAACATCGCGGTGCGCGGCGCGCGCGCGGTAACGCCGGTGCTGATCGACTGCCAGCCGCCGACCCTGGGCAAGGGAGAAAAATGGTGGCGCGTGCCCAAGCGCCACGTGCAGTTCCGGATTGAAGTGAGGGACGATATCGATGTCGCGCAGTTCAGCGGCAACGGAACGACCGAGGTCATGGCGGTTCGTCACCTGACGGATCATTTGCAACGATTTTTTACAGAAGAGAACCAGGTCCATGCTTGAACTAGAAGTGAAACAACTGATCATCGACGTCCTGCAGCTCGAAGACATCACCCCGGACGACATCGACAGCGCCGCACCCCTGTTCGTGGAAGGCCTGGGCCTCGATTCGATCGACGCGCTCGAACTGGGCGTGGCGCTGCAAAAGCGCTACGGCATCTCGCTGTCGGCCGATTCGGAAGATACCCGCCGCCATTTCGCGTCTGTCAACGCGCTGGCAGCCCTGGTGGAAACCCACCGCAAGAAGTAAGGAGAAAGACATGGCAACGACGGTAGACCTCAGTACCCTCAACCGCGACCAGCTGCAAGCCTGGGTCGTGGATCTGCTGGCCGAGATGTTCGAACTGGATAAATCGGACCTGACGGCGGAATCGAACCTGTACGCCGATCTGGACATCGACAGCATCGACGCGGTCGATCTGGCGGTCAAGCTCAAGCAGCTGACCGGCAAGCGCCTGCAGCCGGAAGTGTTCAAGACCATTCGCACCATCGGCGACGTGGTGTCCGCGCTCGAGACCCTGGTGGTCGAGGAGCAGGCGCTATAAATACGCGGGTACTGACCGCCGTTGCGGTCGTGCTCACGCTGCTGTATCCGCTGGCCATCTGGCTGGGCCAGGGGCGGATCGAGCCGCGCTGGCTGGCAATGCTGTTATTGCTGGCGGCCTGCGCACGCCTGCCCGCCATGAAGGTCAGCCCGGCCGCGCGCTGGAGCGGCGCCGGCGCCTTGCTCCTGGTGGGCGTGGCGATCTGGTCGAACGCGCTGCTGCCGCTCAAGCTCTATCCGGTGCTGGTCAATGCCGCCTTCCTGGCGGCGTTCGGCTGGAGCCTGTTCACGCCCCGTTCGATGGTCGAACGCCTGGCGCGCCTGACCGAGCCGGATCTGCCGCCGTCGGGCGTGGCCTACACGCGCACCGTGACCAAGGTCTGGTGCGGCTTCTTTATCGTCAACGGCGCCATCGCGCTCGCCACCGCCCTGTTGGCCAGCGAAGCGGCATGGTCGCTGTACAACGGCGTGATCGCCTATCTGCTGATGGGTCTTTTGTTCGGCGGCGAATACCTGGTCCGCCTGCGCGTCAAGCGGGCCAACCATGTCTGACTGGTTCGCACCGCTGGCGGCGCGTCCCGCGCACGCCATCGCCGGCTGGCGCGACGGGCAGCCGCTTACCCATGGCGCGTGGCTGGCCCGGGTAGGCGCCTGGCGCGCGCTCGCCCTGCGCACGGCCGGCCGCCAGATCGCGCTCTACCTCGACGACAGCCTTGAATTCGGCGCCGCGCTGCTGGGCGCCTGGCAGTCCGGCAAGACCGTCTGGCTGACCGCCGACACGCTCGGCGCCAGCTGCGCGGCGCTGGCGGCCCACGTCGATGCCTTCTTCGGCGCCTTCCCGGCCCAGTATGGGCCGCTGCAGCCCGCGCTTGAGGACACCTGCGCGCTGCCGTGGAGCGCGCTCGCGCCTGACATGGCGGCATTGGTGGTGCACACCTCGGGCAGCACCGGCACTCCGCAGGCGATCCCCAAGCGCCTGTCGCAGATGACGGCCGAAGTGGCCACCCTCGAGCAGCTGTTCGGCGCCACCCTGGGCGAGGCCGACGTGATCGCCACCGTCTCGCACCAGCACATCTACGGCCTGCTGTTCAAGGTCCTGTGGCCGCTGGCGGCGGGGCGCGCGATCCACGCTGCCAGCCTGTCTTACCCGGAACAGCTGGCCGCCGCCCTGGCGCTGCGCCCGTGCGTGCTGGTGGCCAGCCCGGCCCACCTCAAGCGCCTGCCCGAGCACCTCGACTGGCGCGGTGCGCAAGCGCAGCTGCGTGCGGTGTTTTCCTCGGGCGGGCCGCTGGCGCCCGATGCGGCGGTGGCGGCGGGGCGCCTGCTCGGCTGCGCGCCGACCGAAATCTACGGCAGCAGCGAGACCGGCGGCGTGGCCTGGCGCCGCCGCCAGCCATCCTCGAACGGCGCCTGGGAGCCGATGCCGGGCGTCGAGTGGCGCAGCGCCGACGGTGTGGCCATGCTCGAAGTGCGCTCGGCGCACCTGGAACACGACGACTGGCTGCGCCTGGCCGACCGGGTCGAGCAGGCCGGCGCCAACCGTTTCCTGCTGCTGGGCCGCAGCGACCGCCTGGTCAAGATCGAAGAGAAGCGCATTTCGCTCGACGCCATCGAAGCGGCCCTGATCGGCGGCGGCCTGGCGCAGGAGGCGCGCGTGGCCCTGTGCCACGAAGTGGCCGGCGAGCGCCAGGCGCTGGCCGCCTTCGTGGTGCTCACGGCCGAAGGGCGCGCGCTGCTGACCGCCGACGGCAAGAGCGCCATGAACCGGCGCCTGCGCGCCGCGCTGGCCGGCGCGGTCGAAGCGGTCGCGCTGCCGCGCCGCTGGCGCTATCTGGACCACATGCCGATCAACGCCCAGGGCAAGACGCCGCAGGCGCTGCTGCTTGCCTTGCTGGGCGAGACGCCGGACGCCCCGCCGCGCACGCCGCAGGTGGTGCTGCTCGAGCGCGACGAGCGGCGCGTGCTGCTGTCGCTGACGGTGCCGGCCAATCTGTATTATCTGGACGGGCACTTCCCGGACGCGCCGATTTTGCCCGGCGTGGTGCAGGTCGACTGGGCGATCGCGCAGGCGCGCCGCCACTTCGCCTTGCCGCCTGCCTTCAGCGGCATCCACGCACTCAAGTTCCAGCAGGTGATCCTGCCCGATTCCCCCGTGTTCCTGGAACTGGTCGCCGACGCGGTCAAGGGCGCGCTGCAGTTCCGTTATTTCTCCGACGCCGGGCCCCACGCCGGCGGCCGCATTCTGTTTTGCCCTTAAAGTAAAGCGTCCCCATGCTAGACAAGAAATTTTCACCGGAACGCCAGTCGGCCTTCGCGGCCCGTTTCGAAGCCCAGAAGATCGCCTTCGGCCCCGTGGTATTCCAATGCGTACGGTACGCGTGGAAGCGCGGCATGCTGCAGGCGCTGGCCGACGCCGGCAGCGAAGGCCTGTCGATCACGGAGATGGCGGCCACCGGCCGCTGGACCGAGTATGCGCTCAAGGTGGTGCTGGAAACCTGTCTGTCGGCCGGCGTGGTGTACATCGCGGGCGGGCGCTATGCGCTCGACAAGGCGGGCTTCTGCGTCCTGACCGACAGCATCACCCAGATCAACCTCGACTTCAATCACGACGTCTGCTACGAAGGCTTGTTCAAGCTCGACGAATCGCTCGACAGCGAAACGCCGGTCGGCCTGAAGGCCCTGGGCGAGTGGCCGACCCTGTACCAGGGCTTGTCGCAGCTGTCGGAGCCGGCCAAGACCAGCTGGTTCGCGTTCGACCACTTCTATTCCGATACCTCCTTCCCAGAAATCCTGCCCGACGTGTTCGCGACCGCGCCGCGCAAGGTGATGGACGTGGGCGCCAATACCGGCAAGTTCTCGTGCGCCGCGCTGGCCTACAATCCGTCGGTCGAACTGCACCTGGTCGACCTGCCGCGCCAGCTGGCGGTGGCCGAGCAGACGCTCAAGGCGGCCGGCGTGCGCGAACGCGCGCACCTGCATCCTACCGATCTGCTGGACCCGAACCTGGCGCTGCCGGCGGGGATGGACTTGATCTGGATGAGCCAATTCCTGTCCTGCTTCTCGGAGCCGGCCATCGGCTCGATCCTGCAGCGGGCCGCGGCCGCGCTGGCGCCGGGCGGCCAGCTGCTGGTGATGGACACCTTCTGGGACCGCCAGCGCTACGACATCGCCTCCTACTGCCTGATCAACACCTCGCCGTACTTCACGGCCATGGCCAGCGGGAACAGCAAGATCTACGAAAGCGGCGACTATGTGCGCCTGGCCGAAGCGGCCGGGCTGACCCTGGTCACCACGCGCGACGACATCGGCTACTGCCATTCGCTGCTGCGCTTTGCCAAGGCGGCGCCGGCAGCATGAAACCGTGCGTCCTGATCCCCGTCTACGACCACGAACACGCCATCGGCGCGGTGGTCGCGGCCGTGCTCGAACAGGGCTGGCCGGTGATCCTGGTCGACGACGGCAGTTCGGCCGGCTGCGCCGCCGTGCTCGACGCGCTGGCCGCCGCCCATCCGCGGACGGTGACGCTGATGCGCCATGCGCATAACCAGGGCAAGGGCGGGGCGGTGATTTCCGGCTTCCGGCGCGCCGCGGCCGACGGCTACAGCCACGCGCTGCAGATCGACGCCGACGGCCAGCACACCGTGGCCGACATCGCCGTGTTCTTCAAGCTCGCCGCCGCCCATCCCGACGCCGTGATCGTGGGCTGCCCGGTGTACGACGAGTCGGTGCCCAAGCACCGCCTGTACGCACGCTACCTGACCCACGTCTGGGTCTGGATCAATACGCTCTCGTTCGCGATCCGCGATTCGATGTGCGGCTTTCGGGTCTACCCGCTCGGCCCCGTGATCGCGCTGCTGAACCGCCACCAGCTGGGCCTGCGCATGAACTTCGATACCGACATCCTGGTGCGCCTGTACTGGGACGGCGTGCAGGTGATCAATCAGCCGACCCGGGTGCGCTATCCGACCGACGGCGTGTCGCACTTTCGCGGCGTGCTCGATAACGTCCTCATCTCGCGCATGCACGCCACGCTGTTCCTCGGCATGCTGGTGCGCCTGCCGGTTCTGCTGGCACGCAAATGGCGGACCCGATGAAAGCGGCAAGCGCCAGTCACTGGGCAGCGATCAACGAATCGAGCTTCGTGGCCGGCATGCGCCTGCTGTTCTGGATTTGCCGCGTGTTCGGGCGCTGGCCGTTTAGGGTCGTTCTCTATCCGGTGCTGGCCTGGTACGTGGCCACCAAGCCGGTGGCGCGCCGCGCCTCGCAGGCTTACCTGATGCGCATGAACGCGATCACGCCGGTGGCGACGGGGTGGTGGGGCGTGATCCGCCACTTCGCCGCCTTCGCCGAAAACATCCTCGATAAAATGCTGCTGTGGGGCGCTCTGGTGGACACCTCGCGCGTGCGCTTCTTTGGCTTGCCGCAGATGCAGCGCCTGCTCGACGAAAAGCGCGGCGCGCTGCTCCTGTGCTCCCACCTGGGCAATGTGGACCTGTGCCGGGTGCTTTCGCACCAGCAGAGCGGCCTGAAGCTGACGGTGCTGGTGCACACGCGCCACGCGCGCGCCTTCAACGACATGCTGGCGCGGCTCGATCCGCGCAGCCAGATGAACCTGATGCAGGTGACCGAGATGACGCCGGCCACGGCGATGCTGCTGGCCGAACGCGTGGCCAACGGCGAATTCGTCGTGATCGCCGGCGACCGGATTCCGGTGTCGCATGCGCCGCGGGTGGCGATGGCGCCATTTTTGGGCAGCCCGGCCGCGTTCCCGGTGGGGCCGTACGTGCTGGCCTCGGTCCTGCAATGCCCGATTTACCTGATGTTCCCGCTGCGCGGCGAGCAAGGCTACGAAGTGCACTTCGAGCAGCTCGCCGACACCGTCAAACTGCCGCGCAAGGGGCGCGACGCAGCGCTGGCCGCACTGGCCGGCGCCTACGCCGAACGCCTGGCGCACTACGCCGCGCGCTCGCCGCTCGAATGGTTCAATTTTTACGATTTTTGGCACACCCAATCTGGACACGAAGATGCAACAAGCTGAACGCAACACCTCCCCGCGCCGCGTTGAATTCGACCGCAACCGCCTGACCATCGAAGACATCGCCGATATCGCCGCCGGCCGTGCGCGCGCCGCATTGTCGAGCGACCCGGCCTTCCGCGCCGCCATCGCCAAGGGCGCCGACTTCCTCGACCGCCTGCTGCGCGAGGACGGCACCATCTACGGCGTGACGACCGGCTACGGCGACTCGTGCACGGTGTCGGTGCCGGCCGAGCTGGTGGGCGACCTGCCGCACCACCTGTACACCTACCATGGCTGCGGCCTGGGCGAGTACCTGACCCCGGCGCAAACGCGCGCGGTGATGGCCACGCGCCTGGCGTCGCTCTCGAAAGGCTTCTCGGGCGTGAGCGTGGAGCTGCTCGAGCAGATCGCGCGCCTGCTCGACGCCGGCCTGCTGCCGCTGATCCCGAGCGAAGGCTCGGTCGGCGCCAGCGGCGACCTGACCCCGCTGTCCTACCTGGCCGCGGTGCTGTGCGGCGAGCGCGAAGTATGGCGCGACGGCGAACAGGTGCCGGCCGCCGACGCGCTGCGCGAAGCGGGCATCACGCCGCTGCGCCTGCGTCCGAAAGAAGGGCTGGCGATCATGAACGGCACAGCCGTCATGACCGCGCTGGCCTGCCTGGCCTACGAGCGCGCCGACTATCTGACGCGCCTGTGCACGCGCATCACGGCGATGGCCTCGTTTGCGCTCGACGGCAACGCCCACCATTTCGACGAGACCCTGTTCTCGGTCAAGCCGCATGAAGGCATGCAGGGCGTGGCCGCCTGGCTGCGCGAAGACCTGCACGTGGGCCGCCAGCTGGACCGCAACGGCAAGCGCCTGCAAGACCGCTACTCGATCCGCTGCGCGCCGCACGTGATCGGCGTGCTGGCCGACGCGCTGCCGTTCTTCCGCACCTCGATCGAAAACGAGCTCAACAGCGCCAACGACAATCCGATCATCGACGCCGAAGGCGAGCGCGTGCTGCACGGCGGCCACTTCTATGGCGGTCACATCGCGTTCGCCATGGACGGCATGAAGAACACGGTGGCCAACCTGGCCGACCTGATGGACCGCCAGATGGCCCTCCTGGTCGACAGCCGCTACAACCACGGGTTGCCGGCCAACCTGTCGGGCGCCGAAGGCGTGCGCGCGGCGATCAACCATGGCCTCAAGGCGCTGCAGATCAGTTCTTCAGCCTGGACCGCCGAGGCGCTCAAGAACACCATGCCGGCCTCGGTGTTTTCGCGCTCGACCGAATGCCATAACCAGGACAAGGTCAGCATGGGCACCATCGCCGCGCGCGACTGCCTGCGCGTGCTGGAACTGACCGAGCAGGTCGCGGCCGCGCTGTTGATCAGCGTGCGCCAGGGCGTGTGGCTGCGCCTGCGCACCAATCCGGAAACGGCGGCGCCGGCAGCGATGCACGCCATGATGGTCGAGCTGGGCGAAGACGTGGCGCCAGTGGTCGAAGACCGCCGCCTCGAGCCCGAACTGCGCGTGCTGCTGGCCCACATCCGCGGCCAGCGCTGGAGTCTGTATGCGTAGGGGAGGGGCGCCGTCGCGCTGGTTCGCCGAGACCGAGATCGAGATCCAGTTCTACGACCTCGATCCGATGCAGATCGTCTGGCACGGCAACTACGTCAAGTATCTGGAAGTGGCGCGCTGCGCGCTGCTCGATCAGATCGACTACAACTACCACCAGATGAAGGATTCCGGCTACATGTGGCCGGTGATCGACGTCAGCCTGCGCTACATCGGATCGGCCGTGTTCGGCCAGCGCATCAAGGTGCGCGCCGAGATCGTCGAGTACGAAAACCGGCTCAAGATCGATTACCTGATCACCGACGCGGCCAGCGGCAAGCGCCTCACCCGCGCCAGCACCAGCCAGGTCGCCGTCAGCATCGCCACCGGCGAGATGAGTTTCGTCTCGCCCGACATCCTGTTCGAGAAATTGGGAGTAACCCCGTCATGAAACGCTTTTTTGTGGGCGCCTTCCTGTCGCTACTGGCCGTCTGCGCCAGCGCCGCCGCGCCGATTCCGAGAATCCAGGCCATGCTGGCCAAGCCGTCCACCATGTGCGGCCGCTTCGACCAGACCAAGCACCTGGCAGGCATGAAAAAGCCGCTGGCCTCGAACGGGCGCTTTTGTGTCGTGGCCGGCAAGGGCGTGCTGTGGCGCACCCTCAAGCCTTTCCCCAACACCTTGCGCCTGACGCGCGACGAGATCGTCCACTTCCAGGGCGAGCGGGTCGCGATGCGGCTCGACGCACGCCAGGAGCCGACGGTGCGCATGATTAACAGCGTGCTGTTCTCGCTGCTGTCGGGCGAACTGTCCGGCCTCGAATCGTTGTTCGAGGTGGACGGCAGCGCCGAGGCGCAATCATGGAACGTCGCGCTCAAGGCGCGCCAGCCGGCGCTGGCCAAGGCCATCGGCGTGATCTCGCTCGACGGCGGCGCCTACGTCAAGAATATCCATATCGATGAAGCGAGCGGCGACAAGACCGACATCGTGTTCTCCGATATCAAAACCGGCGACGGTGCGATCCAGGCGGAAGAGGTAAAGTTATTTTGAAACGGCAGACATGGCTCGCCCTGGCATGGGCGCTGGTGGTGTGCGCGCTGCTGGGACATAACGCTTACCTGTGGCTGGGAAAGCGCATCGTTCCCGGCACCGACATCCTGGCGCTGCTGCCGGTGCAGGAGCAGGATCCCATCCTCCAGCGTTCCTTCACCCAGATGGTGGATGCGGCCCAGCAGCGCGTCATCGTGCTGGTCGGCGCGCCCGAATGGGAAGGTGCCAAAAAGGCGTCCGCTGCCTATGGCGCGGTCCTGGCTAGGCATCCCGACCTGTTCGCGCCTGCGGCCATGTCGGACCAGGCCCAGGCCGACTGGCTGGCGCCGTTCCAGGCGCACCGCATGTCGCTGCTCACGGCCAAACAGGAAGAGCAGCTGCGCACCGAAGGCGCGCAGTTCTGGACCGACACCGCCCTGGCAGGCGTGTACAGCGCGTTTTCCGGTCCCAAGCTGGGGGGCTTCCGCGACGATCCATTCGGCCTGTTCGCCGGCTGGGTCCAGGAGCGGGCCCAGGAAACGCCGGTGCGCCCGCGCGACGGCGTGCTGTTCGTCGCCGACGCCAAGACCCAGTACGTGCTCATGCCGATGTCGATCAAGCCGTCCGCTTTTTCGCTGTCGGCCCAGGAACGCATCATCCCGCTGCTGGACCAGGCGGCCGCCGCGGCGCGCGCCGCCACGCCCGGGGTCGAAGTGATCCAGGCGGGCGTGGTGCTGCACGCGGCCGCCGCCGGCCGCCAGGCCAGCAGCGAAGTGCATACCATCGGCGTCGGCTCCCTGATCGGGATCGTGCTGCTGACGTGGCTGTCGTTCCGTTCGCTGCGCCCGATTTTCTTGATCCTGCTGTCGATCGGCACCGGCTTTTTGGGTGCGCTGTCGATCTGCTGGCTGCTGTTCGGCCAGATCCACCTGCTCACCCTCGTGTTTGGGGCCAGCCTGATCGGCGTCGCCCAGGATTACGGCCTGTACTTCCTGTGCAACCGGCTGGCGGCCGATCCCACGCTCACCTCGCAGCAACTGCTGCGCAAGCTGCTGCCGGGCCTGGGACTGACCTTGCTGGCGGCCGTGATCGGCTACATGGGCCTGGCCTTAACGCCGTTCCCGGGCTTGCGCCACATGGCGGCGTTTTCCGCCTGCGGCCTGGTGTTCGCCTGGCTGACCGTGGTGTGCTGGTTCCCGTCGCTCATCGGCCCGGGCACGCTGCACGAAGGCAGCCTGGCGCGCCGTTACAGCGCCACGCTCGAACGCTGGCCGCGGGCCGGCTTGAACCGCGCCACTCTGATCGGGCTGGCCGTGTTCGCGCTGGTCGCCGCCTTCGGCTGGTCACGCCTGACCGTCAACGACGATATCCGCTCGCTGCAAACCCCGCCCAAGCAGCTGCTGGCCGACCAGATCAAGCTCGGCAAACTGCTCGACGCGCCCACGCCGGTCCAGTACTTCCTGGTGCGCGGCGACTCGCCAGAAACCGTCTTGCAGCGCGAAGAAGCGCTCAAGGTGCGCCTCGATGTGCTGGTGGCCGCGGGGCGCATCGGTGGCTATCAGGCGCTGTCGAACTGGGTGCCGTCGATGCAGGTGCAGGCCACGCGGCGCACGCTGGTGCAAGATACGCTGCTGCGCGATGGCGGCCCGCTGTCCAAAGTCGCGGCCGAACTGGGCGAAAGCCAGGAGTGGGTGGCCGCCACCCGCAAGCATCTGGAATCGAATACCGAAGCGCTGACCGTGGCCCAGTTCCTGACCACGGCGCCGAGCGAACCATGGCGCCACCTGTGGCTCGGTGAACAGAAAGGCGTGTTCGCCAGCATCGTGGCCGTGCGCGGTATGAGCCTGGCGGCGATCGACGACCTCAAACGCGCCGCCAATGGCGTGCCGCGCAAGATGATGCCCAGTAAAACCCCGGGCATTCCATCGGTGCCCGGCGTGCAGTTCGTCGACAAGGTGGCCGAGATTTCATCGGTGCTGGGACGCTACCGCCAATACATGGGCTGGGTGCTGCTGGGCGCCTACGCGCTGGTGTTCCTGGTGCTGGTGCCGCGCTACCGCCGCCATGCCTGGCGCGTGGTGGCGCCGACCGCGCTGGCCAGCATCGCCACGCTCGCGCTGCTCGGCATCGCCGGCCAGCCCCTGATGATGTTCCACATTCTCGCGCTGATGCTGCTGCTGGGCGTGGGCATCGATTACGGCATCTTCATGCAGGAAGAGAGCGCGCGCCGCGACACACCATGGCTGGCCGTGGGCCTGTCGGCGGTGAGCACGGTGCTCTCATTCGGCCTTCTCGGCCTGTCGCATACGCCGGCCCTGCGCGCCTTTGGCCTGACGATGCTGATCGGGACCACGCTGGCTTGGCTCCTGGTGCCGCTTTTTGCAAGGAACCGCGATGAAATTTAAATCTGCCCTGGCCGCGCTGCTGCTGACCGGCTGCGCCAGTACCGGCACCGCGCCGCTGGCGCGCCTCGGCCTGAAACTCGCCCCGGCCGAACTGGGCCAGGCAGTCAGCCTGCAGCAGCACCTGACGGTCGAGCGCAATGGTCGCATCGATGAACTCGACGCCGCACTCGAAATCGACGCCCAGCACATCGAGATGGTGGGTCTGGCGTTCGGCCAGCGCGTCCTGTCGATCAATTACGATGGCAAGGCGATGAGCAGCTGGCGGCACCTGATGCTGCCCAAGCAGGTGCGCGCCGAGGATGTGCTCGAAGACATGCAGCTGACCCTATGGCCGGTGGCGTCAATCGCCGCCAGTCTGCCGGACGGCTGGCGCATCGAGGAAGCGGACGGCGTGCGCCGCCTTTTCCTGAAAGACGAACTGGTTGCCACCATTTCCTACGCTGCGCAGCCGCGCTGGAGCGGCACGATCGTGATGGACAACCTGCGCTACAAATACAAGCTGACGATCCAGTCGGCCCAATAGAGTGACGAGATCATGAAGCTGTATCTGAATGAATGCGGTATCGTGTGCGCGCTGGGCGGCAGCCTGGCCGAGGTGCGCGCGCGCCTGCTGGCCGGCGACAGCGGCGTGCTGCCGACCGAGGCCTGGTCGCCGGGGCGCGAGCTGGCACTGGGCCGTGTGACGGGCGCGCTGCCCGATCCGGCGCTGCTGCCGCTTGCTGAGCGCAGCCGCAACAAC